>ERZ779894.3784-NODE-3784-length-11291-cov-3.995194_pt1 | contig 11291 bp, 8 predicted proteins | sample MGYA00511587_ERZ779894 | MGnify/ENA primary metagenome ERZ779894 (study PRJEB29588, sample SAMEA2160490) | human gut metagenome | biome: human gut; feature: human-associated habitat; material: faeces | place: Denmark | collected 2008/2010 ... | reverse complement strand
CTAAAAAACATTGATTTTACTGGGTTTTTTCATGTTTTCTTATGGCAACGCTCTTAAACCGGTGGTTTTTTCTCTTTCAGAAAGCAAATCTAACAAGCGTTCTGCTTACTTTTCAAATTTTTTCAGGTTATAGGAAAAATGCTCCATATCTTCTGGCAAAATCAAAGATTTTTTGCTGTCAGCCTCTGTAATGGGTCGAATGGGTCTGCAAGGATTGCCGTAAGCCAGATAATTATCAGGGATATCCTTTGTAACTACGCTTCCTGCACCAATGACAACATTATTCCCAATATGTACGCCGCCAATGACAACGGTATTGCAAGCAATCCACACGTTATCACCAATGTGAATCTCATCGGCATATTCCGCCATAGTGGTTTTCCCCTCATCATCCAAGCCCATTCTTTCCTGCGCAATCAGCGGATGTGATGTTGCCATCAGGGAAACATTAGGACCAAAACATACATTATCACCAATGTAAATCCGTGCGTCGTCCATGACCGTCAAATTGAAATTGGCAAAAAAGTTTTCTCCAATAAACGTATGAGAGCCATAATTGAACTGGATAGGCCCCTGAAAATAGTATACCTTCCCAATTTTTCCGATAAACTCCTGAATGATAGGGCTTCTTTCCGGATCATATTCATCCATGGCATTGTATTTCTGACAGGCAATATGGGCTTTATGTTTAATGTCCTTCAATTCCTGTTTTCTTGGGTCAAACATTTTTCCAGCAAAAATTTTTTCTTCTTCTGTCATCATAAACACCTTCCTTTCCCATTCTCTATTTCCTATTTTAGCACTGCTTTTTTCAAAATACCAGCCCTCTGATACTCCCCATTGCTTGACAATTTAACCACATTGTGCTTGAATAAATACAACGAAAAGGAGTGTTGCATATGTATATGACAGAATTGGAAACCCCTGCTGTTTTGCTTGATCTGGATATTGCTGAAAGAAACCTTCGGACATATCAGCAGGCATGCAGTAAGTATAAAAAATCACTTTGGCCCATGGTCAAAACCCATAAAAGCAGTTATCTGTTAAAGAAACAAATGGAATTGGGTGCAGAAGGCTTTTTGTGCGGCACCGTCGACGAATGCGAAATGGCTGTGGAAGCTGGTGCAGGCAAAATCATGTATGCCTATCCCCCTGCCAATCCCAAAAACATCAGTCGTCTTGCTGCCCTTTCCCGTAAGGCGGACATCATCATCCGCATTGACCATTTGGATGTAGCTCGTATGCTGGAAAATGCTGCGGAAAAAGAAGGCATCACATTTTTCTATTCTATTATTGTAGATATGGATTTCCACCGTTTTGGCGTTGCGCCTGCCAAGGTAGTTGCTTTTGCCCAGGAAATGAAGCAATTTTCTCACCTGAAGTTCTTCGGCATTTCCACACATCCCGGACAGGTTTATGGCTGTACCACCCAAGAAGAACGTCAGGCCGTTGCAAAGCTGGAAACAAAAACCATGGGCAGTGTCGCAGCTGACCTGAAAGCTGCCGGATTTACAGACTTTTTTGTCACTAGCGGCTCCACACCAACATTTGCTCTGACTGTAGACCAGCCGGAAATCCAGATTTATCATCCCGGCAATTACATCTATCACGATGCCATTCAGATTGCTCTGGGAAGTGCGGAAGAAGCTAACTGTTCTCTGTCTGTTCTTGCTACCATCATTTCTCATCCTTCCGAAGATGTATTCCTTTGCGATGCAGGTGCAAAATGTCTGGGGCTGGATCAGGGAGCACATGGCAGTGCCGCTGTTACTGGATTCGGCATTGTGAAAAACCATCCTGAATTAACGGTTTATGGCCTTTCGGAAGAAGTTGGCAAAATCAAAGTAAACGGTACCACTTCTCTGAAAATCGGCGATAAAATTCAGATTATCCCTAACCATTCCTGTTCTTCTGCTAACCTCACCAGCTGGCTGGTAGGTGTCAGAAATGATATGGTAACCAAACAGATTCCCGTGGATGTACGTGGAAATTCAAAACAAAAAAAATAACAGCAAAAAGAGGATATCCCTAGAAAATTCTTTGGGATACCCTCTTTTTTATTTGCGAACAGCTAATTATAACATCTGTTCCTTTCTCTTTCTGTTTTCATAAGTGGAAATATGAGAAAAACCAAGTTCTCGAAGCATTTGATATGTCTTTTCGATGCCAAAAGCCAAGTCAGAGGCACGATGGGCATCAGAACCAACGGTCAAGATGTTGCCGCCGCATTCACGATACCATTTCAGCACTTGCGGTGTGGGTAAAGTTTCTCCTGTGCCTTTATACAGCCCTGATGTATTGACTTCAATGCCTTTTTCCCGCTCTATCAATATAGAAAACAAGTCTTTATACTGCTTTTCAAAAGGTCGTAAATCCACCTGCTTTTCCAACTGACGATATAGATAACGCTGGGGCAATGTGATATGCCCCAATACGTCGAAATCGTAGTCTTTTGCCAATGCAATTTCCGCATCTAAAAAGCGGCCATAAAGTTCTTCCAAGTCCACAGCGGCATAATCCAGCCGGTCTAATTCCATATCTTTCTCCAGATTATGAATGGAGCCAATGATGAAATCAAAAGAATACTTGTTCATCAACCGACGATATTCTTCTGGATTCGCTTGCGGCTGCCCCAATTCAATGCCATTGCGAATCACCAACTGCCCAACATATTTCTGCTGCGCAGACTCCATAGCAATCTGCCGTTTCTCCAAATCTATTTCATCTTCAAACACACCATGGGTCAAAAAATCCGCGTGGTCTGTAACAGCCAACTCCCGCAATCCCAATGCGATGGCTTGCTCACACATACGTTCCAATGATTCCTCACTGTCGCAGGAAAATCCCGTATGGGTATGATAATCACATAAATACACCTGAACACCTCCAAATTTCTTCTATGGGCATTATACCCTACCATTGGGATGCTGGCAATAGACCTCTATGTTTCCGCTTATGAATACAAAAAAACAGCGGCAGTTGCCTGCCGCTGTCCGATTCCTATGAAATTAATGGATATCTACCCAAGATTCATAGCTGTTCTCATCTGCTCTTGTATAGTCATGACCATTTGCTGCTTCCATCATAGAGCCATATGCCCAATGACCAAAGCTCAGATCGCTGAATGTACGCAGTTCATCCAAATGATCCAACATAAAGGACATATCTGCCGCACGGTTTTCCATACGATTGATGACACTTGTTACTTCCGCACGAGTGATGTAACGGTCGGGACCGAATGTGCCGTCAGGATAACCGCTGATCCAGCCATTCTGTGTTGCACCTGCAATTGCGCCATAGTACCACATGTTCTGAGGTACGTCAGGGAAGCTGCAAGCTGTGCCTTTTTCAGCATCTGCAAAATTCATTGCCATAGTAACAAATTCTGCACGGGTAATAGATGCATCAGGTTTGAATGTACCATCGGGATAACCACTGATAACACCCTTACCTGCCAGAGTCATAACTGCTTTTGCATACCACTGATTTGCAGGAACATCTGTAAATGTTTTTGCATCACCTGTTTTGTCTGTCAGCAGATTATAGAACATTGTCGCTGCTTCTGCACGGGTGATTGTCTTATCAGGGCCTACAGTGCCATCGGGATAACCGCTGATGTATGCGCTGTGGCTTTCTGTTTCTGCATCTTTCCATACAGCATAGAGATCTACGCTGCTGCCAGGCATACGGAAAGTATCTCCTACTTTGTAGTCTACTTTGCCGTCTTCTTCCAGACTCCAGCCTGCCAGTACTTTGCCAACAGGTGCAACGAATACATTGCCTTTTACAGCAACTTCTTCGCCAGGGATGAATTTGCCGTCACGTTCGGTATCATCATCGTTGTGGTATCTTACCCAGTATGTGTTGGAAGTGTGGCTGCCACCGGAGGAAGAACCGCCGTCTCCACCATCGCCACCAGAAGAACCATCAGATTTCCACTGTGCATAAAGAACAATATTCTGATCAATTTCAAATGTATCTCCTGCATTATAGGAAGTTCCATTTCCATTAGGCTGTGTATTCCAACCATCAAAGATATAATGATCTCTTGTAAATGTATTTGTGGAAACAGTTACCTTATCTCCTTTATGTACACGCTGAGAATTCATAGAACCATTACCGCCATTTGCGTCATAAGACAACACAACCATATTAGCAGGGTTTTGTGTAATCACAACGGTACGTTCACTTGTGTTCTTAGTTAACACATAATTGGCTGCATCTGCTCCAGATAACGTATAAATAATGGTTGCTGTTCTTGTTCCTTCATTTACATTATCCAATTCTGCAGAACCATTAACTGTTACATCATCATCAGATATCACACCATCTAATGTTACATCGCCAACAGAAATATTTGTTATGCCATCATACGGCCATGTAAATGTCCTATCTGCTTCTGCCGTTTTACCATTTAGTTTCAGATTCGTTTCATTTACAGTGATCTCTTTGGGATTTACAATAATCTCTACACGTCCTTGTGCCTGTGCATAACTGGTATCCGGATTACCTGTATCATGTTCTGCAACTGTAGCTGTGATAACCGCCCTTCCCTTGCTAAGGAAAGTTACTGTCCCATTTTCATCTACAGATACTACACCAGGATTGTTGCTTGTCCAAGTTACTTCACTCTTTGGAGGCTCATCACTATTGCCCAAATGAATTTTTGCATTCAAATTAACGGAAGGATCACCGTATGTTTTTACTAACTGTGTAACCTTTTTATCTCCTTCGTAAATGCTTACATTAGGCACTTTGTAGTTTGTCATTATAATCTCTAAAGGACCTTCTTTAGGACTAATGAAATTGCCATCGTTATGGCTATATCTGCCATAAATTACAATCGTGTCACCAGCAAGTCTATCTTTCAAATAATCATCTGTCACAGGTGTCTTTCTGTTCGCATCTGTGAACCAGTCCAAAGTACCTGCTTTCAATTCTGACATATCATCTTGAATATTAGGATCAATACTGATGTTAGGTGTTGGTAATTTAGAAAGAAGATGTGTTTCTCCAACCTGTACAGACCATGTGGAAGGCATACCGATGTTAAAGTCTGCTTTTTTGATCGTATAACCTTTTGTCACAGATCCATCCAACAAATTACCTGTTCCTGTGCTTTCCAGTGTAATTTCGTATTCGCCAGCATCTTTGCTTTCTGCAGGATTATAAGTTTCACTATAATCTTCAGGAGTACTGAAAGCCTGTTTATATTTCCACAAGTCCAAATTTACTGTAACTGTTGGTTTCTGTTCTTTCCCATTATAAGTCAAATCATCATTGGTCATAGTAACCAATTCATCAGTCAGCGGAAGTTTTACTGCAGATGGTTTGGTACAGTTCAACGTACCATTTCCAGCTGTTTTTTCAACGCCGCCTTCCAAAATCAGATAGGACTCTTCATTCTCGCTGCTGCCCAGTAAAATGGTGCCGTTATTGGTAAGCGTGTTTCCATCTTTCATCGTTAAAGAAACAGCATTATTAACGCCTCTATCATCTTTATGGATTTTCAGCGTTGTTCCATCTTCGACGGTTAAATCATAATCCAGAACAGGATCTCCCCATACCTGAATATTAGCATCATTGTCATTTAATACCACTGTGCCATTTTCCACTCGTACTGTGTTCTCATTGCTGCCATGGCTTGCAAAAATACCATCCCATTCTACAGCATTCTGCTTTGCGCCAATACCATTAGGAGCTACAATAACAGCATTACCGTTGCTTCCTGTGGAGAAAGTACCATGACTTACATCACCAGTAATATGACCACCACCGCCAATACTAGGCATATCATCCTTACCGCTTTCAGCATAAACAACACCGCCAGTAATGGTTATAGTACCACCATAATTAGCATTTTCACCTGCACCAATACCTGCACCGGCGGAACTGCCTCCCCAAATGCTGCCACCAACTGCTTTGACATAACCACCGTTAATCGTAATATCACCAGTAGCCGTACCGTTTCCTGTTTCGTATCCACCGCCAATACCTGCACCGCCAACAGTACCATAAGCTTCTACTGTACCGCTATTGATAGTGATGTCACCAAAATTTGTATTTGTACCGCTGCCACTACCAATGCCCGCTGCACCATTGCCAGCAGTACCACCAAGTGCTGCAGCATACAAGCTGCCAGTTCCTTCAATAGTCAAAGATGCACCTGCGTCCACCCAAATACCAGGATGGTTTAAGTGACCATTCAGCGTATTGTTATCCTCTAAAACAAGAGTTACTTTTGCATTATCTGTGATATCCATAGCAGAATATGCATTTGATAAAAGCCCATCAGGATTTATGGTGACATTTTTTAACGTAATGGTATGTGTCCCACCATTTACGATTATTTTATTTGCGTCCCCTGTAGAACTACCTGTAATAATATGACCAGGGCAATTTTCCCCGCAAGAGTTGTCAAGCTCAACATTGCCATTTTCAATATCATGCTGTTTTTCTCCATCTCTCGCATCCTGGGGCGCTTTCAGCATCGCCATTTCTTCTGTCTTTTCTTCGACTTCACACTCTCCTTCATGGTCAGGAGCCAGCACACAACCATCTTCATGTACTTTTTCTGGCAGAGTTTCTTCTTCACTTTCTGCCGGTGCTATCACACATTCTCCTTCATGATTTGAATCAAGTGTGCAACCTTCTGCATGTACCTTTTCTAGTACGTCTTCGGCAATCGTATTTTCCGCAGCATTATTTTCCACTGTGTCCGCAGCATATACTCCCTGTGGGATGACCATAGCTGCAATCACAAGAAAGGCAAAAACTCGCCGTTTCCATAACTTTCTTTTCATACTTCTCCTCCTTGCTCATACTATGTTGCTTCTCTTCTAAAAACCTTGTCTCATAAATCACGCCCTTCCCAAGCTGCCATTATATCATCTGCTTCTAGCAGCTTTTCATAATACTGTAAAAGTAAAATGGAAATATTCTCTTGTAATTCCTGTTGTGTCTGTTCATACAACCCCCGCAAACAGCTGGGAGTTGCTTTTTCTGGCGCAACGCCTGCTGATTGACACAACTGCTTCATCGCCATATTCACTGTAACGCGATGCAGTTCTTCTCCTTTTTGAGAAAGAAAAATAGGACCATCATGAATATCATTGCGCCCACAGTAAGCCAACAATTCCTTTTGGAAACTGGAAGGCACCACAATCTGTCTGGTATTTCCACCTATACCAATCTCCCCTCTACCATTTTTGATAAAGTCAACGGTCAGTTGAGAGAACTCACGCATAGAAACACCAAGAACGCAAATTGTCTTCATAATGAAATATATTTTTTCTTTATTCATCTGTTTCGCGGCCTGCAGCAAGCGGATATATTCTCCTCGATATAAAACTGCTTTTTCGCCTTTTTCCAAAGGTATCCCCGATACCTGCCAATTTCTCTGCCCCAAGAAATCCAAAAACTGATTCACCACTGCCAACCTTCGATTGATGGTTCGTACCGCCAACTTACTTTCCGACTGCATGTACACTTTCCATCGTTTCAAAGTTTCTTCACGCATCATTATGTCTGGCAACATCCATTGTTTTAAGTTCAATAAAATGCGCCGATATTCCACAATGGTTTCTGGTTTATTCCCTGCTTCTACCTTTTTCTGCAAAAACGTATCAATGCTTTCAAATGTTAATCTAATCTCTTCCATTCTTTACTCACTTGTTCTAAAAACAAAATTCCCCTTCTAAATCAAAAAACAATAAATATACATAATCAGCACATATATGTTACAATTAAAATATAACACTTTTTACATATATTGACAAGCATCGCGCAGAAAAGTGCATCTTTTTGCATAATTTTCAGAAATTATTTTCTATTAAATTTGTGATAATATCTTTTTTCATTTTCCAAGCAAATAAAACTCGTCTAAATCAGCGATATATCAATTATTGTTAATATATTTTACGTTCAATTGAATCGAGAGATGTATTACAGAAATTTAATTCTGATATTTGCATATTTTTTCTTTCCATTTGTTTGGTTTTCATTTGTTTTCCATAAAAAATTTTTTATTAGAATTTTAAAAGAAAATCTCGCATCGTTCCCCTTTTTTTAATTTTCTTCGCATCCCGTTCCTATCATATTTCTCACAAAACAGCACAACTTTTCCCCTCAGCCAAATCACAATATTGTACAAAAATGAGGACATATTTCCTTTTTTGTGTTATGATATCAAGAAAGACATTTGTCTTACTTAAACCTATACTTAGGAGGGAAACTTATGGAAAAAACATTTTGGAATCGTGTCAATAACAAAGCACTTCTGGAACAGGTGAGCGAAGGCAAGGAAGTCATCTGGATCAATGAAAATCAGGAAAAAACAGCTGACGCATTGGCAAAGATCAACATCACAATGGCAGATATTGATGATGCCGAAGCAAGATTGGCTCGTTTTGCACCCTTTATCAAAAAAGTCTTTCCTGAAACAGAACCTCAGAACGGCTTGATCGAATCTCCCCTGACAGAAATCCCTCATATGCAGAAACAGTTGGAAGAAGAATACAGCACCTCCATTCCCGGACGTTTATTCCTGAAACAGGACAGCCATCTGGCAATCTCCGGTTCTGTCAAAGCAAGAGGCGGTATTTACGAAGTATTGAAACATGCAGAAGACCTGGCATTGGAACATGGCAAAATCAAACCAACAGATGATTATTCCGTATTCGCTTCTCCTGAATTCAAGGAATTTTTCAGCCAGTTTAAGATTCAGGTTGGTTCTACCGGCAATCTGGGCATGAGCATCGGTATCATGAGTGCAGCCCTGGGCTTCCATGTTATTGTACATATGTCTGCTGATGCAAAGCAGTGGAAAAAAGATCTCCTTCGTCAGCGTGGTGCAGAAGTCATCGAATATAATGATGACTACAGCAAAGCTGTAGAAGTAGGCAGAAAGAATTCTGACGCAGATCCTTCCAGTTATTTTGTAGACGATGAAAACTCTGTAACTCTGTTCCTGGGCTATGCCGTTGCTGCAAAACGTATTCAGAAACAGTTTACAGAAAAAGGTATCACCGTTGATGCAGACCATCCCCTGTTTGTTTACATCCCCTGTGGTGTTGGCGGCGCGCCCGGCGGTGTTGCTTTCGGCTTCAAACAGCTCTTTGGCGACAATGTTCATGTTTTCTTCATTGAACCCACACAGGCACCTTGTATGCTGGTTGGTATGGCTTCCGGTCTGCAAAACGAAGTTTCCGTACAGGACTTTGGCCTGAGCGGTCAGACTCATGCCGATGGTCTGGCAGTTGGCCGCGCTTCCGGTTTTGTTGGCGGCGTGATGAAAAACCTGCTCTCCGGTATCCTTTCTCTGGAAGACTATCATATCTATGACCTGATGCGTGACATCGTTAACACAGAAGACATCTTCCTGGAACCTTCCGCATGCGCATCCTTCTGGGGCCCTATCCAGCTGAAATCTGCCGAAATGCAGACATATATCGAAAAAATGGGACTGAAAGACAAAATGGCAAATGCCGTACATATCCCTTGGGCAACAGGCGGCAGTCTGGTTCCTGCAGAAATCCGTGAAGAATATATGCATACACATCTGAAATAATATTCAGACAACATCGATAGAAAAAATAAAAACCACCGGCCAAAGGGGCGGTGACGTAAGAAAACATTTATGTGAGAGAATCGGCGTAGTTTAGGCTACGCCGGTTTTCTTTTCTTTTTGGGCTGCTTGGGATTGCTCCCTTGCTTCCTCAAAATCAAATGCACCAATGAAGTTGTAGACGATCTCAATTTCTCTGACCTTAATGCGTGGCTCGTTCTCGTCCGGCGTGTAAACCTCGGAGATATAAATTTTATCCACAAACTCCCGGAGAATGGAAGCGTCAAGCTGCTGCATATCGGTGTACTTTCTGACTGCTGCAATAAACTGTCTGACGTTGACTTTCTGCTTCTCCTGTTCCTTGACTTCCTGCCGCAGATGTTCGACAAGATTTGTAAGGTTGGTCTGTTCCAGCTCATAGTCACGGGACAGTTTGATGAAACGCTCGTCGGAGAGCTTGCCGGAAATGTTATCCTCATACAGTCGCTTGATGATAACATCCAGCTCGGCAATCCGCTTTTGCGATTGCGCCAGAGTGTCTTTCTTTTGTGCCAGCTCCTTGTCCCGTTCCCGCAGGCTTTGATCTGCGGCCCGCTGCACGAAGTCGTCCTCATACTGCGTCACATACTGAATGGCTTCTCGCAGGTTTCGCAGCACGATTTCTTCAAGGACAACGCGCCGGATAGAATGGGTCGAACATAAGGTACGGCCTTTGCGATAGGTAGAACAGATGTAATATTCCTGCTCTGGCTTGTAGCAATTAGCACGGCACAGGTACATCTTGCCGCCGCAATCCGCACAGTACAGCAGGCCGGAAAACATTCCCATGTCACCCATTCTGGTAGGACGGCGACGGCCCTGCCGGATTTTCTGCACAATCAGAAACACACTTTCCTCAATGATAGGTTCCTGTGTGTTCTCGAAGATCACCCATTCTGACGGGTCATTCCACAGCTTTTTCTTGCTCTTGAACGATTGCTTGGTGGTTTTGAAATTGACCGTATGGCCCAAATAGTCAAGGCGTTCCAAAATATGCACTACCGTCTTTGTTGCCCATTTATAAGGGTCAGTTGGCCGTTTAGATGTTGTCGGCAAGTCGTTTTCGTAGCAGTAAGCAACAGGCGAAAGAACTTTATTTTCTTGGAGCCATTTTGCAATTTGCGTCGGCCCCATGCCGTCCATGCACAGTGCAAAAATCTTCTGGACAACGGCGGCAGCTTCTTCATCCACGATCCACCGCTTCTTGTTCTCCGGGTCTTTCTTGTACCCATAAGGCGGGATAGTGGTGAGGTGTTCGCCGGAGCGTCCTTTGGATTGCCACGTTGCCCGGATTTTCTTGCTGGTGTCCTTGGCGTACATTTCATTGAATACGTTGCGGATGGCGGTAAACTCGCTGTCCCCGCGCACACTGTCCACACCGTCATTGACGGCAATAAAGTGGACGCCGTACTCTGGAAACAGCATTTCCGTATACATTCCGACTTGCAGATAGTTACGCCCGAACCGGCTCATATCCTTAACGACAACGCGCTTGATCTTGCCCGCCTTGATGTCGGCAAGCATCCTCTGGAATCCGGGCCGGTTGAAGTTGGTTCCCGAATATCCGTCGTCCTCGTCGTAGTGGCGGATAGCTGTATAGCCGTGATCCCGGCAATACTTTTCCAAAATCCGCTTCTGAGACGAGATTTGTCAAGGTTATTTTCTCCCGCTGAATACAAATGTCCAA
>ERZ779894.3782-NODE-3782-length-11293-cov-9.240879_pt1 | contig 11293 bp, 18 predicted proteins | sample MGYA00511587_ERZ779894 | MGnify/ENA primary metagenome ERZ779894 (study PRJEB29588, sample SAMEA2160490) | human gut metagenome | biome: human gut; feature: human-associated habitat; material: faeces | place: Denmark | collected 2008/2010 ... | reverse complement strand
TTTTCCCGCACAGATATTCATTCAGGTCCTTATATCCGGAATATTCATGCGAGAGGTCGCATATACGGATTCCGTATTTGTCCTTTAATGCCTGCACCGCATTTTTTCCAGCGGTATCATTGTCCAGACAGCAACAGATGCCGTCATATCGTGAAAGGAAAGAAAAAGCCTTCTGTAAGTTGCTGACAGAATTCAACACTATATAATCCCCCTCTTCCAAAGATGGAAAAGCCGGCCTGAAAGACAGAAAATCCATAAACCCCTCAAAAATATAGCAAATCCTGCTCTCCGGCGTGCTAATGATACAGGTGATGTCCTTGGGAGCGATACAAGCCTTGAAATACCTGTTCTGTATCTCGTACCCTCCGGAAATATTAGGGAAAGCGATGGCAAAATAATTCTTCCCGTTCCGTTTAAAGTAGGCTTCCCTGCATACTTTTCGGGCAGTTTCCAAATCAATGCACCGTTCCTTCAGATAGGCAAGCAGTATCCGGTTAGCAAGAGGAGTGATTTTCAAGTCCTGAAAGGCGGGATACGCTTTTTCAAAAGGGCAGGAGACAATAACCGGTTTCTGAACCGTCCTTTTATCCTCAATACACCGTAACACATGGCTTATGTCCTGTGTTCGATAAATCTCCTTGGCCAACGTTATAATGTCCCCACCCCTTCCCAGTCCGAAGTCATACCACACTTCCTTATGAAGGTCAACCTTAAAGGAAGCCTCCTTTTCCGTCCGAAAAGGAGATTTATACCACACATCATTTCCACGTTGTATCACCGGATTATACCCCAATCCGGATAAAAAATCAATAAGTCTGATATTCTTTGCTTCCTGTATATTCATGGTATATCATTTTCATGAATTTGGAGCAAAGAACCGTCTTATATCTGAAACATAAAAAACAAAGTCATCAGATGTCATTAGATGGCACCATTTATCCATCATAGATACTCATATGCGATGTCCTTCGATAATATTGTGCAATATTTATGATTTTAACTTTTCAGTATTCTTCTGTACTTATTCTTCACCATTTTACTTTCCGACAGACACGCAACAATTTCAGTGAAGACAGCTTCATCCAATGTACCTATTTTCTCTATAGTAGTCTGAGCCATCCGCTCCTGCAAGTCGAACCGCTCTACCGGATATACATCCAGATTCGCACCATAAATGAATGTATTTTTCTTGAACGCAAAAGATGTTCCATCTTCCTTGACCGCTACATTTTCTCCAGACAGGAGTACAAACACATTGAACATCCGTTCCGGTATGTTCAAGCATCCATGCTTCACTTCTAAGTCCGAGGGTACATGGTCTTTAGATGTAGGCAAACTCGCAAGCAGAATATCGCCCTCCAGTTTCTTCAATACGAGGAAAAACTTGTCCTGCGACTCCGCCCCATTCTTGAACAAAAAAGGACGGAAAAACAACAAATTACCTTCTTCAAACATGAGATTCTGCATTTAACAGGTTAGCTGTTTGCCGTATATTCAAACTCTCCCGATAATCTTCCGCCGCACAATCAGACATTGCTTCCGTAAAGTTTATCTGCTGGTCGGAATTGTTGCATTCATGCTTGTTAAAAGCTTCCAGCAGTCCGGCACGTGCAGCCGTCCGATACCACAATGTGCCCTCCTTATGCGTTTCCGAAACCAATTCGGACGCAGTCATATTGCCATATTTAGCCAACACTTCATCCATCATCTCTATCTCACACTCCGAGAACTCGCTGTCATCAAAATCGGCTACAGCCTCTATGAAAGTGCCGCCGTCCCTAAAATCAGTCTTTACAAAAGACTTCAAAAGAAACGGACCGTCTGAAAGATCAATAAACACATCTTTTGCCACAGGACCAGCCTGCCATACCTCAAACGGTATACCAATGAACGGAACATGAAATTTCAAAGCCATACGTTCCTCCATCAGATACAACAGTTTCAACAACTTTGTCTTGCTGAGGTTGGACGTATAATGCGCAATATACACAACCGTATTACCTAGTTTCTGCTTTGTAGATTCTGAGAATTTGCACATAATCAATGAATTTGGTTACAAAGATAACCTATTCCCTGTTACAAACCAAAAAAACGGTCAAGGATCTATATAGATATAAGGTGGATGAAGAAGAATAATAGAAATAACGTTTGATTTATCTCTGCGCCGTAATTTCAAATACTAGAATTATGACAATGAAAGAATAATTAAATTATGAAGTCTCCAAAAAAACTTGCACCAATATTTGCGGAAATCGAACCTTATATTTATCTTTGCAACGTCAAAGAGATGATAATTGTTGAATTGATAAAGAAAAGCAATGAATTTAGTGTAGTGCTAATTCAATGGCTTTCATAAAAAGATAAAGCAATAAATGTGCAGCCACTCAAGGAGTTAGAATAAGCCGAAGCAAAAGGTTCGATTCCTGGTGGCACCACTTTTCAAAAGCAATCGGAATGTAGCGCAGTTGGTAGCGCACTACGTTCGGGACGTAGGGGTCGGGCGTTCGAGTCGCCTCATTCCGACAAACAAGGCTTGACTTTCAACAAGTTAAGCTTTTTTTGTTCCGTTTTTGTTCCGCTAAATCACGAAAATAATAAAAACAAAGGTGTCGTTTTCGCTGTCTGCATCTTTATCCGTATCTTTGCATCAAATGCCGCTGGAAGTGTCCGGAATGGCTTTTAAATCCAATTAGGGGATGCCCCACTTAATGGTGTCCCCTTTTCACAGAATATCCCTTCTACAGAGTGTCAAGAAGCATTTTCCTATATCATACGGGCGTATAAGTGATTTTATTCTAATAGTACATTTATACTATACCCCTACTGGATGAAGTATTAAAGGGTATGCCAAAAATCCGGCTAACTTCCACTGAACGCAAAAGTGCGTTGAGTAAACTATTTACCCCTTACCGTAATCTTACCGTAAAATCAAATTACCCTTGTCCTAACCTTGTTATCTCTTTGTAGTTTTGCATCACATTGATTTTCACCAATGGTCATTTTTGACCTATGGCTTACTGATCCTATTTCATTGATAACGCTTGCTTATCGCTCGTTTGCTCAGTTCCACGCACGCACGTTTTTAATGGTTTAGATTCTTTAGTTCTCTTTGCGCACGTGCGTGTATGGACTGTGTAAAATGTAACATTCTCGACCATTTGCGCACATGCGTGTACATGCGCATGTGAACACATCAGATAATTCACTTAATTACGCCTATGCACACGCATGTATGACACTTGAGATAACTGCTTCAACGCAGAAGAAGCGCAGAGGAATTACTTCCGGTGCACTTCAATGACTTTTCCCAAATGATACACTATCGTCCAGAACGCATACAGATTGCAGCGGATTAAATGAGGTTCAAAAGAATATCCAGTAACTTCTACTATCGCTGTATCACGTTCTTTTGCGTAACCGACTGCCAATGCCAGATGCTTGTACTTCTTCGGCATGAACGGAAAGTTGCCGTTGTTGTAATCATCAATGAAATATTCTTTACCCGATTCTGTAACTTCGGGATTGAGTATATACTTGCCGTTTTCATCCTTCAGTAAATACCGGTTGGCGGTGATACCTTCTTTGATCTCTCTGTATTCGGCCTTCTTCGTACCGACAATAATCTCATCAAAATAAACCTGCTTGATAGGCAGATAAAGAGTTTCTTCTTTGTTCATAATCGTATTAGTTCGTAAATATATGAATTTAGCCCGGCATAATGTACACCGGGCACTAATTATTCTCCTAATGATTCTATGAACGTAGAAAGGATTAATAGAGTAAGGAGCATATCAAACGCTACGTTGTCATTGATTACGTCCTCTGATTGGTCATTCACTATTTGGCACATGATTCTGTTAATGTCGGCAAGCATTGCCCGTCTGTCTTCTTTATTACGCCATCTGCCTATCCATGACTCAGCGGTATCGCTGACTTTGATTTCTTTACTCATAAAACAAATTCAATTTACGGCAGGCAGTGTAAGCCATTGCCAGCCCGGTTATATTACTCAAACAATATTCGCTATTAGTTGCCAGTAGTAGGATAACACCTACTACCAGCAGGAAGATATAGAGTTTCATTTCTCTTTAGATAAAGCATTTAGTAACTCGTTGTAATTTGATAGTGTATCAATGGCATCAGCTAACATCTTTTGCTCTCTTTCCGAAGCATGCATTTGGTACATGAACATGATAATAGACATTGCGTCACATATTGAGGCTTTGTAGGTGTTTACCCCACCGTTACTGTTATCTCTCAATTCTTTAATAAGTTCTTGCGCTCTCTCATTCAGAAACATGGCTTTCAGGGTTTAGGTTAGTACTTCTTTTTTCTTCTTCATCAAATGCTTGGTTGATAATGTCACGTCCGACTACATCGCCTAAATTGGTTATCATTTCGCAAACCTTATCGCTCATCTCCCCTAATACGTTTCCGGGAAATACATCGTTCTTATATCCTTTGCTTTGGATGTAGTTATTTACTTGTGAATATAAATCGGTAGCGGTTCTTATCATATCCGCAATCTGTTCGTTAATCTCTAATGGAAAATACATAGTTTATATCTTTGTGGTGGGGTTTCTAAAACAGTAACCCCACCGGGTTAATTATCCTACTTTGATTAAATTCGCTACTTTAAAGCTTCTGAAAGCTGCTTTCTCATTATCGTAATAAATTATAAGGCTCTCATTCTTTTTGCGTTCTGTGCCCTTTGTTTCGGGTATTAAGCCCTCTTTCAGCGTACCCCATGCAGTACGGATTTCACCGTTAAGCTTTTGATAGAAAAACTTAACTACACCTTTCTTCAAAGCTGCTTTCAGTTTGAGAACCAGCCAAGCTTGTTTCATTGCTTCAGCCATTGAAAAGCCGTACACTTTAACCAGCATCCAAGCCTGCTTCATTAACTCTCTCATTTGATTTTTGAAATTCGTTGCCATAATCGTATATTTTATTAGTATTTATATCCGAAATAATTTTCCCAATAATCAATCTCTGCCTCAAAAGAAGCTACACACTCAGCTTTGCTTTCTTCGTACATGGCGAATACTTCTGCTTCACTCATTGATAATACCTGTTGGTATTCTCTGCACATCTGGTTTAAATCTTCTTTTGTCATAAGGCTTAAATGTTATTGTTTAACTTTGATGCTACAAAGGTGGTATTTTCATACCACACAAACAAAGAATAGTGTAATTATCATATATCTTTTAACTTTAATTAGTGATACGATAATACCACATCTTTAATATTAATGTATCTTTGCAGAAACAAAATCTATTAAGTATGATTGAGCAACTAAGAATTAAAGAGGCCATCAAAGAACATGGCACATCAATTAATGAAGTAGCTGAAAAGATGGGTATTTCCCGTTTTACTCTTAGCACTCATGTAAATGGTAACCCATCTACGGAGATTCTTTTGAGGATAGCCGATGCAATAGGCTGCCCGGTAACAGAACTATTCGAGCAACCAAAGAACGATAGTCTTTCTCTTACCTGTCCTCACTGTGGTAAGTCAATAACATTAAAAGCTGAGTGAGTATGAATACAAACGAAATAGATAAACTAAGCCTTGTAAAAGCTCATGCTCTGTTTGAGACGGGAGATATAGACCGTATCGAAGTAGGAACAATAAAGGGACTATGTGATATACACCGCTACTTGTTTGACGGACTGTATAACTTTGCCGGGAAGGTACGCACATTGAATATATCAAAAGGCAACTTCCGGTTTGCTAATTGTATGTATCTTGATGTTATGCTGCCAGTAATAGAAAAGATGCCGGAAACAACATTCGATGAAATAGTAGCGAAGTATGTTGAGGCAAATATAGCTCACCCCTTTATGGAAGGTAACGGGCGAACTATGCGCATTTGGCTTGATATGATATTAAAGAAGAATCTGGCAAAGGTTGTTGATTGGCGCAATGTAGACAAGCACCTGTATTTGCAAGCGATGGAGCGAAGCCCTATCAATGACTTAGAACTGCGTACTTTGTTGAATCAGGCACTTACCAGCCAGATAAATGACAGGGAAGTAATATTCAAGGGGATTACACAATCTTACTATTACGAAGGTTACGAACCGGAATAATATATTTATCACCTTACTCTTATTTTAGATAAAAGATGGATAGAAATTTCAATCTCAAATACTCCGTCAAAGGTTTTTCAGATGCGAAAGTAGCTGAATACTTGGAAGAATTAAGAAATAGGATTGTAACCAATGATTACACAAGGTCGCTCATATTTATCAAATATGGGAAATTGAATGTATTGAATGGACTTAAATCTATAATATCAGAAATATGTAATTGTTTAATCATAGGTAATACACAGGCAGCTATCACTTTGACAAATCATCTTTTTGAAAATAGCTTGAAACAAACCTTGATAATATGGGATTCACAAGGCCGTCAATTTGACGATTCTAAACGGATAGATGAAACATTTAAAAATGAGGTTGAAACCTATGATGATAAGGATATTGAGCCTAATATTAATAATTGCAAGAGAAAAGGGTTAATCACCAAAGATGAAGCTAAAAGGTTAATAGAGTTGAAGAATATATACAGAAATTCTTTTTCTCATGCCTCTTATACAAAGTTGTTTAAAGATGCTTCTGCGGTTATGTACTCAGGAAGTTTGAAGAATCCAACAGAAGTAAAAGAAGAAACAACAGATATATCCAAAGTTCCATTTCTTTATCTATTAGCTCAGGAAAAATTTGCAAATAAAAATGCCCTGAGCTATTTTCTTGAAGTATATGAATTTATAGATAAAATGGATAAGAAACTGTTAGACTTATATCCAGAAGTAAAAGAGTTTGTATTACGGCAAAGTAAAAATATTAAAAGTAAGTGATTATGGGAATAGCAAAAGAGCAATTATACGATAATCAACAAGAGGCGTTCTATGAATCGATGGCTGAACGCTTGGGAATAACATACGATGAAGTTGAAGAAATAGAACCTCAAATTAATGAAAATACAGGTAGTGACGAAGCTGTGTATGGTTATTACTTGACTTTTAAGGAGGATGCTCCGAGAGAAATTTTAGATAAAATCGAAAGATTAGATTCTAACGATTGTTTTTGGTTGGATATTTCCGACCTATACGATGAAGATTATGACGAAGAACAATATGAAGACATTGTCAATAAAACAAGTCCTTACAATGATTGTCTTACATCAATAGAAGAAGTAAAACAATTAATGAATATTCCTTTAAAGAAAGAGAAAAAATCAAGATATATTTTATACAGACAATTATATGCTTCTTTAATCTCAATTATGGAGGCATATTTATTTGAGAGATTATTATCAGCTATTGATAAGAATGAAAATTTATTGGCAAATTTTTTCTTATTCTATAACGGGGCACACAACTTTGATGAACATGATATTAAAAAAGCCAGGAAGTATCTTATGGAAAACATCTTATACCATAATCTCGATACTGTTTCTAATATTTATAGTGAAACATTTAAATTTAGATTTCCTTCTTGCGAAAAAATAAAAAAAGCAATAAAATTGAGACATGATATAGTACATCGTAATGGTAAAACAGCTAATGGTGATTCTTTGATTGTAAGTAGAAAAGATATAGAACATCTTTCCGACAATATAAAAGAACTTATATCTAATCTTGAGTATAATATTTGCAATCCCTCCCTGCCTTTCAAGAATTAATATAGGGCCCCTACCTCACAATCCACGGAGTAGGGGCATTTTTCGTCATCCCGAAGCAAGACCTTTAGACTTATCGCCGGAGATGTTGCGTGCATACCGGTTAGTACTTCCACGAGGTACCATTCTACCTTTTTCCATACCCTTCAGTATTTGACCGAATGAATTGTTCCTCGCTTGTTCAAAGGTAGGTCTTTTGACTTGTACCCTTTGGGTTCCTGTTGTTTGATTTCTTCTTCTGACTCAACGTTAAGTTTTAAAATTACACATCAAATATACGAATTATTCCAGAAAATCTGGCATGTCCGGAAAGTCAAAATCATAGTCAGGTATTATAATCTCAGCATGAAACACTTCTTCTGCCGCTTTACCTGCCATCGTTTTCAGTCTTTCATACGCTTTCTCTGTCTGGGCATCCGGTTTCTTCTTACCTTGTGCTTTAGCGAGTGCCCAAAGAGCCTTATTCTTTGCTGATTTCTCCGCACGGCTACGTTTCCACCGCTTGGAACGGTAAGCCTCATAGAGCATCACCCGGAGCAGTTCTGTATTCTCTTCCGTCAAAGTGATGGAAGAACCGTTCATCTCAATAACAACATTGTCGGGTTGTTCCTGAGTAATCCGGATTCCATCTTGTATTACTTTTGTTGGTTTCATATGTTTTCATATTGCCAGGTAAATCATCCGAAGCAGACCTACCCGGACTGTTATCATTCGTACTTCTTTTGCATATACTTCTGGACTTTCTTCTGTGCATGTTCGCCATCACGAATGCACCATGCAGATATACCAAACTGTGAGGATTTTGGATAGTATTCATAAGTCTGCCCATTTTCATCTTTTCCCAGATTTGACCGGAACACTTCAAAATATACAATACCTTCCGGTGTGGTTCTTCGGTAGCAATACATCCGGTTACTTTCGTTTTTGGCTACCTGTTCAAAGGTATCACCGTACTTTTTAAATTTACCCTTTAATGGTGGGTACTTAATTGTTTGTAATCTATCCATATTCTTTTCTTGTTTTTGTATTAGCCACTTTCTCCGCAAAGACGAACATCTTATCACCTCACAAGAAAAAGTGGTTTAAATCTATTCTTTCCACACTTCACATATAAAACCTAACTCTCTTAACTCATTCATTCGGTATTCTTGTAATGGTCGAGGTTTTTCACCTGGCCGCTTCACTTCTACAAAAAAGGCTTTACCATTCTTCAGTACCAATAAATCAGGAATCCCGTTTTTGTTAGTGAGAATCAGCTTCACTACGTAATAGCCTTGCGCCTCCAGCCGCTTTATGATACGAGCCTGTATTTTACTTTCCAGTTCTGCCATGACTATCTCGCTTTTTTATTGAACCATGAAAGGGTAAAGTCCTGTTTCCCATGTACCGCTTCCAGTATCTTGCTTTCAATACCGCAGTCAGAGCAAAGGAAATAGACCTCTGCCGGTGCTGTCCGTTCTTTTGATACGAGCCGATTCCGTCCCTGCTCGTATGACAGAAAACTGAACTCCAGATTGAAGAATATCAAAGCATCAGCAGTATCAAGTCGAACTCCTTCACGTGCCCGGCGAACCTGTGAGATAAAAACCTTATCCGTTGATAATTGAAACACTTCCGGGCTATCCGTCCAGTTCTGGAAAACAGACTGCAATAACTCCGCTTCCGATTGGTACACATAGAATAGTGCAACCTTCTTCTCGGCGAACTGCTTACGGACAAATTCAGCCTTACTTTTGTCAAATGTCAAATGAAGCCCATTTTCAGCAATTACAGTACCGGATGATAACTGATGCAGCTTGGTAAGTAATTTAGCCGGAGTGTCGCCTAAAATGGCATTGCCATCTATTTCTACCATCAGGTTATCACGCATGGATTTTATGTATCGCCCGGTCCGGTCATTCATTGGTACTGATAGTATATGCTCGTTTATGTTCACCTCAAATCCGGCTTGTTCCTGTGAGTAACTGATGAACAAGTCTTTTGTGTCCCTGTCTATCTTCGCTTTGTCCGCATGGCCGTAGTCGTTGATGAAATAACCGTTCACCTTCTTCTGCTTTACGTTTACATAGACCTTTGCCCACTTGTAGAAAGTCTTGTATTCCTTCCACGGAGAGGAATCACATACCCAGAACTGATGGTATAACTGTGAATAGCTTTCAGGAGACGGTGTACCGGATAGATAAAGTACAGGCAGACCTTCGCAAATGGTCTTTATCTCCTGAGTTCGTTTGCTTGGTTTGGGGTATGCACCCAGCGAGTGAGCTTCATCAATAATCACAAGGTCGTACTTTCCCTTTGCCTTGTGCGCACTCTCGTAGTTGATAACGTCCAGTTGGAAGCTCACAGGTCTCAACGCCTCATAATCCGCTTTGATGGATGGGATAGCTTTCAGCTTGGTGATGAACAGTACACTTTGTGTATCGAAGTTGTCGGCAGCAGATAGTGCGGTAATGGTTTTTCCGGTCCTGCATTCCATAGACAGGTAACAGCAGCTGAATGCCACCAGTTTATAGGCGGCTTGTATGGCTATATATTGTTTTGGTATTTTCTTAATTGAATCATACGTTCACATGGATTTGGTTAATAACTCCTATCTCAGTGGCATAAGCGAGAATCTCACCTACCGTCATTCCTTTCTTTGCGTGCCGTTCTCTGAGAAGTACATCGGCAACATCCCAGTTGTCCGGCAAACCTTCACACGTCCGACTGACTGTTACATCTACGCCACTATCTTTCAGAATAGCCGCTTTTTCTTCCCATTTAGCGAACATCCCACTATCGGGGTATAAGACTACCCTTTTACCGATTAACGGCTGAAAAACGGCTGATTCCGTCCATTTGCAGCCATTACAGCCACCTGTTGCTATCCAAGTAATTTCAGGCATCAAAATAGAACAGATAAGGGCTGATTTCTCACTTTCGACAATTCCCACACGAGAAGCTTCTTTAACCAAGTGGCAACCAAAGAAAGTTTGCTGCAGGTTGGCTTCATAGTTTTTGAGAAGCGTTTTGCCTGCAAACCAAATTTTATCCATCGGTCGAGTGTCGAGCATATACTTTTGAGCTTTGTCGCTCCATAACTCCGCCTGGTCCTGCTTCTTCATCCGCTTACCGGTGGTGGGATTGTACGCCATTACTTTCAACTGGCATAGCCGACCTTTATCGTCAATCTGAGGAAAGGTCGTTGCCAACCCATCGTTATTTCTCCAGTGCCGGGATGTAACTACGTGATAAGCACCAAAGACACGGTTTGCCTCATCATTTCCAAATTCTTTAGCCATGAAACGGAACAGGTTATTGCTGGCCCGGTGGGTGTCAGTAATCAACAACGAGGAAGGAAGATAAGACACGGGAATAACTTTAGTCGGTTCCGGCTGCTTCCATCCTGTAAAGTCCGTCCGGTCATTGGTTGGATGTGCCTTGAAATATTCTGCCGGTGTCAAATGATAACCGCAACGTTCCCGGTTGCAACGTCCGCATGATTCGTCAATAGGAACATTTCTTTCATTAACATAAAGAGTGAACTCTTTCTTGTGTCCACATTGAGGGCAGGTGTAGCTAACACTTGAAAAGGGACCCGGAACAACATTTAAAACGTGCCCCACCC
>ERZ779894.3780-NODE-3780-length-11295-cov-2.852224_pt1 | contig 11295 bp, 11 predicted proteins | sample MGYA00511587_ERZ779894 | MGnify/ENA primary metagenome ERZ779894 (study PRJEB29588, sample SAMEA2160490) | human gut metagenome | biome: human gut; feature: human-associated habitat; material: faeces | place: Denmark | collected 2008/2010 ... | reverse complement strand
GCACAATGTCTTGCAGGAATGGCATTCTCGAATGCATTACTTGGAATCGTACATTCTATGGCTCATAAGACAGGTGCAGCATTCTCAACCGGACATATTCCTCACGGATGTGCCAATGCGATCTATCTGCCATATGTAATCAAATACAATGCAAAAGATAAAGTAGCTGCATCTCGTTATGCAGAGATTGCACGCAGAATGGGACTTCCTGGAACATCAGAGAAAGCTCTGATCAACAGCTTATGTGCAAAGATTGACGAGTTCAATGCGAAGATGAATATTCCTAAGACTCTGAAAGAGTTCGGCATTAACGAAGATGAGTTTAAAGAAAAACTGGATAAGATTGCAGAACTTGCAGTTGGTGATGCCTGTACAGGATCTAACCCAAGAGCAATTGATCCTGCAACCATGGCTAAATTATTTACATGCACTTATTATGGAACAGAAGTTGATTTTTAAACAACAATACAGTTAGATAACGACGGCTGTCACATGGGGTTATGTGACAGCCGTTTTTATACCAAAGTATGCAAAACATATTTTATTCCATATACAATAAAAAAATTCTTGAACAATTTTATCGACATTTTTTGAAAAATATGGTTTTACTTGCGAAATAGAACAAGCCGTATTATGATAATAGTAATATTGGGAATTAGGAGGAAATAAGATGTACAAGATTTTAAAAGCAGAACAATTAACTGCTAACATCTTTCTGATGGATGTAGAAGCTCCTCGTGTAGCAAGACATTGTGAACCGGGACAGTTTGTCATTGTAAAGATGGATGAAAAAGGGGAAAGAATCCCACTTACAATCTGTGACTATGACAGAGAAGCCGGAACGATCACAATCGTATTCCAGCCGGTCGGAGCATCCACAACAAAAATGAAAGAATTAAAAGCAGGAGATTATTTCCGCGATTTCACAGGTCCGTTAGGAAATGCTTCAGAACTCGTAGAAGAAGATATCGAAGAACTGAAGAAGAAAAAGATCCTGTTCGTAGGAGGCGGTGTCGGAGCAGCACCTGTCTATCCACAGGTAAAATGGCTGCATGAGCACGGCGTAGATGCTGATGTTATCATCGGTTCCAAGACAAAGGATATGCTGATCCTTGAAAAAGAGATGGAAGCAGTATCTGGTAATTATTATCCATGTACGGATGACGGTTCTTACGGTCATGCCGGAATGGTTACGACAATGGTAGAAGAACTGGTAGAAAAAGGTAATAAATACGACGTATGTATCGCGATCGGTCCAATGATCATGATGAAATTCGTATGTCTTCTTACAAAGAAACTGGGAATCCCTACTGTTGTAAGTATGAACCCGATCATGGTAGATGGAACCGGTATGTGCGGAGCCTGTCGTCTGCATGTAGGCGATGAGATCAAGTTCGCATGTGTAGATGGTCCGGAATTTGACGGACACCTTGTCAACTTCGATGAGGCTATGAAGAGACAGCAGATGTACAAGACTCAGGAGGGTCGTGCAATGCTGAAATTACAGGAAGGCGACACACATCATGGCGGATGTGGTCAGTGCGGAGGTGACGAGTAATGGCAGATGTATTAAAGAAAGTTCCTGTAAGAGAGCAGGAGCCAAAGGTTCGTGCTACGAATTTTGAAGAAGTATGTTATGGATATAATAAAGAAGAAGCAATGGAAGAGGCAACAAGATGTCTGAACTGTAAGAATGCAAGATGTATCCAGGGATGTCCTGTATCCATCAATATTCCTGCATTCATTGCACAGATCAAAGATGGCAATATTGAAGAAGCTTACAAAGTGATCGGACAGTCATCTGCACTTCCTGCTATCTGTGGACGTGTATGTCCTCAGGAGTCACAGTGCGAGAGCAAGTGTGTCCGTGGTATCAAAGGTGATGCAGTATCTATCGGTAAACTGGAAAGATTTGTCGCAGATTATGCACTGGAAAATGATATCAAACCGGAAAAACCAGAAAAGACAAACGGACATAAGGTAGCAGTCATTGGTTCCGGCCCGTCAGGACTTACCTGTGCCGGCGACCTTGCAAAACTCGGATACGAAGTAACTGTATTCGAAGCACTGCATGAACTTGGCGGTGTTCTGGTATATGGTATTCCTGAATTCCGTCTTCCAAAGCAGAAAGTTGTTAAGAAAGAAATCGAAAAAGTCAAAGAGCTTGGCGTTAAATTCGAGACAAACGTTGTTATCGGTAAATCTACAACCATCGACCAGTTGATGGAAGAGGAAGATTTTGAAGCTGTATTCATCGGTTCCGGAGCAGGTCTTCCTATGTTCATGGGAATCCCTGGCGAGACAGCTAACGGAGTATTCTCAGCAAATGAATACCTGACAAGAAGTAACCTGATGAAGGCATTCGATGATTCTTACGATACACCAATCGCAGCAGGCAAGAAAGTAGCCGTTGTCGGTGGTGGTAACGTAGCTATGGATGCTGCCAGAACAGCACTTCGTCTTGGCGCAGAAGTACATATCGTATATCGTCGTAGTGAAGCAGAGCTTCCTGCACGAGTAGAAGAAGTACATCACGCAAAAGAAGAAGGCGTACAGTTCGATCTTCTTACCAATCCAAAAGAAATCCTCGTCGATGAAAATGGATGGGTAAAAGGTATGAAAGTAATCAAGATGGAACTCGGTGAACCGGATGCTTCCGGAAGAAGACGTCCGATCGAGATCCCTGGATCTGAATATGAGATTGAATTAGACACTGTTATCATGTCTCTTGGAACATCTCCAAACCCATTGATCGCTTCTACAACAAAAGGTCTTGAAGTCAATAAGAGAAGATGTATCATTGCTGAAGAAGAAACAGGTAAGACATCTAAAGATGGTGTATATGCCGGCGGTGATGCTGTTACAGGTGCAGCTACTGTTATCCTTGCCATGGGTGCAGGTAAAGCTGGTGCCAAAGGTATCGATGAATATCTGAGAAATAAATAATAGAAGGAAGATTGTACATAGGAGCGTAAGCTTCTTTGAGAAAATCGGAATTTAAAAACAGAATATCCTGACAGGATACAGAAAACTCTGTGCTTGTCAGGATATTTTTAATATACTAAAAATGAATTTGTCGTGTTATAATTTGAGGGAGACAACGGAAAAGTTTTTGTGACGTACAGCAATTTTGCTCAAATTAGATGACAACCTGTTCGAAGATATGGTAAAATAATAAACCAAATATTTGCAAATTTCAATAAACCTAAGAAGCAAAAATCTATTTTTGGGGGAAATATAAAACATATGACGAATTATAACAGCAATGACAATCGATTTGATGGAAGATGCTTCCTTGAAGATGTTGAGATAAAGTTACAAAAACGACTGGAAGAAATAGGGCAGTCTCTCTCTGATGGACAGAAAGAAATTGATAACATGCAGGAATATTACTGGGAAAATTATACGGAGATGGATGAATATGGTTATGAAGATTACGATAACCAGCAGGCACTTCTGCATCAGGTCAACGCTAATAATGAGAAGCTGCAATTAAAACATAGATTTGAGAAAATGTTAGATGCACCTTTTTTCGGACGTGTCGATTTTATGTATGATGGAGATGACGAACCGGAACCGTTTTATATCGGGATTGCAAATTTTGCCGAAAAAACAGGCATGCAGCCTCTGATCTACGACTGGAGAGCTCCGGTCAGCAGTTTGTTTTATGATTATGATAAAGGCCCTGCAAGCTATGAGGCTCCTGCCGGAAGACTGGATGGAGAGATTCTTTCAAAATGGCAGTTTAAGATTCAGAATGGAGAACTTGTCTATGCCTTTGAAAGTGATACAAAGATCGATGATGATATTCTGAAAAAAGAACTTGGAACAAACAGTGATGTAAAATTAAAAAATATCGTCCGCACGATCCAGAAAGAACAGAATGCAATTATCCGAAATACGAAAGATCGAATCCTTGTAATCCAGGGAGCTGCCGGAAGTGGAAAAACTTCGATTGCTTTACACCGAATTGCATATCTTTTATATCATGAACGCGACACTCTGAAATCATCCAACATACTGATTCTTTCACCGAACAGCGTATTTGCAGATTATATCTCACATATTCTTCCAGAATTAGGAGAAGAGAATATCCGTGAGATGAGTTTTGATCTCTACGCCTACAAAGAGCTTCGAAAAGGTGTCGCAGCAGACTGTGAGGATCGTTATGATCAGTTGGAACGTCGGATGAAGTTTCCGGATGAATCAGCTCAGAATCGTTTTGACTGGAAACAATCCAAAGATTTTATTGGTGAAATAGAAGGTTTCCTTGCGATTCTGGAAGATCGTCTGATGGAATTCAAAGAAATTGAGTTCCGTGGAATGACATTGACAGAAGAAGACTTGATCCAATTGTTCTATTATAAATTCACAGAGACTCCGTTATTGAAACGTATGGACGCTGTAAAAGACTATTTTATCGATTCCTGGGAAACTCTGAAAGGCAGAAATATTTCAGAGGATGATCAGGAGATGCTTCAGATGAAGTTCGACAAGATGTACACAACGAAAGATATTTACACCATTTATAATTGGATGCTCGATGACTGTGGTTGTGATCTGTTGCCGGAAGTTCCGTACGAAAAACGAAAGCTCCCTTATGAAGATGTATTTCCTATGCTCTATCTGAAATATCGTCTTTCCGGTGGGAACTCAACTCATAAGAACATTAAGCATCTTGTCATTGATGAAATGCAGGACTACACTTATCTGCAATACACCATCCTAGAATCCTTGTTTCATTGTAGAATGACTATTCTTGGAGACCGTGCACAGACACTGGATACAAAGCAACAGGATGTACTGAGATTTCTCCCTAAATTACTTGGACGTGAGATCCGAACGATTGAAATCAAAAAGAGTTACCGGAATACATTAGAAATTGCCCGGTATGCGGAAAAGGTCAGTGGAGTATCTGATCTTGAGTTACTGGACCGCCATGGAAAAGAAGTCGTAGAAAAGACATTTAACACAGATACGGAATTGCTTGATGAACTTGTCTGTCATTTAAAATGTCCGGGAGACTTTGAAACTGCTGCCCTGATCACAACAACAGAAGAAGAAGCTTTTGACTTAAGCCGTCTCCTGAAACTGCGTGGTATCAACGTATCTTATGTAGATCGTAACAGTTCCGCATTTAAGAAAGGACTCACAGTAACCACATTTTATCTTGCAAAAGGGCTGGAATTTGACCAGGTTTTCGCACTTCGCGGTGCAAAAGAAAATCCGCTTAAAAATCAGGCGGAATACATTTGCGCAACAAGAGCTCTTCACGAACTCTATGTTTACGAAATTGCTGACAGCTTATCAAAATAACAGTTAACAGGCATGCATGATTAAAATTTATTCAGAAAGAACAGAAAAATGAAGATTACATTAATAACCGTAGGAAAGATAAAAGAAAAATATCTGCGAGATGCAATTGCAGAATACAGCAAGCGATTGAGCCGATACTGCAAACTGGAGATTATAGAAGTAGCTGATGAAAAGACACCTGACCATGCAAGTGATGTCGTGGAAAATACAATTCGCGATAAAGAAGCTGAGCGCATTATGAAATATGTAAAAGAAGATGCCTATGTGATCACTCTTGAGATTAACGGAAAACTTCTTAGTTCCGAGGAACTTTCTGCAAAAATCAATCAACTTGGAATTCAGGGGACAAGCCATATCACATTTATCATTGGCGGATCCATTGGTTTGGGCAAAGAAGTGCTCGCAAGATCGGACTATGCATTAAGCTTTTCCAAGATGACCTTTCCACACCAGTTGATGCGGGTCATTCTGTTAGAGCAGATATACAGAAGTTATCGGATCATCAACGGTGAACCTTATCATAAATAGAGATCTGTCACAGAAAACAACTGGTATAGGACATCGTGATATATTCATATACTGATGACAAAGGATTTTTATATAAAAAACTTCAATGAACCGAGAGCAGATCAAAGAAAAGATGGTATCCGCAATGGATCTCCCAAAAGATGTGATTCAGAATGCTTCTGTTATAACCATTTTAGGACGAAATGAATTATGCATTGAAAATTATCGGGGCATTATTGAATACACAGATGCACTGATCCGTGTGCAGACGCGGGCAGGACAGATCCGGATCCAGGGAAAACGACTCCGGATTCAATACTACACAAATGATGAGATGAAAGTAACTGGAGCATTATCATCTTTAGAATTTACCGAGGGGAGGAATCCGGGGTGATTCATTGCCTGATCCGCTACTTGTCCGGTTATGTGAAGATTCAGATCAAAGGATACTCCCCAGAACGATTTCTGAATCTCTGCTGTTATCACCGCATCCGATTCTGGGGATTGACCCGTATCGGAACAAATTATGAATTATACTTGAGTTTATCTGATTTTCGAAAGATTCGTCCTTATGTCAGAAAAACACATACAAAAGTCATACTAAAAAAACGGTATGGCTTTCCTTTTTTTCTTTATCGCTACCGAAAAAGAAAACTATTCTTTATCAGCATCTTCCTATGCATTTTTCTAATCGATTGTTACTCGCAATTTCTATGGGATATTCATTTTCAGGGAAATAAAAGATGGACCGACACGACCTTGACAACGTTTCTGAAAGAAGAGGGGATTTATCCTGGAATGCAAAAGAAAAATGTAGATTGTCAGGGGATTGTCAAAGCCCTTCGAAAGGAATATAATGATATCGTTTGGGTATCTGCTTCTCTTGATGGCAGCCGGTTAAAAATACAGATAAAAGAAAATGAAGATGCGCTTCCTATCATCTCATCTACTCAGACAGATAAGAGTAACAAGACAGATTCTTTACCTGCTGATCTTGTTGCTTCTACTGATGGAATCATTACAAATTTAATTACACGCACCGGCATTCCCCAGGTACATATCGGGGATTCTGTAACGAAAGGAACTTTACTTGTATCTGGACGGATTGACATCCTGGATGACAGTGGTGAAATTACCGGATATCAATATACGCATGCCGATGCAGATATTTTCGCTGATACACAGATTTCTTATCTGGATATAATTTCCTGTTATCATAATAAAAAAGTATATACAAAAGAAACAAAAAAGTCCGGATTTATTCAAATCGGCTCTGTCCGGTTAGAAACATGGAAGCCAAAAATGTCCGCTACTTCTGAAAAATTGTGTATAGCACATCAGTTAAAACTAGGAGAAAATTTTTCACTTCCTGTTTTTTATGGGCATGAAACAATAAAAAAATACGGCTTCAAGAAAATAAAATATACGAAAAAAGAGATGCAGACAATTTTAAGCAGTCGATTTCGCTATTTTTGTAAAGATTTAGAGGAAAAGGGTATTCAAATTAATGAAAAAAATGTTAAGATATATATATCTGCCGAAAAGGCAACGGCTTCAGGTACGCTCTATCTGAATCAGCAGATTGAAGAGGAAACAGAGACCGAAAGAATAACTTTAGAAAGGAACGAACCGGATGAGTCTGTCGGAACTGATGATTGATATACCTGCAGAGCACGAGGCAAACGTGTTTGGGCAGTTTGATGCTTATGCAAAGAAACTAGAGAGAACATTTCATGTCACATTGATTGCAAGAGACGGAAGTATGAAGATTGTAGGAGAAAATACGGCTGCGGAAAAAACGCATCGTGTTCTCACTCAGCTTTTGGAATTATCACGGCGTGGAAATACTATTACGGAACAGAATGTGGATTATGCAATTTCACTTGTTTTTGAAGATCAGGAGGAGGGAATAGTGGAAATTGACCGGGATCTGATCTGTCATACTCTGCAGGGAAAACCGATCAAGCCTAAAACTCTCGGACAGAAAAAATATGTAGATTCTATAAGGGAAGGAATGATCACATTCGGACTTGGTCCGGCAGGAACAGGAAAAACATATTTGGCAATGGCAATGGCGATTACAGCATTTAAACGCAATGAGGTAAACAGGATCATATTGACAAGACCGGCAATCGAGGCAGGAGAAAAACTGGGATTTCTTCCGGGAGATCTTCAAAGTAAGATCGATCCGTACTTGCGTCCGTTATATGATGCTCTTTATCAGATCATGGGAGCGGAAAGTTTTTTGAAAAATTCAGAAAAAGGTCTGATTGAAGTTGCGCCTCTGGCATATATGCGAGGCAGAACGTTAGATAATGCATTTATTATTCTTGACGAGGCTCAGAATACGACACCGGCTCAGATGAAGATGTTTTTGACAAGAATCGGATTTGGATCAAAAGTTGTCATTACGGGAGATTCTACGCAGAAAGATCTTCCGGCAGGAACGGTTTCAGGTTTGGATGTAGCGGTAAAGGTTGTAAAAGATCTGGAAGGTGTAAGTATTTGCAGTTTGACAAGTAAAGATGTTGTTCGCCATCCGCTTGTGCAGAAGATTGTCCGTGCGTACGAAGAGTATGAGAAAAAGAATAATCCGAAAGGGAAAAACGGCAGGAGGAAAAAATCGTGAGTTTATTTATGGAAATAGAGACAGACAGAAAACTGCCGTTTGATGCAAGAAAAATTGCGGAGCTTGTAATCGAAACATCGCTTGATTATGTGAAATGTCCTTATGAAACAGAGGTCAGTCTTCTTCTTACAACGGATGAAGAGATTAAAGAAATAAACCGGATGCAGCGGCAGATTGACCGGGCAACGGATGTTTTGTCATTTCCTATGGCAGATTATGAGACACCGGGAGATTTTTCGCATTTGGATGAAGATGCCGGACTGTTTCATCCCGATACAGGAGAGCTGATGCTTGGGGATATTGTGATCTCTGTAGATAAAGTGTTTGAACAGGCAGAAGAATACGGACATTCGCTGCTTCGGGAATATGCATTTCTAATTGCGCACAGCATGCTTCATTTATTTGGTTACGATCATATGGAAGAAGTGGAAAGAAAAGAAATGGAGATGCATCAAAAAAAGATTATGGAACTTGTGAATATTACAAGATAAATGTTTTCAGGTTCGGGATCATTGGATAAAAGGAGAACAACTATGGGGGATACACAGGCAAATCAAAGAAAAAAAACAAGGGGAGAAGATTACATCGCTCAAGGGTCGATCCTGGCTGTGGCGGTTGTGATCACGAAGATTATCGGAGTTGTGTACCGTATCCCACTGACAAACATATTAGGGGATGAGGGAAACGGTTTTTACGGATATGCTTATCAAGTATATGCGATTGCATTGATGCTTTCTTCATTAAGTCTTCCGACAGCAGTATCAAAACTTGTGTCGGTAAGGATGGCTGTCGGACAGAGGCGCAATGCGTTCCGCGTATTTTTATGTTCCCTTATATTTGCTGTTTCGGTAGGAATTATTATATCTCTTGCGATCTTTCTCGGAGCAGGAGCGATTTCGGAACATATGATGAAAGCGCCTTTCAGTGTTTACGCACTTAAAGTGCTGTCGCCGGGGCTTTTGATCGTTGCTGTTATGGCTGTTTTAAGAGGATATTTTCAGGGACTGGGAACGATGGTTCCGACAGCGGTATCGCAGATTATCGAACAGATCATCAATGCAGTTGTCAGTATTGTCGGAGCAAGCGTCCTTTTCGGAATGGGAAGTCGTGCGGGAGAGAAGGCGGGAGAAGAGCTGTTAGGTCCTGCTTATGGAGCGGCGGGAGGTACGCTTGGAACAGTAATCGGAGCCGCGGCGGGACGTTGCCGTATAAAACCAGGTTGCGCGAGCCAAGGATCACGTTTGTTCTTTGGATATTTAAAGGCGGAATACGCCGTCAGATTCAAAGGGATCATACAAAAGGAAAAGAAAGTTATTCTCATATTTTGAAGATTCTCGTTATGACGGCAATTCCCGTTATTTTCAGCACGGCGATTTACAACATCAACCAGATATTGGATCTTACCGTTTTTAATCATATTATGGATGCGCAAGGTTTTACAGAAAGTGAGTATATGGCTCTTCAGGGAATTTATACCGGAAAATATGATCCGCTTATTAACGTGCCGATGTCAATACCTTATGCCCTTAGCACATCGATCGTTCCTGCACTGACAACGGTTGTGATGGCAAGAAACAGGAAAAAGACACATTATCAGATAGATCAGACGCTTCGTTTAACAACGATCATAACGCTTCCAAGCTGTGTTGGATTTCTTGTACTGGCATCTCCGCTTATGGTGCTTCTATATAATGATGCGGGAAAAGTGCCGGCGCAGCTTTTAATGTTAGGTTCCGTAGTTATTATTTTGTACGGATGGTCTACAATTACAAATGCAGTTTTGCAAGGATTGAATTATTTATCTTCTCCGGCAAAAAACGCGGCAGCGGCATTGGTCGTTCATCTGGGAGCGCTTGTTTTAATGCTCACAGTGTTTAAATTGAATGTATATGCGCTCGTAGGAAGCAACATTGTATTTGCTGTTATTATGTGTGTTTTAAATCAAAGAAAAATACGTCAGGTATGCGGATTCAGAATCAATATACGAAGAACATTTGTAAAGCCGTTGATCGCTTCGGCGATTATGGGTGTTATAACGTATGCTGTTCATTTCGGACTTCACCGTCTGATCGGAGGAAGAGTTATCCCGACTGTTTTGGCAATTATCGTGGCAGTTATTGTTTATGGAGTCCTTATTTTAAAATTAGGAGCTCTTTCGGAGAAAGATATTCAGGCGCTTCCGATGGGAACACGGATATTGAGAGGATGTCAGGCGCTGAAATTGATGCCTCCAAGCGAAGAATAAAAAAATAAGTGAATAAATAAAAGAAAAAAGCTGATACTGTATAGATTATATGAACTCAAAATACAGGATCGGCTTTTTGTGTGCGGGCGCGGCATTTTTCTTGTTTATAACGCTTGCATATAAAATGACATATGATTATACGATGGACAAGTATATGGAAAAGGTGAGTGAAAGAAACGAAGATGTACAAAAGGCAGACGGCATCGGAAAAACGGAAAGTATTGCGGCCGAAGGAGAGGCAGTAAAAGGCGGAGCAAAAAAGGGGTTTTATCTTAAGGAACTTCACGGATTTGTCGTCGTTTATCTTGAAGATAAAAAAACGATTTATGAATTTACCGAAATACCTCTGTCAGATCTTCCGGAAGAAGTGCGCCAGGAAATTGCACAGGGAAAGCAAATTGCAACTGCAGAAGAATTATATGCTTTTTTAGAAAATTATTCGAGTTGAAAAGCAAAACGGAAAAGGCCGGAATGATAAAAGCCGCAAAATGGCGATGGACGTAATCAAAGAAATAGTGTATAATACAGACCTGTAAAATAAGAAGTTATTATGGATAGAAGATAAAAAGTGAAAGGGATTATAATGGATCAACAGAAG
>ERZ779894.3779-NODE-3779-length-11301-cov-4.234306_pt1 | contig 11301 bp, 8 predicted proteins | sample MGYA00511587_ERZ779894 | MGnify/ENA primary metagenome ERZ779894 (study PRJEB29588, sample SAMEA2160490) | human gut metagenome | biome: human gut; feature: human-associated habitat; material: faeces | place: Denmark | collected 2008/2010 ... | reverse complement strand
AAGGCAGGAGTTGTGCTCCTGCCTTTATTTTATAATATCTTCATTATTTAAAACTTTTTGAGGATTAATTTCTGTAAATTCAATAAATTCTTCGTCTGAAATAACTTTTTTTAATTTTTTAATAATTTTAGGAATTTTAATAGTAGTTATTTCAGTTGCAGCCAAACTTATTTGGTCGGCTCTTTCAAGGGTAAAAGTTGATGATTTCAAGCCTGCTGCCGTAATATTTATGATAGATTCATCAGCTTCAAATCAGAAGGCTTTAGCAGATCAAAAGAAGACCCTGCGTCAAATATGCAACCTTCTTGATCCGGAAGATCAGATAAAAATAATTCGAGTTTCCGAAGACGCATACTTGATATACGAGGGCACTCCTTTTAACAACTCGGGCATAACTAAAGCTCTTGATGCGTTTACTGTTTATGATGCAAAAGATTACGGAACAGCCTATGGTACTGCTATGAAAAAAGCCTTTTCACACGTTTTAACAATGCAAAAAGAAGGCTATATTCCGGCAGTGGTTGTAATCGGCGATTTGGAAAACGAGGGCGCTGTTGAAAAACAGTTAAACTGGGATACATTGCCTCAAAATGTTAAAAATACAAAAAAATATGCACCTGAACTTGCTATGATGTTTTTGTACGCGCATCCGGAAAAATTAGATATGGTAAAAGAAAAGCTTACACCCGTATTGGGCGAAAAAAAACTTATAGTCTCACCGGAACAAAACATTGACAAATCTGTAAGAAATTTTGTCCATGCTTTAGGCAGATAAAATAATGATAATTTAAAACATGAGGATAATATTATGACAATAGTTGTTTCATCATCAAAGGCAGAGAAAGTTTTTGACGAAAAAGACGTTATTAACATCGGAACAAATCCGAATTGTGATTTTAAACTTGATCTTGATTTTGATGTATTGCTTACATTGCAGTACGACCAAAATGAAGGCAAATGCGTTCTTATGAATACATTCCACAATGAACGCGTACTTTTTAAGGGTAAGCCGATTAAAAAAGTCGAAATCGGGAATATTTGCAAATTGATGTTTGCCGGAAGTCCCGAATTTATTAATATTAAAATCCTTGAAAATGCACCGGTTAAAAAGACGGTCTCAACAATTGCCAGAGAAGAATTAACAGAAGAAGACATGAAGCAGCTTTACGGCAATGACACAAATGCTGTTACAAGGGTTAAACTCGAAAAGCAAAAGGCTGACATTGAATCAGCACGTGTTGCTATTATAAAACAAGTAGCGTTCACAATTAACGATTTGAAAAATAAAATCGCCTCAACATTCCGTACAAATATATTTTTGCATGTTGCAATGGGCATAGCCTCAATTCTTTGTGCGTTTGGGCTTTCAAACTATTTGATGGGGCTTTCAATCCAAGAATCTGCAAATTATCTTCATATGCCGACAAACATCAAGGTTTGGGTAGCGTATTCAATTCTTGTATTTGCAGCCGCAATAATGTTGAAACAAGGTATTTATCTATTCTTGCAGACTGACGATAACAAGCATGCTTCTCCTGCCGCAAAATTTGCACAAGGGTTAATGCTGGTTTTGTCTCTGGTGTTTATGCTGGGAATTTATATTATCAATATGATTTATTATATGAATTTGAATGACTTTACGACATTTGCAATATTTATATCGTTGTTCTTCTCTGGAATATTAACTGCACTTGCAATCGGGTGCGGGTATTACAGACACAACTCAAACGAGTGGCTGATGAATTTAAACAAATACGAGTACCGCGAAGACTTTGAAAGTGTCTTAAAGTCATACAGAATGTGGATTGAAAGATTTATCAACAGTTTTTCAAAAACAAAAATTCAAAATATAAAAGACAGAATATTTAATCTTCAATTAAAGTCAACAGGTGAAGTTGTCATTGGGATTTTAACTGCACCTTTCCTTGCCTATGGCGTATCAAACACCTTGGCGATGTGTTTTCCTGAAGCCGCAGGTTGGATAAGAATTTCAGGATTAAGATTTTCTCCGGTATTTTTGGTTTTGGCAACATTTCTAATTATCTTTGCGTTCTTTTCTTTTGTATCAGCATTTACCTGTACAAAGAAAATACAGGGCTCTCAGGTAATTAAACAAGACGGATTCAGCGATTACAGACAACACGGCGTAAATATCTTCGGGCTTGAAGGTACAAGAAAACTCGAATCTGACAGAACACGTTCTCTATTTATCGGCTGTTCAATTATTTTCATTGAATTTACAATGAACATCTCGTATTTTGCAACAGAAATTGGCGGGGATTTGCAAGGGTTGTTCTTAAGCTTTGTTGCCGCATTAGTGCCTACAGCACTGCTAATCGCAGAAACGTTCATGCTTTCTCAAACAATGTTTGACATATATGCGTGTGATGAACTTATTGCTAAGCTTGATAAAGACTAAGATTAATAATGAAAAAGTTAAAAGGAATATTTATCTTAACATATTTGTTAATTACGATAGCTGTGCTCATGGCACAGCCCGTAATGCATAAACCTGCCGTAATCGAAGGTTACGGCTTCAAAATTAAAGACGAATTCCTTCATCCCAAAACCAAAAAAATTTCAGATTACGAAGTTAAAGTTAAATTCTACAGAGCAAAACCAATTGCTCAAAAACCAAAGTCAAAAGAAGTTACTTTAACTTACGATGACTCAAAGCCTTTATCACTGGACACGCAGTACAACGAAAATACTCATGAAACAACTATTACGCTTGACAGTAATTCATCATCAACGTCGCGCGAGATGCAGATTAATATTGATGGGAGCGCGATTTCTAATAAGGACATGACGCTTGATTCTGAAAATATGAATTATAGTGATAAATTGTTTAATATGGATGAATTAGAAATTGATTCAAAGCTTTTTGAGATTGGCGAGAAGATTAAAAACAGCCGAGAAGAACGAATTGCCTGGAACAAATGGCGCAGCGACCTTCAAAATGAAATCATGTACCGTTCAGCAATTGAAGGGCCTATCGGCACTTTAATTACATTCAACTTTATGGTAACAGAACAAGGCCGGATTTACAATGTCAACTTTAGCTGTAACAATCCTAAATTTGAGGAAGAAGCCAGATCTGATTTAGCAAGGGTTTTGCGTGAAATCGAAAGATCAGATATATTGAAATTTCCTAAAAATACAAAACGAAAACAAGTTAAATTTCAAGGCGGTTTTATGCTGGATTATGATACGCAGTACTCATCGCCTTCAGATTACTCAGATTACGAAAGGGTAAGAATATGATAAAAAATAATAAATCTTTTATACTCTATACAATACTAATTTTGGCAGTGGCAATGCTTGTGTCAACGTTCGTGCTTGCATCTGTAAAACCGCAGCTGCACAAAACATTAATGCTTGAATTAATAAACGTGAAAATTAAGAAATAATGTGTTATAATAATATAGTTATGTTCAGATGTAAAGATTGCAAAGCTGTTTATAAAGATAAAGTCGACTATTGCGAGTGCGGAAACAATGTTTTTGAAGAATTCACGCCGCAAGCCGTCGTTAAGTCTGTGGAAAAATCCGGTGAAAGCCTAACTAGGCAACCTGCTGTAAGTATTCTTGCTATTGCAATCTTTTCAATATGCGTAATGTTTTCGATATCTTTTTTGTTTTTTCTGGGCCCTAAGCCCAAAAAACGTTCACAAAATAAGGTTTCAGTAACAAAAACTAAAGTGCAGAATATTCCATCTATTAACGCATTTTGGGATGATACGCCGCCTTATGCAGTTAATAAATCGCAGGTGTCAGGCTTAGAGTTTTATAAAAGCGGTTTGAGAAACTTTCTTTTGTCCAAGTTAAACACAAAAAATTTAGAGGCGTTTGGTTCTTTGGAAATAGAATTTGTGTTAGATTCGCACGGAAATTTAAAGAATAAAAAATTGTACGAGAATAATGCGGATAAATCACTGGTTAATGCGGCAAAAACAATGCTTTCATCCGCAAAACACTACACCCCGCCGCCGCAAGACTATGATGCAAAGCCCCTAACTTTAGAATTAACAGCATTAAACGGCACTTATACTTTAAAGTACAAATAGTTCACGAGCAGGCAATGTAAACTAATGTAAATAAGTCTTGACAAAAAGTTAGTCATGCCTTACATTTGTAATATAAAAGTTTTGATTTACTATTTAAAAATTACCACCAATTGTAAGGGTATTCCTCCGCGCGGAGGAATTTTTTTAGTGTATTTTTGAATTCGTAATGAACAATACCTTGTAGAGTAATGAATTTTGTCTTGGGCTGAAAAATAATGGTCTTGTATTTTATGCTACAGGAAAATTACTTATGAAAAATAAAGCTTTTGCATTTTTAGCAGTCCTGCTGTGTTTATCTTTTAACCGGGTTCAGGCTGAAGAATTTATACAAGAAGCAAATAAATATCCGGATTATGCTTACGAATATTTGGGGCCGGATAAGTTTGAAAAATTCAACCGGAAAATGTTTTCCTTTAATTCATTTTTAAATAAATACGCCCTGCGGCCTGTTCATATTATATGGGCTTCTGTAATGCCAAAGTACGGGCAAGACAGAATTCAGTCAGCAACAAACAATATCGAATATCCTATAAGATTAATGAGTACACTTTTACAACGTGATTTCAAAGCGTCCGGAAAAGAGACACTGAGATTTTTGACAAATACAACAATTGGTCTTGGCGGGTTGTTTGATCCGGCTGAAAGCCTTTTTAATATCAAACCCGTTGATGAAGACATGGATCAGGCTTTGGCAAAATGCAAAATTAAACAAGGCCCTTACCTTGTTATGCCGATTTTGGCTTCCACAAGCCCGAGAGGCCTTATTGGTAAAGCCCTTGATACTGCATTAAATCCCTCTTCTTACATAGCAACGCCCGTTTTGGCGCTGGTAAAAGCCGGCTTGTTTGTCAATAGAACATCTCAAATGCAGCCGCTTAATACTCTTGTTGAATCAAATTACGCTGACCCGTATGACATAGCCAGAAAAGCTTACGGGCTTCATAATTATATAAAATGTGAAAACCTTGACCGTAAAGAAGTCCTGGAAGCAAGCGGCGAAATCGTAGATGAAACAGTTAATGCGGAAAATAATATTGCTTTAAATGATGAAGAAAACGATGTTATTTTAAAAGTAGTTCCAACGGAGCGGCCGGCTGAAGCAAATGCAAATGTGGTTAAAACAGATGAAAAAGAAAACAGTGAAGAACTTGCAGTTAGCGATATTCTGCAAGGAAAAACCGCTGTTGATGATATAATCTTAAAAAGTTATGATAATAAAAAACAAAAGTTAATGGCTGATATGCTTTTGCCGGGGTATAATCCTCAAAATCCTGTTGTAGACGCTATGAGAACAGCGTTGTTTGATCTTCCCGGGATAGACGATTCAATTTGGACAGATCTTTCTATTTGGAACAGATGTTTTGCAAAAAGGATTAAGACAGATACTGTCGCAATTGAAAACGGCCGTGAGGAATACAAATTCAGATATATCCTTCAAAAAGATAAAAATTCACCTTTAGCTATAATATACCCCTCAATCGGCGAAGGCATAACATCACACCATTCTGTTGTGCTTGCAAAACTTTTTTATGATGAGGGGTATTCCGTAATTATTCAAGGCAGCCATTTTCAGTGGGAATTTGTAAAAAGCATGCCTTCTGATTACAAACCCGGGCTTCCCTCGCAAGATGCTGATTATTTAAAAATTGTAACCTCTAAGATTATCAAATCTCTTGAAGCCGATCACAAATATCAGTTTGGCGAAAGAGTTTTAATCGGTACATCCTTTGGCGCAATGACGACGCTTTTTGTTGCACAAAAAGAGGCTGAGAATAATACTTTAAATATTTCTAAATATATTTCCATAAATCCACCGATTGAACTTCTTTATGCAATGAAGCAAATAGATACAAATAACGAAGAATGGCAGAAAGATGCAGCGAATTTGAAAAACCGCGTCGCGTTATGTGCCGCAAAGATTTTGCAAATATACAAAGAGCGCGATGAAAATCCTGATGTGAAAATAGATTCGCTTCCTTTTACAGAGCAGGAAGGCAAACTTATAACAGGTTTTATAATGCACCAAAAGCTGTCTGATTTGGTTTTCGCCCTGGAAAACGTAAATAAAACTTCAAAATGCCCGATATATAAAGATTTAAATAATATGAACTACCGTGATTACGCCGAGAAATATCTCCTGGCGGGAAACTACAAAACCATAGATGATTTAAATTTTAATACTAGTCTTTATTCAATAGCAGACTATCTTAGAACAAACACTAATTACAAGATATACCATACACTAGATGATTATCTTGTAAATACAAATCAGTTACGCCAGCTTAAACAGTGCTGTGGTAAAAATGCTGTTTTAATTGATCATGGTTCTCACTTAGGATTTTTGTACAGACAAGAATTTATAGATGCGTTGAAAAAGGATATTGCGCTAAATAAAATAGAAGTCCCTGAAATTATAAGTCTTGCTCCTTCTGATTAAACAATAAAAAAAACTCCCCGAATTTAACGGGGAGTTTTAATTTTTCTAGTCTTGTCCTGGAACATATGTTGTAACATTTTTGTTGTTAATTTTAGCATTTGCGTTTTCGCTGTGGTCTTTCAACTCTAAGCTTAAGTATAATAACTTGTTAGCTGTTGCCAGGTCTAGGTCTACGAATTCGGCTCCGGCAGTGTGATCATTTGCGGAAATTACTTTGACATTAGCATCTATATCAAGATCACCGTATTTGATTTTAACCGGTACCACATCGCCGACTTTAAGTTTTTTGTCATGAGCGAGTTGTACACCGCCTCTTGAGATGTTGATAATTGAACTTACTTCCGGAGTTGATTCAAATTCGATTACGTTCGGATTGTCAGCGATATCAAATCTCATATATTGACGTTTATCGATAATTTGTAAATTATCAGAGTATTCTTTTTTGAAAGTTTGCTTAGCGTCGTCGAATGTTACGCCATTGTTGTTATTGTTTCCATTGTCGTCATCGTCGTCGCCAGGATTGACCGGGCCGTCGTCGTCATCGTCATCGTCGCCAGGGTTAACCGGGCCATCGTCATCATCGTCATCGTCGCCAGGTGCTGGCACTACTAGGTTATCATCATCAGTGCCGTCAGGTTGTTTGCCGTCATAATTCGGATCATCACCTTGATCGCTGCCTGTTCCATTATCGTTTTCGTCGCCTTGGTCTTTACCGTAATAGTAGTTACGAGTACCTGCATCTTCGCCGATATCCGTTACATCGTCAGGTCTTACTGCTTGTGATCTGATTGATACATCGGTTGTGCCGTCCGGGTTTGTAATTACGTTTGTATTTGTGTCTTTTTCTACATATGAATGGCCTGGCATTCTGTCTTTACCTTCGTGGAAGTGGTATCCGCCGGCGTAGCTGTTATCTGCAACAAGTGTCAGGTCTTGGTCTTTTGAAGGTCTACCTAAGCCGTCACCTGCGATTTGGCCATTTTTAATTATGATAGTAGAATCAGCATCTAAGTTTGGATTATCAACTGTTCCAAGGTCTAAGGCTGTGATTTTAACTCTTTGAGGCGCAAGGTTAGTATAATCTCCGTAGTAATCGCCGGTTGCTTCATAGGTCGGAACTTTGCCTAAGTTTTCGATATATATTTTAGGCCCGCGGGTTACTAAGTCAATTCTGTTTTTAGCTGTAATTTCGTTAATGAATGTATCGCCTGAAAATTCAGCGTCAATGCTTCCTTCTCTTGAAACCATTGCACAAACGTTTGTATCACTTTTTGTGCCGTCTTCATTATCAAGGCCTTTTACGTTAATGTCTTTTATTGCAAGCATATCGACGCCGTATTGAGCGTTAGGTTTGTAATTAAATTTATCATTGTTCCAAGCTGTGTCATTGAAGTCTCCGGCTGTTTGGCGGAAAGTAAGTTTATTTTCTTTTTCACCAATGCTTCCGCTTGCGATAATTGATATGCCTTTGCCTTCGATGTTGGGCTTTGTAGCGTCTTTGCTGTAATTCAAAATGCTGTATGGGGTTTCACCCTTATGGGTTACATCTGCTACGTCAGCAAGAAGAATAACTTTGCCGTCGGCTTTAATTTGGTTAACATGCATATCTTTGTCTAAACTTGCGATGTTAGCAAGAGAGCCTGTACCAGAGCTTATAGCTGTGATAATCCCGTCAATTGATGTGTTAATTGAAAGTTTCAAATCCCGGCTGTCATTGCCGATACCTGTGCAAACTCCGCCCTCACATCCGGTAATTTCTTTACCGATAGCGCCGTTTACAACATTAACGTTTAAATCAGCGCCTTCTGTTGTTGCGATAAGAGTTTTTGCAACGCCATAGTTGTATAAATTACCGTCTGTAATGTCAATATTTACAGTGCCGTTAGAGGTTATATAATTGTTGTTATCAGTTGTATCGCCAATAATTACGTCTGAATTATGAGCGATAACGTTAACTGTGCCTTTGTTTGTTTGTTTTACAAGGCCTTTGAACTGTAACCCGTTTGTACCGCTGTTTTCAAAAGTTACGGATTTGCCGTTGGAGTTAACTCGTCCTGAAGAGTCGACTAATAAAGTATTTGTATTGTTGTTGATTTTTAAATCACCAGTGTTATTTGTAACAGTGCCTGTAATTACAAGCCCGTCTTTGCCTGTTTCATTGGTAATTTGAGCGTTACCATTGTTAGTAACAGTACCGTGAATACCGATACCGGTTCCTTTACCGTTGTTAATTATAGAAAGCTCATTAGCATTGGTAATATTGCCTGTTTTAGTAACCTTTAGTGCGCCTCCAGTGTTGAGTAAAGCAAGCTTGCTGCCTTTTCCGGTAACTTTGCCGCTGACTTCTAAGCCACCGGTGCCGTTGTTGGTAATAGTCATAATTTCATCGTTGTTAAGGACTTCCCCAGAAATGTTTAAAGCGCCAGTGTTGTTAGTAATGTTTGCATTGGCAGCAGAATTAGTAACAGTGCCGGCGATAGAAAGGCCGTTAGCACCGGTTTCGTTTGTAATATTCATCAACCCGCTGTTAGTAACGCTGCCAGCAATAGCGATACCAGTACCGGAAGCGTTATTGCGCATGTCTAATTCACCGGTATTTTGGACTTTACCCGTGTTAGTAACCGCCAAAGCTCCGTTAGTATTTAACATTGAAAGCTTAGTACCGTTATTTTTAACAGTTCCGCTAATGGTTAAGCCTTTTCCGTCTTTGACACCGTTGTTAGTCATTGATAAGTTGCCGTTAGCATTTGTAACCGTGCCAGCAACGAGGAATTCTCCGGCGTCATTGCGGTAAGTAGAATTGCCGTTTTTATTGTCAACAGTACCGTTGATAGTAATTCCATTTGCGCCGGTATTTACAGCGCTCAAGTTTCCTTTATTGTTGGTAATTGAACCATCAACAGTAATTCCGCCGTTAGTATTGTTTAAAGATACGAGGCCGTTGGTATTAGTAATTGTTCCGGCGATGCCCATACCGTTTTCGCCGCTGTTATCTAAAATTAACTCAGCAGCATTCTCAATAATTCCGCTGCTGGTAAGGGTCAACGCGTTTTTAGTATTATATAATTCAGTTTTAGTACCGTTGTTAACGATTTTGCCGCTTACAGTAAATCCGCCGGTACCGTTGTTGGTCATTGATAAAACTTTATTATTGTTCGTAATTGTGCCGCCGACAAGAAGTTGTCCTGCATCATTTGTGAAAGTAGCGTTTTCTACTGAATTTGTAACTTTACCATTAATTTTCATACCGTTAGCGCCGGTGTTAGTAACGTTAAGCGTGCCGGTATTTGTAATAGTACCGGTGTTTGTAAGCTCAAGTCCGGTACCGTTGCTAATGATGTCCATTGTATCATCGGTATTAGATAAATTACCACTGATGGTGAAAGCGCCTGCTTTATTTGTATAAGTAGAATTTCCGTCTAGATTTTCTATTGAGCCGCTAACATTAATACCATTTGCTCCGGCTTCGTTAGTAACAATTAAATCACCAGTATTTTTGCCCAATCCTGCAAAAGTAATACCTGTTGCAGCATCTTTATTAAGAATAGTCATGGTTCCTTTATTTTTAAGCACGCCGTTAGCGCCGATATTCGTTGCGCCGGCTGAGTTAGTGATTGTCAATTTGCCGTTAGGGTTAGAAACTTCTCCGTCTATGTTAATTCCGTTTTCGATACCGGCTTCGACGCCGCCGTAGGTTACTCCTTCAACAACAGTCGGTGTAACTTCTTTGCCTGTATTAGTTATAGTAATATTACTTGCAGAAGCAAAGTTTTTAACTTGTCCACCTTGAGCTATTTTGGTACCTTTTGCAGAGGTAATTATAATATTGCCGTTGCTGTTTGAAAAAGTATTGCCGGTGTCCATGTTGTCAACTTTTACAAGGGCGTTGAACAAATCATCTTTTTTAGCCGCATCAAGTATTAATTTATTTGATTCGTTGCTGCTGTCGCTGCTTACACCTGCATTTACAGAGCCAGTGCTGCCGACTGATACAGTGCTGCCGTTCATTTCGACGTTACCGCGCGCGATAATTTTACCATCGATTTGAATCGGAGCGTTTCCTGTTGTAATAACTGATGAATCCCAGGTTTTATCAGTTTCTTGTGCAAGTGAAAAGCCTTCCGCGTTGCGATCTGCGGTGATTAAGCCGCTTTTTAAAGTGTCGAATTGATCTTTAGTAGGAGTGAGAACAGAAAGAGATCCTACATTTAAAACGCCGGAAGCCCCGACCACCATGCCTTGCGGAGATACAAATACCAGATTGCCGTCATTTTTTAATCCCGCACTTACGCCTCTTGTCGCATTAACGATACCTTGAATATTTACTTGGCTGTTAACAAAGTTTACAAAAGTGTCGATGTCGCCTGTTATATAGTCATGAGTAATTCCACTGCCGTCAGTCCACTGTTTTTGTTGATACCATTGGAAGATGAAGTTCATAATTTCGCCTTCAGAAAGGTGTAATTGCTGGAATTCTTTAAACCCAATCTTGCCGTTAAACATGTCCGGTCTAATTTCGTATCTGCCTGTTTGACTGTTAGGCAGAATAGGATTTCCGTTACCATCAGTAATGGTTGACGCAAATACCGGGAAAAATGCAGACTGTTGCAGCACAAATAACGTTGATAAAATCAACGCTTGCAATTTTCTTTTATTTTTGAATGTTCTCATATGCGACCTCGCTATTTCATTTGCACATTACACTATTTGTATATAATTTATACCTATATAAACGGTCTGAATTATAAAAAACTGTTACTTTTTCAGAAAAAATTTACAAAATTTCACATTTGATACA
>ERZ779894.3766-NODE-3766-length-11349-cov-3.130246_pt1 | contig 11349 bp, 8 predicted proteins | sample MGYA00511587_ERZ779894 | MGnify/ENA primary metagenome ERZ779894 (study PRJEB29588, sample SAMEA2160490) | human gut metagenome | biome: human gut; feature: human-associated habitat; material: faeces | place: Denmark | collected 2008/2010 ... | reverse complement strand
AAAAATTGATGCGGGGTTCCTTTTTGTATGCTTCTTTCAAAACATTTTTTCAAAATGCCGCGGGGCCATCTCATATCAATATATGGAGTCAACTTCATCTGTTTGCATAAAGCGGATAGATATCATGGCGGGGGCAAAGATTCAGGCAATGGCGGACGATGGCGTGGTGAGTGTGGTTCCGGGATAGTAATGTGCTAAAATCCATTGATAATTCTTTCCCGCTTGTGCATAAATTTCAGCGCCGCGTTGACTCAGCCCCACGCCGTGCCCGGCGCCGTACGTGGTAAAGGTGTATGAGCCGTCGTCGTTGGTTTGAAATGTGATGGCGTTGCTGGATAAATGCAGTGCGGTACGCACTTCGGTACTGGAAAAGGTACGTTTGCCCACACTCAGTGTTTCCAATCGTCCGTGTGCATCATAAACAGCGGAGGGTACCCCTTTCCCAAATGCGCTTGTGAATGTTTCAGCGGTAACGACGGTTGATTGTATCATATTTGTCAGTTCACGTGTTTCGGGTGTTTCGACCGAGACCAGATAGGGCACATCATTGCCCCACACCTGGCAAGCATCCGTGGTATATCCGTAGGACATGGCGTGAAAGACGGCATCGATGGGGTCGCCTTGATACGTCAAAATTTCCCCCTGTGTATCCGTCGCTGCCTGCAGGGCGCGCGTATAAAAAGAATCTGCAACCGTTTCTCCCCATTTTTCGCGGGCATCGGAAAGGGAACACATCGCCAAACAGTGCGTGTGATCATCGCAAATTTGTGCCGTCGGATGCGCTGCGGAGGTGGCATCGGCACGGCGCACCAAATAGGTGCGAACGGCGACCGCCATGGCGCGCAGCTCGTCTGGAAATGCGGCGGTCACTTCTCCCATCAAAACTTCAGCCACAAATTCTGATTGTGGCATTGTGATAACACTGTCCTCTTTTGTCAAATAAACTGTGACGGCATCTTTTGAGGAATCGTTGTCTGCGTCATATTCGGGCGACATTTCAGTGCCTGATAAGGATTGGGAAGATTGTGAGAGAACAAAATCAAAGGCGGTGTTATCTGTCACGTCATCAGAATGGTTCGTTTGACTGCTCTCTAAAGTGTTGTTTTGTGTATTAGTTGATGCGGTGCCGGCTGTGTTTTCGTTTGTTATGTCGTTGCCGACCTCGGTTTGGTTTTCAGCATTTGCTGTCGTTGACGGTGTTTGGGAGAACGTGGACGGCGTAAATTGTGCGCGAGGGAAAAAGACAGCGCATGTCACGCACAAAATCAGCACCAAACCGAATAAGACCGCATAGTATAACAACATTTTTGTCACGGTACATGCCCTCCTTGTTCAGTCCATTATATCCCTTTTTTTCCATATTTATGCGATATGGCGGTTGCAAATCGAGAATATAGAAAGGCGGCTTGTATGACACAAGCCGCCTTTTGACAGACAGGATATAGGATAAAAAGAATACGATGGGGAGAACCGATCGAACATGCCAGCAGACACATGTGGCACGGTTTGAAAAGAAGACGTTGGTTTTCCAATATGGAATTAGTCGATATCCTCCACAACCGTTTCGGGGGGCGAATCAAGCAACCACGGATTTTTGAGCAGCCGGCGCAGGTATTTCAGTGCTGCAGCATAGTAAAATCCGTCACAGATCCGTTCGTCCATGACGATGGTGTATTTTACAATTGATTTTCGCTCTACACGCCCTTCCGGCGTCAGTTCGTATTTGTGTTCTTTGGCGCCGAACGAGAGAAAAATCGGAATGTTTCCGAAATCATATAGATGGTGGAAAATGGTCGGAATGCCAAGCGACCCCATGGAGGTAATAAACAGCGAGCCGTGGAACGGAGAGAGGTTGATCAGCTTTTTCGGGATTTTTCCGAAATAATCCAAAAATCGCAAAAAACCAACGGCAAAACGCAAAAATAAACCCGGAAATTTGTTGAGGATCGCAGCTGTATCATCAAAATCGCCGCCGGGTGCATTGCGATATTCCTCCACCACGCGGGTAATTTCTTTTGCCACATCATCCACGGTGACCCAAGGAGTAAGATGAATTTTTACCACGGTATCGGGACTTTCCAGCGTCATTTCTTTTTTGATGACCAAGCTGATCCAAATATCTCCGTCTCTTGTATAAACCTCTTGGTGCGCAATGAAGCGGTTGATTGCAGGCATCTGAGAGACGACACGGGCGTATGCTGCCAACAGAACATGCATTAAACTGATATTTTTGTTGCCTTGCATGCGCTTTTCTTTGATATATTTGTCGATGGACGTCATGTCGATAACATCCTCAAACATGTTGCACGAGGTCAACCTTGTTTTCATGATATAGGGCGAGACACGTGCCATCGGAGGATTGGTGCGGATGCGACGGCCGTCGCTGCGGTCACCCCAGCGGCGTTTCCGCTTTTTTGGTGCGGGGCGTGCCGGTTGTTCTGCATGATCTGCATCGGACTCACGGTTTGTTTGTGCATCCGGCTGCGCCTGTAGATCAGCCTGCACATTTTCCAATGTTTCTGCGTGCGATGGCGTGTTCTTGGATGATGGTGTTTGTTCGTCTGCGGTAACACCGTTGTCCGAAGCACCCGTGTCCTGTTGTGCACCTGGGTGCGTAAACGGCTGCACCGTATCGTTGTTGTTCATCAAAAGATCCTCCTGTCTATCATTCAAGGTGTCAGTCTTTTTTCTGCGCCTTATCTGGCTTTGGTATGGCGGTTTGTGTGAGCGGACATTTCCGTTTGTTCTTTTGTTTATTCTTCTGTTTGCGGTGAAAGACGCCGTTTTTTTAAGGTGATGAGCAACACGGAGATGTCCGCGGGACTCACACCGCTGATGCGAGAGGCCTGCCCGACGTTTTCCGGTCGGCGGGACGAAAGCTTTTGACGTGCTTCCAGGCGTAAACCGCCGATGGCATTGTAGTCAAGATCTGACGGGATTGTCATGCGCTCCAGTGTCCGAAACTTTTCTGCGCGTGCTTGTTCGCGACGGATATATCCGTCATATTTGATACGTGTTTGTGCGGCAAACAACACATCCGGTGATACATGCGGACGTGTCAAATCTACCGGGGAAAGTGCTTCGTAATCCAACTGCGGTCGTTTGAGTAATTCACTCAGACGCACGCCGGTATCAATCGGTTCCGTACCATGTGCGCGCATGATTTGTGTCAAACATGCACTGGGCGGTATGGTGGTTTTTTGCGCACGGTGGATTTCTTCTTCAATCTGTTTTTGTTTTTCACAAAAAGCTTCCCAGCGATTTTCATCAATCAGCCCAACGTCGTGCCCGATCGGTGTCAGACGCGCATCCGCGTTATCCTGGCGCAACAGCAGGCGGTATTCCGAACGGCTGGTCATAATGCGATAAGGTTCCGCCGTTCCCTTGGTCACCAGATCGTCGACCAGCGTACCGATATAAGACGAATCCCGTGTCAAAACAACCGGCGGCAGATTGCGCAACTTTTGAGCGGCATTGATTCCTGCCAATAGTCCTTGTGCGGCCGCCTCTTCATAGCCGGACGTACCGTTAAACTGCCCGGCGCCCCACAACCCGTCGATGTCCTTAAATTCCAATGTCAGGCGCAATTGCGTGGGGTCGATACAGTCGTATTCAATCGCATACGCACTGCGCATGACCTGCGCATGTTCAAATCCCTTTAGGGTATGCAACATTTGTATTTGCACTTGTTCCGGCAGGGAAGAGGAGAAACCCTGCAAATACATTTCCTCGCTGTTTGCGCCCACCGGCTCCACAAACAACTGATGGCGGGGTTTATCGGCAAAACGTACAACTTTGTCCTCAATAGAGGGACAATAACGCGGACCGGTGCCGTGGATCTGTCCACTGTATATGGGAGAACGGTGCAAATTTTCACGAATGACGCGATGGGTCTCCTCGTTGGTGTATACGATGTGACAAGAATGTTGTTCCAACTTGTCATAGTCGTCCCGGTTCGTGCGCGTGGAAAACGGCGGTTGATGCAGCTCTCCCGGTTGTTCTTCTAAATGGGTAAAATCAATGGAGGCACGATGTACCCGCTGCGGCGTACCGGTTTTGAAACGTTGCAACCGGATTCCCTCGCGCAACAGCGCATTTGAGAGATGACGTGCGGGGAGCATACCGTCCGGGCCCGAGGAATATTGTACTTCACCCACAATGACGCGTCCGTTGAGATAGGTTCCCGCGCATAGGATTGCCGCACGCACATGCCACTGTGCTCCCAGGTGTGTGATGACGGATGTGATCCGGCGTCGATTTGTCACGTTGTCTTGAGTGCAGGTAAAATCTACGATTTCCGCTTGGATCAGCGATAAATGTTCTGTACACTCCAATGTATGCTTCATCCATGCACGATATTGCTGCCGGTCTGTTTGTACACGCTTGGAGTGCACTGCCGGTCCCTTGGAACGGTTCAGCATGCGTGTTTGTAATGTACAGCAATCTGCGGCATAGCCCATTTCACCGCCCAACGCGTCGATTTCATAGACCAAATGCCCCTTGCCAGTCCCCCCAATAGAGGGGTTACAAGGCATGTTGCCCACCGCATCTAAATTCATGGTAAATAAAAGTGTTTTCAAACCCAAACGTGCACATGCCAATGCAGCTTCAATTCCCGCGTGCCCGGCACCCACGACTGCTACGTCAGCTTGCCCCGCGTCATATACGGCAGGATGATTGTCGGAACACGCAGCGTTGTCGGTTTGTGCGGGAGAAGATGTGGTTATTTGCTCTTGTGTCGATTTCTCCGTGCGTATCATGAAAATTCCCCTGTCGTACTTGTTTTATTGGCGGTCAGATGTCAGATGCTTTTGTTTGTGTTTGTGTTATTTGCTTGATGGTATGGTATGATCGTTTTTTATGATTGCGTCAATGCAAATGCCATCCAGCCGCTCTGTGAACTGTATGCGGCAATGACACCGCCCAGAATGGTCGGGGGCAGGTCAAATGTTGCGGGCATCACAAATTGTCCGTTTTGATCAACCACGCCCCATTTGTCGTTGTATTTTACCGGCGTCAGACCCTGTACGCAGGGAGCGGCGTCCTGGAACGCAGGCGGGGTGATCCATTGTCCGAGATGATCGGCCAGTCCCACAGCCCCGGTTTGTGAATGGCGCAATATGCGAATGCCATCATGATAAGAGACCAGTTCATAGCCGTTGGGCATTTCTGTCACATTCCCGTAGGCGTCAAGCAACACGTCCGCATCAAAAACATAATAGTTGTTGTAGTAGTACCCTTCTTGCGGGGTATAGCTGATGCGTTGACGAATGCGCACGAGCCCATGATCGAAATAAAAGAATCCCAGTGATTCAAGTCCTTCTGTATCGGGCAACAACAACGATGCCGAACCCTCCAAGTCGGAAGAAACGGTATAAGGTGCCGTGTACAGGCACTGACCGGTCGTGTCCAATACGTACAATGCCGTTTCATCCATTGCCAAGGCCAGCCCTTCGGAAAATGCAAATGCACGGGTATATATGGCGTCTGTCAATCTTGCGCCGTCGTTTGTCTGATAACCATAACGACCGTTTGCTTCATAGATACGAATGTTTTCGTTTCCTGCGTCTCCCGTAGTACCCAGACAGGTAGAACGGTTGGCCATGTTCACGCCCTTGGTGTCATATGCGATGCGTGCGCCGTCTATGAGCACCGTATATCCGCCGTTTTCCAAAAACAGAGGATTGCCTGCATCATCCGACAGAGAGGTCGGGGTCACGGCACCAAAGGAGAGGGGAGAAAACACAACAGAACCGGTTGTGTCCAAAAGATCATACGTGCCATCTCCTCGGTCACATACCAAATATCCGCTTACCGTTTCCACAGCCGGACGGTCCTGGGTTGTTTCGGTTACTACGGTTTCAAAGGTTGTTCCCCAACTCTCTGCACGCCATTCACGCGTGATTTGTTGTGCGGCACGTGTGGAGAGTGAGGCGCTTGTGGTGATACTTTCCGGCAAAGCAATCCGTTTGAGTACGGTGGATGGCTCATATTCACCGGTCACCATCACCGCATCTTTTGCGTCAAAAGTGGGACAAGATGCAAGAAAAGCGTCTAATGAAATACCGGCGCCGTCGGTATCAACATGCAGTCTGGTTGAGGTCCACGGATGATCAGTCGGAAGTTGCTCATCCGGCGCCGGCAGGGAATCATTGGACTGCGTTTGATCGGCATCATCGTTGTCCGGTGTTATCGTTGCAGGCATACGTGCGGAATACCAGACGGTGAGTGCCGTGGCTGTCGCAAGAAGCAGACAGAGCACGACGCGCAAAAGAAGATTTTTGTTTTTGTCCCAAAATGACGCGCCTTGTGGCGTACGCGGGGTATGGCTCATAATTTTTCTCCGCAACAGGTATTTTAGAAAGGTGGAGTGGGCAGTTTTGCCGTCAAAGGATGATCATATCATTTGTGGTATTTTCCGCCTGCCGCCAAGTTTTTCGCACGGTAGATTTGTTCCAGCAGCATGACGCGCATCATTTGATGGGGAAAGGTCATTTCGGAAAAAGACAGCCGGCAGTGACTAAAATCTTTGATTGTTTGGGATAGCCCAAATGAGGAACCGATGAAAAACACCACATCGTGTACACCGCGCGAAACCGTGTCACAAAGCAGCTTGGAAAAATTTGTGGAAGACATCGGTTTTCCCTCGATACAAAGCGCGATGGTATATGCCCCATGCGGAACCATCGCTTGCATTCGCTCGCCCTCGTGTTGCAGTGCCTGCTGAATTTGTGCGGGGGTGGGCTGTGCGGGAAGCGGTGCCTCACGCAGTTCGTGAATCTGCACGGCTGCATAGGGGCGCAGCCGTTTGCAATATTCCGCGCAGGCATCCCGCCAATAGGCCTCTTTGAGATTGCCCGGGGCGATAATGTGAATGGTTTGCATGGCAATTTTTTCCTGTGTTAGAACGCGTGAAAACGGTGGATAACAAGGTTATAACAAGATCAATCTCATCAAATGAAAGACGGAATCACTTGGCTGTTTGTTTTTGTTGATGTTGAGTTTACTTATTAAATATCAGTATACTCCACGGTGTATGATTTGTCAAGTTTTGCGGTATTTTCTCCTGTATTTGCGCGACCGTTTTTTTCCAAACATACATAAAATATGAAAAAACAAAAAAGAAATCGTAAAAAATGAAATGATGCGGCATACCCCTCGCGTCCAGTACGGTGCACAAGGCGTTATTTTCTTGACTTCTCCCTGATTTGTATGTTATACTGAACCCGGTAAAACATACGATAAAATTTTTGCAAAAGGAACCAATGCAATATGATCAATATCGAACATCTTGTCAAGACCTTCGGGGATATTCGAGCGGTAGACGATGTCAGTTTTACGGTGAACGAAGGGGAGATTGTGGGGCTACTCGGCCCAAACGGCGCGGGCAAGACCACGACGATGAATATTCTCACCGGGTATTTGTCCTGTGACTCCGGACGTGCGCTGATTGACGGGATTGACATTCTGGAAAATCCACGCGAGGCGAAAAAACGGATCGGCTTTTTGCCCGAACAGCCGCCGCTGTATTTGGATATGACGGTTTTGGAATATCTGAATTTTATTTATGACCTCAAAGGTTGTACGTTGCATCGGCAAAAACATCTGGAGGAGATCTGTGAAGTGACACAGATTGCGGATGTTTCGCGCCGTATCATTCGCAACCTTTCCAAAGGGTATCGGCAACGTGTGGGCATCGCGCAGGCACTGGTGGGAAATCCTCCGGTCCTGATCTTTGATGAGCCGACGGTTGGTCTGGATCCGCGGCAAATTGTGGAGATCCGCAATTTGATCCGAGGACTGGGCAAGCAGCACACGGTGATTCTCTCCACCCATATCTTGCCTGAGGTCAGTGCTGTGTGCGAACGTGTGGTGGTCATTCATCGCGGCAAGATCATTGCGGATGCGAAAACGACCGAGATCGCGGAGGAAGTGGACAGTGCACGGCGCCAGACGGCCAAGATCGTTGGACCGGAAAAGCAAGTGCTTTCTGCTTTGCGCGGATTGGGCGGTGTGCGTGCTGCGGTGTCCTTGGGTGCGCGCGAGGGAGGCAGCGTGGCATATCGCATGGAAAGCGAGGCGGGCGTTGATATTCGTATTCCGTTGTTTCGCATGCTTGCACAACACGGCTGGCCGCTCATCGGTTTGGAGAGCACCGGGACAAGCTTGGAAGACGTGTTTCTCTCCTTGTTGGAAAAACAGGAACAACAAAGACGTCCCCCACGCAAAAAAACGGAGCGGATTCGTCCCGTCGGGACGCCACGTCAAAAGCAGTAACAGCGAAAAGTTGCTGGTATTTGGTACACATGTTGCAGCTGTGTGATTGTTCACACGATAAAATCGCGTGATGTGTGCAGCCGTATGTTGATGATATTTGATTATGATATCATGCAGAAAAACCGACAAAATCCCATGCCGAGAACAAAATGGTTCTGTTGCCAATGATGTTTGGTTGGCGCGGCGCGAAAGGAAGTTTCAATGACAGCCATTTATATGCGGGAGATGCGGTCCTATTTCACTTCTCCCATCGGATATATCTTTACCGCAATCTATTTTGCGGTCAGCGGCTTTTGCTTTTACTATATGGTGCTAAGTGACGGTGCCACGGGCAGTGTCAGCGGCTATTTTACCTCGCTGATTTTTGTGTTTATCGTGATTGTACCGCTATTGACCATGAAAATGTTTTCCGAAGAGAAAAAACAGCGGACAGAGCAGCTGTTGCTCACCTCTCCGGTCAGTCTTTGGGGTATGGTTGGCGGAAAGTTTTTTGCGGCGTACACCATGTTTGCCGCATCGTTTTTGTGCAGCGCGGTCATCAATGCCATCGCTTTGGGGATTTACGGCACGCCGAACATGGCGGTGTTTTTGGGTAATGTATTAAGTGTGTTGTTGATGGGCGGTGCATTTATTGCAATTGGAACGTTTCTATCCTCTCTCACGGAGAGCCAGCTGGTGGCGGCGCTTTTGACCATGTTTCTCATTGCGGTGTTGTTGCTGGTGTCGTTTTTTACGCCGTATGTCAATCTGACATGGCTGCGTGTGGTGATGAATTGGATCTCCATCTTTACCCGATTTTCCAATTTTGCTTACGGTATCTTTGATGCCGCATCTCTGTTGTATTATCTGTCTATTGTATTTGCGTTTCTCTTTTTGACCGTACGGATGTACGAACGGAAGCGCTGGAGCTGAGGGGGGAAAGAAAAACATGGCAGGCAAAAAGAACAAACGATTGCATTATTCCTCTCTTTCCGTGCTGTTAACTGTCGTTGTATTGGCGGTGCTGGTTGTCGTAAACGTCATCATTTCGGCGCTTACCACCCGCAACAACTGGTACTTGGATATGACCCAAAACGATTTGTTTACGGTTTCCGATTCCACCATTACGCTTCTGGAAGATCTGCAGGGAAATTATGAGATTTTATTCTGTGAGCCACTGGACCGTGTTTCAACGGATACCGATTCCATGCTGATTTACAATTGTGCGCGGGATCTCTCGGAAAAGTTGGACAATGTTTCTGTGGAATATCTGGATGTGGTGACATATCCGTCTTTGGCGGCGCAATATAAACGTTCGACATCGGAAAATATCAATACCACCGATGTGATTGTGCGCAATATGGACAGCGAGGGGAAGACCATCAATTTTCGCAAATACGCGCAGTCGGATTTTTATGTGACAGACAGTGAAAGCGGACAGACGACAGCATTTCGAGGTGAGCAGCGGTTTGCCAATGCGTTGCTGCAACTGGGAGGAGAGAATCGGCCGATCGCGGCGTTTACCACCGGGCATGGAGAACGAGTGCCGCAGGCGCTTTCGGATTTGTTTGAAGATGTTGGATATGAAGTACAGACCGTGGATTTGACACAGGACACGTTGGCGGAAGAGACAAGCGTGGTTGTGATCTATGATCCCAAATTTGATTTCCACGGCGCATTTGACGCGGCGGGCAATGAGATTGCGGTACTGGACGAATATATGATGAACTACGGAAATCTGATGGTGTTCATGGGTGCACAGACGCCCGATTGTCCGCAGCTGGATGAATATCTGGAGGAATGGGGCATCGTTTACGGAGAGGCGACCGTGCGCGACGAAAGCAGCGCGGTTTCCACGGATGGCATGGATTTGATCGCTTCTTTGGCGGATGACGGGGAACTGGGGTCCTCGGTTACCCAGGATATGAAGGCATTGGATTCGCAACCCATTACGATTGTACCGGCAGCGCGGCCGCTGTATCAGCCGTATGATGACAAGAATGCGCGGGACACCAGCAGCGTGCTGACCACCACGCCATCTGCGGAGTGTATTGCGCAGGATGGCAGTGTGACGACCGGACAAGTCGATCTAATGCTGCTCAGCCGCGAAACGACGGTGACCAATGACGGCAATTTGTATTCTTACGTGCTTGCTTGTGGCAGCACCTCGTTTTGCGATGATGAATATCTGTCCAAAAATGCGTATGGCAACCGTGACATCATTTATTCGCTGATGAATATTTTCAACAAAGATCAAACAGCGGTCAGCATTGATTATAAGGAATTTGACGCCTCAACGCTTACCGTCAGTACAGCGCAGGCGCGCACCTGGTTGATCGTCACGGCGGTTGTCATCCCCGTAGCCATTTTGATCTGCGGCACGGTGGTTTGGGTCAGGAGAAAACGCTTATGAAACAACAAGATAACGAACGGCAGGTTGTGGCCGATGCTGGGGCACGGAAAACGACGCCGTCGGAAGAGAAAAGCAGTTCATCTGCGATCAAACAGGACACAACGACAGATACAAAACAAGATGTGACGGAACAGAAATCAGATCGTTTTGTCAGTTCCGAGCAACAAACCGGCAGCGATTCTGCCAACAGGTATGCCGATGACACAACGAATGAAACGGATCGGCCGAATCAATCAAGTCCTGATAACATAGACAAAGCGCATGGTGAGAAGCGAAACAAAGAAGAACGTGAAACAGAGACACCGGACGCGTCGGTGAATGCGGACAGCCGCAGTGAAGAGGAGCGGTTGGAAGAAGAATATCGGCTCATGGGGGAAGATGCGCCGGGGGGCGAGAAGAGCATCGACGATGTGTTAAAAAAGCTTTCCACATTTTCCACCCAGACAAAAAAGGATCGATTACAGCGCCGTTATTTTAAGCGGCAAGCGACCCCCCGCCGGCGGTGGTGGATCTTGATACTGGCATTGATTGCAGTATTGGGTATTGTGACATGGGCACTGTTTTTGGCGGGCGGAGATGAGAGCGGCGATCGCATCGCGACGCGTGAATTGTTTACGCCCGAGGATTTGCTGCCTGCAAGTGCTGTCGACCGTGCAGCGGGGAAATGTGAGACATTGGCC
>ERZ779894.3765-NODE-3765-length-11353-cov-6.563640_pt1 | contig 11353 bp, 13 predicted proteins | sample MGYA00511587_ERZ779894 | MGnify/ENA primary metagenome ERZ779894 (study PRJEB29588, sample SAMEA2160490) | human gut metagenome | biome: human gut; feature: human-associated habitat; material: faeces | place: Denmark | collected 2008/2010 ... | reverse complement strand
GGAAAGTACACAGGTACGTCTCCTGTGGCAAGGCTTCCGAGACTGGTTATGCTGAAGGATTATTTTCGCTTTTCATGTGAAGGAATACATAGATACATGTTTATATAAATATGTATCTATGTATTAATATATTGGTTAATCATATCGAGTGTATTCTCTCGTGATTAACTTATATTTTAAGCTGTTATTCTCTCCATGCCAGTGTACCCGGAACTGGTCGGGGTTGTCGGCAGCCGAGTGCCCGATTACCGGGGACGTTTTCTGCGCGGCCTCCAGTCCGGGCATAGCGTTGGACAGACCGTGGCCAACTCTCTCAAGAGCCACAACCATACGCAGCCGACGCACACGCATTCGTTTTCCGGCCAGCTCGTCAGCACAGCCCTATCCGGCACAGCGGCGGGGCAATCCTTCTCTTCTGCGGCAAATCTCGGAGTCAGCGGATGGGCTGCCGGGCAATCCATCACGAGTGGAGGAGCGGGAGGGCAGAGTTTTTCCTATCAGGGGAGTACGTCAAGTAGTTCCGGGGGATACGTGACCTTTCGCCATGACACCGGAACCACTAATGGTTATGGGGCAGGTGGAATTATTCCCGGTTATTCTGCTACGCCGCCAACAGCTTCATGGGGCATCACTATTACTGAAAATAATGGGGTTTTTTATTCCAAGTACAGTAGCGGCTCAGGTGGGGATAGGAGTACAGTGACAACCAGCTACGTTCCGTTTTCAGGAGCAAAAGCCCAAACGATGGGCGGTGTAACATCAGGTGGTTCAATATGGGGAAGCACAGGAGGAGGGAGCGTTTCTGGGACTGCCTCGGGTACTATAAGTGGAACGGCCAACGCCAGCTCTGTTTCGGGGAATCTGCGAAATGGGAGCGTGAGCGGAGTCATCGACGCAGGAGGTGGTGATCCTACGGACTATACTGGTGGGTCCGAAACGGCTCCAGATCACATCTACGTCCGCTGTCTCATTCGAGCCAAGCCATGACTTGCCAAAATCCCCGGAACTCCTTATCCTAAAAACAGAAAGGGCCAGAGTGCAGGTAACACTCTGACCCCCGGCACGGGATGGTTCTTCAAGGGCCTCCCTTCCGGTAGAAGTTACGGAAACTTTTCCCGATGGAGACCCCCAACGGTGTTCGCAGCACTGTCGGGGGTCGCTTCATTCCATCGGGCTTGCCTTCTAGCTCAGGATTTTACCCATGAGCCAGCTTGCCAGACGGGAGATAGCGCCCCACAGGGCCGCTTTCGTCACCAGCCTGAGCAGATGGTACATCCGCCGTTTGCTTGGCAACTTGCCTCCTTTCCATCCCTGCCTGTCTGCGGAGAGGAGGCCCCGTATTGTCCCTTACGGGACTTCGTCACCCTACGGACTACTCCCCAGAAATCAAGGCACGGCAAGCCCTTTTTGCCTTCCTCTCTGTATACCCGAAAGAGGTCGCGCTCGTGGGGGGCAACAGTGCAGGATTACCGGGAAATTTTCTTACGTGGCCATGGTTCCCAGACGAGCACACACTATGGAACTGTGGAATATGAAGACATATCTCTGCTTTATGAAGAAAGGACATTTGTCGCTCTATTCCTTTTTGTCACAACTAATTCCTTTTTATTGACTAAAAGGAGCATTTTTTAAGAAACTGTACTTAGAAATATTCTAATGATAGAAAAATGTGAAAACGTATTTTTTATGAAGCAAAGGCAAATAAAATTTATGTAAACTCAGATAGCTATAAAAAATTGATAATGTAAGTTTAGAAAATGATAAATCATGGCTGATTATAGTCTGCCGGAAGCTCGAAAGGCGTTTTGCGAATTTTTCACTGCATTCCATCTGGTACACCGCGATAATTGTGCTTCTCGCGCATTTCCGGACGGAAAACCCAGTGCCTATCCGCCATATCCGTGCACAGGATTGGTTCATTTACCTGTATCCAGCCGCACTGTGGAGTGAGCCGTTCCAGAAAACTGATGTAGATTTCCAAGCTGCGGTAGGCTTTCCCACTAGGAAACCTCTGTTTTGTCCTTGGAGAGTGGCAAGTAGGTAATGGGACCGAGTAGAACAGGCTTAGCATGAAAACCAAGTTGCCCTGCGAGGGCGTCATCATTCTCCAGGCACTCAAGAGAAGGCTGGAAGGTCTGATTGGAGGAGAGTTCGAGGACGATGTAATGGTACTTGGTGTTAAACCACTTCGTCATTTCCATGACCGGGATGTTGCGGCTGCCATCGCCTCTCGTCATGACGAAGTAGGTGTCGAAAGCGGAGCCCACATTCCGAAAAATATACGTAACGGTTCCCAGTGCAATAGCAATAGCCAGATCAAGAAAATCGCAGAAAGAAAAGTCGCCCACAGTGACGAAGGAAAGCCCTGTGCCATGCTGAATCTTCCAATGCCGTTTTTCAGCTCATCCACCGTGTTGCGGAGCTGTCCTTCGGAAAGTTCTCCTTTCCAATACCCCTCAAGGACTTTCTTGAGTTCGCGGTTTCGCCCGATACGGGGAAAAACCAGAATGTACGTTTGCATTGCGTGTTTTTTTCTACTGTTAAAGTTGAAAACAGCCGTGAAGAGTGTTAATGGCTGTCCAGCAGGCTGTTTTCTAACCCAGAAATTCGTCCTTCAATCAGTTGAGCGCTCGGCAACGGCAATCCCACAGCGGCCTTTATCGGCACACGGCTGAACCGTACAGTTCATTCCTGCTCTTTTGCCGTATCCTGAAAACACATATCCCATGCCCGCGAGAATTCCCGGTCGGCAAAGGCTTCGGCAAGGCCTTGCATCTGCTTCAGCCGCAGTACTTCATCTGGTTCCATACCGAGTTCTGTGCCTATCCTTTCGTTTGTCCAGCTGTGATTACGGAGTAGCGTCACGAGCCTCGCCGTCAGTTCTACTTGATGCGTACCCCGCGCCATATTGTGCCTCACAGTGGAAGTGATACGATCCTCAATACTCTTGTCGAGCCTGACCACGGGTAAATATCCGCCAAGGCCTTCCCGTATCTGTACATCCGTCTTCGCTACCTGCCGCCGATGAAAACCATCCACCACGACATGCCCCTTGCCGTCGCGGGCCACCACAACGGGCATCGTGAAACCGTCCTTGTGGATTGACAACTTGAGCAGCCGCATTTCGGGAGGTGCCACTTTATTGGGATTGTAGTCATTTCCCCGGACGTCATCCACCGGAACGAGCTGCGGACATACCACCGGATGTGGAATATGAAGATAAGACGCAGCCAGAGAAACGATACGATTGTACACGTCAACGCGTCTATCCAGATCGCTTTCTTCTGCCTTAAGGGCACACTCCAGTTCGGTCAACAGTTCATCAACGTTCACACGTAAGGTCCTTCTCAAAGCGCACGAAGCGTCCGATTTTTCGGGCAGGGGCGAAACCATATCGCAGATACAGTTCCTTTCTCGTCCAATAATCCGTGGTTGTCAGATGTGCCGTACCGTTTTTCCGGGCACACTCAAGGCAATGTTCCAGCACGGGAATGTCTGCTCCCTCCTCAAGCGCGTATAAATGGAGGATGCGGGTCCGTGTCCGTCCGAAGCGCATTGATCCGAACGCCACAACGTGCCTTGTTTCCCCATCCGTTGCGATGAACCAGAGGCGTCCCGGCTCGGAACTGATGGTCCCTCCCAACTTTTCCCAAATAACAGAATTTGTCGCGTATTCTCCCAGCAGCCCGAAGAGTTCCCGGTTCCTTGCCGGATCATTTTCATGCTTGAATTCCAGCAATTCCATCATAGCTCCATGTATTTCATAATGGTCTGCGCCTGCCGCTCCATATCGCGCTTCGTCTGGCCAAAACTCAACCCTTTGCACCAGTAATCATTTTTCAGCAATGTCTTGCAGATACGCCGCCAACTTGGGGCTTTGCGGCGGGACTCCAGTTTCGGATCGGCCTCCTGCGGAATTTCTTCAAAACCGTGCTTCGCCCACCATTTCAAAAAGGTGTTGATTTTCTCTCTGTAGTGCTCCGCCGTGGGTGGAGGCATGGTGTCGAGCAGAAACTCGGCATAACTTCTCCATGTGTGCCCCTCCGGAAGGCGGATACGGATGTTGCCGAGCACGTTTCCGGAAAGTTCCACATAACGATTGCCGAAATTGGCCCCCTGCACACGCCCGACCACTCTGGACCATGTTTCCGGTTCCAGCATTTTGAACAGCCAGAGCCCTTTGCGCTGATCGTCACCGTACGGCTGGCAGAGGCGCATTTGGTGGATGCCCACGCCGACTAGGTGCATAAGATCGTAAATCTTGTTGTAGTCCCATCTCTGCCGGCCTGTGGCCGTCCATACGTCTTCTGTTTTCCAGTCATAAATCGGATAAACATTGACGACCCCGGAAGGAGTTACAGTGCTCCAGCTTCTTCCGTTCCACCGGCGTTTGGTCGTAGAGGCAATGGTCCGAAAGCGATTCAGGGATTCGTCGCACCGGATGGCCACTACTGAGGCACAGGAACGCCCCTCCGCGAAATGCTCTGCAAATAGGGGGACGAACTCTTCGAATTCCATTCCCCGCCTGAACCATGAAAAGTATGTTTCGTCTGCGATGACACCGGGATGAGTGGGAAGTTTGCGAACCCACAAATCCCTTGCATCGGGGTCCCAGCATAGCCAGTGCGGTTGAATTTGTGATACGGAATTCCTTAGATGAATAGGCAGGCATATCCAGTGCGGACGGACATCGGGTCTGGTCATGATGCGGGTGACGAAGGCATCGGTATGTGCGTACCACGCCTCCAGATCAATGTGCAGCACGTCAAGCGGAAGACGGCCTTTTTCACGGGCAATGTCCAGTGCGAGCTGGACGACGACCCCGGAATCCTTTCCGCCAGAAAAAGAAACAAATACTCGCTCGAAAGCGTCAAAGACTTCCGCCAGCCGAGAGCGTGCCGCAGTGAACACATCCATGCCGAGCCAACGCTTCATACCGCATGCTCCATCAGTTTCCTTATGGCGTTCCGGTTCCCGTTCAGCCTCCTGACTTCCCTCTTGAGTTCCTCAAGCGCATCGGCTTTTCGGGCAAGCGCCGAACGAATGCGTTCGTCAAATCGGCTTTCACCCTGAAGGGTAACGTAGCATACGCTGTCCTTCTGGCCTATTCGGTGGCATCTGTCTTCAGCCTGAAGTCTGAGCGCATATCGCCAATTTTCGGAATAGAAAAAGACTTGATGCGATTCCGTCAGCGTCAGCCCGTACCCTCCGGTCCCCTGCGTCGCCACAAGTACGCCGCCTCTTTTTTTCCAGAGATCAATCTTCGCCGCTCGCTCCGTCGCCGGAACCCTGCCGTGAAGAGTATATACCGGTATCTGCGGAAACGCCGTGGGGAGCGCCTCATTCAGCGCGGCGACTGATTCGAGATAGTTGGCCCAGATGATCACATGGCTGGTTCTGAATTGCCTGAGTTCATTGAACAAGGTATCTATTCTCCGATTCCTCAGACGCCTTACGCCTAGAAAGCCGGATGGCAAAACGCCACAGGAAACGGCGTGCAGTCCGCTGAACAAACGGAAAATCGCCATATTGAGATCGGATAGCCCATAGCGATTGATCTCGTCCAGGAAACGGGTCTTTACTGCCTGGTAAAGGCTTGTCTGCTCTTCAGAAAAACTGCACAAAATACGACGATACAGTTTCGGCGGCAACTTCAGGCAATCTTCCTTGCTGACCTGATAGACATAGGGGGCTATGGCGCGGCAGACTTCATCAAGGCTGACGCCTTCAACTGGAAAAGCCTGCTTTCGGTCTTGAAAAACAGCAAGAGCACTCTGGAAGGCATGCCTTGAGGGATACCCTAGAATCAATGGAGAAAGGAATTCCATCTGCGTATACAGGTCTTCGATTCCCTGCTGGATCGGCGTTCCGGTAAGAATCAGCCGATACGGTGCCCGGGTACCGAACCCTATAAGACGCCGTGTCCGTTTCGCCCGATGGCCTTTGATGTAGGTTGACTCGTCAACCACAAGAAAAGTTCCACCGTCGATCAGCCTGTCAAGGACATAGGCCACACGGGGAGACCTCCCGAGGCTTTCCAGGCCGACAAGATACCATATGGCCTGCGGTATGTTCTCTTCTCGTGTCCGGGGACCCACCATGTGAATATCTGTATCGATGCAGGACGTGTGCCGGAGGATTTCCCTTCTGGTTTCCTCCATGAGGGATACGGGACAGCACCAGACACATTTTACAATACGCTTCCTGCGAAGCCAGATGAGCTCAAGGGCAGTACGAGTTTTTCCTGTTCCCATATCCATAAACAGGGCTCCGACCTTGAGCTGCGAGAGCTTTTCTATCGCCGCCCGTTGATGGGCATAGGCAGTCGTCGTCAGTTTCCAGTCAGCGCTTGAAACGATCATCGAAGCTATTCCTCTATCTATAAATCTATAACAGTTTTTATAACAACGATGAAGGGCTGTCAAAATAGGAGTTATGATTAAACGGACATGTAGAGAACACTCGTGGATTACGCCGAGAACGTTGCTCTGGAACCCCGGCAGATTATGCCGGAGAGTGCGAACAAACCCAGATCACATTTATATGCGCTCGGTATCCGAGCCAAGCCATAACGACAAATAACCTCAAGCGATTTTTCTTGGCATTATCATTCACAAAACTGGGCAGTGTCGTCATAAGTTGATTAACATATTGAATTCATGTATTCTTCTCTATGGAGGAGCTTATGGATTCTGCAATGCATCGTCATGATATTTCGGATCATGCATGGAGTTTGTTAGCTCCGCTTTTGCCCGGAAGAGGTGGCGCTTGGGGTGGACGAGCCAAAGACAATCGCCTTTTTGTCAATGCAATCTTTTGGATTTTACGGACAGGCGCTCCATGGCGAGACCTTCCACCGGAATATGGTGGCTGGAAAAATACTCATCGTCGTTTTTGTCGTTGGCGTGATAAAGGTACATGGGAACATGTCCTTGCGAATCCGATGGATATGCCGGATTTCGAGTGGCTGATGATTGATTCCACTTATTGCAAGGTACATGCCCATGCAGCAGGGGCAAAAGACGGTAATCAGGACATAAGCCGCACAAAAGGGGCTCAACACTTACATCTGGCCGTGGATGCGCATGGTATGCCGGTCAGAATCATTATTACAGCGGGGTCCTGTTCTGATATCGGTCAGGCTTTCCCACTCATTCAAGGTATAGATGCCCGGTTCGTTCTTGCGGATAAGGCCCATAGCGCCCATAGATTTCGTGAACAGCTGAAGGAAAACGATGTGCAGGCCGTAATACCGCCCATTCAGCGAGGAAATCGTTCTCTCATTGAATACGACAAATATTTATACAAGATGCGTCATATCATCGAGAATACTTTTTTGTCTCTCAAGCAGTGGCGAGCTGTTGCCACGCGTTATGCCAAAAGGAGCTCTTCTTTCCTCGCAGCAGTCCAGGTGCGTTGCATCGCTCTATGGTGCAAAATCTTGTGACGACACTGCCTAGGGGCACAGTCTCCGGTATAGCGAATGCCAGTACAGTTTCAGGGAACCTACGGAACGGGACTGTGACCGGAACCATTGGCGCTGGAGGTGGAGCCCCCACGGATTACATGGGGGAGGTAGAGACAGCTCCGGATCACATCTACGTCCGCTGTCTCATCCGTGCCAAGCCATAAATATGTATTTATGTAAAAATAGCGTATAAAGTACATGATGAATTTCAAGAGAAATATATTAAAAAATTAGATGATGGTACACTGGAAGTAACTTTCAGATACCAGCTTAATGACTGCACATTTCTCTATCTGCTTTCATTTGGCGAGTATGTAGAAATTATTGAGCCTGTGGAAGCAAGAAACATTCTAAAGGAAAAAGCGAAAAAGATATTTGATATATTGAAAATTAGTCAGCCCAATGGAAATAAAATAACCGTTATACAGATAACCTTAAGACGATTTTGACAATAAAATAAAGGAAAAAATATGAGTGAACAATTTATAAACTTGACAATCGACAATATAGATAAAGAGCATTTGTGTTGTGCAATTTCCGATAAAAAACATCAAGTCGGAGTAGCTACAAAAAAGAACTGGTTGAGGGAACGGATTGCGGAGGGACATATTTTCCGTAAACTTGATGAAAAAGGAAAAGTGTTCATTGAATATGCCCCATTGGAAACGGCGTGGGTGCCTGTTCATGGAGATAATTATTTGTATATTTATTGCCTTTGGGTATCGGGTTCTTTCAAGGGAAAAGGGTATGCAAAATCTTTGATTGAGTATTGTATTAATGACGCGAAAGAAAAAGGAAAATCGGGCATTTGCGTTCTTAGCTCCAAAAAGAAAAAGCCGTTTTTAGCAGACAAGAAGTTTTTACTCAAATATGGCTTTGAAGTCGTTGATACCGTAAAAGATGAATATGAATTGCTGGCATTGTCTTTCAATGGAGAAAAGCCTTATTTCTCTGAAACCGTAAAAGAAATGAAGAACAGCAGCGAAGAACTGACGATCTATTACGGCTTACAATGCCCGTACATTCCAAACTGCATCGAGCAAGTGCAAGAATACTGCACAAAAAACAACATACCGTTCCATCTGATAGCCGTAGATACTTTAGATAAAGCCAAAAATCTCCCTTGCATTTTTAACAACTGTGCTGTCTTTTATCATGGTGAATATGAAACAAATCATCTTCCCAACGAAACCTTTTTGAAGAAGAAATTTCAAGTATAGAGTAAATGTCTAAATTACAGTTTGTCGTGGTGAAAATTATGAACTTAATGAAAGAAGGAGGAAGCGAAACTTTGAAGCATTTTGTATCAGAGATTTTTGTCGAACTAGAGCAATGGGGACTTCGTGGAGACCCGTTGTTATGGAAGTATTTAAAAAACTACTATGCTGCTATTGAACTTCCATATCCGGTAGAACATTTAAAAGAAGACATTTTGAGGATATTCAAAGATTTTACAGGTGAATTGCCTGTGCGAGAGAAGTACTATTTCGTGAAAGAATTTTCCAAAAATTGTAATTGCATAAAATATGGAGACAATGCGATGAAAGAGTTCTTTCTTCGCATTGTCTCTATATGTTAGCTGGTTATTTCCTTGCCACCAGTATACCCGGAACTGGTCGCGCTCATCGGGTGGAACGTCCCGAATTATCAGGGAGTGTTCCTCCGGGGATACGGTGGCCAAACCAGCTATCACTATGGCGCTGTTGGCCACTGGAGCGCAGGGTTAGGCGAGCTGCAAGGGGATGGAATACGAGAAATATGGGGAGAGCTTTCCTATCTGCCCCGAAGCCGCGATGGAGAAGTGGGCCAGTCCGGTTCACTGGCCTTTTGGAACGAAGGGCGGAATCAATGGATGAATGACGCGGGTAAGGCACCATCAGGTGCAATGAACTTTTATGCGTCTCGCTCAACTCCGGTTGTTGGTGAAGTCCGCCCGGTGAACCGCGCTGTTCGCTACCTCATCCGGGCTAGGTGACTTGCCAAACTTTCTGAATCGCCTTATCTTAAAACTCAAGAGGGACGGCAAGTGCTGCTAACACCTACCGTCCCATTGCGCGGGGTCTTTTTCGGGACTCCCCAAGTGACAAAACACATGTTTTCCCACTGAACAGCCCCTAACAGTCTCAACCACTGTTAGGGGCGTTGCTTTGTCCAGTGGGCTGTTTCTAGCTCAGGAACTCGTCCATCAGCCAGTTAAACAGCCGGACAAGGGCAGCCCAAACAGCGGCCTTTGCCAGCATACGGATGAATCCGTACATGGTGGCATGGAACCTCCTTGTAGTCCCCCGCTGGTGACCGAGTAGGGAAGTCCCGGCTCGGAAAGTACACAGGTACGTCTCCTATGGCAAGGCTTCCAAGCCTGGTTATGCTGGAGGATTGTTTTCGTTTTTCATGCGAAAAAATACATGTTTATATAAATATGTATATATGTATCAATATATTGCCTAATCATATCGAGAGTATTCTCTCGTGTTTATCTTATATTTTAATATGTTATTCTTTTTATGCCAGTGTACCCGGAACTGGTCGGGGTTGTCGGCAGCCGAGTGCCTGATTACCGGGGGCGCTTCCTACGCGGAGTATCCTCTGGACACAGCGTAGGGCAGACGGTGGCCAACTCGATCAAGAGCCACAACCATACGCAGCCGACGCACACACATTCGTTTTCCGGCCAGCTCGTCTCCACGGCTCTTACTGGTACGGCTAGGGGACAATCCTTTTCTGCTTCTGCCAGCCTTAGCGTCTCCGGTTCCGCTTCAGGGCAGACGATTACCAGCGGTGGTGCTGGGGGGCAGAATTTTTCCTATCAGGGGAGTACATCAAGCAGCGGGGGATACTTTGTTCTTTCGCAAAATGTGGGGCATTCCATGCCTTCCTACTACGCCACAAAAGCCAACGGATATGCACAGGGAGGAGGTATTTACCTCAGACGAACCGGTAGTGACGGAAATATTGATACGGTGTATGTCCCAATAGGAACCTCTTCTTCAACGCCTATGGCCGGTACAACTTCCGGTGGAGCAATCTGGGGCAGCACGGGTGGCGGGAGTATTTCCGGTACGGCCAACGGAACAGTCGCGGGAACAGCCAATGCTAGTTCCGTCTCTGGAACGCTTCAGAATGGAGCTGTATCGGGCTCTATTGGGCAAGGCGGTGGTAATCCGACGGATTATACCGGAGACGCTGAGACAGCTCCAGATCACATCTACGTCCGCTGTCTCATTCGGGCGAAACCATAAATCTATATATATGTAAATATGTAATTATATATTTTGTATAAGATAAAGCAACGCCAAGGAAGAACCTATTTGGCGTTGCTTTATCTTATTATCTACCTGTATTTCAATGTTATCTTGACCTAATGAGATACCGAACAGCCCGGTTCACCGGGCGTACTTCACCAACCACAGGAGTGACACGCGATACATCAAAACTGTAGCGTATCTGGTCGTATCTATTGCCCTCTTGTACTCCTGCATTCCCCGAAGGCCAAAAGGCTCCACTCGATCCTCCCTGATTATTGTGTCCAGACCAATCACCGCCTACAAAGGTTCCCCAAATCGTCCTGATTCCATCTCCCTGAAGCTGGCCAAGCGCTGCACTGGAATGCGCCACGGTGCCGTAATGTGTACTCGTCTGTGAACCTTGGCCGCGCAGGAATATCCCCCGGTAGTCCGGTACGGTCGAGCCGACAATCCCGACCAGTTCCGGGTAGACTGGTGGTAAGAAAATAACCAGTTAAAATATAAAGACAACGCAAAAAAAAGAGTTCTTTCTTGCGTTGTCTTTATATTTATGGCTTGGCTCGGATGAGACAGCGGACGTAAATATGATCTGGAGCCGTTTCGGACCCACCAGTATAGTCCGTAGGATCACCACCTCCTG
>ERZ779894.3756-NODE-3756-length-11379-cov-6.293359_pt1 | contig 11379 bp, 5 predicted proteins | sample MGYA00511587_ERZ779894 | MGnify/ENA primary metagenome ERZ779894 (study PRJEB29588, sample SAMEA2160490) | human gut metagenome | biome: human gut; feature: human-associated habitat; material: faeces | place: Denmark | collected 2008/2010 ... | reverse complement strand
AACTGCCGCAGATCGCCGTTTTGTTCGCCGACAGCGTATTTATAGCCCTCCGCATCGCCGCCTGCAAAAATGGCCGCGCGGCCGCCACAGGCTGACATGACAAGATCGGTCAGCCGCCGCAGGCTGTCGGGACTCATCGCCGGCTCAAACAACAGGACATTCCCCTTCCCCATGAGCGCCTGCGCCTTCTGCGCAAATACGGCTTCCTCCAAGCCGGCCGCGCGCTGCTTCTGCGCAGCCTCTGCATCCAAAAGCCGCTGCACAGCGGCGGCCGTCTCCAACGGCTTTGCCGACAGCAGACCGGACACGCGCCGGTTTTGCTCGGCGATCTCACTGAGGTAAGCGAGCGCACGTCTGCCGCACAGAAGTTCCAGCCGCACACCGTCGTGGAACTTCACGCAGGAGAAAATTTTGATGAGGCCAATCTCACCGGTATTTGACACATGCGTACCACAGCAGGCACAGATATCCGCGCCGGGAATCGTCACGATGCGCACCTGCCCGGTCAGTTCCTTCTTGCTGCGGTAGGGGATGGTTTTCAGTGCCTCTGCGTCCGGGTATGCGATCTCAATCGGAACGTTTTTCCAGACCCACTCGTTGGCCTCCGCCTCGACGGCGGACAACTCTTCTGGCGTCAGCATGCCGGAAAAATCGATAGTTACAAAATCTGCGCCCATGTGGAAGCCGACGTTTTCATAGCCGAAGCGGCGGTGGACAACGCCGGAGAGAATGTGTTCGCCGGAGTGCAGCTGCATAAACGCGAAGCGGCGCTCATAATCGATCTGCCCATCGACGGTCTGCCCCTCGGCAAGCGGCTGTTCACAGAAGTGGACGATCTCACCGCTGCGCTCATGCGTGTCGGTCACGCGGACGCCGGACAGGAAGCCGGTGTCACCCGGCTGGCCGCCGCCCTCGGGATAAAAGCAGGTTCTGTCCAGCACAACGTCATAGCCATGCTTTCCCGGCTGGCAGGACAGCACCCTCGCCTGAAACGCCGCCTGGTGCGCATCCTGATAATAGATCTTTTCTGTTGCCATTTTGACACCTCTTGTCAGCTTTTTGATTATCATAACACAATATTCGTCAAAATTCTACTGTGATTCGTTCGGATTTCGGTTGACAAACCAGAAAAACCAACCTATTATATAAGTTGGGCCGTTTCCAAACCGCCCATGATCTGAAACAAAAAGGGGGAAGCACAAATGGACGCAGGAAGTAGTAGCGGCACATCCGCAGGCCGAAGTCGGCTTGAGTCCCAGCCGCCCTTGGGCGTCCGGTGCTTACAGCCCTCGTAATTCTTCGAGCGATGTGCCTGCGTTGTGTCTTTACCTTCCTATTCACTTATTTTAGGAGGAACAAGACATGGCAGAAAACAATTTTTCCCTGCAAAAAACCTTGACCATGCTGCTCGATGAGAAGAAGTATCATTCTCTGCGAGACATCCTCAGTACGATGAATCCCGCCGATATCGCCGCTATTTTTGACGATCTTGATCAGGCACGTCTGCCGCTCCTGTTCCGGCTTCTGCCCAAGGAACTGGCCGCCGAAACGTTCGTTGAAATGGAGCCGGAGGCGCAGGAACTGCTCATTCAGGGCTTCTCGGATTCCGAACTGAAGGAAGTCATCGACGAACTTTACGTCGATGATGCTGTCGATATCGTAGAGGAAATGCCCGCGAACGTCGTGCAGCGCATCTTATCCCAAGCCGAGCCGGACATGCGCAAGCAGATCAATGAGATTCTGCGTTATCCGGAGGATTCCGCCGGCTCGATCATGACCACCGAATATGTCTCCCTGCGCCCGAATATGACGGTCGAGGAAGCGATTTTGCGCATCCGCCGCACGGGCATCGACAAGGAGACGATCTACACCTGCTATGTGACGCGCGGCCATAAGCTGATTGGCCTCACAAGCGTCAAGGATCTGCTTCTGTGTGAAGACGACGACGCGACCATTGAATCCATCATGCAGGAGCACGTCATTACCGTCGGCACGCTCGACGATAAAGAGCAGGTCGCGCAGATGTTCAGCAAGTACAATTTCCTCGCTCTGCCGGTCGTTGACACAGAAAACCGGCTGGTCGGCATCGTAACCTTCGACGACGCCATGGACGTCATGGAAGACGAGGCTACGGAGGATATGGAAAAGATGGCTGCTATGCTGCCGTCCGAACATCCGTACATGCGGTCAACGCCCATCGAGATCTGGAAAAACCGTATCCCGTGGCTGCTGCTGCTGATGGTTTCGGCGACGCTGACAGGCATCGTCATTACGAAATTTGAAAATTCGCTGGCTGCCCTCCCGTGCCTCACAGCGTTCATCCCGATGCTGATGGACACCGGCGGTAATTCCGGTTCGCAGGCCTGCGTGTCGATTATCCGCGGCATCAGCCTGAACGAGATCGAGTTCCGCGATCTGGGCCGCGTGGTCTGGAAGGAAATCCGCGTGTCCGTCCTTTGCGGCGTGTGCCTGGCCGTTGCCTGCTTCGCAAAGATCATCGTGATCGATATGCTGCTGTTAAAGAGCGAGAGCGTGACGTATCTCGTCGCATTTGTCGTTTGCGCGACGATGGCCGTGACGGTCTGCCTTGCCAAGATCGTCGGCTCCACATTGCCGCTGCTGGCAAAAAAGCTTGGCTTCGACCCGGCCGTGATGGCCTCCCCGATCATCACGACGATCGTGGACTTCCTTTCCCTGCTCGTCTATTTCGCATTTGCGACCGCCATGCTCGGTATTGGATAAATGTTCGCCCGCTGCACAGCCTCGTGCAGCGGGCATTTCATATGCCAATGCGCCCTTCTCCGGGATTGGAGAAGGGCGCTTGATGGTTTGGCTTATTCGGTGTAGAGATAGCTGTATTTGCTGCGGAGCGTGAGGATCAGAGTCTCGATATCCTGCGGCAGTTCGTTCGGCTGGGACAGATCGAGCACCTCGTCTTTTTCCAGACGGACACGAATCTTGTCGCCGCCGAGGAACAGGACGCCCTTGTTTTCGCTCTCGTTCATGTCCTTTTCGGTCTGGAAGAGTGTGAACTTGTCATGGCACGGCTCGGACGCATACGGGCAGAACTGCGTGCAGTTGCCGCACTCGTTGCACATCTTGTCGATGTGAACGATCTCGTGACGGCCGTCGGTCAGCTTCACCACGACATTTGCGCGGTTCGGGCAGGAATCGACGCAGTTTTCGCAGACGGTGTTGCAGTCGAGGCAGCGGCCGCCCTCGCAGCAGGCGCAGGAGGCCATCTTCAGGATACCCTTCTTCGCAATCGCGTCGGCCTTGGTGGGATAGGCCTGCTCCGGAATTTCATAAGCATGTGCCTTGCCGATGACGGCCTCTGCAAACGCAGCGGCGTCCGCAATGCCCTCGACAACGGTAGCGGGGCCTCTGTGCGCATCGCCAGCCGACCAGACGTTTTCGATGTTGGTCTTGAAGGCCGGGCCCTTGCGGCCCATTTCAATGCCGTTTTCGGCCATAAGCTTCGCGTCAACCTTCTCGCCGATCGCAGAAATAACAAGGTCACACGGAAGTTCAAACGTTTCGCCGGTGGCGACGGGGCTGCGGCGGCCAGATGCGTCAGGTTCGCCAAGCTTCATCTGATTGCAGACCAGCTTGCCGTCCTTCTGCTCGACAGGCGCCGCCAGTTCGACCAACTTTACGCCCTCGTCGATAGCAAGCTTGAGTTCATGCTCATCGGCGGGCATTTCCTTCTTCGTGCGGCGGTAGAGAATGGTGGCGTGCGCGCCCATGCGCTTGGCGACGCGGGCGGCGTCCATGGCGGTGTTGCCCGCGCCGACGACCACGATGTTGCCGGAGAGGTTGGGCTTGACCTGCTTCTTTTCCTTCTTCATCCACTCGATGACGCCCTGCACGTTGCCCTCGATGTCGAGCTTGCCGGCCTTCCACGCGCCGGTGGCGAGGAGGATGTGGGTGTAGCCCATTTCCTTCAGCTCCGCGACGGAGGGAGCGCTCTTGCCGCACTTGACCTCAACGCCATAGCTCATCATCAGGGCGATGTCCTTGTCGATGGCCTCGTCGGAAATGCGGAAGGCGGGAATGACGTAGCGCGGCACGCCGCCGAGCTTGCGCTCACGCTCGAAGATGGTGGTCTCGATGCCGGCGCGGCCGCAGAAGTACGCCGCGGCGATACCGGTCGGGCCGCCGCCGATGATGGCGACGCGCTTGCCCTCGACGCGCTCGGGCAGCTTGATGGAGGCCATCAGGGCATTGTAGCCCTTCTGCGCGGCGAGGAGCTTGGTGTCGCGGATATGGACGCTCTCCTCATAGAAATTGCGGGAGCACTTGCCCTGGCAGCGGTGCGCGCAGATGGTGCCGGTGATGAACGGCAGGGCGTTCTTCTCGGTGATGAGCTTGAGCGCGGGGCCGTAAAGACCCTTGCGGCACAGCTCGAGGTACTCGGGAATGTCCTGCTCGATGGGGCAGCCGCCCTTGCAGGGGGCGATGAAGCAGTCGAGCCAGGGCACCTGCTCGGTGGACTTGCGGCTGGGCAGGGGCTTGATGGGCTTGAGGTGATGGTAATTCGTGCGGGCGGAGGCGGCGAGGTCGGAGATGGCGGCGGAGTCGGTGCCGGCGAAGGCGCGGTACTCCATCGGCTCGACCTTCTCGACCATCTGGAGCAGGCGGTTGTAGCCGCCCGGCTTGAGAATGGTGGTGGCGACGGTGATGGGCCAGATGCCCGCGGCAAAGAGCTTATCGCAGTTGAAGTATTCCGCGCCGCCGGCGAAGGAGATACGCATCTTGCCGCCGAACGCGCGGGAGATGCGATTGCACATCTCGATGGTCAGCGGGAAGAGGCTGCGGCCGGACATATACATCTCGTCGTTCGGCAACTCGCCGCGCGTGGTGTCCACGGGGAAGGTGTTGGAGAGCTTGAGACCGAACTCCAGACCCTCCTTGTCCGCGAGCTTCTGCAGACGCTCGAACATGGGCACCGCGTCCTCCCACTGGAGATCCTCGTTGAAGTGGTGCTCGTCGAACACGATGTAGTCATAGCCCATGGAGTCGAGAATGCTGCGGGCGGTCTTGTAGCCGAGGATGGTGGGGTTGCACTTGACGAAGGTGTGCAGGTGCTTCTTCGTGAGCAGATAGCTTGCGATGCGCTCGATCTCCTGCGGTGGGCAGCCGTGGAGCGTGGAGACGGTGACGGAGCGCGAAACGCGCGGGGAGATGTGCGCGATGAAGTCACGCTCGGCGGGGAAGAGCTCGGTGAGCACCTTTTTGCACTCCTTGAACTGCGCGGTCCTGCTCGCGTCCATCATGTTGTCGATGTAGCTGTTGACCTTGCGGCCCTTGATGCCCTCAAGGTCGTAGCCGACGGACATATTGAACACGAACCCGTCGGGATCGCCGAGGCCGTAGACCTTGCTGATGACCTTGAGCGCGCACCGGGCCTTGATGTACTCGTCCTGCGCCTGCGGAACGGTCAGCTCGGTGGACCACTCCTGATTGTAACCCTCGTCGGCGGCAAGGATGCAGGGGCGGGGCACGCAGGCGGCAAGCTCGGCGCCGTCCATCTTCTGTACGGTCTTGACCTCGAAGAAGCGCGCGCCGGCGAAGTAGGCGGCGATGATGTTCTGCGCGAGCTGGCTGTTGGGGCCGGCGGCGGGGCCGAACGGCGTTTCGATGCGCTCGCCGAAGATGGGCAGGCTCTTGCCCGTGGCCTCATACTTCTTGTGGACGCCGAAGATGTCGCCGCTCTGGGCGTACTCGGTCACGACCCAGTTCATCAGGGACGCGAACGGAATGGGATACATTTTCTCAGACATCGTTGTTCCTCCTATGTAATGTTTCCTTAATACTCGCAGTGATTGAGGCTGCCCCAGAGCTTCTTCGCCGCCTCGAGGATGTGGGCGTTCTCGGCCTCCTCGTCGATGCCGACGAGCTGACGGTCGAGCATGAGCGTCTTGCCGGCGGCGATGGTGGTCTGGCACTGGCGGCCCGTCATGCCGAAGATCATGTGGCCGTCGATGTTCGCGTCGGAGAACGGAGTGAACGGCTTATAATCCATCACGATGATGTCTGCCGCCGCGCCCGCCTTGAGCACGCCGAGCTGGTCGGGGAAGTATTTCGCGCCGATCTTCGCGTTGTTCTTGAAGAGCATATCGGTGACCTCGCACCAGCCGACGTTCGGCAGGCAGTTCTGGCTGCGCTGGGAGCAGAGGGCGACCTTAAGGGATTCGAGCATATCGTTGGTGTAGGCGTCGGTGCCCATGCCGAGCAGGATGCCGCGCTTGTAGAGCTGGAGGACGGGGCAGATGCCGATGGCGTTGCCCATGTTGGATTCCGGATTGTTCACGACCATCGTGCCCGTTTCCTTGATGATCTCCATCTCGGCGGTGTTGACATGGATGCAGTGACCGAGGATGGTCTTGGGGCCGAGGATGCCGTGATCCTGAAGGCGCTGGACGGGACGGCGGCCGTAGTTCTGGAGGGAATCGTACACGTCGTTCATGCCCTCGGAGACGTGAATGTGATAGCCGGTGCGGCCGTTGTTGGCCTCGACCATACGGTCGAAGGTCTTATCGGAGATGGTGAAGAGCGCGTGACCGCCGAACATCGCCGCGAGCATGGGATCCTTGCGCTGCTCGCATTCCGTGATGAAGTCGGCATTTTCCTTGATGGCCTGCAGGCACTTCTCCTCGCCGTCGCGGTCGGAGACCTCATAGCACAGGCAGGAGCGCAGGCCGAGACGCTTGCTCTCCTCGGCGATGGTGTGCAGCGTGCCGGGGATCTCGCCATAGCTGGCGTGATGGTCGAAGACGGTGGTGACGCCCTGCTTGATGGAGTCGATGTAGAGCGCGGTGGCGCTGGCCTTGGTGCCGTCCATCATCAGGTGGCGGTCGATGGCCCACCACGTTCCGTCGAGGACCTCGTAGAAGTTTGTCGGGTTGTTGCCGACGATGGACAGGCCGCGCGCGAGCGCGGAATAGATGTGGGTGTGCGCGTTGATGAAGGCGGGCATGATGACGCCGCCCTTGGCGTCGACGATCTCAGCGTCGGGGTACTTCGCGCGCAGGGCGGCCTCCTCGCCGACCTCGGCAATCTTCGCGCCCTCGTAGGCGACCGCGCCGTGCTCGTAGTAGCCGCGGCCCTCTGCGTCGCGGGTGATGAGACGTCCGTTGGTGATGAGCTTCATAAGTGGTTTCCTCCTGTTAAATGGTTTCAACTGACGAACCCTTCAGGCAAAAAGAAAAGACGCTCCAAGCGAGTCACTCGCCCGAAACGTCAGCGTTTCTGCCGGAGTGATAGTTTCAGCCCGTGCGCGCAGCACTTCGTTACAGCTATCAGTCATAGATTGTAGATTTATTTTACACGAAGGCGGGAACAATTTCAATGGAAATTTCGTCAAAATCCGTGAAAAGAGCCTTGATAAAACAGAGAAATCGCCTTTTGATTTTTGTGCAAAGCGATGAAGGAGCAAAAAAGTTACCCCGCGTTGGCCGTGTAGACCCCGCCAAACCTGCACATGAATTGCAGGTGGGTCGCCTCTGTCCGGTTTTACTGCTTCCAACGTCCGGCCGCGAAATGCAGCCGGGAGGCCTGCAAACCACCGGAGCGTACCGGCGTCCCGTATGACGAAATGTGGGTTTATAAAGAGCCTATCACGAACCACGCAGGGTAATTGCCATTGTAAGCGGAGCGGCGGGAAAAATCCGTCGGAAGCGAGGTTATTCCTCCTCGTCCTCCATCATCTGCTCCATGAAGAGGTCGTAGACCTCGTTGATCTCGTCCTCGTCGACGACGTTGGCGAGCATCTCCTCGCCGTCCACCGTCTCGCTCTTGAGAATGATGAGGCCGTACTCGTCCTCATTCTCCTCCTCGCCCTCCTCCACAACGGGGAAGAAAGCCATATAGGTCGTGCCGTTGTGCTCGAGCGCGTCGATGTATTCCAGCTCGATGTCGTTGCCCTCCTCGTCCGTCAGCGTGACGAAATTCGGGCCGTATTCTTCGCTCATGGGGGTGTCCTCCTCCAACAGTCGGTATTTGAGATGGAGATAGTATAGCGCATTTCCAAGCGCAATGCAAGTTTGACATCTGCGCGATTTTGTATTACAATAAATTACCTATTGTCAAAAGACAGCAAAGCGGAGCTCCGCTTTTTCAATTCGCAAAAGGAGGTAGCGCAATGGAAGGGAAACACGAAGCCGCCCGTGCGCCTCGAAAAAACCACAGAAGGAGCGGCGCCGGCATGACGGCGCTGAAGGTGCTCGGCACGCTCCTGGCCATCGGCGTCTGCACGGCGCTGATGTTCTTCGGCATTTTTATGAAGTATGTCCACACCACGCTCGAGCCGGTGCTGGACGTGGATATGAGCGCCATCACGCTCAACCAGAGCTCGGTCATCTATTATCAGGACAAGAGCACGGGCGAGTGGAAGGAGCTGCAGAAGATCCACGGCACCGAGGACCGCACGAACATTGAATTTTCCGACATCCCCGACCATGTCTGGCAGGCTCTGGTGTCCATCGAGGACCAGCGCTTCTTCCAGCATCACGGCGTGGACTGGAAATCGACCGGCAAGGCGGTGTTCACCATGCTCACCGGCGGCGGAACGCAGCGCGGCGGCTCGACCATCACCCAGCAGGTCATCAAGAACGCCACCGGCAACAACCAGCCGACCATCAAGCGCAAGGTGACGGAGATCTTCCAGGCGCTGCGCTTCTATAAGAATTACTCGCGTGAGGAGACGCTGACATTCTATCTGAACCTCGTCTACTTCGGCAACCATTCCTACGGCATCCAGGCGGCCGCCGAGAACTACTTCGGCAAGGACGCCAAGGATCTGACCGTCGCCGAGGGCGCGGCCATCGTCGGCATCACGCAGTACCCCTACCTCTACGACCCCTCCCGTCAGGGCACGCTCGACAGCGGCAAGACCTTCCGTGAGAAGAACAAGGAGCGGCAGGAGACGGTGCTCGACAAGATGCACGAGCTCGGCTATCTGGACGACGCGGAATACGAGGCGGCGGTCAACGAGCCGTTGGTGTTCGTGTGGGACGACAACTATGTGCCCTCCGACAGCTCGAAGGAGAAGGTGGCGGAGACCGCCGCGGAGGAGTTCGATCCGTATCTCGTCGAGCAGGTCTTCAACGACGTGGTCGATGCGCTGCGCCGCGAGAAGAACTATTCCGAGGAGATCGCCAAGAAGCTGCTCTACACCGGAGGCTATCAGATCTACGCGACCATCGACCCTGAGCTGCAGAGCATCGTGGAGAAGGTCTACGCCGATACGAACAACCTGCCCTACACCTCGTCCAAGGGCGAGCAGCTGCAGTCCGGCATGACTGTCATCGACAACGCCACGGGCAACATCGTGGCGATGGCGGGCCGCGTCGGCGAGCGCGAGGGCCGCTTCCTCTTCAACTACGCGACCGCCACCCGCCCCTGCGGCAGCGCCATCAAGCCCATCGCGGTCTACGCGCCCGCGCTGGATACCGGCGTCATCACGCCGGCGACGGTGCTCGACGACTATCCCGTGCGCCTGCAGGCGAACGAGAACGGCACGGAAAAAGCGTGGCCGAAGAACTCCTACAGCGGCTACAAGGGTCTTATCACGCTTCAGACCGCGCTGCGCGTGTCCACCAATACCACGGCGGTGCGCGTGCTCGAGGCGCTCTCTCCGTCCGTGTCCTACGACTTCATGACGCAGAACCTCGGCTTCACCACGCTGGTCAACAGCGATCTCAACTCCGCAGCGCTCGGCCTCGGCGGCCTGACCTACGGCGTGAACACGGTCGAGATGGCGGCGGCGTACTCCGCCTTTGCCAACAACGGCGTGTATACAAGGCCGCGCACCTACATCGAGGTGCGCGACAACAAGGGCAACCTTGTGCTGGAGAACAAGCAGGAGTCGTGGGTGGCGATGAAGGAGTCTACCGCGTACTCGATCAATGAGCTGCTCAAGGGCGTGGTGCGCAGCGGCACCGGCACCGAGGCGGCCTTCTCCGGCATGACCATCGCCGGCAAGACCGGTACGACCTCCAGCAACTATGACCGCTACTTCGTCGGCTATACGCCGTACTACACCGCGGCGGTGTGGATCGGCTACGACCAGAATGCCAGCATCCGCGCGAACGGCAATCCCGCCGCGCAGCTGTGGAAGAAGGTCATGAGCGAGGCGCACGAGAACCTGCCCAATCAGAATTTCAATGGGAGTACCGCCGACATGACGCAGGTGACGGTCTGCACCCGCACGGGGCTTCTGCAGGGCCCGGGCTGCACCGATGTGCAGACGGTCTGGGTGGCGGCGAGCAACGCGCCCGCGCTGGTGTGCGACGGCCATGTGGCGGTGAACCTCTGCACCGAGAGCGGCAAGCTCGCGACCGAGTATTGTCCCGCCGAGTGCGTGCAGAGCGTGAATGCGATCGACTTCACGACCGAGAATCTGACGGCGGCGTGGGGCTATGAGCGCACGACGATCCTCCTGCCGCTGAGCGCGGCGGAGTACGAGGCGTATGCCGCGCAGCAGGCCGCCGATCCGACGTTTGTGATCCCTGCGGGCAAGCCCGTTCAGGCGAACGACAGCGGCAGCGTGTTCAGTGATCTGATGATGCTCGGCCCCTGCACGCTCCACCAGTACGTCGAGCCGGAGCCGATGCCGGGCGAGGGCTATTACGACGAGAACGGCAACTGGGTTCCGGCCGGCGAGACCGACCCGACCGATCCGGAGGGATTGGAGGAGGTGTCGCCGGAGCAGGGAACGGATTTCCTCAACTGGCTGCTCAACACCGCGGCGTAAAATTGAATGGAAAAAGGAAGGCTCACATCGAGCCTTCCTTTTTTGTACGCAGCATTTGGGCGGCGAGCAGCAGGAGCAATGGGAAGAGCACCATGCCCGCTACGCCGAAGGCGCGGGCGCCGAGGTACATCGCCATGAGCGAGGCGATGGGCGGCAGCCCCGCCTGCGCGGCGACGAGCTTCGGCTCGGTGATGCTGCGCACGGTGAGCGTGCAGAGGTAGAGGATGACGAGCGCAGCCCCGCGCGGCACCGAGCCGAGCAGCAGCTCGGCGAGTGCCCATGGAATAAGCACCGTTCCTGTGCCGAACACCGGCAGCGCGTCCACGAGCGTGATGAGAAAGGCGGCGAGCAGGGAGTAGCGCTCGCCCAGCAGCCAGAAGCCGGCGAGGAGCTGGCAGAAGGTGAGGGAGCAGAGGATTGCCTGTGCGCGCAGCCAGCGCGTGAGCGAGTGCGTCACGCCGTCACGCCAGAAGCGGAGCCGCTTCTGCGCGCGAGGACTCAGGCGGCGTTTCGCCGCCGCGCAGAGCGTGGGATAGGAGGCGGCGAGGAAGAAGACGGCAAGCAGCGTTGTTGCGGCGAAGAGCACCAGCGCCGGCACGGCGGCGGCCATCGAGCCGAGCAGG
>ERZ779894.3752-NODE-3752-length-11383-cov-3.856285_pt1 | contig 11383 bp, 9 predicted proteins | sample MGYA00511587_ERZ779894 | MGnify/ENA primary metagenome ERZ779894 (study PRJEB29588, sample SAMEA2160490) | human gut metagenome | biome: human gut; feature: human-associated habitat; material: faeces | place: Denmark | collected 2008/2010 ... | reverse complement strand
GGTGGTGTAAACTTATGGCACTGCGGAGAAATCCCATTTGTATTCCACAATGTAGATTTAGTAGCCGGTTCCTATGGCGGAAGTCAGGACGCTTATGATCTGCAGGATGTAATGGCAAGTGCATGGGTAAACTTTGCAACCACCGGAGATCCAAATGGAGATAATGTACCTGCATGGAGCACCTATACAGACGATAACAAATCTACTATGGTATTCGATACCACAAGTGGAGAAAGAGTTGGTTATGATGCTGAATTACAGGAACTGATCAGCCAGTAAATTTAAATAAGTCCTCTAAAGAATAACTCAATACTATAAATCCTCTTGAATTGATGGGTACTTAATAGTCCTGTCATTTCAAGAGGATTTTTCATTATATAAAAAGTTCCGCATTAATCATATCTTCACTGGCTGCCATCGCCTGCAGTGTCATGGTCAGCAGTTTTTCCAGTTCCCAGCCAAGCTGCTGCGCACCGCGCTCGATTACTTCCCGGGAGCAGCCTGCTGCGAAGCCTTTACTCTTGTACTTTTTCTTCAGGGATTTCAGTTCCATATCCTTGGTGCTCTTGGACGGACGCATTAAAGCTGCTGCCCAGATCAATCCGGTAAGTTCGTCTGCTGCAAAAAGCACTTTTTCCATCTCATGTTCCGGTGCTACATCGATCGTTACACCGCAGCCTACGGTTATTCCATATCCGTGAGATACCACACTGTGTATCACATCCTCGCCTACCCCTGCCTCGCGAAGCATTTCCGGCGCTTTCAGGCAATGCTCTTCCGGATAAAGCTCGAAATCAATGTCGTGAAGAAGTCCTACAATTCCCCAGTATTCAGCATCCTTTCCATAGCCCAGTTCGTTTGCATACCATTTCATGACCGCTTCCACAGTCAGTGCATGCTGGATATGAAATGGATCCTTGTTGTATTTTTTTAATAATGCAAAAGCCTCGTCTCTTGTGATTGTTTCCATTGTTGTCACTCCTCGTATGTCTTTCTATACTCTGCTTACCACATAAGCATGTTCCTGATTTTGAATAAAAGAAAAAACCTTGCACATACTATACATCTTTCTTCATTGATATACAACCATTTTGAGGAAAGTGACAATTTTAATTCCCTGATAACAATTTTTCCCAGGGTTCATATCCTTTCATATAAGCAAACTCTTCCGCGTTTCTGAAGCCTTCCAGCAATTCTTTTTTCATTTCTTCCGTATATGGATTTTCGACTTCCCGGAATTTCATATGCTTGTATAATTGGGATTTTTGAAAATCACCTAGGGTGTCCACATTGTTTAGCAATTGCTTTGCGACCTGGAAAGTGCCCTCCACATTGTTCTCGGCGGTCACGACATTCAACATTGCTGCACATTCATTGTATTTTCCCATATCAAAGCCTGAAGCTAATGTACACATTTTCTCTGCCAGAAACCTTGCGTATCCATGGTCTTTTTCCTCAAGAGCCTTAGTAATCATGATTCCAAAAGCCATATTTAAAGTGGTATACTCTGAAAAAACAGCCTTTTCCAGCATCTCAAATGCCTCTTCTGTTCTCCCCTGCTCCATATATAATTGTCCCTGCTTCACCTTTTTCATGGGATCATAATCGGAAAAATAGTTTAAATATTTTTCTGCCATTTCATAATTCTTTTTCCGCAAATAGAAGCCGAACAGGGAATCAGCTGCATGGTGCTGAATTCTTTCATCTTTATCACCGAGCGCCATTTCGTACCAGGAATTGATCTGCTCATCGTACCTGTCAGGATTCTCGCACATGCCAATGATCCGCCGCGAATCAAGCATTACTGCCAGCTGCCAGATCAGCAGATTGCAGTTTGGATATTCTTTTATAGTATTTACAGCCCACTGATAGGTCTTCTCAAAGCCTTCCTCCGAAAACATTTTGTCCATTTTGTGGATCAGCTCTTCGATTTCAAGGTCAGTCAGATTTTCGTGAAAAGACAACAGGATATCAAGGGAAATATGCAGTAGTCTTGCAATAGGAGCTAACAATTCAATATCAGGATTGGAGTTCCCGTTTTCCCACTTATTCACCGCCGGAGTGGTTACTCCCAGACGGTTTGCCATTTCTTCTTGCGTGTAACCTAATTCTTTTCTATATTTTTTAATCACACTTCCAATATTCATCATATTTTTCTCCTGAGTCAAGCGGATATTCGCAATCCGCTTTGCTACTTGCTCATAACCGAATGCTGCTTCGCAGCTTATTCGGTTAAAATTCCAAAAGCTTTTGTGATTAAAGCATAGCAGAATTGACAGATGAGCACAATTGAATTGTTGTTAAGTACGTTTCATATTTTTTAACTGTTAGGAAAGTTAAAAATCCAGTTACAAATTTTATCAGAAGAGGCAGATAAATAACTTTTCTCGACCCTCTTTTTTAGCTTTGCAATATGCTTATTACGAACATATTTCCCATATTTTGCATATCCTAACAGCAGAAGTCAAAAAAGGAGTCACTGTATGAGAAATAAAAAATGGATTTCACTGGCAGTAGCCGTGGTTCTTACTGTAACTGCACTACCAGCCACAGTCTTTGCTGCAAAAGATGGAGAATCAAAAGAGGAGCTTACAAAGGTTACCTTAAACGAAGTGGCCCATTCGATTTTCTATGCACCGCAGTATGTGGCAATTGAAGAAGGATATTTCGCAGAGGAAGGGCTGGATCTGACACTTGTCACAGGATTTGGTGCGGATAAGACTATGACTGCTGTCATTTCCGGGGAAGCTGATATTGGTTTTATGGGGGCCGAGGCATCTATCTATGCTTATCAGGAAGGTGCCACTGATCCGGTTGTGAATTTCGCACAGCTCACCCAGAGGGCTGGAAACTTTCTTGTGGCAAGGGAAGAAATGCCGGATTTCACATGGGATGATCTGAAAGATAAGAGAGTTCTTGGCGGTCGTAAGGGTGGCATGCCGGAAATGGTATTTGAGTACATTTTAAGGAATCATAATATTGATCCGGCAACAGATTTGGAAATTGACCAGAGTATTGATTTTGGTTCTACTGCTGCTGCATTTACCGGTGACATGTCAGCAGATTTTACTGTTGAATTTGAGCCTTCCGCAACTGCCCTGGAAAAAGAAGGAAAAGGTTATGTAGTGGCTTCTCTGGGCGTGGATTCCGGTTATGTCCCCTATACCTCTTACAGTGCAAAGACCAGCTTTCTTAACGAAAACCCACAGATTATCCAGAGCTTCACAAACGCCCTTCAAAAAGGCATGGACTATGTACAAAACCATTCTCCTGAGGAAATTGCGCAGGTGATTTCCCCTCAATTCCCGGAAACAGATATAGATACCCTTACCACAATTGTCAAGCGTTATTATGAGCAGGATACCTGGAAAGAGAATCTGATATTCGAAAAAGATAGTTTTGAACTTTTGCAGGATATTCTGGAGAGTGCAGGAGAATTATCTGACAGGGCAGATTGTGAAAACCTGGTTACAACTGCATTCGCTGAAGCTGCGATTTCTTAAAAAAGTTGCTATTTAATGTGCTGGTCGTTATTCCGGACGCATTTGGACAATGCGTCCCTCCTGAAGAACTTTTCAACACATTAAATAGCAAATACCGTTCTCTATGCCTCCACCGCATTCACCGACTCCCGAATACAAGGAATACACTCCACAAAGCAATTTCCATTATCCAACTCCACTTCTTCTTTTGTCAGAATCCCAATAATGATCTGACAGGCTTTATAGCCAATATCATGAAGAGGAAGAGCCATGGTAGTAAGCGGCGGCTTTTCATAGCATGCCATTTCACGGTTATCATAGCCAGCCACAGCCACATCTTTCCCAGCATGAAGCCCAAGCTCTTCCAAACGGTCATAGGTTCCACCAGCCATGAAATCATTCATACAGAAAATAGCTGTTGCACCCTTTTCCAAAAGAATATCCGTGTTCTCATAGCCACTCTGCCGATCCCAGTCCCCATAAGTAACCATATCCGGATCATAGAGAATCCCTCCTTCGAACAAAGCCTTCTGGTAGCCCTCCAGACGGGACTGGGTATGAATACTCTCCTTCTTACCTGCGATAACACCAATTTTCCTGTGTCCTCTGGAAACAATATAACTGACCAGATCATGGGCACCTTTGATATCCTTCACCACTACAGATGGGATTTTCCCACTGCCAGTAAAGCCATAAGCAACTACCGTTGGAATGGGCAGATCCTCTGGGATAATATCGATCAGGCGCTCATGGGCAGCCACATAAATAATTCCTTCGACCTGCTTTGCCAGAAGCTTCTGGAACTCCTGACGTACAATTTCTTTGTGACGGTTATCACGGTAATAATTATCCTGGAATTTCTTATAAAGACGGAGATTTACAAGAAGAATCTGGTAATCAGCTTCCTCACAGTATTCCGTAATGCCGTCGATAATATCAGGAAGAGCAAAAACTGTCATATCTTCTGCAATAACACCGATACTTCTGGTGTTTTTGGTTTTCAGATTTTTGGCAACATAATTAGGCGTATAATTCATCTCGCGAATCACCTTCTCTACACGCTCCCTGGTGGCATCACCAACGCTGCCTTTATGATTTATAATATTGGAAACAGTCGCAACTGATACGTTACAGGCTTTTGCAATTTCTTTTATGGTCGGCATGGAACTTCTCCCTCCGGTTTTTTTATTAATTCTTTCTATCACAATCTTATCATATTTTATTCACAGCCACAATCGCCATCTCTACTCCCCTGCTCTTCTACTTTGTAATTTTTCAAAGGGCTGCAGCACCCTTCGCTCCACGGCCCTGTCCACACAGGCATATATCACCATCTGCGGAAAAGAAACGCCGATCGTAAGCAGCAGAAACAGAGAATATGGTGCCAGTGCCAGCAAAATTCCGCCGGCAATTACCACAGTGATTACGATCACCATACTCAGCTTCCATTCCAATACCATAATGAGAAATGTATTTTTCAGCAATACCCCCACGCCAAGGTCTAACATAGCGGACATTACAAAATAATATCCACCAATAAGTATGGCAAAGATCATTACACCAATCCCACACCCAATCAGCACATCATGGGTAGTTCCCTTGCCGAAATTTCCAGCAAGACTGAGCAGATAACAGGAATAGAATCCCAGAGCGCCGGTGAGCACTCCCGCCGGAAGATTTTTCAGAATATCAGACTTAAATTCTTTCCAGTAATCCTCCAGGGAAAAACCATATCCTACCCGGTAAATCGCCGAAAGATAACGGTTCAGTGCTGACAGAGCTGCCGGAATCGTCACGATTGGAATACAGCACAAAAGGAACAGCACATTTGCCCCAACCAGTCTGCCGGCGTAATTCCAGAGTACATAACCAACTCTCTTCACACCGCCCTTTGGCGTCTCTTTCTCCTTATCATTATTTCCCTGATACCAGTCCATGAATCTTTTTGTCAGTCTCATATGCTTTTCCTCAAAATTACTGCCTGATTACAGCCTCTTCATACACCCCACAAAGCATTGTCTTAGAGCGTGTTTGAAAAAGAGGCTTTTTACATCCTCATTTTAAATTTCGTACAGGCAGGACCACCGCCCTGCCTGAAAATGTTAATATTGTTATAATTTAATTTTTCATACCAGTCAGCACAATTCCTTCCACAAAGCTCTTCTGCCCGAAGATATAAATCACAATACCAGGAAGGATTGTCATAAACGTGGCTGCCAGTGCCACCGGCCAGTTAGTTCCGAATGAGCCGGTAAAGTTGGTCAGCGCAATGGCAAAGGTAAATTTGCTCATGCTGTTAATGTAAATGATCTGCTGAAGCAGGTCGTTCCATATCTGGATGAACAGCATCATTCCAACTACAACTACCGCCGGTTTAATTGAAGGAACAAGAATTGTCCATAGGATTCTCATTCTTCCAGCCCCGTCAATGGAAGCCGCCTCATCAAGTTCCTTTGGAATCGTCATCAGAAACTGCCGGATCAGGAAAATGTTGAAAAAACCACCACCTGTTAAGAACGGCAAGATCAACGGCCAATATGTATCACCCAGTCCCATTCCCTTTGTCCAGAAAATATACAGAGGAATCAAGGTTACCATTCCCGGAAGAAGAATCGTGCCAACACAGATGTTGAAGATCAGCTTTTTCCCGCGGAAACGAAGTCTTGCAAAGGCATATCCGCAAAAAATCGCAGTGATGGTACCAAAGGTAACTGCCGGAATGATAATGGTGAATGTGTTCTTAAAATAAGTCCAGTACTCAAAAGTCTCCAGCGCTTTGGAATAGTTTGACCAGAGCCACTCATGAGGAATAAAGGAAGGCGGATATTCATTCAATGCTGCCGTGCTCATCAGGGAAGAACGGAAAATCCACCAGATGGGAAGAAGTACCAATGCAGCCAGAATCAGTACAATGAAAAACGCCAGAACATTAAAGGCTTTTTCTTTTTTCTTTCTGCTTGCCATTTTTCCAGCCATTTCTCATTCCCCCTCTCCGAAAATCTGTTCTTTCTGCGTCTTAAAGAGTACTGCCGTAAAAATTCCAACCAGGATAAAGAAGATCACAGAATAAGCAGCTGCATATCCCAGTTTGTTTTTCTTAAATGCATAAAGATAAATAACATAGGACATAAACATGGACTTTTTTCCTGGGCCGCCATCTGTAAGAGCCAGCGCCGGGTTGATAACCTGCAGGTGTGTGATCAGGGCAGTCAGCACGTTGTAAAAAATAATCGGGGAAATGCTTGGAATGGTAACGTTCCAGAAGCGCTGCCATGCATTTGCACCATCAATTTCCGCTGCTTCCATGTAAACCCGCGGTACATTCTGAAGTCCTGCAAGGAAAACCACGATCAGGTTGCCGCTTGTCCAGATTGCAATTACTACCAGGGAAGGTACTACCTGACTCGGACTGTCCAGGAATCTCTGAGGTTTCAGTCCCACCATTCGAAGGACAAAGTTAAAAAGTCCGAAGTTACCTTCATATAACCATTGCCATCCTTTGTAAACACCGATTGCAGGCAAAAGGTATGGAATGAAGAAAACAGAACGGAATAATGTCCGTCCCCATATTTTCATATTCAAAAGCAGGGCTACCAGAAGAGAATAGATAATAGCGCCTACCACAGCCAGAAGAGCGTACAAAATTGTCGCTTTTATAGAATCTGCGAAATAAATATCTTTTGTAAAAATACGCTGGAAGTTCTCCAGACCTACAAACTCCGGTGAGGAAAGACCATTCCACTTAAATACGCTTAAAACAAATACTGCCAGTGTCGGCAGATAACTGATCAGACTTACTCCAAGGAATGCCGGTATCAGACAGAGATAAGCGGTCCTTTCTTCTTTTCTACCGGCCCTTGATGTCACTTTTATTTTGTTTTTCTTATTTGCTTTCATGCCCGCACCTCTTAAAAGGGAGCTGACCGGTATCTGTCAGTAATATGAAATAATATCCTTGGACAGTAACCGGTCAGTCCAGTTGCTTTTCCTATTTTTCAGCAGATTTTCACTGCTGCTTCATGTTACCTATTATCAGTAACTGTTTCGTTCACTATTTTGCTATAAAATAACCAGCTCTAGAGCCTGTATGAACAGCTCCGATCAGCCATTGTTCTCAGCAAAGATATCCTGAAGCTCTTCCAGGTTCTCGTTAATCGCTTCTTCCATGGTCTCCTCACCAGCCCATACGCTGGAGAATACAGAATCAAGTGTGGCGTTGAACTCTTCAGTTCCGTTTACATAATACCAGGAGGTAGATTGTGCGTTGTTCATAGCATAATCCACAACTGCGCTCTTGTACATGTCTTTATCCGGATAGTTCGGGTTGCTGATCCATTTATCTGTTTTCTCAGGATCTGTGTACCAGGAATCCAGGATCGGCATCCATGTTCCAGCCTCGATCAGGGACCAGGAATTCTCTTCCTGATAATACCATTTCAGCCATTCCATAGCTTCTTCCGGGTGCTCTGTTGTGGAGAATACCACGTTTGGTCCACCAGTACAGATAGTAACTTTTTCTTTCATGTAAGGCAGAACACCTACACCGTAATCAAAATCAGCGCTTGGTCCAAGGAAGGTGCCGACGTTCCATGCACCGTCTGTTGCCATAACCACCTTTTTGCTTCCAAGGGAGGATTCCAGAGCATTAGCAGCACTTGTTACAGGAGGTGCGCAGTGGTAAACGTCTGACAGATCTGCGATTCTCTGAAGTGCTTCTACCGTTTCCGGAGAGTCAATGGTGCATTCAGAGCCATCTTCGCTGTAATATCCGCCGCCATTGGATTTTGCCCATACTTCCAGCTGCCATGGCAGTGTGTTAATGGTACATCCGTAAATATCTACATTGTCCGGATCAAAATCAGGATCCAAAGCATTCTTTCCATTGATATCCAGAGTCAGCTTCTGTGCTGTCTGGACAAAAGTATCCCAATCCCATGCATCCTCAGCATCTGCCGGAGGAGTCACCTCTGAAGGATCGATTCCCTGCTTCTCACAAACCTCTTTCAGAAGATCGTTGTTGTACCAAAGGTTCAGAACTTCGTTTGCTGCAGAATATGCAACTGGTGTGCCGTCGTAACGGAATGTCAGACAATCCAGAGGTTTGGCATCGCCTTCACCATACATAGAGCTGATGTCTGCAAGAAGTCCGTTCTCTGCAAATTTCAGCACGCCGGCCTCACTCATAATACCGGTATCCGGAAGCTCACCAGCTGTAGCCATGGCATTCAGCTTGGTAACGTAGGTATCGTGATCGATCTTCACTACTTCTACTTCGATCTTGTCCTGTTCGCTGTTGAACTTATCAGCAACTGCCTGTGTAGCTGCTGTCTCAGTTTCATTTCCCCACTGTGCATATGTGATCTTTACTCTGTCACCATCTGCTGCAAAAACCGGAACTGCTGCTCCAACCATCATTGTACCTGCAAGTAAAATCCCCAATAACTGTTTTTTCTTCATACTACTTCTCCTTTTCTTAATCTTATTATAACGGCTTTGCCTGGCCGCTGTAAACATTTACTGTTTTAAAGTTAATCTGTAATACTGTCATATCCGCAGCTTGTGCCATACAAGCATTTCCCCCTGTCCCCGGTTGTTCCACATACAATACGGAACGGCCCGCAGAGAAACTTCTTCTTTTTCCAGCTCTACACTTCCGTACAACTGATTTTCGCCGTCTGCACCTTTGTTTCTTACACGTATTCCTTTATAGGAAAGAGTTGGAACATTTCCTACCAGTTCTTCTGCGGGAGCGTTTTCTTCTATCGAAGTGTTCTCTTCTACAAAAATCTCTGAAAGGAATCTGCCGTTTTCTTTTTCCTCCAGGCAATACACCAGCGGACCTTTCATCAGGGCTGTTTTTCCTGCATCTGCCCTCACCTGGTCATTGGCTCCCATCCATCTGGGAACCACATGGAAATCAATACTGATCCGTGTGTCTCCCGGTGAAATGCAAAGCCTCTGATAGCCTTTGTCAGGCTGCGTTTTTATGGAAATTCCATTCTGCACACATTCCCATTTCTCACTGTACCAGGGAATGCGGATGTTCAGGATTCCTGGTCCGGACGACTGCACCTGGAGCTGAACCTTTCCATCCTGCAAAAGCGTGGAATCCATTTTTATCTTCATACGGCTCTCTTTGATTTCTGTATCTGCTGTAGAGGAGATAAACTGGTTAATATAAACCCCTTCCTCATCTTCTGCGTATATGTACTGTCCCAAAGAAGCAAGGGTTCTTCCCACATTTGGCGGGCAACAGGCAACTCCAAACCATTTCTGCCTTACCGGTTTCACATGCTCCATGTAAGTGTGCTCTGTGCAAAATTCCGGAACCACCTCAAGTGGGTTTACATAAAAGTACCGGTCTCCTGCAATATTGATTCCTGCAATCACAGTGTTATACAACGCTTTCTCTACATAGTCATAATAAGAAGCATCTCCTGTGATGGCTGCCATTCTCTGCCCGAACATCATCACACCGATAGATGCGCAGGTTTCAGAATAGTTGGTACTGTTTGGAAGATCGTAATCTGTAGTAAACCGCTCGCGGAAGCCGCTGCTTCCGATTCCTCCTGTAATGTACATCCGCCGTGTCGTCATGTTCTCCCAAATTCTGCTGCAAGCTTCCATAAGCCCTGAATCGGCATCTTCTCCGGCCAGATCAGCCATTGCGGAGCACATATACATTTCCCTTACTGCATGTCCAACTGCCTCATCCTGCTCTACAGGAGGCTTGTGAGCCTGAGAATATTCCAGATCGTACCTCTCGAACTCCGGAAAAAATTCCGGATGTCCTCTTCCCGCAATTTCTGCCTGCAAATAATTAGGATTCCTGCCCCTCTCCTGGATAAAATACCTGGCCTGCTGAAGATAAATCTTCTTTCCGGTCTCCCGGTAAAGCTTCACCAGGGCCAGTTCAATTTCCTGATGTCCCGGATAACCTCGTTTCTGGCCTTTTCCTGTACCAAACACCCTGCATATGAGATCTGCATTTTTCTTTGCAATATTAAGGATTTTCTCCTTACCTGTAGCCTGGTAATAAGCAACAGCAGCTTCGATCATATGTCCGGCTGTGTACAATTCGTGGCCCTCCACCAGATTGGTCCACTTCTTCGCAGGGGCATTTACGGAAAAATAAGTATTCAGATATCCATCTGGTTCCTGTGCTTTCCCTATCAGATCAATAACCTGATCTGCCAGCTCTTCCAGATGCTCCCCACGGCCACCTGCTATGGTGTAGGCAACCGCTTCCAGCCATTTGTAAAGATCTGTGTCCTGGAAAACAACTCCTTTTCTCTCTCCCTTTTCTTCACCTGCGGCAATACGGAAATTATGGATACAATAGGTAGGCTCTGAATCTTCCAGCTGGTCATTGAGAATTTTCCACTGATGGGGAATGATCTTCTCGCTTACTTTATTCACATATTCCCCAAACAGACTGTCTGTGATCCGGATTCTCTTCAGATCCAACTGTTTCAAGTGTTTTTTCATATTTGCACCTGCCTTTGCCGATTTTGATTAATCGTTTAATCTTCTTTGTAAAAAATAAAAAACCGGATTAATTCCATGTTTTTCTTTTAGTTTACTGGTTTCTCGTTAATCGTTTTACTTATCTTTAAACTGATAGTAGCACGTCAAATGGATTTTGTAAATACTATTTATTTTTTTCAGCTTTTCTTATAGATTATATACTTGATTTTTATGGATTATCACTATATTTTTCGTCTAATTAAACGTTTTTCTATATTATTTTCTCTCTATAATACATTTTATGACATACAACCTTTCAAATAACGTACAAGTTTATTTTGTTACTGTTCGCTCCGTTCGCAGTAACGCGCTTTGCGAAGCACAGAAAGACGAACCTTCTTGTGACAAGCACAAGAAGTAGCGTTTGCTGCGCA
>ERZ779894.3751-NODE-3751-length-11384-cov-2.380440_pt1 | contig 11384 bp, 10 predicted proteins | sample MGYA00511587_ERZ779894 | MGnify/ENA primary metagenome ERZ779894 (study PRJEB29588, sample SAMEA2160490) | human gut metagenome | biome: human gut; feature: human-associated habitat; material: faeces | place: Denmark | collected 2008/2010 ... | reverse complement strand
TGGGTTGTCACTGTAAGGAGTTTGTATGGGGAATATCATTAAGGTTGGAATGGCGGATTTGAATGTATGTAAAGCTCCTGACGGACTCACAACACTTGGACTTGGATCCTGTATTGGCCTGACACTCTATGATCCGGTTACAAAGATTGGCGGCATGGTACATTATATGCTTCCAGACAGCACAAAAGTGAGCAACAATTCAAATAAGGCAAAATTTGCAGATACAGGAATTGAAGAATTATTAAAAAAAGTCATTGCTGCAGGGGCAAGTAAGACAAGGCTTGTTGCCAAGATTGCTGGCGGTGCGAAGATGTTTGAGGTCAGTGGTTTATCAGATGTCGGAAATATCGGTGCGAGAAATGCAGAAGCAGCAAAGAAGATTTTAAAAGAAAAAGGAATCCGCATGGCGGTTGCTACCTCATCGAGCCCGGAGCTGTATGAGCCGGCCTTAAAGAGAAATGGGATTTATGAGTATTTTAAAGCATTTGTCACCGTCTCGGAAGTAAAGCGCGGCAAGGGCTTTCCGGATATCTACGAGAAAGCGGCTGAAAAGCTGTCTCTTCCGCCGGAAACGTGTGTGGTATATGAAGATATCCTAACGGGAATCCGCGGCGCCAAAATGGGCGGATTTGCGGCTGTGGGCGTGTATGACAGAAGCGGGGAAGGAAACCGCGCAAAGATGGAGCAGGAAGCAGACCGCTACGTGACTTCTTTTAAGGAGCTGATGAACGGAGGAGATTCTTTCTTCTAAAGAAAATCTTGCTATTCCGGGAAGAAAAATGATATAATAAAATACTGTGCCCCCAAAATGGGACAGACAGAAGTATTTTTAAGAGAAAAAGACAGTAACACATAAGTGAGGATAGAACAGTTATGCCAAAAAAAGAAACGTATGATGCCAGCAGTATTTCCGTGCTGGAAGGTCTCGAAGCAGTGCGTAAGCGCCCTGGTATGTATATCGGAAGTACCTCGCGGAAAGGCCTGAATCATCTGATTTATGAAATTGTAGACAATGCGGTGGACGAGCATCTTGCGGGCTACTGCGACACCATTCACGTAACACTTGAAGCAGACGGCTCGGCGACCGTGACCGACAACGGCCGCGGAATCCCGGTCGGCATGCATGAAAAAGGCGTTCCGGCGGAGCGTCTCGTTTTTACAACCCTGCACGCCGGCGGTAAATTCGACAACAATGCGTACAAGACAAGCGGCGGTCTGCACGGTGTCGGTTCTTCGGTTGTCAATGCGCTTTCCACCTATCTTGACGTACAGGTCAGCCTCGGCGGCTGGGTTTATCACGACCGCTACGAACGAGGTGTTGCCGTACAGGAACTCGATGAGGATGGGCTGCTGCCGAAGATCGGAAAAACGAAGAACAGCGGAACCCGCATCAACTTCCTGCCGGATCCGGAAATCTTTGAGAAAACACGTTTTTCCGCAACAGAGGTCAAAAGCCGTCTTCATGAGACTGCATATCTGAACCCGGCGCTTACCATTTATTTTTCCGATCTGCGCGATGGAAAAGAGGAGCACCTGACGTATCACGAGCCGGACGGCATTGTTGGTTTTGTGCGCGATCTGAATAAGAATAAAGAGGCAATCCACGATCCGATTTATTTCAAAGGGGAATCTGAGGGCATTACCGTAGAATGTGCGTTCCAGTATATCAACGAATTCCAGGAAAACGTGCTCGGCTTCTGTAATAATATCTACAACGCTGAGGGCGGTACCCATATTTCCGGTTTCAAATCGACCTTTACGACGATTATGAACAGCTATGCCAGAGAGATCGGTGTCTTAAAAGAAAAAGACAATAACTTTACGGGATCGGATATCCGAAACGGTATGACCGCTGTTATTTCGATCAAGCACCCGGATCCGCGGTTCGAGGGCCAGACAAAAACGAAGCTGGACAACCCGGATGCGGCAAAGGCCGCCGGAAAAGTAACGGGCGAGGAGATTCCGCTGTATTTCGACCGCAATCTCGAAGTGCTGAAAAATGTTCTTGCCTGCGCTGAGCGATCTGCCAAAATCCGTAGAAGCGAAGAAAAAGCCAAGACAAATATGCTGACCAAGCAGAAATATTCGTTTGATACGAACGGCAAACTGGCAAACTGCGAGAAAAAGGATCCGTCGCTGTGCGAGATCTTTATCGTCGAGGGAGATTCTGCGGGTGGTTCCGCAAAGACGGCGCGTGACCGTAATTTCCAGGCGATTCTGCCGATCCGCGGTAAGATTCTGAACGTAGAGAAGGCTTCTATTGATAAAGTTCTGGCAAATGCCGAGATCAAATCCATGATCAATGCATTCGGCTGCGGCTTTTCCGAGGGTTACGGCAACGACTTCGATATCACAAAGCTCCGTTACGATAAAATTATCATCATGGCAGATGCCGATGTCGACGGTGCGCATATTTCAACGCTGCTGCTGACACTGTTCTACCGTTTCATGCCGGAGCTGATCTACGAGGGACATGTCTATATCGCGATGCCGCCTCTTTACAAGGCAATGCCGTCCCGCGGAAAAGAAGAGTATCTGTACGACGACAAAGCACTGGAAAAATACAGAAAGACACACAAAGAAAAATTTACGCTGCAGCGCTACAAAGGTCTTGGTGAGATGGACCCGGAGCAGCTCTGGGAGACGACACTGAATCCGGAGACGAGACTTTTGAAGCGTGTGGAGATCGAGGATGCCCGTATGGCCTCCGATGTGACGGAAGTACTGATGGGAACCGAGGTTCCGCCGCGGAAAGCATTTATTTATGAGCATGCAACCGATGCAGAGCTGGATATTTAACAGGAAGGACAAAGGAAGATGAAAGAAAAATCAGAAGATCAGATTATACGGACCGAATATTCTGAGGTCATGCAGAAATCTTATATTGATTATGCGATGAGCGTCATCATTTCCCGAGCGCTTCCGGACGTGCGGGACGGTTTAAAGCCGGTACAGCGCCGTACTCTGTATGACATGTATGAGCTCGGCATCCAGTACGACAAGCCGTTCCGAAAGTGCGCGCGTATCGTCGGCGATACGATGGGTAAATACCATCCGCACGGCGACAGTTCCATTTACGATGCTCTTGTCGTAATGGCACAGGATTTCAAAAAAGGGCAGCCGCTTGTGGACGGTCACGGAAACTTCGGGTCGATTGAGGGTGACGGTGCCGCTGCAATGCGATATACCGAGGCGAGACTGCAGAAAATTACACAGGAGGTCTATTTAAAGGATCTCGACAAAGACGTTGTCGATTTCGTACCGAACTTCGACGAGACGGAAAAAGAGCCGTCTGTTCTGCCGGTGCGCGTGCCGAACCTTCTGTTGAATGGCGCAGACGGTATCGCTGTCGGTATGGCAACAAGCATTCCGCCGCACAACCTGTGTGAGATTGTGGATGCGGTCAAGGCCTACATGAAAAACAACGACATCACCGTCAAAGGTCTGATGAAATACATCAAAGGACCGGATTTCCCGACCGGCGGTATTGTCGTCAATCAGGATGACCTGCTGTCGATCTACGAAAAAGGTGTCGGAAAGATTAAAATCCGCGGAAAAGTGGAAGTGGAGAAAGGCAGAAACGGAAAGCAGTATCTTGTGATCACCGAAATTCCGTACCCGATGATCGGTGCGAACATCGGAAAGTTCCTGAACGATGTGGCGGGGCTTGTGGAGAGCAAGAAAGCGCCGGAAATCGTCGACATTTCCAACCAGTCCTCGAAAGAAGGAACACGCATCGTGCTCGAACTGAAAAAAGGCGCGGATGTGGAGCGGATCACGAATCTGCTGTACAAGAAAACACGTTTGGAAGATACGTTCGGTGTCAACATGCTCGCCGTGGCAGATGGAAGACCGGAGACGTTAAGCCTTAAACAGGTGATCGAGCATCACGTTGATTTCCAGTTTGAAGTGGCAACCCGCAAATACCAGAACCTTCTCCGCAAAGAGATGGAGCGCCGCGAGGTGCAGGAAGGTCTGATCAAGGCATGCGATGTGATCGATCTGATCATTGAGATCCTGCGCGGAAGCAAGACACAGAAGCAGGTCAAAGAGTGTCTGATTATGGGAGTGACCGATGGTATCCGCTTCAAATCAAAGTCAAGTGAGCGTATGGCAGCACAGCTCTGCTTTACGGAACGCCAGGCAACGGCGATTCTGGAGATGCGTCTGCAGAAACTGATCGGACTGGAAGTGGAAGCACTCTTAAAAGATCATGAGGCGACTGTGGCGAAGATTACAAAGTACGAGGATATCTTAAATCATTACGACTCGATGTCGGAAGTTATTATGGAAGATCTGACGCAGATAAAAAAAGAGTACGGCCACAAGCGGAAAACGGCGATTGAAAATGCTGAGGCGATTGTTCTTGAGGAGCCGAAGGTCGAGGAGATGGATGTTGTCTTCCTGATGGACCGCTTCGGTTATGCGAAGACGATCGATACGTCTGCTTACGAGCGGAACAAAGAGGCTGTGCACAACGAGAACAAATATGTGTTCCAGTGCAAAAACACCGATAAGATCTGCGTCTTTACGGATCTTGGCATGATGCACAGCATCAAAGTAATGGACATCCCGTATGGAAGATTCCGTGACAAGGGAACGCCGATCGACAACCTTGGAAATTACAGCAGCCAGAAGGAGCAGATGATTTACGTCGATGCACTGGAAAATATCAAGAACAATAAGCTGCTGTTCGTCAGCGCGGCCGGTATGGTAAAACTTGTCGATGGATCCGAGTTTGATGTCGTAAAACGAACGATCGCGGCGACGAAGCTTTCATCCGAGGAGGACCGTCTGATTCTTGCCGAGGTCTGCCAGGAGCAGGAGTATGTGGTTCTGCAGACGAAAAACGGTGTCTTCCTGCGCTTCCTTACGAGTGAAGTGCCGGAGAAGAAAAAAGCAGCCGTTGGTGTGCGTGGTATCCGTATGGCAGAGGACGACGCGGTAGAGCATGCGTATCTGCTGGCAAGCCGGATGGATTACACGATCACGTATCACGACAAAGAGATTTCTCTGACAGCGAAGATTAAGCTGGAAAAACGAGACACCAAGGGAACAAAGATCCGGGTATAACGCAGAGTTTTGTTTATAACCATGAGAAGCACGCTCCGCGGGTTTTTCGAGAGATCACTTGGCAATAAAAGGACACCTGCCCGATACCAGAACGGTATGGGCAGGTGTCCTTTTCGCATAATTTTTTAGTTATTTGAAAAACTGTGGGAAGTCTTTCTTGGGGTTCTTCTTTCAATGGCAACGTACGGACGATGATGACCGACATATTTATAAGCCGGACGGATGATCTTTCCTTCGTTGACAAGCTCTTCGATCCGGTGTGCGGACCAGCCGGAGATACGGGAGATAGCAAAGATCGGGGTGTAGAGCTCTTTTGGAAGGCCAAGCATTGCGTAGACGAAACCGCTGTAGAAATCAACATTTGCACAGACTGGTTTGAGCAGACGGCGCTTTTGGGCGATACACTCGCCGGCAATGCGTTCTACAGACTCATAGAGAGCAAATTCTTTCTCGCGGTGCTTCTCAGCGGAAAGCTTCTTTGCATATTCTTTCAGAATCACACAACGTGGATCGGACAGGGTATAAACAGCATGGCCCATACCATAGACAAGACCAGTTCCATCGAATGCTTCACGATCAAGCATTTTGGTCAGGTAGGTGCGCAGTTCGTTTTCGTCTTCCCAGTTTGTAACATTCTCTTCAATATTTTCAAACATCTCCATAACCTTCAAGTTGGCACCGCCGTGGCGCGGTCCTTTTAAGGAACTTAAAGAAGCCGCAACAGCAGAGTAGGTATCGGTTCCGGAGGAGGAGACAACGTGTGTCGTAAATGTTGAGTTATTTCCGCCGCCGTGGTCTGCGTGAAGAATTAACGCAACATCGAGAACCTTTGCCTCCAGAGCAGTGTAATCTCCATCCGGGTGAAGCATCTGCAGAATGTTTTCAGCCATCGACAGCTCCGGTTTCGGATTTCGGATGATCAGGTTCTGGTTTTCGTGGTAGTGGCGGTATGCATGGTAGCCGTAAACGGCGATCAGCGGCATTTTGGCGATCAGACTCAAAGCCTGGCGGAGGACGTTCGGAATGGAAATGTCATCCGGCTTTTCGTCGTAGGAATACAGGGTCAGCACACAGCGCTGCAGAGTATTCATCATGTTTTTGCTGGTTGCCTTCATGACAACGTCGCGGACAAAAGTGTCCGGCAGCTCGCGGTAGATACTTAAAATTTCGTTGAAATCATTTAACTGCGGTTCTGTCGGAAGAGAACCGAACAGAAGAAGATAGGTAATCTCTTCAAAACCGAAGCGTCGTCCTTCCATACCTTTGATCAGATCTGCGACGTTATAGCCCTGAAAATAGAGACGGCCATCGGTCGGAACTTTTTCGCCGGTGCGCTCATCAATATCGAAGCCGATAACATCGGAAATTTCGGTCAGGCCGGTGAGAACACCTTTACCAGTGGAATCACGCAGTCCCCGTTTTACATCGTACTCAGTGTATAAAGATAAATCAATCTTTCCGGAATCTTTCGTATACTCTACAAGCTGACTGAGCTTGTCTTCCAGATTATCGTATTGCATGGTCATGACAACAGCCCCTTTCTTCCTTTAGTTAAAAACTATACTTACTTTTTTGGCGGTTGTCAATGCTTTTCTTTCAAAATACATTAATTTTTATAAGGAAAAGGGATGGTTTTCCTTAATTTTTGAAAGTAAGGACAAAGTTTATGCATAAAATTTGCGCCAGGGAGGTGAAAACAACAGGGATGGAAACGGCGGGAAATCAGTGGGGCGGAACAAATTTTAGAAAAAGATTCATAAATTTCAAAAAAATGCTTGCAATTTCAAAAAAATACGGTATAATAATGATTGTGTCATTCAGGAAATGAATTTCACAGGCCGAAATAGCTCAGCCGGTAGAGCACTTCACTCGTAATGAAGGGGTCGTCAGTTCGAATCTGATTTTCGGCTTATTCTTTAGAAACCCGCAGGACGTAAGGTTCTGCGGGTTTTCTGGTATCATGAGAAATATGACATAAATACGAACGCCCTTTGCAGGAAAAAGATCTGCTGCAAAGGGCGTTTGCTGTTACAAGTTTCAGGAAAATCAGTTCGTACAGCATATCCTGACGGAGCTTTTGGCCGGACACTTCAAAGAGCACATCAGCTGTTGCCATTTTCCTGTGCTGCCACCCGTGCGTCGCGTTCCCGGCGGGAAAAGACGCAGCCGCAGTAGTCCTGGCGGTAGAGGCCGTATTCATGGGAAAGTTCGATGGAACGCTGGTAGCCGCCCCGTTTCTTGAAATCTGAATTGAGATATGGGATCCCGTATTCGGCGGCAAGCCGTTCTCCGATTTCATTCAGCTTTTCCGCGTTTTTCAGCGGACTGATGGAGAGGGTTGTTGTAAAATAGTCGAGTTTGAGCTGCTTTGCCATTTCGGCCGCTTCGCGGAGCCGCATTTCATAGCAGACAAAACAGCGCTCGCCGCCCTCTGGCACATTTTCCATCCCGCGTGTCAGTTTATAGAACCGGTCAGAATCGTACGGGCCGGGGCAGAAGGAAATCGGATGCACGGCGGGAAGAGAATGGATCAGACGCTGCTGTTCCTCCACGCGGTGCTCGTACTCCGTCGGCGGATAGATGTTGGGATTATAGTAAAAGAGCGTAATGGAAAAATACTGCGACAGATATTCCAGCACGTAACTGCTGCACGGCGCACAGCAGCTGTGCAGCAGCAAGGTCGGAACTTCACCGTGAAGTCCTGCAATCTTCGCATCCAGCTCCTTCTGGTAATTTCTTTTATTGGCCATAATGTATCTTCAAACCTCCTGGTATCTTTCAATCCTTTCTATTATAGCCTCAGCGCGGCTGGGATGCAAGCTGCATATGATATCTTATAGATAGAGGAGGATGCAAAAAAATGGATGATCAAATCCTGTCATTAGAGCATATATCACTGTCCTATCACACCATGAAAGGAGAAACACCGGCGCTGTGCGATCTGACCTTTTCGGTAAAAACGGGGGAATTTGTTGCTCTTGTCGGACCGAGCGGCTGCGGAAAGAGCACGATCCTGAACTTGATTTCCGGTCTTTTAAAGCCGGAGGCGGGAACTCTGCTGAGCCGCGGACGGCCGATCACGGAGGCGGATCTCCATATCGGCTACATGCTGCAGAGAGACCACCTGTTTGAATGGCGGACCATCTACAGCAACGTTCTGCTGGGCCTTGAGATTTCGCGCACGCTGACACCCGAGCGGAAAGAAAAAGTCGGGGAGATGATGGAGACATACGGCCTGAAATCCTTTTCCAATGCCCGTCCGTCCGAACTTTCCGGCGGTATGCGGCAGAGGGCGGCACTGATCCGTACACTGGCGATGGAGCCGGATCTTCTGCTGCTTGACGAGCCGTTCTCCGCTCTCGACTACCAGACGAGGCTGAACGTCTGTGATGATATCGGAAAGATCATCAAAAAAGAGGGAAAGACAGCAATTCTCGTGACACACGATATTTCGGAGGCCATCAGTATGGCGGACCGTGTGATTGTTCTGGCGGCACGGCCGGCATATGTGAAAAAAAAGATTCCGATCCGGTTTGCAATGGAGGAGCGCACGCCGATGAAAGCGCGCAGTGCGCCGGAATTTAAAACGTATTTCAATGCCATCTGGAAGGAGCTGAATGAAAATGCGTGAGCAGGCAAAAACGCCGGAGAGCAGCTTTCAGAGGGCGTATCTCCGGCAGAAAAAAAGAGAACGGGAGCAGGTGCGGGTGTTTCGGGCTTTGCTTCTCGTCAGTTTTCTGGTATTATGGGAGGTGGCGGCGGATCTGAGATGGATCGATCCGTTTATCTTTTCCAGCCCTGTGCGGGTGGGAAAAACGTTCGTGACCCTGCTGACGGAGCAGAACCTTCTGCGCCATATCGGGATCACGGTGTATGAGACGGGAATCAGCTTTCTGCTTGTCTCGGCACTTGGCATGGCGTTCGCTGTGCTTTTGTGGCTCTTTCCGCGCTTTTCTGCGGTGATGGAGCCGTACCTGGTAGTCCTGAACAGCCTGCCGAAATCGGCGCTCGCCCCGCTTCTCATTGTGTGGATGGGGGCAAACGTGAAAACGATCATCACGGCCGGCATTTCCGTTGCGATATTCGGCTCGGTGATCAGCATTTACAGCAGTTTTCAGAGTGTGGAGCCGGATATGCTCCGCCTGATTGCAACACTCGGCGGAACGAAGAAGGATATGCTGTTCCGCGTCGTGCTGCCGTGGTCGTTTCCGGGGCTGCTCGCCGTGTGGAAGGTCAACATCGGCCTGTGCCTCGTCGGTGTTGTAATCGGAGAGTTTATCGGGGCAAGAGAGGGGCTTGGCTATCTGATTATTTATTCCAGCCAGACCTTTAAGCTTACCTGGGTACTGATGTCCATTATCATTCTGTGCATCATCGCTATTATCCTGTACGGACTCCTCGGACTGATTGAAAAACGCGCCCGCAGATAGTTGTTAATTCGCGGGACCGCGTGGTAACGGAAAAAATCTGCGAACTGTGTGAGGGGAAAACGCTCTGGATGAATCCGGCTTCGGAAAAGCTGTTCGCGGAGCAGAAGGAGAGTGGGAAGGTAACACTTCAGGCGGCGGCAGATTTTCTGGAGCAGGCAGGCGAAGGAGAATACTGCTTTGTGGAGAATACGGGACTGCAGGCTGTGGAAGCGAAGATAGAGAAAATCATCGTTTTCTGGTGGAACCGGCATTATCCGTCTGACCGGAAATTCGACCTGGATCTTTCCAAATGGAATAAAGTGTCCGAGGAGGAGTTTGCAGGCTATTCCCATGAGAAAATAACGAAAGAGGTATATGAGAAATGAAAAAACTAAGAAAACAGCTTCTGCTGCTGGCGGCGCTTCTTGCTCTGACACTGACCGGCTGTGAGGCGCAGGATCTTCTCTCGACGGAGAGAGCAGATTCCGGTTCGGAGGTTACGGCCGCTTATACGATGACGGAATCCCAGATTACCGATCAGGCACCGACGGCCGTTTCAGTTCTTGATGTTCCGGAGTTTTCCGGTGAACCGTATGTCGTTTTAAACGGAAATGAGCCGGATTTTACCGATGAGGAAAAGACGACCGAGTCGTACGAGCATTACAGCGATCTGGACAGCCTGGGACGGTGCGGCGTGGCAGAGGCGAATATTGGCCAGGATCTGATGCCGACGGAGAAGCGCGGCGCGATCGGCCAGGTAAAGCCGACGGGCTGGCATACGGTAAAATATGATCAGGTGGAAGGTAAATATCTGTACAACCGCTGCCATCTGATCGGATACCAGCTGACCGGTGAGAATGCAAACGAGAAGAATCTGATCACTGGAACACGTTATCTGAATGTCGAGGGCATGCTGCCGTTTGAAAACATGGTTGCCGACTACGTCAAAGAGACCGGAAACCATGTGCTGTACCGCGTTACACCAATTTTTACCGGGGACAACCTTGTAGCGGACGGTGTGGAGATGGAGGCACTTTCCATGGAAGATGACGGCGAGGGCATTTCCTTCCATATCTTCGCATACAACAATCAGCCGGGCATCTCAATTAATTATGCAACGGGAGACAGCACGTTAAGCGAAAGCAGCGGAACGATGACGGATCAGCAGGAATATGTCATGAACACATCCAGCATGAAATTCCACCTGCCGTCATGCTCCAGCGTCAGCTCGATTAAGGATGAAAACAAGGCGACATATCAGGGACCGCGCGAGGACCTGATCGCCGAAGGCTATGAGCCGTGCGGACGGTGCAATCCGTAAAAGAAATTACAAAAAGAGGGTCGGAACTTTCCGGTCCTTTTTTCTATATAGTAAAGAGAAGCATCTGGAAAGTGAGACAGGAGATGGAAGAGGAGAAGCTGCGTGCGGTTTATTATGCAAGGTGCAGCACCGAGGAGGAAAATCAGAAGGATGCGCTGGTAAGACAGGCGGCGGAGGCGGAAGAGGCAATCCGGGCAAGAGGATGGAGGCTTGTGGATGCCTACGTGGAGAGCCGCTCCGGTACGAGCCGGAAGGGCAGATGGGAATATAACCGCCTGTACGAGGATCTCGAGCAGAACCGGTTTGATGTCGTCGTAATCAAGTCGCAGGACCGCCTGATGCGGAACACGCGGGACTGGTATCTGTTCGCAGACCGCTTAAACTGCGCCGGAAAGCGGCTGTATTTTTATCTGGAGAACACATTCTATTCGCCGGAAGACGCGCTTCTGACCGGCATTAAGGCGATTCTGGCGGAGGAGTACAGCCGGGAGCTGAGCAAGAAGATGAATCTGGCGCACCAGAAACGGCAGCAGAATAATGGAAAGCCGGTGCTGACCTCAAAAAGTTATGGTTACCGGCGG
>ERZ779894.3748-NODE-3748-length-11387-cov-2.610131_pt1 | contig 11387 bp, 7 predicted proteins | sample MGYA00511587_ERZ779894 | MGnify/ENA primary metagenome ERZ779894 (study PRJEB29588, sample SAMEA2160490) | human gut metagenome | biome: human gut; feature: human-associated habitat; material: faeces | place: Denmark | collected 2008/2010 ... | reverse complement strand
ACGTAGGTGTTATAACTAAGTCTTCATCTATCCCAACACTATAGTTTTTTTCAATATTACTAATAGTGCCTTTCAGTTCATTAATCGGTGTATAATCATAATTGTTTTTATCATCCAGGCAACTGCAAATGCTACTCAATAAAAGTAGTAATAAAATATAAACTGTTATCTTTTTCATACTTCTTCCGTTTTTTAATTATCCGGCAACAGGAATTTCCATTTTACCATACTCATCACTCATGGGTTCATCCGGATGTTGAGTATTATAATCTTTAATTCTATTTTTCAGACGCAGTGCATATTTACGCAATATAAACATATCTTTTCCGTCAAATACCACCCCGTCTTTTTTCAATTCTTCCAAAAACATTAAATATTTCTTTTCCGAATACCTCCCCAAATACCATTCTTCAACAATGTTGTAGGGATTATTCACATCACCGTCGTTTCTAGTCCACCACTCAGGTGCAAACAACAAATTAGATACGGAAATAATAGCACGTGAATAGACACTCGGACCTTGACGAACCTCACCACCGTCATTCACTTGCAACGTCAGCAGTTCAGCTTTCGTATCCAATTTTTCGTAATACTTCAGAACCACCAATATTTCTCCGGTTAGTTCTCCTGCTTTAATTACGCACTTCTCTGGCAATTCATATTGGGTAGCAGGCAAAGTCGTTCGTTCCGGATCTACACTGACCGTAAACTCCAAATCCTTATCCTGTACTTTTCCAGAAATGGTAACTCCTAATAATATCTTAGCATTTTCACCTTCATTGTAAAACTTAAAAGATACACCTGTTGTATCTGTTGTCATATTTTTCTCAAATGCAATATATGACACATCATTTGTATGGGTCAGTAATCCTTGCTCCTCACAAGAAGTAAAGAAGGAGACTCCCAACAATACAATGACTATATAAAAACTTATTCTTTTCATATATCTTCAATCTTTCAAAATTTAAATATTGCTTTCCGAATCAGGCAATGGCATCACCAAATTATCTTCAATCGCCGGATATTCTACGGACTGCTTTTCATCCGACCCTTCCAAGTTCCGTTTCAAACGCTTGTATAAAAAGAAAGTCTGTCCTTCGCCAATAAACTCGCGACGGGCGTCATCAACAATCAGATTAATAAAGTCTTGCTTCGTACCCGATTTGCTAAGGTCAGGAGAACTAATACCTCTCCCTTGTTTCACAGTTTTAAGATATGTCTTGGCCAATTCCTTATCTGTATCATAAATAGCCTCTGCAGCTATATAATATACTTCAGACATACGAATCATAGGCACCATTGTACTATTCACTTTACCAAAACCAGAACCTTCATCTTGTTTTTTATACTTCAATGAACGATAAAAAGAAGAAGTATTCGGTCCTAACTGATACTTAAGACGCCAGTCTTTATCGCTTTCGGTACCGAAGAATTTCGTTATCACAGCATCACTCAAAGCCAGATACTTTTCATCATCCGGTTTGGTAGCATTATCACTTGCATGATTAATCTCCAAATCCCAATCAGTCTGATCTGTAGAATATAATGCAAATATAATGTCTTCATACATCTTTATATTCCCATTCTCTATATTCATAGGTCCACTATAACTACTTGTTACTGCCTTATAATAACCTTTATCAGCATTAATATCTATTAGTAACTTCGCTGTTTCATAGGCCTTTTCCGATTGTCCTGCATATAAGTAAACACGAGCCAACTCCGCAGTTACGGCATGATAATTAAGATGGAATCCTCTGTACCACACAAAACGTTCTTCTCCGGAAGGAGACTTAGTAAAACGATTACCCGAAGTAAACTCTGATGACTTATCCACATCCTTCAAAATCTTTTGCGCTTCTACTAAATCAGCGATGATGCGTTCCAAACAGTAACCGACTGTTTGTCGATCGGATAAATAAGATGGATATTTGTCCACATAAGGAATAAAAAGCCTATCTCCCGGATTCATAGCCAAAGACGGCGCATATATACGTAACAAATCAAAATGCATATACGCCCGTAAGGCAATAGCTTCTCCTAAAATCATATTTTTCTCCTGCGTACGTTTGTAGAACAGCATTGTATCTTCCTCTGCCACCTGCTGTGCAAGGTTATTACAATTGGCTATGATATTCCACGCTGCGCTCCACATAGCATCTGTTGTAGGAGTAAGTTCAGAGTTCTTATACAAAAACTTCGATAATTTCTTCATAGCTTTACCACCACCGCTGTCGGGGGCTTTGTCCAAGTCATATACCTGTCCCCAGCCATCTATCAACCCCCAGCTCAGATTACTACCGTACAAATCGAAAGTCGCCAACTTCCGGTATATACCGTTCAGAGCTGTACGATAACCATTTCCTGTCTCAAACAAATATTCTTCCTTTATCTCATCCGCAGGTCTCACGTCCAGCCAGTCACTACAAGAACTGAACGAGATAGCTGCTAGACATGACACAAATATTATTGTATATATCTTTTTCATTTTTTCTTCTTTTTTTTAGAACTGTGCTTTTAATGAGAATTCCACTTTCCAAGATCTCGGATAGCTCAATCCGCGTTCCTGTTTAATAGAGGACCAGTTTATCAAGTCGCTCGTAGAAGCTTCCAGACGAAGCAGATTCATGCGGAGATGTTTTTTTATCCAGTCACGGTTAAAATCATAGCTGACATTCAATGAATTCAATCGAACCAATGCTTTATCCTGCACGAAACGTGATGTTGGCAAAGTAGTCATCGCCCGGTCTTTAATATCTTTAAACTGAGCTATGTCACCCGGTTTTTTCCATCTGTCCGTCAATACGCGTAAATCGACATTCTTGTTCACTAAGTCCGCATTTTCCACATTGTTGACCAATGTTTGATTGTATTCCTGTCCACCCCACTCATAAAGAAATGAAGCAAACAGAGTCCAATTCTTATACGACAGGTTCAACCCGAAAGCACCACTACATTTAGGTTCTGTATTTCCAACTACAACCTCCTGCGCAGCATTCCACTTATCAGCTATAGAGCCATCACGGTTCAAAAAGATCTCTTTACCCGTAGTAGGATCAATGCCCAATGAACGTACAGCCCAAATTGAAGTCAGAGAAGCTCCTTCCTCATACTGTGGCAGTGGTACCGAATATTCCGCACCATGAGACAGCCCTAATGTTTCTTGATAAAGTGCTTCATTTTTATAATAAGCGGCCACTCTCTCATTATATGCTTTCTGAGAGTCGGAAATCTTCAGAATCTCATTCTTATTGTGCGCCATATTTCCCCATAACGCCACATTCCAGTTTCTGTCACGATAAATATCCGCACGAAGTTTTAATTCTACGCCTTTGTTGGCAACTTGTCCCATATTATCTTTGTAAGTAGAGAAACCGGAAGTTTGGGAAAGAGTGACATCATTCACCAAGTCAATTGTCTTATTATAGTAATACTCGAAATCAACAGTCAGGCGATCATGGAACGTTTTTGTTTCGATACCAACACTCAGCTTATCCGTCTTTTCCCAAGTCAAATCTTTATTACCTAAAGCTTTCAATACAGCCCCATAACCTGTTATATACCATTCATCAAATAAAGTTTCATACATCGTCGTTGCAGCATAAGCCGGGAAATTAACTTTACCGGTACGCCCATAAGAAGCACGTAATTTTAACTTATTGATATATCCGTTACTTTTGAAGAAATCATAGTTATGAATATTAACACCCAAACCTCCAGAGAAGAAAGGAGCCCACTTCTGATTCGCCCCAAACTCTGACGAACCGTCGAAACGTACAGAAGCGTCTACCAAATAAATATCATTCCACGTATAATTGGCAGAAGCTAATACGCTAACCCTTCGTGTGGTATTATCAGTACGAGTAGGTTTCTTATATACTTCCGCCGCATAATTCAGAGAGTGAAACTCACCCGACGGAAATCCACGATAATGAGCATTGGTACTCTCAGTGGTACCTGAAGCTGCTTCCCAACCTGCTGAAACATTCAAATTGTGCTGCTTGTTAAAGCTACGTGTATAGTATAAAAAAGCATTGGAATTCCAATCCAAACTTTCTCCATTCGTCGTATACAAATCACCGGCAAGATTATTATCTTTTGAACCTGTAACACTAGTCTTACTTGAAAGCGGATCAATAAACTTCTCTGATTTGGAATATTTCTTCGTTACACTGAACTGCCCTTTAACCGTCCAGTAATCATTCAGGTACCAGTTAAAGCTCAAATTATCAATAACCTCATCATAAGAGTTCCAATTATAATTACCCAAAGTTGCTTCATATAGCGGATTATTATTGTCACGTCCGCTAATTTTCGAATATGTGAGTTTCTCCCGGAGTGTTCCATCATCTTTATAAGGAGAGTCATAAGGCTGTAGTCCGCTAAAATCACTAAACGAACCATACGGAGATTCTTTCGATTTCGTATGCCCGAAAGATACATAGTTTCTTACTTGCAAATTCTTGATGCGATAATCCAAAGAGAAGCCTGCACTATAGCGATTACGTTCTGTACCTTTCATCACACCATCTGCTATATTAAATGAACCGTCCACACCATAACGCAAATTAGGTGTTCCTCCCTCTAAGTAAATACTGTGCTTATGATTGAAAGAATTTTGAAGTGGAATAGACATCCAATCCGTATCTACTCCTTTTTGAATTAAAGCGTATTTCTTATAATAGTTGTTCATCCCTACCGCAGTCGATGGAATGTTAGCTTGTCCTTTATCAAATAATCCTGCGAGACGCTCTATTTCCAGCTTCTCCGATGCATTTGCCAAATTATAATCCCGTAAATCGGGCATTTCCAACGTTCCTGTAAAGTTATAAGAGACACGAACCTCTCCTGCTTTCGGAGCAACAGTAGTAATTACCACCACTCCATTAGCAGCACGTGAACCATACATAGCAGTAGCAGCAGCATCTTTCAAAACCGTCAAACTCTCAATACGGGTAGGATCCAAGTCATATACCTTCTCAATGCTTACTTCAAAACCGTCCATGATAAAAGTTGGTAAATTAGGATTATTCTCCAAATTTGATTTTGAAAGCTGATCTTTATCCAGTTCTTTAACGCCAAAACCGGAACGTCCACGAATATACATTTCTGGTAAAGCATTCGGGTCAGAACCAAATTGTACGTTATCTACCAAACGGAAAGAGGGATCGAATGACTGGATCGCCCCAATTATATTTGTCTGTGACACCTTACGCAAGTCATCACCCGAAATCTGAGTCGAACTACCCGTAAAACTGGATTTACGTACATTGCTATATCCGGTCACAACCACATCTTCCAATGTTTTGACATCATCCACCAATGTAATTTCAACCGTTTTCCGACGAGTAGCATCCACTTGGACAGTTTGCTTCTTCATACCTATAAAAGAAACTTCCAACACCACCTTATCACTTTTTACGTCCAAAGTAAATTCACCTTCAATATTGGTAGAAGTACCTGTACGAGTACCTTTAACAATAATACTAGCTCCGGGAATCGGCTCTCCATGTGAGTCTGTCACCATACCACGGACACGGTTTTCACGCTTTTGTTTTCGAATGACAACAATACCGTCTTTCATCACATAGTCAAACCCTTGAGGATTCAACACTAATTTAAGAGTTGTATCCCATCTCTCGTTCTTCACATCAAGTGATACCGAAGGAACACCCTTGAACATTTGTGAATTATATAACATATTCACACCTGTCTGTTTTTTCACTGCATCCAGGACAGTCTCTATAGAGACATTGTGCAGTTTCAAAGTCACCGTCTTGTCTTGTGACGGTAATGCCCATGCACTAAACGTACAGCACATTGCCACTAGAAAACATAGCAGCCATCGTTTTTCTCTCATAAATTAATGATTAAACTTTTGTGTACCTAATATTCTAACTATTCTAATATTCTATCTTTTCCATTCCTGTTCTTCCACTTTGTCATATATCAATATATTCCTGCCACTGATTTTATAAGTAAGGTCTCCTGTCAGTTCCAGTGCATCCAGGAATGAATTTATTGTTCCGTAGCGTTTCAAGTTACCACTATAGGTAATGTCGCGCAGGTTAGGGGTTTCGTAATAAACCTGTATGTCGTACCAGCGTTCGAATGTCTTCATTATATCGCCCAAGGGACGGTCATTAAAGATGTACATACCATCTACCCAACCAACATATTCTTCCAAATCCACCTTGCGTTTCGTTGAACTATTGGCAAATACAACAGCTTGTTCACCCGGTGAGAGAGTAACCGTTTCCGCATTTAATGTAGAGAATTTCACTTTTCCATGTACTAGGGTTGTATAACAAACAGGGGTATCGGCATAAGCATTCACGTTGAATTCAGTACCAAGTACAGTTATTTCCCCGAGATGAGTTTGTACCACAAATGGATGATTCTCATCTCCTGCTACATCAAAATAAGCTTCACCCTCCAAACGCACAATTCGACGTTTACCGGCAAAACGTACCGGATAGGTCAATTTAGAACCGGCATTCAAATGTACTGTCGTTCCATCTGCAAGGATTACAGTATTTTCACCTCCACGCGGTATTACCAGTTCATTTGATTTGCCAGATTGTTCTTCAATGTTTTTCTCCTCATGTTGTGTCGTGACGGTAGGCTGATAAGACAGCACTCCTTTCTTATATTTTACTTGAACGCCATCTACTACTACGCTTACTTCTTTTCTATGCACATCAATCACGCTGCCATCGGACAAAGTCAATTGTGCCTGCTGCGTTCCCGGCTGAATCAAAGTTTTCCCTTCTTTTTCCGATGAGATATAATTCGACATATAGAAAGAAAGAGCAACGGCTAAAGTAACGACAGCCGCAGCAGCGTACCACCCCACCCGACGAGAACGACTCTTCCGGCCTTTCGATTCCATCTGCCCGATACTCTGAAGAAAAGACTGATAAGCTTTCTTTGACGAATATTTTTGATATTCTCCAAAGGCGACTTTCAAAGTCTCCCCGCTCTGTAACTGCTCGTATACATTTCGTAAGTCCGGACATTCTGCCAACCGTTTCTCAAGATCTTTTTGTTCCACTTCATCAGCCTCCCCCAAAAGAACCTTTCTCATTAAAGCAGCGTCCTGATATACATTTTCGAACTTCTTCATCTTATTTTTCCTTTTTAAATCAAACAACTGTTTAATTTGCTTTATTATAGATATACATAACTCACAGAAAAGGGATGCTTAGCAGGCTTGGAAGTACATATCTTGAGGCTATAAGGAAGTATCTTAAGTAGTCATTGCATGTATGTAAAATGAGTTAGCCATAGCTTTAAACTATGGCTAACTCATTTTTTTATGTATTATACAAATGTTTTTTTCGAATTTATAATGACAACATCAAATTATAGATGAGGAGAGCAGGTATGAAGACAGCAGTAGCAGGTTATCCAAGGATAGGAACATTAAGAGAGTTAAAGTTTGCATTAGAAAAATATTTCAGAAAAGAAATAAGTGCAGATGAACTGACACAGACAGCAAAGGAGTTACGAAAGACACACTGGCTTATACAGAAAGAGGCAGGAATTGATTATATCACAAGCAATGATTTTTCATATTATGATATAGTGCTTGATACAGCATTTTTACTTAATATAATTCCTGAAAGATACAAGGAACTTGAGGTTTCAGAGCTTGATAAATATCTTGCAATGGCAAGGGGCTATCAGGGAGAGAACGGTGATGTAAAAGCCCTTGCAATGAAGAAATGGTTTAATACTAATTACCATTATATTGTTCCAGAGGCTGAGGACAGCACGCAGATAAGACTTACAGGTAATAAGCTGTGGGCAGAATATGCAGAGGCAAAAGAACTTGGAATCGAGACAAAACCGGTAATCACAGGTGTGTATACTTTATTTAAGCTGTGCAGATTTACAGGCAAGAAGAGGGCAGATGATTTTATCAATGCATTTATTGAAGCATATAAAGATGTTTATAGCAAATGTGAAGCTGTAGGAATCCAGTGGCTTCAGTTTGATGAGCCTGCACTTGTACAGGACATGACAGAAGAAGACAGAGAACTGTTTGTCAAAATGTATAGTGATATTTTAGGTAAGAAGAAATCATGCAAAGTATTGCTTCAGACATATTTCGGAGACGTGAGGGATGTGTATGAAGATATTGTTAAGCTGTCGTTTGACGGAATCGGACTTGATTTTATTGAGGGAAAGAAGACAGCAGAACTCATTGAAAAATATGGATTCCCAAAGGATACGGTATTATTCGCTGGACTTGTAAATGGAAAGAATATCTGGAAGAATCATTATGAAAAGACTTTAAATGTGCTTAAAAAGCTTGGAGATAAGGGAATACAGACAGTTTTGTCAACATCATGCTCGCTGCAGCATGTTCCATATACATTAAAGCATGAGAATAAACTTTCGGATGAATATCTGAATTACTTCGCATTTGCAGAAGAAAAGCTTGTGGAATTAAAGGAATTAAGCGTGCTTGCCGAGTGTGGAAATATTGAAGAAGATGAAAGATTCAAGACAAACAGGAAGCTTTTTGCAGGTACAAGAAAATGTGATAATGAAGCTGTAAAGAAAAGACTTGCGGAAGTTACAGAGGCGGATTACAGAAGACTTCCTGCAAGAAGTGAGAGACAGCAGCTTCAGAAGAAAGAATTTGCATTACCGAAGCTGCCTACAACTACAATCGGTTCATTTCCACAGACAAAAGATGTTAAGGCCAACCGTTCAGCATTCCGTAAGGGTGAAATCAGCGAAGAACAGTATGTTGAATTTAATAAGAAGAAAATTGAAGAATGTGTCAGATGGCAGGAAAAAATCGGACTTGATGTACTTGTTCATGGAGAATACGAAAGAAATGACATGGTTGAATATTTCGGTGAAGCGTTGGGAGGCTTTCTGTTTACAGAGAAAGCATGGGTTCAGTCATATGGAACAAGATGTGTTAAACCACCTGTTATATGGGGAGATGTTTACCGCAAGAAGCCGATAACAGTTGAGTGGTCTGTGTATGCACAGTCACTTACAGATAAGATAATGAAAGGAATGCTTACAGGTCCGGTAACAATTCTTAACTGGTCATTCCCAAGAGAAGATATTACAATCAAGGAATCAATTTCGCAGATTGCACTTGCAATAAGAGATGAGGTGCTTGACCTTGAAGCAAATGGAATTAAGATTATTCAGATTGATGAGGCAGCTTTAAGAGAAAAGCTTCCATTAAGAAAATCTGACTGGAATACAGAATATCTTGAGTTTGCAATACCATCATTCAGACTTACAGCAAGCGGTGTAAAACCTGAAACACAGATACATACTCATATGTGTTACAGTGAATTTACAGATATAATCCCAGCAATAGACGACATGGACGCTGATGTTATCACATTTGAAGCATCACGCTCAGACCTTCAGATTCTTGACTCATTAAGAGAAAACAATTTTGAAACAGAGGTAGGACCTGGTGTATATGATATTCATTCACCAAGAGTACCATCGGTTGAAGAGATTACCCGTGCAATAAAGATAATGCTTACAAAGATAGACAAAGACAAGCTGTGGGTAAATCCAGACTGCGGACTTAAGACAAGAGGTGTGCCAGAGACAGAAGCAAGCCTTAAGAATATGGTTAAGGCAGCTGAGATTATCAGGGCTGAGTTGTAGTGTAGGCATTTGTGAAACTGGAGATGGTTTATTGTGAGGCGGCGGGGTGGATTGGACGTTGAAGTGGAGGGAAGGCACGATGAAGTCCAAAAAAGAAGTCAAAGCTGTTCGGATTGGACGTTGAAGCAGTGGGAAAGCAAGCAAAAGTCCAAACGGAACGAGAAAGAGTGACGGATTGGATGTTGAAGCTTAGAAAAACACGCAAAAAGTCCAATGAACAAAAAACGCAACAAAAAGGGCGATGTCAAAGCTGACATCGCCCTGAATTATATACAGTTTCCAACTAAAGAATCCTACACTCCGCTATAAGCACTATATCCGCCGTCAACAGGTAACACTATACCATTGACAAAGCTGGCTGTTTCATCACTTGCAAGAAAGAGTGCAGCACCAATAAGCTCTTCAGGCTTGCCAAAGCGTCCCATAGGTGTTCCGGCAATAATCTTTCTGGCACGGTCTGTGTATGTTCCGTCTGCATTGAATAAGAGGTCATGATTCTGCTCAGCAGCGTAGAATCCTGGCGCAATTGCATTGCAGCGTATGCCGCTTTCACCAAAATGTACAGCAAGCCACTGTGTAAGATTAAGAATAGCACTCTTGGCATTGCCATAAGCCATAACCTTAGTAAGAGGAAGAATAGAAGTTACAGAAGCAATATTGATAATACTGCCACTTCTTTTTTCAACCATATCCTTAGTAAATACCTGAATAGGAAGAAGAGTTCCCATGTAATTAAGATCCATAACATCACGGATTCTGTCTTCATCAAGATTCCAGAAAGAATAGTCAGAATCTTCTTTTTCTTTCTTTAACATCTCGATGGAAGTAATTGCACCAGGCTGGTTACCACCAGCACCATTAATGAGAATATCACAGCTGCCGAGTTCATTCTTAATAGTTTCATAAGCAGCTGAAAGCTCATCTTTATTAATTACATTGCAGCTGTAGCCTTTAACAATAACATTTTTGTTATATTCATCCAGAGCATCTTTAGTAAGCTTCTCAGAAACAGAAGCAAGCTTTTCTTTGTTACGTCCGATTATTGCAACCTTAGCACCGCATACGGCAAGTCCATATGCCATGGCTGAGCAGAGAGTTCCGCTTCCTCCGGTTACAATAGCAGTTTTACCTGAAAGATTAATATTAAATGGTACCTTCATTGATTATAGTCTCCTTTTACTTAAGAAAATCCTCTCTCATAGGATTGAATACATCACAGAGGATTCCTTCTTCAAGACATGTAACACCATGGGTTACGCCAGAAGGCATGTATACGCTGTCGCCCTGATTAACGATTTTAGTTTCATCACCGATAGTGAATTCAAAGCTTCCCTTAGCAACATAAGTAATCTGCAGATGCTTGTGGCTATGGAAATTGCCCTTAGAACCTTTTTCAAAATGAATCTCGCACATCATAAGGTCATCAGAGTAGCATAATATTTTTCTTGTAACACCAGGTTCGCAGTTAGTAGCTGTAACATCTTTGTTAAATGTAAACATATATAATACCTCGTTTCTATATTATTGATTGTTTGTATGTATATATTAAACTTTTACATCAAAAAAAACTAGCATAATTATCAAACTATGTTATATTAAATACAGATATATTGTTTAAACATTTTACATGAAGGGGGTGCACATTAAGATGATGATTAACGGCGTTAATGATATGAATAGAAATCTGTCTGTTAATGTAGCAGGTGTTGATACACAGGATATAAGCTCTG
>ERZ779894.3739-NODE-3739-length-11408-cov-2.780146_pt1 | contig 11408 bp, 4 predicted proteins | sample MGYA00511587_ERZ779894 | MGnify/ENA primary metagenome ERZ779894 (study PRJEB29588, sample SAMEA2160490) | human gut metagenome | biome: human gut; feature: human-associated habitat; material: faeces | place: Denmark | collected 2008/2010 ... | reverse complement strand
CCATCTGCTGCAAGCAGTAATTTTAATCATGTTGCAAAAGTAGTTGAAGAAAATATCCCGATAAAAGAAGAGGCTTCGGTAGCGCTTGGAACTAATGCACAGTTTGATAATGGCGGTGAGAAGAAGATCAGTAAATGCCTGTTTACGTTTGATAAACAGGAGGGAACAGAAAACCAGTATAAGATCACAGCAGTAACAGAGGATGGGAAAAAGGTTTATCTCGGACCAAAATCATCATCAGGAGCTAACAGACCACTTGTCGAGACAGAGGCGGTTATTACGGTTGCTAAAAATGGAGAAGCATTTACGTTACAGCAGGCAGAAGACGCTTCAAACAGCAAATATTTGTATTTTTGGAAAGATGATGCAAGTAAATTCCATTTCGATAGAAATGGTTCTGTAGATAGTAAAGGCAAATGTGATTTTGAACTTTATCGAAAAGATGACAATGTAGTTGATAGTGAGATCCCAGGATATACAAAAATCAGTGAACTCTCAGAAATTGAGAACGGTAGTCAATACTTGATCGCTATGAAGGCAACTGTAGAAGGCAATAATTACTATTTGTTGAATCCGGCAACGGGAAATGAAAAATATAGCTATGTTGCGAAGGTAACAGGCAAAATGTATGAAGATGAGACAATCGGTGCTAAGACAGATATCACAATTACCGGAAAAGCAGAAGGCAAAACATCTGTGAAGATCGGTAACAAGACATACTTCATCTTCGTGAAAAATGATGTGGAAGAAGTAACAATCAAGATCGGCGAGACATATAACGTACCGGGCAAGATTTTAAATGAATCCGAAGTGACAAAAGACGGTATCGTAAGTTTGGAAAAACGTGAGAACATGCCGCCTTACAAAGCAATTTCAGAAATCACAGAAGGAACATATTTATTCGGAAATAATAGTCATATCATGCTGAATACGGTAAGTACAGCAGCAGGTTCTGAAAAAGGTCTTGGAATGAAAGCGGTCAACTTTAATAATGATGAGACTGCGAAAGACTTTATGTGGACGCTTACCAAATCAGGCGAAGGCTATACGATGAAAGATGCCGCGTCAGGCAAATACATTAATATTTCTGGAAATAATGTGGAACTGAAGGATGCAGAGCAGGTATTGACGATCAGAGCAAGAGCAAACGGAGGATTCTCTGTTTCGGCAAATAATTATTATCTGAACAACTGGGCAGGAAATAATAATAAAGTTGCAGCTTATCCGAGTGATGATAACGGATGGAGCTTCTACAAAGCATCTGCCGGAAACGTAGTAACAGGTGTGAAAGAAGGAACAGTAACTGTAGCGGCATCAGAAGGAATAAACTATAAGATCACGGTGGTAAAAGACGTTCCTGAAGTAAAAGAGTACACAGTAACGGCAACAGTAAATGATGAAGCGATGGGTACGGCAAAGCTTAGCCCGGAAGTTGATAAGTACAAAGAAGGAACAGAAGTAACGGCAACTGCGAAAGTAAAAGACGAAAGCAAGTATGAGTTCGTAAACTGGACAGTAGGCAATGAAGAAGTTTCTAAGAAAGCAGAGTACAAGTTTACAGTTGACAAAGACATGGAGCTTAAGGCGAACTTCAAAGCAAAAGATCCTGTAGAAGAAACATTTACAGTAAAAGTAAAAGCAAATGACGACAAGATGGGAACTGTAGCGGTCGATCCGGTGAAAGAAAACTATGCAAAAGGCGATACAGTAATCGTGATCGCAGAAGCAAAAGAAGGATATGAGTTTGTAAACTGGACATCGGAAGGTAAAGTATTCTCCGATTCTGCAGCGTACGAGTTTGCTGTAGAAAAGGATATGGAACTGACAGCGAACTTCAAAGCGAAAGAAGAGCCGAAACCGCCGGTAACAGAAGATACATTCAAGCTGAACGTAACTGTAAACGACGACAAGATGGGAACAGTAAAACTTGATCCTGCAAAAGAAAGCTATAAAGCAGGAGATGTCGTAACGGCAACTGCAACGGCAAAAGACGGATACAAGTTCGTGAACTGGACAGTAGACGGTAAGGAAGTTTCCGATAAAGCAGAGTATGCATTTAAAGTGGACAGAGATGTAACATTGAAAGCAAACTTTGAAAAAGTAGCGGCAGATCCGAAACCTGAAACTCCAAAACCGGAGGATCCGAAAGATGAGGATAAAGCAATTCAGACAGGAGACAACGGCGTATCACCGATCATTCCGCTTGCAGGGTTGATGTTAGCGGCAGGAGCGGCAGTCGTAGCTCTTCGCAAAAAAGAAGACTAATCTGAATATTTGAACAGTCTGAAAAACAGATCGGATAGCATAAAGATTGTCTTGATAAAAAGCAAAAAATGAAACAAAACCAGAGGCGCCGCGCTATGCGGCGTCTCTTTCTGTATAACGAATGGCGCGGGCTGAACTGTTACATTGTTCTTTAATAATTCAAAAGCACATATCCGGCTATCACACAATGGATCACAAAAAATATCGGTACGCTGATGACAAATTTTGCTTTCTTTGTTTTATGCCTGAACATCATCATTCCTGCTAAAGCTCCAACCGAACCGCCTGCAAACGCCGCAAGCAGAAGAACTTTTTCGGGAATCCGCCATCTTCCCGATTTTGCTTTCCACTTATCTATCCCGTACATCAGCCATACCCCAACATTTAATGCGAGCAAACAATACATCAAAATCTTCATACGATGATCTCCTCTTTTAAAGTAAACGAATAAATAATCTTCTCTTTTACAGTTTTTCCCGTAAGCTGAGACAGGGCATGTGCATAATATTCAAGCTGCGCATGATATTTTTCCGCAAGTTCTTTTCTGCTTTTCACCTGATCCGTCTTATAATCAAGCACGACAAGTCCGTCTTCTTCTTCAAAATAAACGTCGATAATCCCCTGCACTAATATCTTTTCCCCGGACAGATCTCCCTGATAGATCTCCGATGCATTCACGCTGATCACAAAAGGCTGCTCTTTATAAAGTTTTCTGTTCCTTGCCGCCTGTAACATCCGCACTCCGCTCTTAGTCCGAAGAAACCGCATCATATCTTCTGTCTCAATACATTCTGCCATTTCCCTCGATAAACGTCCATCTTCCGCAAGCCTTTCCACCTCTGCTTCCAGATCATCTGCTTCGTATTCTTTTGCAAAATCAAGCAGTTCTAAAAACTTGTGATATGCGCTTCCCCGTGAAGCGCCGGAAAGAGTTTCTTCCTCTTTTATAAAACGGGGAAGAAGAGGAACCGTCTGTGGTTCTTTATACATTTCCTCTCCCGCTTCTTCTTGCAGCGCCTTTCTTTTTTTCAGCTCCGATACGGTAAACTTCATTTTCATACCGCCTTCCGAATAATACGGATAAACGTAATCTGCCTGTTCATCCAGACATTTTCGTATTTCCGGATCATACACTTCTGTCACATCCCAGTGTTTCAATACGTCAAGCGCCAACTGTTCTGACTTCACCTGTAAAATATCTGCTCCTATGTCATTTCCTGTATACTGAAAAATGCAGACAGGCGCATCTTCTAACGCCGCCTCCTCCTCTTCAGACCAAAGAGCCGGTATGATCCAGTCGAAATATGATTTTGCACCTGCCGTGATAACTCCGTCTTTGCCGGAGCGCATAATGAAACGATCCGGCAAAACCCCTGTCATGATCAGTTTTTCCTTTGCTCTTGTCAACGCTACATACAGAATGCGCATCTCCTCTGCCCACATTTCATACATTGCCTCTTCCCGAATCAGCTTTTTCAAAAATGTAGGCGCTTTTGTCCTCCGTTTCAGATCGATCTTATCAATCCCAATGCCCCATTCAGGATGAAGGATCATGCTGCTTTTCGTATCCTGTGTATTAAATTGTTTTCCCATACCTGCCGCAAAAACAACCGGAAATTCCAAACCTTTACTCTTATGAATACTCATGATCCTTACCGTATCCGCCTGTTCATCCATGATCCCGGCTTCTCCGTAATCAACGTCATATTTTTTCAGTTGTTCGATATACCGCACAAAATGAAACAATCCTTTGTAGCTCGTTGACTCGTACGCTCTGGCTTTTTCAATCAACATATCCAGATTTGCTTTCCTCTGTGCACCTCCCGGCATGGATGCAACATAATCTCCATATCCGGTTGTTTCCAATATCTTCCAGAGCAATTCATGCATCGGTGTATACGGTACAATCTTTCTAAAGTCATCCATCTGATCCAGACATTTTTGAAGTTTCAGTTGTATATCCGCATTCTCTCCTTGTTCTCTGTACTTCGTCACACTCTCAAAGAATGCAGTATCCGGATATGCACACCGTATTTCTGCCAGTTCTTCCTGAGATAGTCCGGCAAATGCTGAACTTAAGACAGCAGTAAGTGGAATATCCTGCCTTCTGTTATCCAAGACCCTCAAATAATCCATGAGCACCCCAATTTCCTGAGTCTGAAAATATCCCTCGCTTGTTCCTGCATAAGTCGGTATTCCTTCCCGGTTCAACACTTCGGTAAATACATCAGCAAATCCTTTGATACTTCTCGTCAGGATTACAATATCCGAGTAACGCACATTCCGAAGTTCCCCTGTCTCTTTATCTGTAACTTTCTGTGAACGCAGAAGTTCCCGGATACGCATTGCGATCATTCTTGCCTCCAGTTCCCTCTCGGAAGGAATTTTCTCCTCAAAGTCTTCCTCTTTTGACAATATTTCCAGGTCACTGTTCATCACAAGAATCTCTGTCTTAACATTGTCATTTTCCGGATATTCAGCTCCCGGATAAAGAGCTGCCTGATCATCATAGACGATTCCGCCCAGTTTTTCAGTCATGATCTGTCTGAATATAGCATTGGCACTTTCAAGTACTTCTTTCCGGCTTCGAAAATTCTTGTGCAGATCAATTCTCTGCGTCTTACTTTCTTCTATATTATATGTGCGGAATTTTTCCAGAAATAATTCCGGTCTGGACAGACGGAATCTGTAAATACTCTGTTTTACATCCCCCACCATAAATATATTGTATCTTCCGCTTCTGCAGCCAGATACACTGGTAAGAATTGCTTCCTGGATCAGGTTACTGTCCTGATACTCATCAATCATGATTTCTTCAAACTGCTTCTGATATTCTTCCGCTATTTTGGACGGAACAAAACCATTTTCCGTCTTCTGCGTCAGAATCCTCAGTGCGTACTGTTCCATATCAGAAAAGTCGATCATATTCTGGGCACGCTTCTGCTCTTCGAATCTCTCTGCAAAAAGCCGCACCAGATCCGCCAGTTCTTCCATTGCCGGAGCACATACCCGAAGATCTTCCACCAGTTCTTCCGGACTTTCATAGAAATACTGGGCGCTCATATTTTTCACAATCCCTTTGACCATTTCCCTGATCTTTTTGACCAGGTCAATCTTTTCTTCTGATACTGTTTTATCCTTGTTTGCTGCGATCCTCGCCCATTTTACATTCGAAAATGCTTCCGCAAGACTTTTATAAGACGCCCTGTTACACAATTCTTCGATGACCTGCAGATCTTTTTCTAGTGTTGCTTCATATACGGCAGGCCCTTCCGGACTTAATGCCACATTTTCCGCATAGATAAGCAGTTCTTTTGCATCTTCCAGATTCTTTCTGATATCTCTCATCACTTTCTTCATGATGCTGCTTCCTTCCAGTGCCTTTACATCCGGGATTTCATAGGCTTTTACACAGGAATCCAGCCATGCTTCACTGTCCGGATAACTTCTGGAAAACTCATAAATTTTAAGTATCAGATCCTCAATCTTTTTATCATTCCGGCCGGTACTGTACGCTGCGGTAAAGTCAAGAAAACGCTTACTGCCTTCCTGATATTTTTCCTCCAGCATATCTTCCAGTACATCATGTCTTAGGAGCTTTAATTCGCCTTCTTCACCAATTCTGAATCCCGGATCAATATCAATCGCATGAAAATGATCACGGATCACGGAAAGGCAGAAACTGTGTATCGTTGTGATCTGCGCATTATGGATCAGAGTAGCCTGCTGCTTCAGATGTTCATTATCCGGATATTCCATCAGTTTCTTTTCGATTGCCAGCCGGATTCTTTCTTTCATTTCCGATGCTGCTGCCTCCGTAAAAGTAACGATCAGAAGTCGGTCCACATCCATCGGAGGGTCATCTTTTGTCAACATTGTGATGATTCGTTCTACCAGAACTGCCGTTTTCCCGGAACCTGCTGCCGCTGATACCAGAATATTGCGATTCCGTAATCGGATTACTTTCTCCTGTTCTTCCGTCCACTTCACACCCATGGCTATTCTCCTCCTTTCTGCTCCATCCGCATTGCTTCCATTGCTTCTTCTTTTCCCGTTGTTCCTATATCACGATATTCATATCCCGGGATTTTCACGTCGAAGCCGCACACCTGCCGGTATGGACAATAATCACAGCCGCTTTCCTGTCCTCTCTTATATGGAAGTGCTCCTACATCTCCATTTAATATCTTTGTTCTTGCATCTTTCATCTTTTTCCGGGCATGTACCATCATTGCCTGGAAATCCTCTCCCGCAACTACTTTAGAGTATCCGGACACACTGCCGTTCTTATTATATTTCACCGGGACTGCCATAGATTCTCCCGTTGTATCCCGGTCCAGATGCTTAAGGATCTCTGCCTTTAACGGTATGATCCCGTCTGGTTTCAGCTGCTTTAAGACTGCCTGTTCTGCTTCTTCTTTATCTTTCGTCTTATCTACAATCGGATCCTGGATCCGATAATAAAATACGCCCGCAGGAACAACTTCTTTCTCCGGGTGGCGTTTCTTCTGAAATTCTATTGCCGCATCCATATAGATCATAAGCTGAAGCTGCAGGCCGTGATACAATGCTACGATATCAAACGCCTTGCTTCCAGTCTTATAATCCATCACCTTAACATATACCTGTTCTTCGGTTTCACACACATCTACTCTGTCGATCTTTCCTCCAAAGAAACGAAGCTCATATGCCTCCGGCACAAAATCTCCTGCCTTAAGCTGATTCGTAAGTGCCCATACTGTGCGTTCCAGCATCTGTTTCATCCTGACGATCAGTTGTTCATTTCTCGCCGAACTGTATAACACTGAGTTACCATAGTCTGTGATCGCTGCCTCCACACATTCATCGATCAGTTCTTTCCTCTGTTCTTCTGTCAGGATCGTCCAGCCGCCTGCTTCAGATGCTTTTTTTGAAAATAATTCCAGGGCACTGTGACATACATTTCCAAGATCCACTGCTTTAAACTCATATACCGGCCGTTCTTTCAGACGTAATCCATATGCAAGGAAATGTGCACACGCACAACTTGCATACCGTTCCATTCGGGTAATACTTCCTTCGAAATTTTCACCGTAAAGCTGCTTTGCAACGCTTTCCGACAATGGATCCTCCGGACGTCTGTAGTACCATGCCGTTAAAAGTTCGTCTACTTTTTCTTTCCACTTTGGATCTTTCTGATACCAGGTATAAAGCTCCTGCCATGTGACATCCAGATTTTTCTCCTGAAGACCACGGATCAGATATTTTACCCCTGTTTTTTCCGTCAGTTCTTTTTGCACCAGTTCCTTCTCATCCTCGTCCCGTACCTTCACATCCGGATACAGACGCAATAATTCCTGAATCAGATAGGAAGGTCTTAATGCCTTCCCGTCCGCGGACACCTTGCTGTAATATACCTTAAGCTTTTCCGATGGTTTCGTCAGATTCATATACAGATAGAACTTCTGGACATAAGCTTTTTCTTTACCTCCCGCAGACAACGCATGATCAGCCTGACGGAATTTTTCTCTGTCGCGTTCAGACAGAAGTCCCGTCCTTAAAAGCGCCCCCGGCAGGAAACAGTCATTGGCTCCCACAAAAAAGAGTGCTCTTATATCTTTCAGTCTGGTCCTTTGCATATCTCCGGCTACCACCTGATCTACACTTGGCGGAATAACGCCGACCCTTGCTTCTTCAAGACCTGCATCCAGAAGTTTACAATACTCACTTAAGCCCACCGGTTCCTCTCCGAGAAGTGCCACAAATTTATCAAACAACTCTATGATGATCCGGTAAATCTGAGAATATTCCTTTGCCAGAGCCAGTTCCCCTGCCTCTTGAAATTCTTCTTCTGTTTTCTTAAGTCTTTCCTGAATATTCTCCTGAACCATAAATTCATATACTGCCAAGGTAATATCTTTTACGGTTTTCCTCTTTTGTTTTAAAACAAACATCAGATTATCCACTTTTTCTACCATTTGTACTCGATAATGATTCAGCCTCTCCAGTTCCTCTTCTTCCATCCCTTTCATACGACGGATCCATCGGTTCTGCCAGCCCTTATAGCCCCGGATTCCGAGTCCGATCACATAATTTTCCAGTTCATCGACCTCTTCATAACTAAATCCTGCAAGATTCGTCCGCAGGAAACGGAATACACTTTCATAAGAGAAATTCTTCTCTGCCATATTCAGAAGACTTCTCAGGTATTCTACAAATGAATTCAGCAGAATACTTCTCTTATGATCCATAAATACAGGAATTCCATATGTTTCAAATGCCTGTTCCAGATAGTCTCCATATACATTCATATCACTGACTATGACACCAATCTCACGATAACGGTATCTTTCTTTTCTTATCAGTTTCCTGATCTCTTCTGCTACAGCCATTGCTTCTTCTCCCGGATTTCGCGCCACATGAATTCCAAGATTTTTCACTTCTTTTTCATATGTTCCTGCTCCATATCTGAAAATATTCCGCTCCAGAAATGCCAGCTCTTTATTTTTCTCAAAACGCTTTACCGGATATCCATACAGGCAGACCGGTTCCTCTACCGCAATGTGTTCTTCCCTCGCCAGACTGATTAATGTTGTCACCATCTGCTTGCTCAGTCCAAACAGCTGATATGGATGTCTGTAAGAATATGGATTCTCCCTTTCATCCATGATAACCGTTATCCATACACCCTTACAATATTTCATAAGCTCCAGAATCAGCCTGTTCTGCACCGGTGTAAAGCCTGTAAATCCATCCAGTACCACTGTGCTGTTCTTTAAAAGCTCTGATTCTCTAACTTCTCGGCTCAGCACATCTAACAACTCTTCCTTTGTGATATAACGTTCTCTTAAATAATCCTGAAAACCATCATATAAAAGCCGGATGTCTTTTAATTTATAATATAACCTGGATTCTTCATCCAGCGAATCTATCATATCATCCAGTTCTTCTTCCCCGATATCATATTGTGTAAATTCCGAAATCACGGATTTGACCTCAGAGATATACCCCAGTTTCTTAATATTCCCCTTTAGGACAGTCAGTTTATCCTCATAATTCCCTGCGATCTTTCGCAGGATCAGATTCTTTCCCTCATCATCCAGTACCGGTATTTTCTTTACTCCGGTCTCTTCAAACACACGGTATGCAAGACGTGCAAAGCTCAATACATCAATATTCATGATTCCGTGTCTCGGATGCATACGAACCAGATCTTTCTGTGTCTGCATTGTAAACTGCTCCGGTACAAGCACTATGAAATTCTCCTGTGGATTTTTTTCAGATTCTTCTATGACATGCTGATATAAATACGTTGATTTTCCTGAGCCCGACGGCCCAAATACAAATTTTAAAGGCATAAGGTTTCCTCCTTATGCCCTAGTATAACACGAATATATGTTTGTTGTATACATATTAGTCTACAATGCGCGAAGTCTTTCTGCAAATTCATTGCTTAATGTTACCTTTGCAATATAGAAGACATCACCTGTCATATATACATTCCAGTCATCTTCTACTTCTACCTGAAGTTCTCCTCCAGGCATATGAACGATCACTTTACTGTTAGTCAGCCCCAGTTTGTATGCAACTCCTGCCGCTGCACAGGCACCTGTTCCGGATGCTCTTGTATAACCTGCACCTCGTTCAAAGATCTCGATTGCGATATTTTCCTTATCGATCACCTGCATAATCTGTGTATTGATCCTGTTTGGGAAATATCTTGCGATCTCAGAATAATCACCGATCTTACATACCAGTGGTTTTGAGATCTCCCGCATCGGAATGACACAATGAGGATTACCGATCGATACGCAGGTAACCGGATACAACGTTCTTCCAAATACCATATCCTCATTGATCACTTCTCGTCTTTCTCCAATAACAGGAATCTCATCACTCCAGAAAGATAATTTTCCCATCGATACACGCAGGCGGCTTCCGTCCTCATTTAAAAATGTAACTTCGACCGGACCGTTTCCTGTATATAATTTAAAATTCTTTTTCTGTACATAACTTGCATCTTTCAGATATTTTGCAAAAATGCGGACACCATTTCCACTGGTCTCAGATTCACTTCCGTCCGGATTCCATACTTTTACGTGCATACCGTCTTCTTTCAGAATCGGGCCTTCAAGTACTCCGTCTGCTCCCAGTCCCTCATTACGGTCACAGAGCATTTTTACATTTGCCTCATCCAGTTTTAATTCGTTATGATTCGGATCAAATACCAGATAATCATTGCCAAGTCCATGATAACGTTCTACTACTACCTTCATCTTTTTTTCCTCCTGATCTTTGTTCCCAGCTTTTTTATATTGATCGCTTTTATATTTTCTGTTCTATATATCTTTATCATAACAGGCATTATTTCCATATTCTACGTAAATAATGCTGTATTTCTTGCAAATAATGCTATTTTCATATAAACTTTCTATAGACAGTCCAATATATATCCGGGGAGGTACAGATAATGGAACAATATGAGAAAAAAGGATACCTGAACAGCGAATTCCGTCTCTTTCATCTGACAGATCAGGAGACAAAAGAAGTAGACTACCACTATCATGACTTTGATAAGATCACCATCTTCATCCGTGGCAAAGTAAATTACATGATCGAGGGCCGTTCTTACGATCTGAAACCTTATGACATTGTACTTGTAAAACAAGGCGATATCCACAGACTGACCGTTGACAATTCCTGCCCATATGAAAGAATCATTGTCTATATCTCACCTAATTTTATGAATGCTTATCAGACAGATAATTATGATCTGAGTTATTGTTTTCAAAAGGCTGCAAAAGAACATTCCAATGTTCTGCGTATCCCATCTTTCGAAAAAAGCTCTCTGTTTCGTTCTATCTCTCAGTTGGAGCATTCGTTTACGGATGGCGGCTATGCTTCCGAGCTTTACAGACAGGTTATGTTTCTGGAATTTATGATACATCTGAACCGGGCCGTAAGAAAGAACCGGCTCGAATATATCGATACTGATAATTGTAATGAAAAGGTGCTCGCCATCCTTGATTATGTAGGCGAACACCTCTGTGAAAATCTGTCAATCGATCTGATCGCAGATCAATTCTATATCAGTAAATATTATATGATGAGATTATTCAAGCAGGAGACCGGTTATACTCTGGGACAATACATCTCCCAGAAAC
>ERZ779894.3738-NODE-3738-length-11410-cov-2.756495_pt1 | contig 11410 bp, 9 predicted proteins | sample MGYA00511587_ERZ779894 | MGnify/ENA primary metagenome ERZ779894 (study PRJEB29588, sample SAMEA2160490) | human gut metagenome | biome: human gut; feature: human-associated habitat; material: faeces | place: Denmark | collected 2008/2010 ... | reverse complement strand
GCGCCGATCCAGTCGTCGCCCAGGAACTTCATCGCCTCTTTGCCGTATTTATGCACCGTTTTGACGAGATCTTTGACGACAGACGAGACCTTTCTCTGCACGAAATCCATCCAGTCGAGGAATTTTTTGGAAGGAACGCGGAAAGGATTGTTGTAACTTCCGCCGTCCACAAAATCTTCCGCGCAGAGCGCATAGCCGTATTCCTTTTCAAGAGCATCGTAAAGCTCCGCAAGAGTGATAACGGGGAACGGAAGCGTGGGCACAATGAGTTCAATGCCGAAAGCTTCCTTTATGCGTTCGCCGTATTTTTCGTTGACAACGCCGAGAGCATATGTCAATATTTCGGCCTCAATCTGCATAACATCGCGATAGGATTCGATATAGCTGAATTCAAGGTCAAAGCCCGTAAATTCGGTTGTGTGCTTGCTTGTGAAAGATTTTTCCGCACGGAAAACGGGACCGACTTCAAATATACGTTCAAAACCCGCCGCCATTGCCATCTGCTTGTAGAACTGCGGACTCTGGGCAAGATACGCCTTGCGGTCAAAGTATTCAACTTCAAAAACATCCGCGCCGCTCTCGCTTGCCGCTCCGATAAGCTTCGGAGTGTGAATCTCGATAAAGTCCTTTTTAAGGAGGTATTCGCGCATTGCGTTCACAAGGCAGCTCTGAACCTTAAACAGGAGCTGGTTCTCGTCCGTGCGCAGATCGATCCAGCGATAGTTCAGCCTCTGATCGATTGCAGAGCGTTCGACCGCCTGTTTTTTCTTTGTTGCGGGAATTTCCTTGCGGATAATGGGCAATGCGTCCGCAACGGATTCGATTTCAAGTTCCGTCGGCAGAAGCTCGATTCCGCCCATTTTAACGTACTCGTTTTCCGCAACAAGTCCGGTGCAGCTGATTACGGAATCGGGAGTTATGCGCGCAATGTCGTCAACAAGCGCGGGGCATTTCTCTTTTTCGACGGTTATTTGCAGCTTTCCGGTGATGTCCTTGATGACGATAAAAGCCATTGACTTGCCGTCGCGGATGTTTTCAACAAAGCCCGAGACCTTTGCCGTTTCGCCGCATTTTGTTCGAATATCCCTTATGAAGGTTCTTTCCATTTTTGCTCAATAATTCCTTTCGTTATTGAAACGCCTGCGCTTTTTTGCACACAGGCAGAATTCTTCCGCTTATTATTATACTCATATTTTGCTGTAAATCAAGGCTGAAATCACCGTGCACAAAGCATTGCGGGCAGTTTTTCGGCAAATTCGGGCCGCTGCCGCGCCTTTTTGACGCACCGGCGGCGCGAAAAAAGGCTTTCCGCATTACTGTTGACGCGGCAAGTCTTTTTGCTTACGCTTTATGTATCCTTTTTTGCTTTAAGTCAGCTCATTCTCCGGCATCGACAGGTTCGGAATCCGTCTCGCAATCGATGCTTCCGCCGTTTGAAAGATCCCTTCCGTCCAAAAGCAGCAGATTTTCGGCAAGCAAACGCGAAAAGCCCGCGACTATTGCGGCGGAAGCAACGAGTTCTTCCGTGGTTTGAACCGCAATATCCGGCTTTTCATCATGATCCAAAAGCGCCGCGCTTGCAAGACGAACCTGCTGAACAAAATATTTTGCGGTCAGATCATGGCGGCTTATGAACGACTCGTAAGCGCTGCGCACACCCGATGTGCAGCTGTTTTCAGCCGAACCGACCGGAGATTTTGCACATTCGTCGCAGCGGGCATCTGCGCTGCACTCACATGAGGGCAGCGCGATTTTTATCATCGACATGTTAAGGCTCTGTTTCAGCGTGCAAATCATGAGCAGGCACGCAATATGGGGTCGATAGTACTTTTTTTTAATCGGACCCGGCATGATCCCGCGGCGAACATAGTTGTTGATGGCGGAACTTGTAACAACCTCTTCATTCTTCAGTTCGGGCGGCAAATAATCCAAATATTTGCGCAGCAAATCAACGGTCTGCTCCATATACAGACCAAAATCGGGTATCTCATCCCATTCGGGAAGGCGAAAGCGCATAAGATGCTTTTCCCACCGACGGAGCTTACCCGCAATCAAGGCTTTATCATATGACATTATTTTTCCCCCTGCGTCCCTTTTCGGAGCGCAAATTGCAAAAGATTATACGGCATTTTGCATATTGTACATTTTAAGCATTGTTCCGCATTCTTCGCAATTGTATTATAGTGCAGGATTCAAACGCTGTAAAGCGCATTTATACGAAATATATGCTCAAAAGTCTCATTTTGTTACATTGAGCGCTTGACACATTCATATGAACATGTTAATCTGTTACGGAAGATTAGATGATGTGAGGTGAGTGAACGTGTACCGAATTATTACCGATACTTCCGCCAATCTTGAGCTTGAGCTTTTGGAGCGGAAGGGTATTGCGGAGATACCGTTTTCATTCAGTATGCCGGAAAAAGGCGGCGATGCGCTGTACTGTCCGGATTTTTCCGCTTTTGATTCCAAAGCATTTTATGATGCAATGCGCAGCGGAACAAGAGTCACAACCTCTCAAATAACGCCCGCTCAATATACTGAAAAAATGCGTCCCTTGCTTGAAGCGGGGCAGGATATTCTTTTTATCGGCATGTCATCCGGCGTGAGCGGATCATTTCAGGCCGGAATGGTGGCGGCGGCTCAGCTGCGCGCCGAATTTCCCGAACGGAGCATTGAGCTTATCGACACTCTCGGAGCCTCGCTCGGCGAAGGGCTTGTTGTTCTGCGTGCGGCAGAACTCCGCGATTCGGGAATTGCCCTTTCTGCGGCGGTACACCTGCTTTCGGACTATCGCGACAGGATGTGTCAGGTTTTCACGGTTGACAACCTCAAATATCTCTGTTCGACGGGCAGGCTTTCGAATGCAAAGGCTGCAATCGGCAACATTTTGAATATCAAACCCCTTTTGAAGGGCGACAGCGAGGGAAAAATCGTCAATTTCGGCAAAGTTCGCGGAAGGAAAAACTCCCTGCGCGCAATTGCGGAACAATATCGCGAATACGTTGTTGACGCTGCAAACCAAACAGTCGGCATCGCACATGCGGACTGCATTGAAGATGCAAACACTCTTGCGGAGCTTATATCAGAAATTGCTCCGCCGAAGGATATTTTAACCGTTATGTACGAACCCGTGACGGGTTCCCATGTCGGTCCGGGGACACTGGCATTGTTTTTTGTCGGCAAAAAAGGCTTCAGACAGGCAAAGAGCTGATTCTTCTGTCCGAAGCACCGAAAAGGAATTCCCCCCTTCCTTAATGAAACGTTGGTTTACCGCGTTTCTGTTGTAAAACGAAAAAGTCCGCGTGCCCTCCCTGCGGACTTTTTCGTTTTTTAGCGTTTTATATTAGTTGCATGATTCGATGCGGATCCCGTTTTCTTTATGTGTGCATGTTGTATATGTATGTTTCTCTTCCTTTTATATTTTTTTTTTGCATGGCATTCAAAATCCGTGCTTTCCTGCAAAAACAATTCTCAATTCAACATGCGCCTTGCCGCAGCAGCATCCCACCGTTCGGTTAAAAACCGTTTATATCGCTTCGCATCGTGAAAAATGAATTGTTAACAAATTGTTCACAATTTCAGGGCAAAACCGGGTTGACACTGCTGCCTCGATATGTTATCATGCAATTGTATACAACAACTGCATCGGAATTCAGTCCTTTGCAAAAAACAATCTGCGCAGAAACGTCCCGCACCCGACGGCTGAAAATCCGTTGGGGAAGTGAACAAATCACTCTCAGTTTCAAGGAGGTATTCAAACAATGAAAAGAACGCTTTCCATCGTCCTTGTTTTTGTGTTGCTGCTGTCCGCATTTGTTCTTGCATCCTGCAAGGGAACCAACGACAAAGACGCACAGAACACCGCCCCGCCGCATTCGGCTGTTTCCGAAACCGCCGCGCCGACGGAGCCCCCCACCACCGCACCGGAAACCGAAGCCCCGACGGCAGACCCAAATCCGAGACCCGATCCCGTAACTGTCGAATGGCTTGCAGGGGAAATGCAGCGCCGCTATTACGTCGGCTGTATGAACCTTGAGCTTATGGATTTTTCCGACATTATGGACAGGAACGAGGATACGGATCTGTTCTTTTGGGATAATCAGCTTGAGATGGCTTGGGCAGTATTCGGTTGTGACGGCAATTTCGTCAGTGTGACCATTGAGGAGGCGTATGTCAAGCAGATTGTGAATGAAACAGAAACCGAAATCACGGCGGATGTGTATGTCTTCACGAGGCATCCAACTCCCTCTCTTTCCAGGAGCGGCACCGGTATGGATTTTCGAATCACCGTTGATAAGCAAAGAATGGTCATAATCTCCTACTCTGAGCCCAATCTTTGCGCCAGCAGATATACTGATCGGCTGCTTCCGCTTGCCTCAAACTATCGAAGGGAAGGGCTGACTTGGCAGGAAGCCGACAAAAAGGCATATGAAGAACTCTATGCCGAAACGGTTGCTTTTGCAAGCAACCATCCGAAACAAACACCGCAGGGCTGATCAATCATGCATTCAGTCTTGATCGCAAAACAGTTTGAACCTAAGTTTCGGTTAAATCGTTTCCGACAACAAAAAAGCGATAACAAATTCAAAATACGGAGGATCAAAAAATGAAAAGATTTTTATCGATTATCCTTGCGATAATCCTTGCCTGCGCAGGAACTTTTGATACAGTTCTTGCAAACGAAGCTGCCGCCTCGGATGAACTGCCCGAAGGCACAAAATCCGTGACCGTAAGCTATGACAGAGCCGCTGCCGTGGCTTATGCGCTGAAATTCGCAGAAGTAGATCATAACGGTATCTTCAAGAGCATGGGTTTGGATTGCACAAACTTTGTTTCACAGTGCATGTGGTCGGGTTACGGCGGCACCAAAGGTTATTTGTTGGACAACACCGCCGCATTGAAGGCAAGGGTCGCTGCAGACTATCGGCAGACATCGACTTGGTACGGCAGGAATGCCGATTCACCGTATCAGTACGGAAGCGGTGCGTTTATCAGGGTGGTTGATTTTTGGGATTATGTAACAACAAACACCGGGGACGGTCCGCGGGCAACGGGATACAATAACAACAAGGTTTGGACGCAGCTGACCGTCGTTCCGCGTACCGGGGATATCCTTCAGGTCTATAGCACAGCCAAAGGAAGGTACTCTCACTCCGTTATTGTGACGCAGGTCAAATCCACAAGCCTTACCGTCAACAATAAGGATATGTGGCTTAATAACATCATTGTTTCGCAGCATACACCCAAAGATGTAGATCGTACGCTCGGTAATCTTGTCGGCTCCTATGGAGATGCCAACTGCAAGATCCGCCTGATCAGGCCGAAGAGTGCGACTTTTTCGAAGTAACCCCCGCCTTTGCGGCCGGAATTGAATCAACCGCCGCCTGCCGCTCGGGCTTCATCACTCGGGCGGCAGGTTTTGTTTCTGCCGTTTTTACACCGCGAAAAACAGGTCATCAGCAAATTGCCCCCAATTTTGATATCAAAATTTTTGTGATTGACAAATGCTTTTTCGTGCATTATAATAAAGGCTGAATATTTTTATGTCCCTTTGCCCGGCGGCAATCGGGCAAATACCAAATCGCAGATTGGGACGCGGTGCGCCGCAGTTTTCCTTAAAGGCATACCTCCGTTTTTTGCAGTCGGAACATGCCGAAAGAGAGCCGTGCAGGGTGAAAGGCGGCAAGGGACTTCGGATGCATTATCACCCATGAGAGCGAAGGGGAAACCGCAATAAGAGGCGGGTTTGCTCAACTCATGCCGAATATGTTCGGCAATGCGGGATTATCCTTCGACGCAGCCCCCGCGTTAAAGGGCAGGAGTGCAAAGGCATGGTTTTTGTTATGCCTTTGAATCCGGGTGGTACCGCGGTTTCGATCGTCCCGTTTTTCGGGGCGGTTTTTTATTTTTAAAAATTTCCTTAAAAGAAAAGGAGTGTTTGAACAATGTACAAAAAAGTTTCCGCCTCGCTCGACTTTGTTCCGAGAGAGAAAGAGGTTCTGGAATTCTGGAAGGCAAACGGCATCTTCGAGAAATCCGTTGAACAGTCCAAGGGCAAACCTGCTTACACTTTCTATGACGGACCGCCCACAGCTAACGGCAGGCCGCATATCGGGCATGTTTTGACCCGCTCCATGAAGGATATCATTCCCCGCTACCGCACGATGAAAGGCTTTGACGTGCTGCGCAAAGCGGGTTGGGATACGCACGGACTTCCCGTTGAACTTGAAGTGGAAAAGCTGCTCGGACTGGACGGCAAGGAACAGATCGAGAGTTACGGCGTGCTTCCTTTTATTGACAAATGCAAGGAGTCGGTTTGGAAATATAAAGGCGAATGGGAACAGATGAGCGATGCCGTCGGTTATTGGGCGGACATGGAGCATCCCTATGTTACCTATACCGATGATTACATTGAATCCGTTTGGTGGGCATTGAAGACAATCGACGAAAAAGGGCTGCTCTATAAAGGCCACAAAATCGTTCCCTATTGCCCGCGCTGCGGAACCGCACTGTCAAGCCACGAGGTTGCACAGGGGTATAAGGACGTTAAGGAAGTTTCCATCTTTGTGACCTTCCCCGTCATTCCCGATGCGGAACACAGCTTTGTTGACGGCAGCGAAAGCTTTATTGCATGGACAACAACACCGTGGACGCTGCCCAGCAATGTCGGTCTTTGCGTCAATGCCGACGAAGACTATGTAACAGTTCTTTGCGGCGGATTATTTTTAGTGTTATTATAGAGTATAAATTTTGTTGGAAAAAGAGATAGGAGAAATTATGAAGGTACTATTAGCGGCAGTAAATGCAAAATATATTCATTCAAATCTTGCCGTCCACAGCTTAAAAGCATATGCGCGAACTTATACGGAAGAAATCGAAGTTGCGGAATATACGATCAATCAGACGTTTGATGCGATCTTGCAGGATATATATAGGAGAAAACCGGACCTATTGGGAATTTCCTGCTATTTGTGGAATATTGAATATGTAGGACAGCTTTTGAGAGAACTGCCGAAGATTCTTCCGGATACAAAAATCTGGCTTGGAGGTCCTGAGGTATCTTACGATGCGAAGGCTGTGCTGGAACAGTATCCGAAAGTAGAAGGCGTGATGTGCGGAGAAGGGGAAGAGACGTTTGCGGAACTGCTCCGTGTTTATCATGAAGAAAAAGGGGCGCTTTGTTCCGGAGTAAAAAGAGATGAACTCTTTTCTGATATTCCGGGAATTGCTTATAGAAATAAGGACAAAGCTGTAATCCAAAATGATTTTCGTCCTGTTATTGATTTGAGCACGATTCCGTTTGTCTATGATCATATTGAAGATTTTGAGAACAGGATCATCTATTATGAATCGAGCAGAGGATGTCCTTTTTCATGCAGTTACTGCCTTTCCTCTATCGACAAATGTTTACGTTTCCGGGAGATAGAGCTCGTAAAAAAAGAACTTCAGTTTTTTATCGACAAGAAAGTACCTCAGGTGAAATTTGTGGATCGGACGTTTAATTGCCGGCATGATCATGCGATGGCGATCTGGACTTATATTCATGAGCATGATAACGGGATCACAAATTTTCATTTTGAAGTTTCCGCGGATTTATTGAATGAAAAAGAGATCGCGTTGATCAATCGTATGCGCCCGGGGCTGATCCAGCTTGAGATCGGTGTTCAATCGGCAAATGAGATTACGATTCGGGAAATCAACAGAACGATGAAAATCGATATTTTGTCAACGATTGTTGACAAAATTAAAAAAGGAAACAATGTGCATCAGCACCTCGATCTTATCGCAGGATTGCCGTATGAAGGATATGAAAGCTTCGGAAAATCATTTGACCGTGTATATAAAATGAATCCGGAGCAGCTTCAGCTTGGTTTTCTGAAAGTTTTAAAAGGATCTGTTATGCATGACAGGGCGCAGGAATACGGGATTGTGTATCAGGATCGTGCGCCGTATGAAGTCCTTTCTACAAAATGGCTTACTTATGCGGAGGTCATCCGGTTAAAGCAGATAGAAGAGATGGTTAAAGTGTATTATAACAGCGGGCAGTTTTGCTGTACGATGGCGGCATTAGAGCAAGAATTTGCATCTCCGTTTTGTATGTATGAATGTCTGGCGGCATATTATGATGAAAAAAATGCATTTGCCGTAAGTCATTCACGGATCGGAAGGTATGAGATCTTATATGATTTTATCGTGAAAACGTGTAAAGAAAGATCGGAACAATATATGGAAATGTTGACATTGGATATGTATTTGAGGGATAATGTGAAAAAACGTCCGGAATTTCTTAGAGAAAGCGGAGTTTCATCGGATGAAGCGGCGGCATTTTATAAAAAAGAAGAGAAAGAGCGGACCTATTTGAAAGCATATGAAGGATACGACAGACGTCAGATGAGAAAAATGACTCATTTGGAACGAATTGACGGGAAAACAGTGTTGTTTGATTATAAAAACCGAGATCCGCTCACAGGAAACGCGGCGATTTATTATCTGTCAGAGTAAAGGACAGGCAGACATACTGAAAGCGGCGGAGCTGTCAATTTTTAAAATAACAATGGAAGGAAAAGCAAAGAAATATGAAGATCGGAAAGATCTCACCGACTATATGGAACCGGTCGGTGAAAAAGAAAGTTCATATGGATCAGACGGACGGAAGTTTTTCGTGGGCAGACGTATGTGTTTGCGGCGGCCATGCCGGGATAGGGTATTATGCGGTTTTGGGCGCGGCGGGAGAACTGGCAGCCCGCAAAATACAGGCAGAAGGGATATCGGTAAGAATTCTTTTTCCGGAAGAGACAGAGGAAGAGTTTCTTGCGGATGTTTGTGGGGAAATCCAAAAAGGCTGCGAGTGCATTAAAGCAAAGCTGACGTCTTTGTCGGCAGAGGGAACGGCGGCGGTGCAAACTCCGATCGTGTACGCATGTGCAGGCGGAACGAAAGTACAAGATCCGGGGATGCATGCATTAGAAGAGACTGCAGATAAAAAAACGGGAAACAGACAGAAGTTTGTTAAAAATCGAGAATTGCTCTTATGCGGATATGCAGGTCTGGAAGGTTCTCTTCGCATTTTAGAAGCGGCGGAGGAAGAATTATCGCAAAGATTTATTAACACATTTTTGATGCAGGCAAAAAAGCTTCGTGATCAGCTCATAACGCCGGAGCAGATTTTAGAGGCGGCAAAAGGAAGAGATATTTCGGTTTGGCAGATCGGAAGCGGAGGCATCTTGGCGGCCTTATGGGAAATGGCAGAGGAAGAAAAGATCGGTTTTGAAATTGCAATGGGATCGATCTCGCTGAAGCAGGAGACTGTAGAAATCTGCGAATATTATCGTCTGAATCCGTATCAGCTGACTTCTGCCGGAAGTTATCTGATCTTGACCGATGAAGCGGATCAGGTGATTGAAGTGCTGGAAAAGGGGGGGGCGCGAGCCGTCAGGCTTGGGGTTGCCAAAGCGCAGAATGCGCGGGTGATCACAAGCAAAGAAGAGATAAGATATCTGGACAGACCTGCGCCGGATGAACTGGCGAGATGGCAGAAGGATTATAAAAAGTGTGAAAAATAATAAAAATACATACAGATGAAAAGTTTTATCCATGATAAAATATTATTTTACAACAAGTAAAACGGAAATGATATATAAAGGTATAGGAGGCAGAAAATGAACGAGAAAAAAGAAGCGTTGAGAATGGAGATTTTGAAGTATATCGAAAAGCACAGCCGGGTAGAGCTTGGAGAACTGGCAGTGTTAGTCGGTGTGGAAGAAACAGATGTGGCAAATGAGATCGCAGATATGGAGAAAGAGAAGATCATCTGCGGATATCATACGCTGATCGACTGGGATAAAGCCGGCGTAGAGATGGTGACGGCGCTGATCGAAGTGCGTGTGACGCCGCAAAGAGACAGCGGATTCGATCGGATCGCGGAACGGTTATATAACTATCCGGAAGTATATGCGGTTTATCTTATTTCCGGAAGTTATGACCTGCTTGTAACTTTGGAAGGCAAGACGCTGAAAGAAGTATCGAGATTCGTATCTGAACGTCTGTCTACGATTGACGGCGTTTTGAGCACGGCAACTTATTTTATATTGAAAAAATATAAAGACCACGGAACGATCATGGGCGTGAAAAAAGGGTCGGAAAGGATACCGGTGACACTGTAATGAGAAATCCATTATCAAGAAAAATCGTTGAGATACAACCGTCCGGCATCCGTAAATTTTTTGATGTGGCGAACGAGATGGAAGACGCAATTTCCCTCGGAGTAGGAGAACCGGACTTTGATACGCCATGGCGCATAAGAGAAGAAGGAATGTTTTCCCTTGAAAAAGGAAGGACGTTTTATACTTCTAATGCCGGATTAAAAGAACTGAGAAAAGAGATCTGTAATTATCTTGAGAGAAAGATCCATGTAAAATACGATGCAGTACATGAAACACTTGTCACTGTAGGCGGAAGCGAGGCAATAGATGTCGGACTTCGCTGTATGCTCGACCCCGGAGATGAAGTGCTCATTCCGCAGCCGAGTTATGTGTCTTATCTGCCGTGTACGGTTATGGCAGACGGAGTTCCGGTGATCATTCCTCTTCAGGAAAAAAATGAATTTAAACTGACGGCAGAAGAACTTGAAAAATATACGACGCCTAAGACAAAGGTTCTCGTTCTTCCGTTTCCGAACAATCCGACAGGAGCGATCATGACGCGGGAAGATTTAGAACCGATCGCAAAATTTGTCGAAGAGCATGATCTGTATGTCATGTCTGACGAGATTTATTCGGAACTTACATATAAGGATAAGCATGTGTCAATTGCATCGATGCCTGGAATGAAAGAAAGAACAGTTGTAATTAACGGTTTTTCAAAATCATATGCAATGACAGGTTGGAGATTGGGATATGCAGCTGCCCCACAGGTGATTTTAGAACAAATGCTTAAGATACACCAGTTTGCAATAATGTGCGCACCAACAACGAGCCAGTACGCAGCAGTAGATGCATTACGAAACGGCGACAAAGATGTTGAAAAAATGTGCGAAGCATATAATCACAGAAGAAGATATCTTTTATACGAATTTAGGGAGATGGGCTTAGATTGCTTTGAACCATACGGAGCATTTTATGTTTTCCCTAGCATAAAGAAATTTGGCATGACATCTGAAGAGTTCGCAACAAGATTATTGGAGGAAGAGAAAGTGGCAGTTGTTCCAGGAACAGCTTTTGGTGACTGTGGCGAAGGCTTCCTTAGAATATCTTATGCATATTCTTTAGAAAATTTAAAAATTGCAATAGTTGTTAGTATGAGTATTTTATTCTCTATTGTAGTTGCGAATTTTGCAGGAAGTCTTATTCCTATTATTTTTAAAAAATGTAAAATAAAACCATATTAATATTTTTGTTCTACATTTAAC
>ERZ779894.3736-NODE-3736-length-11415-cov-2.140229_pt1 | contig 11415 bp, 10 predicted proteins | sample MGYA00511587_ERZ779894 | MGnify/ENA primary metagenome ERZ779894 (study PRJEB29588, sample SAMEA2160490) | human gut metagenome | biome: human gut; feature: human-associated habitat; material: faeces | place: Denmark | collected 2008/2010 ... | reverse complement strand
CTCCTTCGCCAGTACGTCTCCCAGCCGGGACAGATCATAATATTTGTTGATGAGGCCGATATCCAGCCCCGCAGGACAGGGATGACAGTGCTTACAATACACGCATGTACCCTTCGTGTCCTTCGGTGTGAAGGAACCGATGACGGAATAATCCCGCTCCTGCGCGCTTGCATCAAGATAGGACAGATTGCGCTTCAGTTCTTCCACATTGGCTGCCCCCTGCATGACGGTCAGGACGGCGGGGCGGTCGAGCGCGTACTGGATGCACTGCGCGGGCGTGAGCGCCTGTCCGAACGGGGATTTTTTCGCGTCGAGCAGCTGGCCTGCGTTGAACGGCTTCATGACAGAGATGCCGACGCCCTCCTTTTCGCAGCGGGTATAGAGGCTGTAGCGCTCGGAAGCGCTGCCGATGGAGAATTCTCCGTGGCCGTAGTCATACATCGGATTGATGGAGAACATCATCATATCGAGAATTCCCATATCCAGCACGCGGTTTGCCAGCTTCGGCGCGTGGGTGGACAGTCCGATGTGCCTCACAACGCCCTGCGCCTTCAGGTCAAGCAGATAGTGCAGAATACCGTTTCGCTCATAATCCTCCAGATCACCGATCTCATCCAGACAGTGCATGAAGCCAAAGTCAATATAATCTGTTTTCAACTGCTCCAGCTGCCATGCGACGGATTTTTTGACGCCGTCCAGTGTCGGGTTCCAGCCGTATTCGCCGGAGGTATAGTCCGCGCCGAAATGCAGCTGTACATACGCGTCCTTCCGCCGTCCGGCAAGGGCTTCGCCGATGCCGGGGAAAATAGCGGCGTGACCGCCTGCAAGATCGATATAGTTGACACCGCTGTCCAGCGCGAACGTCACCGTCTCCACGACGTTCTGAACGGAGTGTTCTCCGACAACAGAGGTTCCTAGGCCGATCACACTGATCCGCTCGCTCCCGTGGGGCAGCTTCCGGTATTCCATAATGTTCACCTCATAAATTTTATTGTACGCCGGCAAGTGCGTTCAGATAGCGGATGAACGCCTTGCTGTTGATCATATAGGGATAGTTGATGACGATCAGATCATCCACACCCTGATCGGCGGCAAATTCAGTCAGATTCAAAGTCGGCTTGCCGTCGCGGTTGAATTCGCGCGGATCGATGACGATGATGCGTCCATAATGGCTCGTGAGGAACGGCACGAACGCGTTGCCGTAGGACTCCTTCAGCACGATGCACGTTGGCCCAGGCACGTCGCTTTCGACAATGCAGATGGGCGTGTCGCCGCCGATGAAGCAGAGATATTTATTGGAAACCGAATCGTCCAGTTCTGTATACACGACGCTCACTGGTGTACCGCTTTCGAGATTCCCATCCGCGTAATACCGCGCATGGGTGTCGGCGATGGGCAGATAGTATTCCAGATAGTCTGGGTTTTGCTTCAAAACCTCGCTCTGCGGATAACCCTCGGTAAAGCCGTACATGGAGCCGAGGAAGATGTCGTAGCGGCCCGTCTGGAACTGATCCAGCGGAACGGCATCAAAGCCCGCAGCCTCACAGAAGGCGGTGTAGGCGTAATACGCGCCCAGCTGCGTCCAGTGGTGGTCAGTGCGGAAATAAATATATTCGTCCGTGTGGCTGCGAAGCTTGGAATAAGCATCGACCGTGATAATCTTGTCATCCATCTGGCTGTAGCAGAAGTCGATCATGTCCTTTTGGCTGTGCTCACCGGTGTGCAGACTCTCAGGCGAGTAAAATTCGCCGCCGTTCGGCGTGATCAGCGAGATCGTGCGCACGTCTGGGCCCATGGCGGCGGCCAGATTACCGACCGCACCGGCGTAGCTGGTGATCAGATCATCCAGCCGCGTGGGAATTTCCATCGCGCGGTTGCCTACGACGACCACAGACCCCGCATAACTGGCGTCGGATTCCTCCGGCGTATCGAGTTCAGGGTCAGTCTCTGGCTGCTCCGGCTGTTCCTCCGGTTGTTCGGGCATTTCAGGCGTCTGCGGCGCACCGGCCGTATCGGTCGGCACCTGCACCGGCTCAGCTGGGGCTTCCGTTGTCGTTTCCGGCTGTGCAGATGTCGGCTGTTCCGGCTGCGGGGACTGTCCGTTTGCTTTCTGCACGGCATCGAGCGATTCGCCGCCCTGTGCGGCGGAGTCGCTCTGATTGAGAATCAGAACGCTGTCTTCACCGCTGCCGGAATAATAATAGAATTTATTGAGCGTCCGGTTCGCCTTCAGCAGCGATTCGCGTCCCGGGAAGGTATCGGAATAATACCGCTCCAGCGCGGGGATATATGTCCCGTCCAGCAGTGCTTTCACGGAAAATTCCGGCTTGATGAACTCGCGCTTTTCGGATGCAGAGCCTGTCGCGTCATAGTCGGCCAGCGAATAGACCCCAACGGAGAACATGGCAGTAAGCAGAACCAGCAGAAGCGCCGTATATATTTTTTTCATAAGCCCGCCTCCTTAGAACCGGAAATACAGAAATGCGTTATAGGTCGAGCCGACCAGCGCAATCGTAGACAGCACGAGCAGCGCTGCGTCAAACACGAACGAGACGGCGGCATAGATGATCTGCCCGCTCTTTTTTCCGCCCTGCGCGCACACACCGCCGAGGAGATTGCCGAGATTGCGTGGGATAGACGTTGCACCGATGGCGCAGAGGAGCAGCAGCGGCAGATTGTTCGTCAGCTGAATACCGGCCTGCGCATTGGAAAAGCCCGCGCCGTAAAGCCCGAACATCACGCCGAAGTTCTGTACGAGCCGCGTCATGTCGGTGTAATAGAAAATGTTCCAGCCGAAGATGATCAGCAGCATCGTGCCGAGCCTGCGCAGCAGATACGGCACGCGACGCAGCGATTTTTCTCCCAGCTGCTTTTCAATCGCGAGGATCACGAAGAAGTACAGCCCCCAGAGCACAAAGTTCCAGCTTGCGCCGTGCCACATGCCCGTCAGCGCCCAGACGATCGCCATGTTGAGCAGACGGTGCTTTTTCTTGCCGCCCAGCGGAATATAGACGTAATCGCGGAAGAAGGAACTGAGTGAAATATGCCAGCGCCGCCAGAAATCAGTGATGGATTTTGCGGTATACGGCAGGCAGAAGTTCTCCATGTATTTGAAGCCGAAGATGCGCCCCATGCCGATGGCCATGTCGGAATAGCCGGAGAAATCGAAATAAATCTCAAACGTATACAGAAGAATGCCGAGCCACGCTGCGACAGTCGTCGAGGATGCGAGACTGCCGTCCAGAATCTGCGAGGCAACCTTGCCCGCCGCGTCGGCCAGAAGCACCTTTTTGGCAAGGCCCACGCAGAAGCGCGTCGCACCGTAAAACGCCTCGGAGGCGTCGAACTGCCGGTCATCGATCTGGGCCGCGACATCCGAATAGCGGACGATGGGCCCGGCAATCAGCTGCGGAAAAAGCGAGATATAAAGCAGAAGCTTTGCAAACGAGCGCTGCGCCGGCACATCACCGCGCCAAACATCGACCGTATAGGAAAGCGCCTGAAAGGTATAGAAGGAAATGCCGATGGGCAGCGGAATCTGCGGGACGGTCAGCGAAATCCGGAAGAGTGCGTTCAGGTTTTCCACAAAAAAGCCTGCATATTTGAAAACTGCCAAACAGCCGAGATCCAATACCAGCGCCAGAATCAGGAAGACCTTTTTCCGCCTGCGTTCGATGAGCAGCCCAAAGCCCCAGTTGACCGCAACGGAGGCGATCATCAGAAGCAGATAGACCGGCTCACCCCACGCATAGAAAATCAGGCTGAATACAATCAGCACCGCATTTTTGGCGCGGATATTCTGGCAGAGAAAGTAAAAAATCAGACAGACCGGCAGAAACAGATACAGAAAAATCAGGTTGGAAAAGACCATGGCACAAACGCTCCAGCTTCGACATTGATTTACATAATTCGACTTTTTTAATTTAACAGATAGCGCCGCAATTTTCAAGCGGAATCGGCTGCTTTTCACAACTTTTTCTTCCATCCCGCAAAAAGCTTATCTCGGGCAACACCGCACAAATGCGTCGGCGCGCTGAATTGTGCGGTGCAGCCCTTGCTTTCCCGAATCTTCCGTGTTATACTAATGTTGTTTTATGTGGGATTGCCACAGGAAAGTAGAGGGATTCCGGCATGCTGGCTATTGAGCGGAAAAATGAAATTCTGGACAAGCTGCGCGCGGAACAGCGTGTACTTGTCAGCGACCTTGCCGAGTATTATCACGTTACAGAGGAAACAATTCGCCGCGATCTGGACAAGCTGGAAAAGGAGGGCTACGCCACCAAGACCTACGGCGGTGCGATTCTCGGCAACAGCACGAAGACAGACCTGTCCTATACCATCCGGAACAAGACCAACGTGGATGCAAAAAATCAGATCGCTGCCATTGCCAGCCGTCTCATTGAGGACGGCGACCATCTGATGCTCGACGACAGCTCAACATCCTTATATCTGGCAAAAAAACTCAAGGAGAAAAAGGGTCTGACCGTCATCACGAACTCGGTCGAATTGGTTGTGGAGTTGAGCGGCGTTGAGGGCTGGACAATCATTCTGACCGGTGGGCGGCTTAAGCCAGAGTCGCTGGCACTTGTGGGCGACCAGACACAGCAGTCGCTGCGGCACTATCATGTTGACAAGGCCGTGATGAGCTGCAAGGGAATCGATCTGGAATCCGGCGTTACGGACTCCTCCGAGTTCCATTCGCAAACAAAGCAGTCCATGCTGTGCTGCGCAAAAAAGCGGATCCTGATCCTCGACAGCAGCAAATTCGACAAAGTCTCATTCATCGATATCGCGCCGCTGGACGCATTTGACACCGTTGTGACCAACGCCGTCCCCAGCAAAGCATGGCTCGACTATTTCGCAGACCATAACATCGAGTGCCTGTATCCAGGTACAAAATAAAAGAACAGCGCGGCCGCCCGATTTTGGGTGGCCGCGTTCGTTCTGCGCAAAAGCGGCAAAACAGGACACAGTTGGCAGGGGCGGTGCCCCGCTCTTACCAGATACATCTAAATCTTTGCTTCACCTGCGGTTCTGCCAGAGAATCTGCTGCTCTGTTACAAGCGGATAGGCAGCAAGCGTACTGCCGTCGAGATCTTCCCTGTGCAGATCGACTGCTGTGAGGCAGCGGTTATCATAGGTGGAATAATAATAGACACCCATGTCCGCATTGCAGCAGGACGTGTAGATCGTGCGCTCATATTGCCCTTCCGCTACTTCACAGCAGCCGCGCTGCTGCTCCACAGCTCCGAGAATGTGGAAGAACTGACTGACGCTCCCCTGCTCTGTGCCGTCGGAGACGGCGTTCAGCTTTGTGAACGCCGCGCGGACGAAGCGCGACATGGACGACAGATCGCCCGGCAGGCCGAGCGCGCCCATGCCGCGGCTATAGCAGTGCAGCGGCAGCGATTCCGAAAAGCGGTTCTCCGGCTGTTTGGGCGAAAGCTGCATATAGTTGTTCAGGTTGAACAGCTGCTGCTCAAACGGTGGGTTATTGGTCAGAACGCCGACGGGATTTTCATAAACGTGCAGGCCGTCTGCGGCAGACTCAATGGTGACAGCCTCTTTTTGATCGGCAATCAGCCAGTGCAGCTGCGCGGCAGGCAGAGCGGCGCTGAACGGCGTTCCGGTCAGATTGAGTTTAGAAAGTTCCGTCCGCGCCTGCGCGACGGACGCGCAGCGCCCCAGCAGCCATGGGATGAATTCAAACTGCGCAATGTTCGTCCTGTCCGGCTTTGGCTGCGCGTACACGGCGTTGCCGACAAAATTCAGTCCCGCCATGCACAGGCTCTTTTCGTTGACAGCGTCGTAATAAAGCGGATACCCATCCGCCACATGGGCCATGCCGATCATGGCATAGTGCGTATGCACCGGGCCTGCGTGACGGAAATCGAACGGGTAATTCCGCGGCGTAACCGTCACCTGTTCGCCGTAGCTGCATTCATAATCCAGCGTCCGGCCAAAATAAAGCTGCTTTGTCTGATATGTGATCGCAGTACACATCTTGCGCTGCACTCCTTTCAAGCTTGCGTTGCATTAGTTTGTGCAGTTTTTACCGGATAAAATTCGTTTTTGCAAGCGGCTCCTTGCGCGGATTGGGAACGCCTGCGGCCTTGCCTGCCTCGATGCAGCGCAGGAGCCATGCCATGTTGTGTCCCAGAACGCGCATGATGCGCACGCCCTCTTCATCCTGCTGAACATCCTCGGCCTTGGAGCCGTGGACGTTGTTCCAATAGCAGGAGGAAACAATGGGCATTTCCGTGATGCCGGGGTATTTGAGCAGCTGTTCATAGGCGGCCGTAGTGCCTGCGCGGCGGGCAGATGTAATGACGGCGGCGGGCTTTCGACAGAACGTTTCCTTCGGCGCGGAATAGAACAGGCGGTCCATAAATGCGGTCATATTGCCGGAGGCCGCCGCATAGTGGACAGGCGTTCCGAACACGAAGCCATCCGCATCCTTTGCCTTTTCGGCAAAGTCGTTGACCGAGCCGCCAAAGACGCATTTGCCTGCCTTAGAACAGCCGCCGCAGGCGATGCAGCCGCCGATGGGCGTATTGCCGATCCAGAAAATTTCGGCGTCGATCCCGTCCGCATTCAGCGCGGAAGCGCCCTCGCGCAGCGCAGCGTCGGTGCAGCCATGCTCATGCGGGCTGCCGTTTACAAGCATAACTTTCATAAGAAATCCCTCCAGATTTGTTTTCTTCTTTCATACCACAGTTCCAAGAAAAAAGCAAGCGGAACCGCAGAGCAGAAAACAGCCGCCGCTTTCCCGGTTTGAGAAAGCGGCGGCTGGCAGATTGAAAACCATTTTGAGGCAATACAAAACGCGCTGTCACTGCAGGGCCGATACCCGCATTGGTTCGGCAGAAGGTACCGATTATACAGAAACTTTCGGCGAATTTGCAACTTTCAAATGGGCCGATGTGGGCATCGGCCCCTACATTCAAACAGGAACATGCAGTACGAATTCGCCGAAAAACCTTCGCTTTTTGCCGCTGCCTGCTGCTCGACCTCTCAGTCAGTTTCGCGCCAGTACGTCATGAAAAGCAGGCTCAATTGCCCTCTACCATGCGGTAGCCTACGCCGGATTCGGTGAAGATGTAGGCGGGCTGGGCGGGGTTTTTTTCGATTTTGCGGCGGATATTCGCCATGTTGACACGCAGGATCTGATTGTCGCTGCGGGCGCTGGGGCCCCAGAGTTCTTTGATAAGATAATCATACGTCAGGACTTTTCCCGCGTGCAGGCCGAGCAGCGCGACCAGCTTATATTCGTTCTGCGTGAGATTTGCATCGCGGCCCGCGATATAGACATGGTGCTTGGCATAGTCGATCGTCAGATCGCCCGCGGTAAACACACCCGAATTTGCGACAGAAGTCGCGCCGTCTGGTGTTCTGGTATGACGAACAGCAGCACGGATTCGCGCAAGCAGTTCTTCCGTGCCGAAGGGCTTGGTCAGATAATCGTCCGCGCCCGCGTCGAGCGCCTCGACCTTATCGCGCTCATGGCTGCGTGCAGAAACGACCAGAATGGGAACCTTCGACCATTTTCGGACGTTTCTGAGGATCGTCATGCCGTCCATATCCGGCAAGCCGAGGTCGAGGATGATGATATCCGGACAGTGCGACGAGATCATGGTATCTGCCATTGCGCCTGTGCCGGCCATGAGCACATCATAGCCGTTTGCCGTCAGGATTGCCTGCATAAATCTTCGGATCGTCCGCTCATCCTCAATTAGAAGAACCTTCTCTTTGATATTCATGGCTAATTTCCTCCAATGGCAATGTAAATTGCAGCAGAGCGCCGCTTTTTTTTCGGTTCTTCGCGCGCATCGTACCGCCGTGCGCCTGCACGATGGACATGCAGACGGACAAGCCGATGCCCATATTGCGCCGCTGATCAGAGATTTCCTCGTGATCGCGGGTGAGATAGCCTTCAAACAGATGCGGCAGCAGTTCCTTTTCAATGCCGCAGCCGTTGTCCGCGACCTCAAAAACAGCGAAGCCACCAGTACTCGACAGGCGCAGTTCAATTTTTGTGGTCGTTTTGCCGTGCTGGACAGCATTCTCCATCAGATTGATGAGCACCTGCTCAACGAGAATGATGTCCATCGGAATCATGAGCAGCGTATCGGGTGCGGTGATGCTGACCTCGACCGCAGGATAGTGCCGCTTGAATTTCATGGAGGCCGCGCCTAAGACCTCTTCGCCCGCCTCCAATTCCTTTTTAATATTCGATGCGCCGGACATGCGCGTGACGGACAGCAGATTTTCCACCACTCCGATCAGCCAGTTGGATTCATCGCGCATGTTCTCCAGCAGACTCTTACGCGTTTCCGGTGAAATCTGATCGCCGTTTTCCAGAATCGCATCGATGCCGCCGACAATGGCGGTCAGGGGCGTCCGGATATCATGGGAAACGGCGCGCAGAAGATTGCCGCGCATTTTTTCTTTTTCCGCCTCCGCACGAAGCTTTTCCTGCTGCTTGATCTGTGTGGTCAGCGTACCGACCACAACGGAGACAGCCAGCATCACGAGGAATGTAAGCGGATAGCCGGAGATGGTAAAGTTCAACTGCATATAGGGGTAAGTAAAAATCCAGTTCACGCCGACGACGCCGATCACAGAGGCCAGCAGTCCGAACAGATACCCGTCCGTGAAGCGCGAGACAAGCACGACCGCGCATTCAAAGATCAGCGCAACAAACACGTCAGATGAGTCGATCATCCGCAGCAGCGCACACCAGTGCCGCCGCTCCCAGTATGCCGAGACACACGCCGCAGTCACGCCAGGAAAACGGGAATATCTGCCGCAGCCGTCCCAAAAAGGCCTGATCCTTTGTATTTCGCGTCATATCCATGAATCCTCACCCAGTATATAATAGCATAAAAGAAACAGGCAGTCGCGTTAAGGCTTTGTTAAGAAGCCGACTCACGCGGCTGGGCAGCTGCGTGAGTCGGCGTGCTTTCTGCCTGTTTGCGGTAGAATCTTTGAATGTTACGGCCTTGCGGAGCGCCGCTTTACGCTCGGATAGAGCGACGCGTCCGTGTGCGGCAGGAATCTGGCTGCCTGCATATTTTCCACGAATTTTTCCATCTCGCCGAACTGCACATAGGTCGCAAGTGCGCGAATCCGATTCAGCCGCGCCCGGCAGCCTTTGTCCAGCAGCAGGCGCTTTGCGCCCGCAAGGGAGGAATTGCCGAGGATTTTAAATTTTTCGCGCGGCAGATCAGGGTACAGGCCGACTGTGATCGCGGATTCCAGATTATAATGCGTGCCAAAGCCGCCTGCAAGATAAAACGTCCCGATCTCCGACGGGCTGACGTTCACGCTTTCCAGAAGCGTTGCGACCATCGTATGTGCGGCGGCCTTGCAGGTCAGGAACTCCCCGATGTCGTCCTGTGTGAAATAGAGCGGTACTTTGCCGTCATAGGCGTAAATGATGGCTGGAACATTGCGCTGCCGCATATCGTCCCACACATCGCGGATGTTCGGCGAGGCGCTTTTCTGAAGATTCCCCGCCGAATCGATCCATCCGGAGAGGAACCCCTCTGCGATCAGATCGAGAATACCGGAGCCGCAGATGCCCTTCGGCGGAAGATTGCCGATCGTCTCATACCGCAAGCGATTGTCGGAGCCGATTTTGATGCTGCAGATCGCGCCCGGCTCGGCGCGCATGCCGGATTTGCTGACAGCGCCCTCAAGCGCGGGCCCGGCAGCCCCGGCTCCCATGAGCAGAAACTCCCCCGGCAGCCGAGGCCCAGTTCGCCGTTCGTGCCAATGTCCAGAAACAGCGCCAGATCCTCCCGCGTGTCCAGGTCGGTCATCAGAAGGCCGCTTGTAATATCGCCGCCCAGATAGTTTGCGATTGCAGGCATACAGAACGCATTGCCCGAGATGGGAAGCCCCAGTTCGGACGCACGCAGGATGCCGGGGTCAAAAAACACCGGCGTATACGGGCTTTGGAACACCTGCCACGGGTCACAGCCGAGGAAAAAGTGCAGCATCGTCGTGTTGCCGCCGACCGTCATGGCCGAAACGGCTTCCGGCGGGATACCAGCCTGCGCACAGCAGCTTCCGATCATCTGCCGCACGTCGTCAAGCGTCAGCGATTGGAGTGTGTGCAGGTTTTCGTGGGTTTCCTTCACAGCCAGAATACGGTCGAGGATATTCGCACCGAACTGTGTCTGGCTGTTGGTGCAGGCCGCTTCGGCAAGCGTTTTCCCGGTATGCAGATCGACGAGTTCCATCTGCATGGTCGTACTGCCAATATCAAGGCACAGGCCATAATTTTGTTCTGTCGTGTCTCCTGGCTCAACACGCACAACATCCGTCCCGCCCTCACCTGGGCAGAGTGTCACGGTGATGCAGTAGTCTGCCTCCGGCAAGGCCGGATACAGCTGCTGCATGCACCCAAACGTCAGGCGGCAGCCCTCCGGCAACGCAGCAAGCAGCCGCTCCCGCAAAGCAAGCGTCTCACCGGCCGCTGGCTTTGGCAGCATCAGATATCGTTTTTCCGTCAATGCGTTCATACAGACTCCTCACGCCCTGCTGCCCAAAAGCACGCAGAGCATTCTGTAGCCTGGAGCAAGCAGATCGAAGACCCATCGGTTTGTATCGACGCTGCGCTCCCCCATATCGATCACAGCAGTCGCATTTTTCAGGCGTTTTGCCATCTTGTACAGCCTCCCGTTTTGACGCCCATGCGCGTTCCCGGCACGCCCCCAGCGGTCAAAGAGCCCGTCGAGATATGCGTGGATCAACAGTTCTGTGGCCATAGAGCGTTCCGTGATTTGCAGCTGCATGCCGCGCTCTTCGGCATAGCCGTCCAGAATCGTGCGGCTGAGCGGCAGCGAACCGTTCCCCTTTTGGCGCAGATAGGTCATAAGCGCCTCATTTGTCGTCAGATGAACGGCCCTGTCCGTATAAAAAAGTTCCACGCCCTCCGGCAGCTTCTGATTTTCCATGCAATGCGCTTCCTTGTTTTTTCTTTTCCTTTATCTTATCACATCCCGCGCAGGATGCAAGCGCCGCTTTTATCACGTCAGCGGTCATGTCTTTCATTTTGTACTGGTTCCAAAGCTATTGCTTGCATGCGCAGGAGAAATAAACGGGTCAGAAAAACGACCGTCTCGGCATGAAGCGGTCGTTTTGGTTCGCATTTGATCAGATAATATATTCGATTGTTTTTTCTTCGGTCAATTCCGTGTGAGTGTTGAACAGCAAAACGGCCTCGCGGCCGGCTGTCTCGCCAAGAGCGTATTGGGTATGACCCGTGTGGTTGAAGTAGGAAAACGGAATGACGCGGTTATAACGATATGGATGTGCGTCGGTCACGATAATGTCTTTTTCCGGCAGCGGCTCTTCGAGCAGATACGGGTCAAACGCGTAAATACGTTCTTCGTCCACGCCGGTCAG
>ERZ779894.3719-NODE-3719-length-11477-cov-3.411837_pt1 | contig 11477 bp, 9 predicted proteins | sample MGYA00511587_ERZ779894 | MGnify/ENA primary metagenome ERZ779894 (study PRJEB29588, sample SAMEA2160490) | human gut metagenome | biome: human gut; feature: human-associated habitat; material: faeces | place: Denmark | collected 2008/2010 ... | reverse complement strand
AAACCAGCCTGTCGCAAAAGCGATTTTTCAATATTTTACATTTTCTATCTTTTAAACATTTCTTTTTTCATATTTCATCACTTTTTCCAATTTAAAGAAGCCGGATATGAATTATTTGATAAAAAATTCCGCCAGAAAAAAACGTTTTGTCTTTCCTGACGGAATTTTCTGGCTATTTTTTAGCTGCAAAATGCTGCAAATGCCAGATATGTGTTATAGATATCCAGTTTCGATGCCAGCTCAAATGGGGCATGCATGGATAAAATCGGAACACCCATATCCACAACATCTACATCCATGCCAGCCACAAACAGGGCAACCGTGCCGCCGCCGCCGACGTCTACTGCGCCCAGCTCGCCGATCTGCCAGTATACGCCTGCCTCATCCATGATCTGGATCACTTTCGCCATCGTCTCCGCGCTCGCGTCGTTGCTGCCGGATTTGCCACGCGCACCCGTATATTTCGTCAAAACGACACCCTTATTCAGATAGCAGGAGTTTTTTTCTTCAAATACACTCGCAAACGTCGGGTCATACGCCGCATTGACATCCGCCGACAGGCACAGAGAATGCTTCAGCACTTTGCGGACATCCACATTTCCTGCCTTGCACAGTCCCTCGATATAATGCAGGGTAAAATCGGAATTTAAGCCGGTATTTCCAACGGAACCGATCTCCTCTTTATCTGCCAGAATCGTAACCGTCGTATATTCCGGGGACTTGGCTTTCATCTCTGCGGTCAGTGCCGTGTACGCGCACACCTTGTCATCCTGTCCGTAAGCGCCGACCAGGCTGCGGTCCAGACCGACATCCGTTGCTTTTACTGCCGGCACAAACTCGATCTCTGCTCGCAGGAAATCCTTCTCCGTCATGCCGAAGCGCTCATTTAAGATCGACAGCGCCAGCAGCTTGACCGGCTCCTTGATCGAGTCTTCTTCCTCGCACGGGTACGGCAGGGATCCAACAATGATATTTAATTCTTCGCCCTTGATGCCGTCTTTCAGTTTCCGCTCATTCTGCTGTGCGGCAAGATGCGGAAGCAGATCGGTCACGCAGAAGACTGGATCGCCCTCTTTTTCGCCGATGCAAATATCCACCGAGGTACCGTCCTTTAAAATCACAACGCCGTGCATCGCCAGCGGGATCGTCGCCCACTGGTATTTGCGGATGCCGCCGTAATAATGGGTCTTGAAATATGCCGCCTCTGCCTTCTCATACAGCGGGTTCGGTTTCAGATCCAGGCGCGGAGAATCGATGTGAGCCACGTTAATGCGGACGCCGCCCTCCAGCGGACGTTTTCCGAACGTGCTCATCAGAAGCGCTTTCTTGCGGTTAATCTGGTATACCTTGTCGCCCGGCTGATAGATTTTTCCTTCTTCGAACTCCTCATAACCAGCCTCTTTCAGGCGGAGCACCGCCTCGCGCACAAATTCGCGCTCGGTCTTTGCCACATTTAAAAACTCCTTATATCCCTCGCAATATGCAAATGCCTTTTCCTCCTGCTCCGGGGCTTTCTTTCCAATATTAGGAAATTCCCAGATCAGTTTTTCTCTCTGTTCTTTCGCTACTGACATATCCTTCCTCCTTTTGCGAATCATTTCTTTTTCACTATCGTATCACTATCCAGCAGAATCGTAAATGGTCCATCGTTTAAAAGCTCGACCTTCATATCTGCCCCGAAAATACCGTGCTCAACCTTCCGCACCTGTCCGGCGCAGCGCGCCAGCGCATGTTCGTAGAGATGGTTCGCCAGTTCTGGATTTCCCGCACCCGTAAAGCCCGGGCGGTTTCCGTGGCTGCAGTCCGCGTACAAAGTAAACTGGCTGATCAGCAGGATCTCGCCATCCACATCCGCCAGCGAACAGTTCGTCTTGCCGTTCTCATCCTCAAAAATACGCAGCTTGCACATTTTATCCACCATTTTGTCGGTGATTTCCTCCGTGTCGGTGTCGCTGACGCCCATCAGCACCATATATCCACGGCCGATCGAGCCGATCAGCTCGCCGTCTACCTTTACACTCGCGTGTTTGACTCTCTGTAATACAAATCTCATGTTTTTCTCCTGATTTTTATTTTTCCTGTAATCTTTCTTTACCGCAGCAGCGCCCTCAGCCGCGCCAGCAGATTCTCCGCATTTTCCTCGCCCAGAATGACCTCCCGCGCCAGGATCGGCCGGTCGGTGATGATGTTATCGACGCCGATCATCTTCATTCGCTCCAGTTCACTCTTTTTATTGACCGTCCAGACATGAACCTCCTTACCACAGGCATGGACGCGCTCGACCAGCTTCCGGTTCGCTGAACTGGAGAGCAGGCTGATAAAATCGATCGCATCATCCTCGTAATAGCTTCCATATGCTGCCGACAGGATATAGCCCGTATAAATATCCGAATCCGCCGCCTTCACCCGCTTTAAATAAGAAAGACTCGTCGATGTCACGACGCACTGTTCCACGAAATCATTCTCCCGGATACAGTCCACGACCTTTTCCGGCAGATCGCTCGACGCGCCGGCATATTTGATCTCGATGTTCAGCATCATCCGTCCCCTGACATATTCGATAACGTCCTCCAGCTTCGGAATCCGCGTCCCGCTGTACTGCTCCGAATACCAGCCACCGGCATCTACCTGCTGCAGCTCGTCCCAGGAAAGCGATCGGATCGTCCGCCGCGTCCCGTCGATCCGCTCCAGAGTGCTGTCATGGAACAATACCAGCACACCATCCCGCGTCTCCTGCACATCCAGCTCTGCAAAATCCGCCATCTGATCGACCGCTGCCTCCATCGCAGGCATCGTGTTCTCCGGTGCGCTCGTCGATGCGCCCCGATGCGCTGTGAGCTGCACTTCCCTCAGCTGATCCGCCGCCAGCACATTGCCCCGGTAAAAAGCATCGTACATTGCTCCGGCGCTCAATGCCGTCAGAAGTGCCAGCGCCGCCATCCGGCTCATCCACGGAAGACCCGCATGTTCGCCAGCTTCAAACTTCCAGCGCTCTTTGTTCTGACGTTTCCGGTCCAGCTGCACATATAACACCGTCAATGCGCCATAATTGACCGACATCAGCACGATGCTCATGAGCGGCATCAGAACCATCTCGATCCGGTCGCGCGCCTCTAAAACCAGGATCAATTCCAGACGCCGATCCGCAAACCAGACAGCAAACACCGCCACAATCACAACCGCAATCAGATAGAGCACCACCGTCACCGCCGTAACTGCCAGATTGCACAAAACAAGCGTCCCAACTACCTGTACCCGATTACCGCGCAGCAGCTCCCTGCTTCGCAGAAATCCGCCCCGAAACGACCGCTGCTCCAGCATACAGCCAAAACAGATAAAAATCGTCGGAAGTGAGATCACAACCGCGCCAACAATCACGCCAACCAGTAAAAGCCGCCCCCAGTTCTCCGCCAGAAGCGCCGGAAGGATAAATTTGACCGTCTTCACATGGCATAACATCCGGTAAATCAAAAATGAATGAAGCACCAGGCCGTGAACCGCCAGCACCAGAAACAACCTCAGATTCCGCTTTCGGATCTCTGATACCGTCAGACGGATGCCTGCCGCAAACATCGAAAAAGCGCTCATTTTCCGCGAGAGTGCCGCCGCCTGATATGCCGCCAGAAGTCCCGCCGCCTCGATGGAAACTCCCACCAGCAGGATCGCTGCCATCAAAACCAGAATCGCGATCGTAACCGGCCGCAGCAGGTAGGAAACCAGATTGCTGACCGTCACATAACTGTAGCCGGACGCGCGCACCGACAGCCGGAACAGTGCCGCCACTGCCTGCAAAAGAAGCGGCAGCGTGAGCAAACGGAAAGCCAGCTCAAACAGCAGAATATTCCCCCCATTTACCTGAACAATCTGCTTTGTCTCACCCATCCGCCTGCGTATCTTCATTTTCTTCGTCTCTTACTCTCCGGCTTCTTTCCGGTTCCCGGACGCAGCTTCCCCGCTCCGTTTCCCGTCTTTCGGCTCCTGCTCGTTCCCCGCGGGCACATCCTCCCGCTCTGCTTTCTTCATTTCCTCCGCCACTTTCGCAGCTTCCTTCTCCTTCGCCTGTTCCTCCGCAATCTTCGTGATCGCCTGATTCAGGGAAAACATCTTATTATCCAGCATATCCGCCATATCCGCGCAGGCTTTCAGTTCCTGCTCCAGATAATCCGGCGCATTTCCTTCAAATTTATAATAAATCTTGTGTTCCAGACTTGCCCAGAAATCCATCGCAATCGTCCGTATCTGGATCTCCACTTTCGTATCCACCGGACCATCGCTTAGATAAATCGGGATCGTCACAACCATATGGTAACTCTTGTAGCCGTTCGGCTTCGGATTCTTGATATAATCCTTCACCACCAGCACCGTCACATCCGACTGACGCACGATCATCTCCGCGATCCGGTAAATATCCGGGCTGAACGAGCAGATAATACGGATCCCCGCAATATCGCTCAGATGCTCAATCATGTTCGGGATCGTCACCTCATGTCCACCGCGTTTAAGCTTCTTGACGATACTCTCCGGTGTTTTCAGGCGCGATTTGATGTGCTCGATCGGATTGTAATTATATAAATGAATAAACTCGTTATTTAGAATTTCAATTTTCGTGTTAATCGCTTTCAGGGCAGAATTGTACAGAAACATGACTGTCGTCCACTGGTCAAGCTGATTATACGTCTCAGGGATATTCAATTTTCCCTCTCCTTTACTGCTATTTAGTCAAATTTAAAGCCCTTTAACAGCTCGGCAAATCCGGTTGTCGCCTCGCCTGACTCATGATAATTAAATACTTCCTCTTCCGGCGCTTCGTCCGGCTCTACCTCTTTCATGCTGAGGCTTAGTTTGCCATTTGCGGTAGACAGGATTTTCACCGTCACTTTCTGTCCCACCTTTACGACTGCACCCGGATTCTCCACGCGCTTTTTGCTCATCTGGGAAACGTGTACCAGTCCGCTTAAGCCATTTTCCAGCAGGACAAACGCGCCGTATGGCTTAATTGTCTCGACCGTTCCTTCCATGATCGCGCCGGTCTCACAGCGCGCAATCCGGCTCTTCTTCTCCGCATCCTGTTTTTCTCTCGCCAACTCTCTGCCGGACAGGACGAGACGTTTCTTCTCCTCATCCGCCTCAATCACCAGCACCGGAATCTTCTTTCCATTCCAGCTGTCCAGATCCTCGACATACGCTGCATCCAGTCTCGACGCCGGTATAAAGCCGCGCACGCCTTCCACCATTGCAACCGCACCGCCGTTTACGACCTCGGAAATAGTAACCTCAAGCGGTGTGCGCTCATCGAGCAGCTGACGGAAATGTTCCCACGTCATCCTGTCATTCGCCTCCTTGCGGGATAAAACGACATTGCCCTCGCCGTCGTCGGTCTGAATTACCGTTGCCGTGAGCAGGTCGCCCGGCTGAATCTCTTCCTTCATATTAAAATCTGGATCATTGCTCAGATTCTCACGGTCAATCACGCCCTGAGCAAAATATTTCAAATCCACCAGCACCTGGTCGTCTGTCACTGCAACAACCGTGCCGGTCACAATATCGCCCTCATGCAGGCGTTTGAAAGACGCCTCCAGCTCCTCGGCATAGTCCTCCATTGTCTCTACCAACTCTTTATTCTCATCCATCCTGGTATTTCTCCTTTCCGTTCCTTCTACACTCTTTTGGGTGGCAAAACTCTATTGACTATTTAACCATATTCCACCCGATATTTCCAGAGTGAATTTGTGAAAATTATCTTAAAATCGATTTGCTACCGCCGATTCACACCCTCTGGCAGACAAACACCCTTTACCATTATTATTTTATGTATGGGGTGGAAACAGTTATTCCTTGAAATGAAAAAGAATGTGCCTTGGCACATCCTTGCGGAACGGTTTTTATTTCATAGGACGCAATTTCCTATGAAAAAAAAACGCTGATCCGGACTTCCTGTCACCAGGTTGTCCGAATCAGCAGTTCTTTTATGTAACTGCGTTATGCAATTATATTACTTATACATTCACTCCATATGGTATGGGGAACTACTGACTACCAGCAGATACCCTGAGCCATCATAGCGTCAGCAACTTTCTGGAAACCAACGATGTTAGCACCAGCTACCAGGTTGTAGCCTAAGCCGTATTTCTCAGCTGCTGCTGCGGAACCATCATGGATACCAGTCATGATCTGATGAAGTTTTGTATCAACTTCCTCTGCTGTCCAGCTGTATCTCTCGCTGTTCTGGCTCATCTCAAGACCAGATACAAGAACACCACCTGCGTTTACAGCCTTGGACGGAGCTACTACCATGTTCTTCTGATCCATTAAGAATCTCAGAGCTTCGTTGGTAGTTGGCATGTTAGCTACCTCGATGTAGTACTTGATGCCGTTAGCAGCGATCTTCTTAGCCTCTTCCATACGAACATCGTTCTGAGTAGCAGCCGGCATAATGATGTCAGCCTTAACGCCGAACGGTTTCTCACCTGGGAAGAACTGTACGCCGAACTTGTCTGCGTAATCCTGAACTTTGTTACGTCCAGATGCTCTCATCTCCAGCATGTAGTTGATCTTCTCTTCAGTTACGACACCATCTGGATCGTAGATGTATCCATCCGGGCCAGACAGGGTAACAGCCTTAGCACCCAGCTCAGCCAGTTTCTTGCAGATACCCCAAGCAACGTTACCGAAACCAGATACAACAACGGACTTGCCTTCGATTGTATCGTTCTCATGTTTCATAACAGCTTCTACATAGTAAACAGCGCCGTAACCAGTTGCTTCCGGACGAACCAGAGAACCACCGAAGGACAGTCCCTTACCTGTGATAGTACCGTTCTCGAATGCACCGCGAAGTTTTCTGTACTGGCCATACAGATAACCAATCTCACGTCCGCCTACACCAAGGTCACCAGCCGGGATATCTACGTCCGGTCCGATGTGACGATATAACTCAGTCATGAAGGACTGGCAGAATCTCATGATCTCGTTGTCGCTTCTGCCGTTCGGATCGAAGTCAGAACCACCTTTAGCGCCGCCCATCGGCAGAGTTGTTAAGCTGTTTTTGAATGTCTGCTCGAAGCCTAAGAACTTCATGATAGACAGGTTTACAGAAGGAGCGAAACGTAAGCCTCCTTTGTACGGTCCAATAGCGCCGTTGAACTGTACACGATAGCCACGGTTTACATGAACAGCACCGTTGTCATCAACCCACGGAACACGGAACTCGATAGTTCTCTCCGGCTCAACCATTCTCTCAAGAAGAGCAACCTTCTCGTACTCCGGATGTGCATCTACAACCGGACCCAGAGTGGATAATACTTCCTCTGCTGTCTGAAGGAATTCGGCTTCATGTGCGTTTTTCTCTTTGAGTTCTGCAAGAACTCTGTCAACATACTTGCTCATTGGATAATACCTCCTGATATGTATATAAGTTTGAATAGTTCACTGAACTATGGTTACCACAAATACTTGACGATAGTTTCATCGATCTTGTACATAATTCCCTCTGGTTCCAAATTGTTTTTGTGAACTTTTCTGTTTCTATAATGTATTATATATCATTTCTTCGTCAGAATCAAATAAAAATAGTGTTATAGATGTTATTATTATTTGCTTATGGAGTTATATTGTTCCTGATTATAACTCGGGGATGGACAACGAATGTGCCAAAGCACATTCGGGCGCCTCGCGCGGTCGCTTGCGACATATTTCTGCTTCGTGTGAGTGCGCATCATTGGCACGTTAGCGCCTTTTTGTGTAATAGGGAATTCCAAGGAATTTCCTATTACACAAAAAAAGAGGCCTGCCGAAAAGCAGACCTCTTGAAATTCGCATCTATTAGCCCAGGAAGCTGATGAATCCTGTCAGGATAGTTGCGTTTACAAAGTCGATGAATAAGGAACCTACCAGCGGAACTACCATGAATGCAGTCGGAGCCGGACCATATACGCCGGTGATTGCCTGCATGTTTGCCATAGCGTTCGGGGTAGCACCCATACCGAATCCACAGAAACCACTGGTCATAACAGCAGCATCGTAGGATTTGCCAAGTACGTTGAATACAACGAAGTTTGCATAGAAGAACATAAGTACTGTCTGTGCAAGAAGCATAACTACCATCGGTACAGCCAGCTCAGCTAACTGCCACAGCTTCATATCGATCATAGCCAGACCCAGGAATACGGAAAGGGAAGCACCGCCCAGTGTGCTGATCTCTTCCATCGGGATCTCTTTGTTCTGAACATCCATGATGTTACGGATGATAGCACCAACTAACATTGCGCCGATGTAGAACGGGAATGTCATAAACTTGCCAAGGAACATGGATACGATAGTACCAGCACCGATAGCAACGATTAAGTACAGAAGACCGTCAAGGATTCTAGCGGAATCGATTGCACCAGTCTCATCTGTCTCTACAGTCTCAGTCTTAGTAGCTGCCTCAGTAACTGCGGACAGTTTGTACTTACGGATCTTAGCAGTTGCGATAGGACCACCGATTACGCAGCCTGCAACCAGACCATAAGTAGCGGAAGCGATAGCTACAACGCTCGCATTTGCTACGCCTAATTCCTCAAGTAACGGTCCGAAGGAACCAGCAGTACCGTGACCACCTACCATCGGGATGGAACCGGTTGCCAGACCCAGACGAGGATCCAGACCAAATACGCTTGCCAGACCAGCACCCAGGACGTTCTGAAGAATTACCATAACAGCTGACAGAGCCAGGAATACAACTGTCTGAACGCCGCCCTTCTTCAGCATACGGAAAGATGCTGTGAAACCTACGCTACAGAAGAAAGCTACCATGAATACGTTTTTAAGTGTCATGTCGCAGGAAATTTCCAGAATGCCCATGCCTCTTACGATGGTATGAACGATTGCATAAAGGAAACCACCAACTACAGGTGCCGGAATACAATACCGACGAAGAATAGAAATTTTAGCTACCAGAACACGTCCCAGTAACAGTACAAGTGCCGCAACTGCGGTTGCCTGATACATATCAAGCTCGATTGTCTTCATACAACTACCTCCAACCTATTTTTTTTCTTGCTCGCAGGTGTATAATACTGTAGCCCCGACAAAAAACTACAAGATCCATCATAAAAACATAAAATTTTTATAACATTTTTTTAACTTATGATAAACAGATTGGAAAGTTTTGTAAATCTACCCGTTATACCTCACGATCTACCGCCAGCATCAGGCTGTCGATGAACTTTTTGATGCTGACTTTGCCACCGTAACGGCGTTTACCGCGGATGTGATCCATCTCTGCCCGGATTTCCTCGAATGGGAACAGGGTGCTGGAGTATGCAGTAAAGGTTTCATTCATGAAATCCTCAATACCCAAATGTGCCAGGTTCGACATGCCGACCGCGATCGCACGGCGGACACGCTGCTCCATGTTCTTCGGCGCATCGCTCAAAAGCTCGCAGAGCTGACCGATGCTGACCTGGGAGATCGGGCGTCCGTTGTTGTGCAGATACTCGCAGATCCGAAGGATATCGTCGCCGCCCTTCTCGCCGGACATGCCGAGACGGTTTAAAATGTAAAGCACCTTTCTGCCGTAACCGTCATCTTTTTTCTTCTCCTTCGGCATATCCGCGATCTCTGCCATGAACATTTTCTTAATATTCGTCAGAGTTTTCTCATTCTTGATCTGCTCATCCACATTACGGATGACCGATTTTACCTCAATGATATTGATTGGCTTGCTGATGAAGAACTCAATGCCCGCATCGTATGCCTTGCCGATCAATTCTTTTGCCGCCACCTGGGAAATCATGATGCATTTTGCCTTGCAGCCTCTTTCCCGCAGTTCGCGCATAACCTGAACACCGTCCTTTTCCGGCATCAGGAAATCAATCAGAACCATATCCGGATTCTTTGCCAGGATATCATCCACATCCGCCGGCTGTCCCTCTGAGGTTCCGCAGACAATTCCCAGATCATTATCTTCAATAATATCCTGCAGGACGCTGATCACTGACATATCATCTTCAACAATATAAATCTCCATTTACTCTATTTCCTCCAATTTTGCTATCGGTATCTCAATATGGAATTTCGTTCCTCTTCCCTCTTCCGAATCCACTGAAATACTACCTTCAAACTGCTCCTCTACCGCGTTTTTCACACCGCAGAGCCCGACGCCTCTATATATATTGCCGGTTTTTTCATCAAACTTCGTTGAATATCCCATATTGAAAATCCGTGGGAGATGTTTTTCTGAAATTCCCGGTCCGTCGTCCGCTACTTCAAACACATAATTGCCATCTTTTTTGTACTCCCGAATCCAAATCATCCCGCTTTTTTTCGTCGATTCGATCGCTTCCACCGCATTTCCTACCAAATTTTTGAGAATCGTCATAAGCTGGTAGTGTTCCTGCGTCATAAAATTGTCCCGGCAGTCAAACATCAGACGGATATCCAGCTTTTTCTCCGCCATGGTCCGGTAGGTGGATGATTCCAGAATCCGAAGAAGATCCTGCAGGCTCATCGTTTCCTCGTTCGACTCTTCCTCGATCGCCTCCTCAATGCCCTGAATGATGCGGATGTAATCTTTCTTGATCTCATGGACATCCCGCGCTATCTCAAGTCCCATCTGCTGCATTTCCCGTGGAAGATCCTTTTCCAGAATCTGCTCATAGAGCTTGTATGCATTGCTCATGACGCGCTCGATCTCCTCGGTGTTCTTATGCATCAGGTAAATCTCAGTCTTGAGTCCCGTCGTCATAAGAAATAACCGCTGATAACGGCTCTCATGATCCGCTTTCGTAAGAAGTAGCCGGTACTGCTGTTCTCCGATCAGTGCCAGTGCCACAAAAAGCGTGCGGACTGCAGCGATCATAAAAAGCTTTTGAATCATATCCGGTCCCGGCATCGCATTGTTTTTCAGAAGCGCCGCCAGAAAATTTTCGAATATATTCGAGCATAAGTCACAGAAAAATGCCGCCGCAATCACATTTTCCAGATTCGCGATATGTTTATTCCAGATCTGCAGCTTGAACATCATGCCGTACACGATATAAAAGAATGCTCCGGGCATCGCAAGCTGTACCAGCATCTCGGATGGCATTCCCTGCAGATAATATATCACAATTCGGAATAAAAAAACAATGATCGACGTCACCGTACAGATCGTCATCGTGTGAATCTGACTTCCGACTGTCATAATCAGCACCGGAAGCAGGATAACCGACGCTGACACACGGAAATTGTTGACAAATACGTTCCAATAAAGCTGCGAAGTTATCGCTATGATAAAGCCTATCGCTAATGTTCGTCTCCAGGATTTCATTTCTGCCTTTCTCCCTCTTTAAATAGTACAATTTCACATAGCTTTTAGCCTGAGTAAAACAGTTTTTGCATATTTATATAGTATACTTAGTTTCATGAAATCTGTAAAGAATTTTATAGCAGACGTGAAACTCTCGTTACTGTTCACACACGTGTGCCCAGCAACGGGATTTTGCCGATGCTTCGCA
>ERZ779894.3717-NODE-3717-length-11480-cov-2.556149_pt1 | contig 11480 bp, 5 predicted proteins | sample MGYA00511587_ERZ779894 | MGnify/ENA primary metagenome ERZ779894 (study PRJEB29588, sample SAMEA2160490) | human gut metagenome | biome: human gut; feature: human-associated habitat; material: faeces | place: Denmark | collected 2008/2010 ... | reverse complement strand
CCTTAAACGCGCTCCAAACAGTGACATCGTGGCCCAAATTAGCGCATGTGCAGGCAAGGGCAAGTCCCCATCCGCCGGAACCGAGTATTGCAATCTTAAGCATAATAAGCCTCCTTTATTTTTAACGCCTTTTCTATCTCTCCTGATGGTGTCTTCTGACTCTTTTTCTGAAAGCCATTGAATAAGACATAATCTTACGTTTCATATTACAAATATACGCCAAGTTGTACAATTATGCAACCTGGCGTTAGATTTTAACAGTAAAAAAGACTATAATCATTTCTTTTGCCGTACTCCATCCTTCCCGTTTCAGTAGTTCTGTCTCTTCCCGATTAGGAGAATGTGGAGAACCCATAGCGCAATACTTATCAATCACATTTCCATTATCTCTATGCTATTCTAATTATTTATCAGTCTATCAATTCAATCATATAGCTATAAACATATTTTTTATCAAGCAAACGATATTTATTGTGTGGATACATCCCCCAACTATTATCACCGCCTAATCCGCGTTGCTTCAAATCAACATGCAGGAAAATATTCTTTTGCGGAACAATATCAATGGTATGCTGCAATTTGCGGGTCAAACCGGGGTCAAGGTCTTCCGGTGAGAAATGCAGAGCGGAAAATGCGATAGGTTGCAGACCTGTAATCTTCACTCCCTCTCCTTCACTATTCAATAAAGCCAGCCAACGAACATCCGTTTTATTTCCGGTTTCCTGTGGACGTATATACCAATAGAACTGATTGTCGACTTTATCCTCATATCGCCCGATGAACGAGCTTGAATAACGGTCGATGTAGTTTTCAAAAGGTCCCCTACCATAATAAGTCAGATTTTCATAGGGTTGTTGCAATTCCATCCGCATACCGAAGCGAGGAAGTTCAGGAAGTCTCGTTCCTGTCAAGTCAATACTTCCTGTCACAATAATAGATGCATTATTACGTATCAAATATTCTATCGTGTAAGGAACTTGAATGTCACTTAATATCCAATCAATTTTTATGGACAATCCTTTTTCGTTCTTTTCCTCTATAACCACGTTCTTCACATAACGGTTCACATGCGCTGTCCGCCAGACACCTGCCAACCAGGGCATTTTATTCCCGAAATCATTATCAACCGGAGCACGCCAAAAAGCCGGTTCCGGATATTGCTTAATGGGTTGTTTGCCGTTTATGCTATAATTAAACAGCACTCCTTTTTTCAAATCAATCTTACCGGAGACGGCATCCGACTGAAAAGATAAAACATTGTCTTTCGTTTCATAAGACAACTTACCCGAACAAGCCGAAAGAGAAGCAAAGAAACTGCCTCTATTTAGCTTTATCTGTTCCTTAGCCACTTCATAATGTACAGGAATTAAATCGGTAGCAACCTTTGTATAGGCATAGAGGTTGAGAAAATATTCATTTCCATCTTCCGGAATGACTGGAAGATTCAATCGTACCTCTTTTTCCGCATGAGGTTTTAATTCAACATTGAAATTTCCTGTAGAGAATTTCTCTCCATTCTTATATACTTCCCAAGTAAAAGCATATTCATTCAGATTGGTAAAATCATAACGATTCCTGATTGAAACAATCCCTTTACTCAAATCTTTCGCGTTAAACTGAATGTACTGATAGACTTTCTTTACTTCATACGCTTGTGGTTTGGGAATGCCATTAGCAGAAATTAAGCCGTCGGTTCCTGTATTTAATTCCCCTTTCCTATCTTCCAGCCATTTATAACTTCCCATTTTTCCATTGTACGTCCAGTAGATGCGTCCGTCTCCCGGTTCTGTCTTCATTTTAAACCCTTGATCCATAAAGTCCCAAATAAAACCACCTTGCAAATTTGGACTGTCATAAATAACATCCCAAAGGTCTTTGAAGTTACCATTACTATTCCCCTGGGCATGGGCATACTCACACATGATAAAGGGGCGCTGTTTACCGGACTTGGCATATTCCGTTATTTTCCACATATTGGGATACATCGGACATACAATATCTGTATTCCAGTCCTCCCAAGCCTGTTCGAATTGCACAAAACGACTTGGGTCATATTCTTTCAGACGTTTATATTCATCATGGAATACGATTCCATTACCACATTCATTCCCTAACGACCAGCCTATGACGCACGGATGATTTTTATCTCTTTCCACCATACGGGTGATACGGTCTACATGAGCCGCATACCATTCGGAACGATAAGCAGGATGCGGAATGGTATCTTTGAAATAAGGAACTGAGCCCATTCCGTGGGTTTCAATATTGGCTTCATCTATAATGTAAATGCCATATTGGTCACATAATTTATAAAACAACGGATGATTGGGATAATGACTGGTACGAACAGCATTCATATTCAGTTGTTTTATCAATTTCAGGTCATTCATCATAATTTCGCGAGTTTGGACGTGCCCCAAGCTGTCATTATGCTCATGACGGTTCACGCCTTTTATATAAGTCGGAACACCATTCACCAATAATCGAGCATTCTTTATTTCTATCTTTCTGAAACCGGTCTTACAGGCAGTAACTGCAAGCTGCTTGTTTTTATCATCCCAAAGTGTGATGACACAATCATAAAGAGATGGCTTTTCAGCATTCCATTTGGATACATTCTTAATGACGCCCGAAAAAGCTAATTGGGTAAACTCATCTTCTATGTCAAATTTCTTTTGTTGTGACAAAACTATTTTGCCGGTTTTATCCAATAATTCCAGTTTGAGTGTTCCTTTTTTTACATTATTACCTGTAAATTCACGCAAATCTACGGTAGCATTGAATATACCATTCTTATATGTACTATCCAAACTTGATTTTAAGAAAAAATCCCAAATAGTCAGTTTAGGGTAAGCTTGCAAGAATACATCACGTTCAATCCCGGTCAGTCGCCAAAAATCCTGGTCTTCCATATAGCTGCCATCGTGCCAGCGATACACCTGTACAGCAAGCAAGTTCTCTCCTTTTTTCAAATAGTTCGTCACATTAAATTCAGCCGGTGTTTTGGAAGCTTTGGTCATTCCGACTTGCTGCCCGTTCACATAAATGCGGGCATAGCCGCTAATGGAGCCGAAGTGCAGAAATACTTCGCGCTCCTGCCAGTTTCGAGGAACCGTAAATGTGCGCCGATAGGTACCCACAGGATTGTCTACGTCAATATAAGGTGGATTGGATGAAAATACATACTGAATGTTGCGGATTATCGGTTCACCGAATCCTTGGATTTCCCAGTTAGAAGGAACTGTTATTGTATCCCAATTACTGTCGGGTAAATCTATCCGATAAAAATCTTTTATGCTCGCTGCTATAGTAGGGGCATAGATAAACTTCCACACACCATTCAACGAATGTTGCCAAGACGATTTTCGGGGTTTGTCGTTCACTGCATCCTCTGACTGTTCGTAGAGACGAAAGTCAGCATGTGGCCTCTCTTTGTTCCACTCATATTTGGCGGGATTTTCCCACTCGTTGTTTTGCGCCTTTGCCGTTTGAGGCAAACTATAAAAGAAGCAGATAAAGAATAATAAGGTAGGAAATAATCTATTTATCATAAGGAAAGAGTTGTGAAGGTTTCACAGAGTAGTATCAAGGAGTTAAGAAGTCTAACCTCTTAACTCCTTGAAATCAGCCGGAAAACTCAAAAGTTATTCTTCAGTATATAATAATGTCCCAAATCCCAAATCGCCGGCTTCAGCAGTTCCACGCTCACCATATCCTTCGGGGCGTTCCTTTTCGGCAAAGGCTTGAGAATAGGGTGCATTCATACCTTTCACCTTGGCATAATGGTTGTAAAGGAGTTCCCATCCCGGACGGGCACGCCCCTTAGCCTCGGCCGACACCTTCTCGTGCCAACCATATTTGGGGTGATAGTAAGGTTCGAAAGGCATTTCTACATCTTCAGCCGAAGTCAAGTTATACTTAGCCGTATATTCGCAGAGGTCGAGAACAATGTTGTCGTTGTAGGCAAAAAGGTCGATACCCATGTTATAAGCCGTACGGCAGAAGTAAGCGTGCAAACCGACATTGAGAGTGGCGTGCCCCTGGTCGCGTCCCATCTCCTGGCTCTGTGCCAAATGTCTGCCTTTCACTTTTCCTTCCGGGTCTTCGTGCATACCTCTCACCGACCACTCGATACAGCCCATACCTTTTCCGTGGTAGAAAAACTCCAGGGCTTGTTTAATCTTAGCATCGTCATCATTCAGCACGCCGATAGAAAGAATGGTGAGCATGGCGGGCAGATCCCAACTCATCCAACCTGCAATGGCTGAAGAGTTAAAGTGGTTATCTAAGAAATCGTCGCAGATAGGATAGAAAGTTTTATCTATCCATTTCTTGAAGATTTCGAAATCCTCGGTTTTCCAGCCTTCGTAGTCGCGCATCAGTTCAGCGGGAGCAGCAAACTGGTATCCGATAAATCCGGCGGCAAGCAGACGATGGCTGTCGTCGGGCCATGTTTTATAATTCACCCCCTTACAAGTCTTAGCCCATCCGTTCAGAATTCTAACAGCTGCCTTGGCATAATCTTCATCTCCCGAAATTTTCCAGCGTACAGCCAACTGATAAGCGGCACCGGCATCAAAAGCAGCCGTATTGAAGTTTCCGCCTTTTGAGTGGCGCACAATTTCTTCTTGCGGATTTGAGTTATAATTCAGTTGGGCAAATCGGCTGTCGCACAATTTTTGCCAACCACTAATCCAAGGTTCGGCGCCTTCATTCACTTTACGGCGTGCACGTTCAAAATCGGCTTCGGTGTTCACCAGACAAGGGTGCTTGATGGTGTACTCATAATTTTCATTGGGGTTGATTTCGCGTTGCCATGGTTCGGGAGTTCCGTTCTCGAACTCAGCACTACAGCCGGTCAGCAACACAAGTGCCATGCTGCCCACGAAGGTATAAATCAAATTTTTCATATATTCAATATTCATTTTGTTATTCAATCAGTTTCTGAGAAGTCGGCTACCATTATTCGGCTTTTTCAGCTTTAATCAAATCTTTCAGTTCCTGTTCCGATTCGAAGGTCTTCACCCAATCCACATAGATACTGCCAGTTTCGCTGGCTTCATACCATATTTTCCAAAATTGAAGTTCCACCGTGTCGTACTTCGTCAATGCAGTAGGCATATACTGTTGATTCTTGCCGAGGAATTTCTTCGTAAAGTCGGCGTAGAATACTTTGTATTCGCCACAATCTGCCACAGTCATGGCGTTTTTTCCTTTATCGGTATCTTCGCCATATTTACCGGCTACGGTAATGCCGCTTCCACCCCAAATGTCGAGATACCACTCTATGCTTGTTGATGCTTCGAACACATTTTCGGGGAATTTCACTTTAAAGGCCAAGATGGGATAGTTGGTTACGTTGAACCCAAATCCTCCGGTACGACAAATGCGCACAGCCTTGTAAGCCTTATCGTCACCGGGTAATATGCGAAGTACTCCGTCGTTCTCCATCCATTCAAATTCTCGATGATTGAAATTGCCGAATGGTTGCCAGATGTTCTCAATGGTAAATTGGTCGTTCATCAATCCCTCACTCACATTGATACTCATCGTAGCTTTGATAGGTTTACCGTCGCCATAGTCTGCCAAAGCAGTAATCACGGCATTGCCGTAAGCCTTCGCCACAAACCGGCCTTTTTCGTCAATCTCTACAACATCGGGCTTGCTGCTTTCCCATGCGATGTACGACAGCGTAGCGTCTGCCGGCGTTACATTCATCTGCGGAGTATAGGTTTCGCCTAAAGCCAGCTTATCGGTTTCCTTCACGAATTCCATACTTTCGATATAAATAATAGGCTTCACCTTAATCTCAAACACTTTTGTGAAATGTTTGTCGTCAGTAGCGGTGACTTGTATGCGTGCCGTTCCTTCGGCCACACCTTTCACCTCGCCTTTTTCATTGACGGTGGCTTTATCGGGAGTAAGGCTTTTCCAAATCACTCCGGGGTAAGTGGGATCGACCGGAGTAGTCTGCCAAATGAGCGGCAGAGTCGAGGTAACAAACACTTCAAGCTCTTCATTAGTAAGACTGATATCAGTGATGTGAATGATTTCGTTTACCACCTTCACATTGATGGTCGAAGTGGCAGAATAGCCTACAACCGGTTTGGCCGAAATGACCGTATTACCGGCCTTCACTGCAGTGATGCGTCCTTCGGCATCTACGGTAGCCACATCGGGCACAGTCGATTTCCATACCACCTCTTTGTTGAAAGCCTCATCCGGGCCTACGGTATATTTTATCAAAGTATCAGTGCCTATCAGCAGAGGCAGTTCGGGAGTCACCTCAAGGTTGATTTCCTTAACGAGCACTCTCTCTTCTAAAACGGGGGATACATCGTCATCGTTGCACGAAACGGTCACCACCAAGGCACCCGCCAACAGTGTTGCAAATGCACCCTTTTGAAGTATGTTTTTGTATGTCATAATTCGATTACTTTATAAATGAATAATGAATGGATTATTGGTTCCAACCCGGATTTTGTTTCAAGTTGGAGTTCAGCTTGAGTTGGTCAGTGGGCAGCGGCAACAAGTAATGCTTTTCGTGCCAGTTGCGTCCTTTTTCGTGAATAATGCAGCCTTCACCATCTTTGTCTTTAAAAGAAGCATCGGGCCATCTGCTTTCAAAATCAGTATCTTTCCACTTCACACCGGTGAGATTCATCGGCATTTCGTCTTCGGCCGTCTTCCAACGCTTCAGATCATCAATGCGGAAATTCTCATCGAAAAACTCGATGGTACGCTCACGACGAATCTCTGTGCGCATATCCAAATTATTTGCCGTGACAAAGTCGTTAGTCAAGTCAGGCATTTCGGGGTTAATGCGTTTACGTGTCAAGTTCAAGCTGATAGCCAAGTCTTCATCTGATATTTGTCCATCGCGTTCAAACACAGCTTCGGCATAGTTCAGCAGCACCTCGGCATAGCGGATGACGGGGAAGTCGTAAGCTTCCATACCGGTGGGCACTCCGTCACGTTCGCTGCACCACTTGTGGGGAAAGTAGCCCGTACCGGTTTGAGGCATGAAGTTCCTATGCGAGGCATTGGCTATTTCGGCAGCATCGCCGCTCCAATCAATGCGTCCGCCATTTGTACCCCAATAAGTCTGTCCGGGCACCATAAGCTGATTGTTCATGCGGTTGTCGCGATTTTTATATTCATCATCCACTTTCGTGTAATTCCACGTTTGGGGATTGATGGGTAACCCATTGCTTTGCAGATACATATTAGCCATTTTGCGAGTAACGTACAAGGCATTGCCCAAACGCCCTTGTGTGATGTTGAACCCGATAGAATTGATTACAGGGTCGTGGCGGCGGGTAAAGATATACTCTTTATTACCTGTTTTATTGATACTGGCAGGGTTCGACTTTTCATTCTCCAAGATAAAGAGATACTTGTAGGCTTCCGTTCCCAATTCTTGAGGAGCAAAAAGCTCGAATGCTCCGCCCGCCATTACATCATGAGCCGCCTGTGCTGCGGTATTGAGCAAATCTTTTGTACGTTCGGTATTTTGACCGCCATTATGAAATTTCTCCCATGTACCTTCGTAAAGGGCTACACGCGAAAGAAACGCCAAAGCGGCTTCGCTGGAAAGGCGACCTTCATCGCTGCTGCTGATAGCCTTATCAACGGGCAATAGTTTAGCGGCTTCTTTCAAGTCGTCAATGATGAAGTCAGCCACCTCGGTACGCGGATTGCGAGCCTTCTGCATCTCAGGCGAGTCGATGTCGAGCGGCGTGCGGGCTATGATAAGGTCACCGTAAGCCTGCAATAACTCGAAGTAACAATAAGCACGGAAGAAACGGGCTTCCCCCACTGAAATGGCAATGTCGGCTTGTTGTTCATACGCATCAGCCTGTTGCAACAAGGTGTTGACTTGGCGAATACGATTGTAATTGTCGGTATAATGCTTGTCGGATGACGGAATGCTGTTCGTTCCGTTACTATAGATGTTCACCGTGCTGCCGGCAAACAAATCCGAGCGAATATCGGCGTGCTGACTGTCGTCGAGCCATCGAAAGTCGGCCGACCAGCCATAGAACTGGGTGGCAAAAAGTTTGAAGTGTTCGGGCGACTTCCAATAGTTGGTATCCGCCAATTGCGTCTTGGGCTCAAGGTCTAAACACGACTGCATGGTCATGGCGCAAATAATTCCTAAAATATATACTATTTTTTTCATTGTTATCTTCAATATTAAGAATAAAAATTAGAATGTGGCATTCACACCGAAAGTCACGGTGCGGTTAAACGGATAGCGTTGCTTGTTTTCCACCTTACGGGTGGCTTCGGGATCCCAACCATCGGTGATATACGATTTTTCCCATAAATCGGCGCCCGATACATAAATACGCAAGTTGCTGATGAAACCGCTCTTATTCATCCATGCCTTTGGCAATGTGTAACCAAGTACAATCTCTTTGAGACGCAGGTAAGCTCCGTTATCGGCCGACCAGGTAGAGGGAATGTAGTTATAATTATTGATGTCATTACTGTTTGAATAAGTAGGAAAATGGTTATTGGGAGTTTCAGGACTCCATACATTACCCACCGACTGGTTGGTAGTGTTCAGCCAAATAGCCTTGAAAGGCACTTTCCAAGAGTCGATTTCACGATAGATGGTACGCTTGCCCACACCTTGGAATACGGTATTGAAATCGAATCCTTTCCACTCGCATCCGAAATTAAACGAGAACGAATATTTGGGGTCGTCGGAACCGAGAAATACAAGGTCATCTTGTGTCAGTTTACCGTCTTTGTTCACATCTTCATACATGTGGTCGCCCAAACGCAAGTTGGCAGGCAGGGCGATAGAGTTGCTGCCCACATATTTGTCCACGTAATAGTCCAGTTGGTCTTGGTTTTGTACCTTGCCCACATAGCGGTAGCCAAATACCGAATTGAGCGGATAGCCATTCACAGCTTCGTTATAACCTGCGCTCACCACGATGTTACCTCCATCAACGAGTTTATTGGTCATATAGGTTAACGTACCGCCAACATGGTAGTTGAAACTGCCTATCTTATCATGCCAAGTCAAACTAACATCGTAACCATTGGCTTCAAACTTACCACTATTCGTACTGGGAGCAATTCCGCCCAGAACACCGGGATGCAGACGCGAAACCAACATATTATCGTTTTTCTTTTTAAAGATCTCGAACGTACCCGTAAGGCGATTGTTGAAGAATCCGAAGTCAATACCCAAGTTATAGTTGTAAATACGTTCCCAAGTACGCACAGTGCTCACCAGTCCGGCAGATTCCACATAGGTTCCTTTCGAGTTGCCCAACAAAGCACCGCTGTTCGATTTGTAGTTGTAAAGTTGGATGCCGTCATAGCGTCCGATACCATTTTGGTTACCTACCTCACCATATGAGGCACGTAGTTTCAGTTCATTCACATAGTCACGCAAGTTCTCCATGAATTTCTCTTCAGTGATACGCCATCCGGCTGATGCGCCCCAGAAGAAGTTCCAGCGATTCTTGGGCAAGAATTTCGAAGAGCCGTCGTAGCGAGCATTCACTTCTACCATATATCTTGACTTATAGTTGTAATTCAAGCGACCGAAATAAGAGAGAATAGCTTCCTCCCAACGGTCTACCTTGTCTATGTAGATTTGTCCTTTACCGTTAAGCGATTCGATTGCCGCTTCCACGTCCATTGCTTTGGTACCGCTATAATCGTAAGCGGCATAGTCATATTGCACACCTCCCATAAGCGATATGTCGTGAGCCTCATCAAATAATTTCTTATAAGTGAGAAAAGCTGATGCCGTGTAATTATCGGTACGTGCAGAGCTTTTAGTATACGATGATTTTTCTTTTGCAGGATAGGGAGAGTTCTCGTTTTGAATCGGTGTGCCATCGTATTGATACCAATCAATTGAAAGATACTGTTCGTCACGGGCCGCATTGTTCGTTGAGTACCCCAAAGTACCTTGAAAATCAAGGCCATCCAATATGTTCACTTTCAAAATCTCGTTCACATTCATAGTGGTCACTACGAGTTTGTTGTCACCTCCCAACTCGGCCGACCAGTTGGGAGTATGAATGCCTCCCCACGCATACGGTTTGCCATCGATGGTCGAAACCGGTAACCCTGGCTGCGGTATGCTACTGCCTAATATACTACCAATCTGTGTAGGAGCCACCTGATGCTGACGACTGGCTGACATATTGCTTTCCAAGCTGATACGGTCGTTTATCTTGAAGCTGTTGAATAAACGTACGTTATAGCGTTCGTTCGAGTTGTTCCCCCATTGCAGCGTCCCTTGGTCATTCAAATAACCAAGCGAGAGCCGGTAGGTCGATTTCTCCGAACCTCCGCTTATGCTGAGGTTATGTTGGGTAGAAGTAGCGTTCCCCCACAGCACATCAGTCCAGTTCATATCATGAAACACAAAGTCGGCCACACCGCGGAATCCTCCCGGAATGGGATCTTCATCGGGATTATTTCCACCATGCAGATTAATCCAACTCCTCTTCATCGCTTTAGCCAAACGGGCATAGCGCACCCAGTTGTCGTCTTCGCCATAGCCGTCATTCAAGCGGGCTTGGAGCACACCATCCGTCCATTCGTCCATACTCATCATGCGGGGCTGCAAACCCACAATTTTACGTGTAACCGAACCACTATATTCCACCTTGGTTCTGCCGGCATCGGGACGTTTGGTAGTTACCAAAATCACACCACCTGCCGCTTTTGCACCATAAATGGCAGCCAAAGCATCTTTCAGGAAGTTAATGGTTTCGATGTCATCGGCATTGAGTTGAGCTATCTCACTCACACCACTGGCAGGTACACCGTCAATAATCAAGAGAGGTTCTACCTTGTTCTTCGATACAGAACCACGGATTGAGACACCCCATCCCTCTTCACCGGGAGCAGCCGACGAGCGGGTGATGCGTAAACCCGGCACCTGACCTTGCATGGCCGAAAGCGGATTGGATACCGTACCTTTGTCTTTAAAAAGTTTTTGGTCGACCACTGTTACCGAGCCTGTCAACGACTCTTTCTTCATACTGCCGTATCCCACCACTACAACTTCCAGGAGTAGTTCAGAGTCTTCTTTCAATACAATCTTCAAACTGGTTTCATGGCCTTTCACTTGAACTTCTTCCGTTTTGTAACCGATATATGAGATAACCAAAGTTCCTTTGGCATCTTTCAATGAGAAGTTTCCGTCAATGTCAGTCATACAGCCATTGGTGGTGCCTTTTACCATAACATTAGCACCGATAACGGGCTCGCCATTGGAATCCACGATTTTACCTTTAATTGTACCAGTCTGCAATACGACTTGCACTTCCCCGGCATCTGCAAAGACAGCCTGCGAGCCACCTGCTATAAGAGCAGAGGCTATCACCGTGGAGAATAGAATCCTTCTCGATGAAAATCTGAAGAGACTTTTTTTCATATACATAAAATTTAAAACTAACATTTATACTATTTATTCTAATATTAGATACACTGTTGGA
>ERZ779894.3713-NODE-3713-length-11492-cov-4.535455_pt1 | contig 11492 bp, 13 predicted proteins | sample MGYA00511587_ERZ779894 | MGnify/ENA primary metagenome ERZ779894 (study PRJEB29588, sample SAMEA2160490) | human gut metagenome | biome: human gut; feature: human-associated habitat; material: faeces | place: Denmark | collected 2008/2010 ... | reverse complement strand
GCAACGGCCCCGGAGACCTAGAGGACTACCGGGCGTGCATGCGCCGCGCGGCCGTCCCGGGAGAGACGTAGGCGATCAGGCGGTCGAGGAGATTGGGCTTGACCTCAAGCATCAGAAGCTCCCCCAGCCGCCGCGGCCCGGCAGGGCCTGCAGGAAACGCGGGTTGCCGTGCCCGGCCTTTTCGTCTTCCACGGTGCTCTGACCGTCGAGCCAGTCAAGCGTGGAGCGTATCTCGGGCAGGTCGGCCCGGCGCAGGCGGCGTGAGCCGATGGTGTATTCCTGCCCACGGCTGACCTTTTCCAGCGCTTCCTGCCACAAGGCGATCTGCCGTTTTTTTTCTGCTCGAGTGAATATGGCCATACATGCTGCTCCCGCCCTCGCAACTTTGGAGGGCACTTTTGCGACCATGTAACCCGCCCGGAAAAATCCGTCACTCCAGAGTGGATAGAATGGAGAGAATGGAGAAAATGAAAATCCGGCGTATCGTCATCTATTTCATAGGGATATAGGCAAAAAATAATGTTGATACTTGTGCCTGAAATTTTTTATCTCCAGTTATATCAGTAAGCTATATGGTATTTTAGACGCGTTTTTCAAAAAAATTTTGCATGGAAAATCCCCCGTAACACCTTGGCATTCAAAGCATTACGGGGGATTGGGGGGAAGGGCCGGAACGTGCCTCAAAAAACGTTTTTTCGGCGGTCAGGCCAGATGGGATGTGTTTTTGATAATCTATTATTTTTTATTGATTATTGAGTGATACGCCAAAGTAGACGCTTTTCCCGCCACGCTTGCGTTTGGCAAAGCGCGTAGACATGACACGGCCAAAAATGTGCTGCGTCGGTACGGGATCATCAAACTTGCCGCACCACCATGCGGTAAAGGCATCATAAAGCAGGGTCGCATTGATACGCCCGTATTCCGTGGCCTGACAACGCTCGTCAGCGAACTGGAGGATGCGTCGAGTTTCTTCCTCGGCACCGCTTAAAGGAGCGTAGCCCGCCGTCATCATCCGGCAGAGTTCCCTGAACCATTCTCCGGCCACTTCGGCTCCGGCATTGTCCAGCCGGGCTGTTTGCAGGGCGTCCTGCCACAGCCGCTGGCGCATGGAAGGCCGCAGGGCGTACATTTCGGGAATGTCGGGCATGGCATAGCGCCGAGGTTTCCCGGAATGGGGAATGGTGTAGGTTCCCGTTTTGCGCAGTGTGGGCAGAACTTCGGCACGCACCCATTTGGAGAAGGCGCGGGCCTGCGGTTTGCGCGAACGGAAAACAAGAAAATAAAGGCCGGATTCAGAGATAGTGGTCATTTCCTGCGGTCCACCAAGGGTGTCAGTAATACATACACCCTTTTCATCTTCATCCAGTTCAGAAAGATTCTGCCGGATATTTTGAATCTCCAAAACCTTGGCTATATCCTTGGCCACGAACCACGGATTGCCGCCTTCGTCCAGCATGGAACGGACAAGGTTTTCTCCAAAAGCGAAAGGCACCAGATTACGTTCAGCTTGCGTATTCATATCGATCCTCCACAGTTTTGCCAAAGTGTATGCATAGTTTCTTTAACATCGTCAAATAAAAGATGAATCAGGATGTTTGCAGGATAATTTTTTTCAAAATTGTCCTGTGCACATCCTGTTGCGTTTATTGACGGTCACTCCAGCGACGGCAGTTTTACCCGCACGGAGGGGCATTGCGCATTCACTTCGGCAAAGACCTGCAGGAGTTTGCGGTCTATATCTTCGATGAGAACCCAGAGCAGACGAGCCTGTGAGGGAGAACCGCTCTGGCCCACCAGTGCGGCATGGGCCATAAGTGGGGTCAAGATGTCGGTAGTCAGGGCACTGTTTAGTGATACAGCGTTACGCATGGCTGCCTTCCTTCCTGAACGGGATTATGGTTGCCCGTCTGGTGCTACGGAGGGGAAGGCAAGAAACATTTTCCCGCTTTTGCTCCCGATCGTGGTATTCCAGCAGGCGGCTCGCCAATTGCCGGGAGAGTTTTATTTCTTCGGAAAGCTCTTCCCGCAGCCGGGAGGCCTCAAGCAACAGCCCTGTGACGCGGGCGAGCAGTTCGGGATGTTCCGGCAGAACATTGTTGAGGGCTTGGATGGCGGAGCAATAGGGGTCTGAGGAAGGGGTAAAAAGGGAAAGCTGAGACATGGGACACCTCTGGCGTTTTTTTAGTTCGGAGTTTGCAGGACGCAAAAAACTCCGGGTGCCTAAAACTGACGCCAGTCAGCGGACGTATTCCCGATTACTCGGTCTTGTATTAGTCCACACCCGGAGGTAACTCCGTAGATTGCCCCTCAGAGGATAGACCTCGGGCATAAAAAATCCACGAATTGACGGTCGCGGAAGCCGCTGGCGTTTGAGGTGTTTTAGGCACCTGAAAAGAGGGTTGCCAAAAGTTTTGTGAAGTGTCAAGTCTAAGCGAAAATTTGTTCGTATTGTCGCATGGATTATGGCGATAGATGAAAAAATAAGGTCTGTTATACTCATTTTATGGAAGAATAACGAGCATGAAAAACGATACACAGCCGGATGCAACACCTTACAAGGGATTTTCCAAGCATTGTATTCTTTGTGGTCTAGCGGCACTTATAGGTGCCACGATCGCAGTTATTGTTATTTTTGGAGTTGCTCCCCGGTATGCGTATATCTTCGAACCACGTTGTGATATTGCTTCACACCTCATACCCTCGGCTGCCCTGTCTTCAGCCAAAGTTGACCCGGCATGGCGCCTGATAATCAGGGATATGGTTGATAGTGCTGCCCTACAGGCTGAAACTCGTCTACGTGATCATTTTACCTTGCTCCTTGCCATGGCAGGTATGGGAACAGCAATTATTCTTGGTGTATTTAGTATATCCCAAGCCCGCCGTGAGGAGAAAGCCCTTTCTGAAATGAAAGAACTCAAAATTGAAGCCAAAGATATTTTGGCTGAAATTAGGGAATGTAGGGAGACGGCCCATACAATAACGGATGAAATCAATGTTAGTTATGAAGTGCTTCAGAATTTAGCCAAAGATGATTTTGAAAAGGGATATGAAGATACATTCCGGAACAAACAGGCTAGGTTCTGGGAACAAACGTCGGAAAGGAAGGATAGGGGCGAGGTCATGGTTCAATTAATGTCTGACTCTTCTCCTCTAAATTCTGGCTTAAGGGTGGATGGAGAACAGGGTGATGCAGTAGCCTCGTTTGCACTAGCGCAGATGTATAAGACAGGAAAAGGTATCGAACAGAATGATGTGAAAGCAGCAGAATGCTATCTCAAGGCGGCTGAACAAGGCTATGCCAAGGCTCAGTTCAATCTAGGGATGATGTATAGAAGAGGGGAAGGTGTCGAACAGAGTGACGTGAAAGCCGTAGAATGGTATCTTAAGGCGGCGGAACAGGGAGATATAAAAGCTCAATTCAGTTTGGCAGTGATGTATAGTAAGGGGAAAGGTGTTGAGCAAAATGATGTAAAAGCGGCAGAATGGTATTTCAAGGCAGCAAAACAAGGATATGCGAAAGCTCAGTTCAATTTGGCGTGTATGTATGACAATGGAAGAGGCGTTGAACAGAGTGATATAAAAGCAGCAGAGTGGTATCTTAAGGCAGCTAAACAGGGGCATATCAATGCTCAGTTCAATCTGGCAGTGATGTATCAAGACGGGCAAGGCATTGAGCAGAGTAATGTGAAAGCAGCCGAGTGGTATCTCAAGGCGGCAGAACAAGGAGATGGTGATGCCCAGTTCAATCTGGCGTGTATGTATGACAATGGGGAAGGCGTCGAGCAGAGTGATGTGGAAGCGGCAAAATGGTATCTCAAGGCGGCTGAACAAGGAGATGCCAAAGCTCAGTTCAATCTGGCACTGATGTATAGGAGAGGGGAAGGCGTCGAGCAGAGTGATGTAAAAGCTCTAAAATGGTATCGTAAGGCAGCAGAACAAGGAGATATGAGGGCTCAACTCAGTTTAGGAAGATTGTATGAACAGGGCATTGGCACCGATCCAGATCAGCAGATAGCTGCATTCTGGTATTTGAAGGCAGCTGAACAGGGGCATGTTTTGGCTACACTGGAAATGTCCAGTCGGTATTTTAATGGCAAAGGCGTACCGGAAAATTATATTAAAGCATATACGTTTCTTCTTTTGTATAAATGTAGCAAGAATGGTGAGCAGAACGATACCGAAGAGCAGGAGCTGCAACAGGCTCTCGCCAAATTGTTGACGCCCGAACAAATTGCTGTAGCTCAGAAGGATGCGGCCATGTTATGGGAGAAGATCAAAAAGTCCGAAAACTGAGCGTGTGTTTGCCCCGTATATGCCGTAAGCGGGATATATTATTGCCCTCCTTGACATCCGACATTGTGTGACATATTTTCTTTCCAAGGGTCACGCAATGTGTGACACTTTAAAGGACCTGCGATGCGATTTTTCAAAAAGCCTTGGTTCCAGCGGTTTGCCGAAAAGGAAGGCATCTCGGATGATGACCTCAAGGCACTGGTGGCCGAAATGGAAGCGGGTACAATCCATGCCAGCCTTGGCGGATACGTCTACAAGCAGCGTCTTGCCCGCAAGGGGGCAGGCAAATCGGGCGGATACCGGACGCTGTTGTTCTTTCGGTCGGGAGAGCGTGTCTTTTTCATGTACGCTTTCACCAAGTCGGACAGGGCGAACATAACGCAGCGGGAACTGGTGGCCCTGAAAGATGCCGCCAAGGTGTATATGGAAATGACGCCCGCGCAGTTGGCCATAGCATTGAAAGCGCACGAGCTTGTGGAATTTTAGGAGGGCACTCCATGAACAAGGAATATTACAGCGAATTGCTCGAAGAAACGCACAAGGGCATGGAAGGGCTGCACAAGCTGGGCATTATCGATCAGAAGACCATGCGCCACTTTGACGAGTTGTGCATCGTCCCCGCCCAGCCCATGAGCGGCGAGGAAATCCGTAGCCTGCGCGAACGTGAAGGCGTCAGCCAGCCCGTTCTGGCATGGTATCTGAACGTCAGCAAAAATCTCATTTCGGATTGGGAGCGCGGGGTACGACGTCCCGGAGGGGCAGCCCTGAAGCTGCTGAATCTGGTCAAGGAAAAGGGGCTGCAGTCCATAGCCTTGTAACGCAAAAGGGAGGAAGCCATTCCTCCCTTTTCTTTTTTCTGAAAAGAAGATGCCCGAGCCTACGCCTTGTCCGGCTTCACGGCCTTGCGATCAATGTACGCATCAATGCTGCGAACCGTTATCTGCACTCCCTTGCGGGAGCCGATACGGTACGCCTGCAGTTCCCCGGCGGCCACGAGCTTGTAGACCCATGAATCGCTGCAGCCGATGCGCCGGGCGGCCACGAAGACGGGGACACGGGGGCCGTCCGAGGCCCGGTCGTAGGGGAGGTTGATGCGTTTTTTGGCCATGGCTACTCCTCAGTAGTCACTCCGACCGCGGATGAAGCCGGGTCTGTTACGGGAAGGCAGCTCCCGCGTCGGCATGGGACGGGCAGGCAATTCCCGCATCGGCATCGGGCGCTGGGGCTGCGGTTCCGCTCGCGGAGCTGGCTGGCGCTTGGCGGCGGTCGCTTCCTTATCCCATTCGACGATCATCTGGAAGCTGGGGAGCCAGCTGCCGTCGACGCAGGCATGGGCCATCATGCAGCAGTCGAGGTAGTGGTTGGCCTTGCGGTTCCTGATCCACGTCAGCTTGCCGTTACGGTCACGCACGAGGGATTCCGCAGAGAGCTGCGACGCGAAAGATTCGTCGGTCTTGCGATGCAGGGTCATGGGCTGGCGGGCGTCCGGCTCCAGCCGGGCAAAGATAAGAGACTTGAAGTAGTGCGTATCCAGCAGGTACAGCCACAGGCCGCCCGGAATCCGCATCCGGGAGCTGGGCAGCCTATCGATGCTGGTAGCGCGCACCGGGGTATGCGACTCGTGTGATGCTCCCTTGCAGGCAAAGAGGCGGCCAGCGCCGTGCCGGCGCACAAACGTATATACTTCTTCGGTGCGGGATACCACGTCTTCATCCGTCCGGGTACCGCCGGAGTCAATGCCCGCACGCCAGATAGCAAGGCTCTTTCCGGCGTTGGGGCTGTTGGATTCGTATTCGTAGCGTGTTTCCAGCAGCGCGTGGACGGAATCCCAGTCTGTCAGGCGGCCATAATCGATCAGCACATTCGAGAGATCGGCCCGCCACGCAAAGACCACATACCAGAAACCACGTTTCTGAACGTCGATGCCTGCGGTCAGAGCGATGGCATCGCCCGGGACCGTCAGCGGCTCCAGCTCCCGATCACGGCGCTCGAGGATCAGGTCTTCGCGTGTCTCCATTTCAACGGCACGATAGGGGAGAGCCCACATCCCGTTGGTATATTGCTGTTTATCCTCCGGGCTGTCGGAGGCCTCGACGCGCATTTTAGCGGCCATGATTTCCGACAGGGAGACGGATTTGGACAATATGGCCGGCAGATAAAAACCGATACGCCGCGGGGCAGGGACCGGGGCTTCAGCTTCCCAGCGACCGTGGGCGACTGCCTGATCCCGCAAGTAGTCGGACCAAAGGAACTTGCAGGTCGAGCATCTGTAGCGCCCGAGCTTGCGGCGCATGACTTCTTGTGGGTTACTTGTTTTTTCAACCAGCGCCAGCCCGGTTTCCGTCATGGGCTGATAGGATCCGCAGGCGGGGCACCGGACATGGAAATGGCGAACCTCATCGCATTCGTCCAGCGCTTGCACAATGCTGCAGCTGTCCCCGCCGATGGGCTTGCTGACGCGCAGTATCTTGCTCTTGTGGTCGTAGCTTCGCGTCCGTTCGCGGAATTCCTCCACCGGCACACCCTGCCCGGAGATTTGCTTGTACAAGGCTTCTTCGTCGAGGAAGAGGTCTTGAATGGAAATCGAGGCGCGCTGCCCTTGCGACTGCGCGCTGGCCAAGAAGAGGTTGGTGCCGTCACGAAAGCTGATGCGGGTAGCCCGTACTTTCCTGAGCTGCGTGCGCACGGGGGGAGACGCCCGGAACATTGGGGTTAATTTATTGGCTACCACCTTGCTGATGGCATCGTCGTCCTGCATGGCCAGCATGCGCGGGCCGGGCCGCATGTCCACGCAATAGGCCAGTGCGGCATGCATGACCAAGGTCTTGCCGGTCTGGGCACTGCCGCAGACAACGACTTCTTTCACGCCGGGAGTGCTCCATGTATCCATGATTCCAGCTAGGTACGGATTCACGTCCCGCCTGTAACGCCCGCCCGCATAGGGACCATCCTTGACGACGATATTCTGCGACGCCCAGACAGACAATGAAATGTGCGCCCTGCGGCGAAAAACATGCCGCTCACCGGATGTGAATCGGAAGCTGGGCATCAATCTTCTCCATCAGGCTCCGCGCTCAAGGCGTTTTCGGTTTCATCGCCATAGGTAAATTCCCTGTCGGAATCCCATGCATCCATCCATTCCGCCGTTTCCTTGTCCCACCACTCCAGCAGCGCTTCCAGCCTGCTCTCGTCGCCGCTCACCAGCGCGATGATCTCCCCAGCTTTTCGGTAGCCAAAGTTTTCGATTTCGCTCTTGAAAAAAAGGGCTCGTGCGGACAGTGCCTCCTCATGCTCTGACCGGGGCATGAGCATCCCCATTTCTTTTTCGAGCTTGAGACGCGTGCGTTCGGCTGTGTACCGCTTCAACTCAGTATCTGCCGAAATACGGTCAACCGTGGCATTGGACAGGGCCTTGTTTTCGTGCTGGGTCAGAGGCGTGAGATTGGCCGCGGCATAGGCCAGCAGCGCCCCTTCCTCGAATCCCGCGTCCGTCTTGGCCACCTTGCGCGCCGAGACATCGCGGTTGAACTGGCTTTTGCTGATTTTGAAGCCGCTGTCCCGCAGGAAGTCGACAGCATCAAGCTGGGTCTTGAAAGTCCGCATGGCCGCACTACCTCCCTGCAGTCGTCGGGTTTCATCTTCCACCGCGGCCCGCGCGCGGTTGAACGCCGAAATGTTGTCCGGGGTCGGGTTCTCCTTCATCCGGCGCTTGCTTTCCTCCTTGGCCCGGATGAGGAAGGCGAGGTCATTGGCTGCGCTCTTTTCCGCCAGTTCCAGCAGGTCGAGTCCATCAGACATTGGAAGCCTCCATCTGAACGGGAGCGAACGGCTCTCCGGTTACGGTATTGATGGCGATGCCGCCCGTCAGTTCCTGCCAGCGCAGGATGATGACGTCAGCATACTTCGGGTCATACTCCATGAGATTGCAGCGCCGGGCCAGCCTGTCCGACGCGATGACCGTGGTCGCCGAACCGCGGCACAGGTCAACCACCAAACCGCCCCGGGGGCTGGAATTGGCGATCATGCGCTCCACCAGCGCCACGGGCTTCATGGTCGGGTGCAGCTCCGAGCGCTGCGGTTTCGGCACCGAGATAATGCTGCTGGCCAAATCTTCCACCACCACGTCAGTGCCGCTGATCCGCAGGATGCTGTCGCCGCTGGCCACCTGCCACACGTTGTCGGAAACGCGCTGCACTACGGCCCCGGCGTAGTGCTCGAACAGCGACGTCTGCTTGCGATTGCCGTACCAATGGTGCTTTCCGTTCGGCTTCCAGCCGTACAAGATGGGCTCGTGTTGCCAATGATAGTCGCCGCGGCCCATGACCAGCTGATTCTTGCGCCAGATCAGGCAGCAGGCCAGCTTGAACCCGACGGCCCGGAAGGCGGAGCGGAAGGCCATGCCGTCGCCGGCCTCGCTGTGGGCAACGTAAATGGCCCCGCCGTCCACGAGCACGTCCGCGGCGGAGGTCAGCAACCGACGCAGGAAGCCGTCGAACTGCTCAGGAGACATCTTGTCGTTTTTGATTTTCCCGGCTTTGCTGCTGTAGTCGACGTTATACGGGGGATCGGTCCAGACCATGTCCGCCTGCTCTCCGCCCATGAGTGTCACAATATCGGCGGCCTTGGTCGAATCACCGCACATAAGCCGATGGATGCCGAGCTGCCAGACATCCCCCAGCTTGCATGTGGGCGTTTCCGGTACTGGCGGGGCGTCGTCCGGGTCCTTCTCACTGTCGGCCACCGCCCCCTGCAGAAAGGCATCTAGCTCTTTATCAGAGAAGCCGGTCAGCCGTAGATCATCCAATTCCATCCGAAGCTCGGCCATTTCCGCGCGCAGGGCTTCGTCGTTCCAATCCGCCCACGTTGCGCTGCGGTTGACCAGCAGCCGAAACGTCCGCACCTGAGTTGGCGTCATATCGTCGGCGACAATGACGGGCACGGTCTCCATCCGCAGCTCAAGTGCAGCCCTGTAGCGGGTTTTGCCATCAATGATTTCGCCGTCACCCGTTACCAGCAAGGGTATCCGGAAGCCCCACTGGCGAAGCGCGTCCACCATCTGTGGCAGCGCCTTATCCGTTGCCTTAAGGTCTCGGCCATAAGGCCGCAGCCGCTGCACCGGCCATTGCTCAATTTTCAAATCTTTCACTGATCACCCCCATGTACTTGATAGGTAGCCCCAACTCTTTGGCTACCCTGATTTCTTTCTGAACGCCTTCGCTCTCTTTCCACCCATCAAGGCAAAGTACCCACAGTTCGGTTGCCCAATGCTGTATGAAGCTGAGGTCGTAATCTTGCCAATAGACAAAACCCCACAGCCGGCTACCGGTTTCGGCCAGCGCCACCCCGTTAACAATCGGGCTGAAAATGACTCGGCCTCGCTTCAAGTGGGTAGAGGTGAATTGCCGGGCAAGACGGTGCCGATAGTCGCGTACGGGTTGCTCAGGGCTGCTGTAAGGCGACGCAAGGTAAATTCTCTGCTCTTCATTCATCGTCGTATCACCAAGTTGCGTTGAGGAAATTTTGAGCCGTGACCTTGTTGCAGGGATTAAGAGATATCCACTCCCAGATGATGTCGTGAGCATCACGGAACAGAAGAAACTCATAGAGTTTTCCCGGATTGCGGGCTGACCATTTATTGTCGCAGTTCCAGTCAAAGCCGATGCAATTGCCTTCACTGTCCGTGAACCGCGTGTACACAACCGGCATTTCCCGCCACATGGCATAGAACTGCAGAACTTCCGGGGGCGGTATCAGATGTCCGTTCTCTGCCAGCTTGATCCCGTGATAAGTGACAGGCCCCGCCTTTTCGTCGCGCCCTTCTTCCTGCGAGGCCATTTCAGGCGGCTGTCCTGTCCGCATTGCCTTGCGGATGCCTGCGGGAATGCCCGCCTGAAGCCACAGACGCAGGTTTTCCCCGCGGGAAAAGGCTTCGCCCGGGTCCTTGCCCGCACCCGCGGGAACCGGCCAGCGCTTGGCGCGGGGAAATGTTTCCTGCCACCTTGGCCACCCATCAGCGCCAGCGGCGTCGCAGTCGAGCGCGACAAGGATGCACAGGCATGACTGGAGCTGCTCGTACACATTCGCCGGCAGTCGGCGGATGTTGCTCGTCATGCTGGCCATGCAATGAAACAGGTCCCCGGCGAGAATGTGCAGAAGAATGGCGTCCAACTCGGATTCGACCACGACGGCCACAGCCTGCCCGGGGCGAGGGGCTGTGCATGGCAGCCACAGAACATCCATGCTGCTGCCCTCGACCACATGATACTTATGCTCGGGACGGAACTGCTGCCTGTCGGCATCGAGCCGGCGGATGCGAAGGCGCTGCACCTCATCACCGGACAGTTGTGGCACCACGATTCCGCGGGGCAGCCAGAACTGCTTGTCCTTGCCGTCTTTGCGCTTGACCGGAGGCAGCCCCCAGACGGCGCGTGGACGGATAATGCAGTTCCGCCCCTTTTCGCCCGGGTTATAGCCGAGCCGATATTGCCGGGCACTGGCGGCGTCGATACCGCGAGCAGCAAGCCACGCCAGCTGTTCGGGAGCTTTCTGCAGCTGCTCTGAAGTCCACGTGACGAAATCGAGGGCACGGGTGCGCCATTTTGCTGTATCGAGTTCGGGCTTGGTTCCGTCATCCGGACGGACGGGCTCGAACGGCTCGACTGCCTTTTTCTTTGTCAGTGCCGGTGCGCGTAGGTTGGCCACCGGCGCAACGCCAATACGCTTACAGGCATCGCCGTAGTTCATGTCCGCGAAGTCACGCAAAAATTGAATGCCATCCCCTTTCGCATCGCACTGGCGACACCAGTAATAGCCGCGTCCCTCGCCCTCGTCCGGCCAAATCTGGAACCGATCTTTCCCCCCGCAGAACGGGCAGGGACTTGCCCATTCGGTGGCTGTCTTTTTCACAGGGGAAAATCCATACTCGGAAAGCAGGTCAACAAGATTCGCTGGCATGCGTTTTTCTCCCAAAGGCTTAGAAAGTCCTACCTAATATCCTTTCTCTATCTATTTATTTTTATTTATTAAAATAAAATAACAGTCCACCTATAATAACTACAAAAAAACCTAATATCTTTAATCCACTAGTTGCTTCATTCTGATCACCAAATCCAAAAAACTTTTTTGTTATTATTCTTGCATCATATATTAATATAACTCCTGCTAATATCATAAGTACCGCAATCAATTTTATTATAACT
>ERZ779894.3707-NODE-3707-length-11503-cov-7.847659_pt1 | contig 11503 bp, 7 predicted proteins | sample MGYA00511587_ERZ779894 | MGnify/ENA primary metagenome ERZ779894 (study PRJEB29588, sample SAMEA2160490) | human gut metagenome | biome: human gut; feature: human-associated habitat; material: faeces | place: Denmark | collected 2008/2010 ... | reverse complement strand
TGAAAGCCGGTGGTAACAAAGGCGACGGAAGCGTCCGCCGGGAAGCGGGCGGACAGGATGTCCTTGCAGAACCGGAAGTTTTCATAGGTGCTGGTGGACTGGTCCTCCAGGATGATCCGCTCCCGGGGGAAGCCGTGGGCGATCAGGTAATCCGCCATGGCCTGGGCCTCGGACAGGGCCTCGTCCGGCCCTTTGCCCCCGCTGACGATCACGGTGGTATGGGGGCTCTGCTCCAGATAGGCCAGGGCCGTATCCAGCCGGTTGCGCAGGGTCAGGGTGGGCCGGCCCTTGCGCACGGCGCAGCCCAGCACGATCAACACGTCCCGGTCCGGCTCCACTGGGGTCCGGGTGGCGCTTTTGAGCAGGCAGGTCATGGCCCCTACCACCAGGAAGAAGGCGGCGTACAGGCAGATGACCAGGACCTTGAAGCCGTGGCCCAGAGGGGTGGCGAACCAGGCGGTAAAGGCGGGATAGAATAGGGCCAGGATCACCAGGGGGATGCCCAGGATGGCGGGCATATAGGTGCCCAGGTTGCCGTTGGAGACAAAGGAGAGGGCCAGGGTATCCAGGGTCAGCAGGCTGCCTATTATAAAAAAGAAGGTTCTCATGCGGGACCGCCTCCGATCTGTACTTGCCGGTGGCCCCGGGGCAGGCTGTTGGCCCCGTATACCCCCAGCAGTACCAATAGGGTGCCCACGCCCTGGAGCAGGGAAAAGTCCTCGCCCAGCAGGAACACGCCGGAGATCACGCTCACCAGGGTGGTGACCCCGCTGAAGCTGCCGGTGCGGCCGGGGCCCAGCTTGGCCACCCCCACGTTGCGCAGCACGAAGGCGATGACGGAACAGCCCACGGAAAGATACAGGCAGCCCAGCAAAAAGCCAAGGTTTTGAAAGGGCAGAAGCAGGAACGCCTGCAGGGTGCCCTTCAGGCTGTGTTCCAGCAGGGCGGCGATGGTAAAGACCAGGGCGCCGAAGCCGAACATGATATAGGATTGTTCCACCCCGGAGAACTGGGCGTTGCGGCGGGTCAGGTTCAGGAAGATGGCGTCGCTGAGGGCGGCGGTGAACAGCAGGCCGTAGCCCAGCAGGTTGAAGGTGGCGTCCGCCCACTTGGTAGCGCCCACCAGGATCACCCCGCACACGGATACGGCGATGCTGATCCATTGCCGCCGGGTGGGATATTCCCGGGAGAGGGCGGGCATGAGCAAAAGGGTGAGCAGGGGAATGGTGGCGATAATGGTGCCGCTTTCGCTGGCGCTGGTCATTTGAATGCCCAGGGTCTCGGCGGTAAAATATAGGAGGGGCTGGAAGAGCACCATGAGGAACAGGGGTTTTAAGGATTTCCCTTTTAGGTCGATGTGGAAGATCCCCAGCCGCTTGCACAGCTCCATGGCCACAAAGGCCAGGAAAAACCGCCAGCTCAGCAGGGTCAAGGGGGAGGAGGCCGTGGCTCCCAGCCGTACGGCGATAAAGCTAAAACCAAAGAAAATATGGGCGATCAGGGAACATCCCATGCCCACCAATTGATTTTTGTCCAAGGAGGGTTTCATGTGGATCCTTTCCGGCGGATACGGCGCCTGGTACGATTGACCGTAAGATATGATAACACAGCGGCAGGCTGGGGGAAACCCCCGCCGATGATTTGCCAGAAAAGTTTTCAAAAGACCGGCTAAAAAATAAGGGAAGGTTATGAAAGTTTCGTGACGATTGATCCCCTGGGTTTGTAAGCGGAAGAAAACTATGGTACAATGGCATTTAGCATATTGCGGGATACCATGAACAAGGGAGGCAAGCTATGAGCTTTATCGATAAGATCCTGGGGAACACCGCCCAGAGCCAACTGAAAAAGTTACAGCCCATGGTGGATAAGATCAATGCCCTGGAGGGGGAGATCCACGCCCTGTCGGACGAGGCGCTGCGGGGTAAGACCGCCGCCTTCAAGGCGCGGCTGGCCCAGGGGGAGAGCCTGGATTCCCTGCTCCCGGAAGCCTACGCGGTGGTGCGGGAGGCGGCGGTGCGCACCATTGGCCAGCGGCATTACGATGTGCAGCTCATCGGCGGCATTGTGCTGCATCAGGGCCGCATCGCGGAGATGAAGACCGGCGAAGGCAAGACCATCACCGAGACTTTGCCCGCCTATCTAAACGCATTAGCCGGCCATGGGGTGCATATCGTGACGGTGAACGATTACCTGGCATCCCGTGACGCCCAGTGGATGGGGAAGATCTATCGGTTCCTGGGGCTGACGGTAGGCTGCATCGTCCACGATATGAACAACGACGCCCGGCGGGAAGCCTATCGCTGCGACATCACCTACGGCACCAACAACGAGCTGGGGTTCGATTACCTAAGGGATAATATGGTGGTTTACAAGGACCAGATGGTGCAGCGGGAACTCCATTACGCCATTGTGGACGAGGTGGACTCCATCCTCATCGACGAGGCCCGTACCCCCTTGATCATTTCCGGCCGGGGGGAGCAGTCCACGGACATGTATCAAAAGGCGGACCGGTTTGTCCGCAAGCTCACCCGGGGCGAAAACATCATCAAGCTGTCCAAGACCGAGCAGCTCATGGGGGAGGAACAGCCGGAGAGCGGGGACTATATGGCGGATATCAAGGCCCGCACCGTGGGCCTGACCCAGGAGGGTATGCGCAAGGCGGAACAATTCTTCGGCATCGAGGATATTTCCGCCACGGAAAACACCGAGCTCAACCACCATATCCACCAGGCCCTGAAGGCCCACGCCCTGTTCCAGCGGGATAAGGACTATGTGGTCCAGGACGGCCAGGTGCTCATCGTGGATGAGTTTACCGGCCGGCTTATGCTGGGCCGCCGCTACAGCGACGGTTTGCACCAGGCCCTAGAGGCCAAGGAAGGGGTCAAGGTGGAGCGGGAAAACAAGACCTTGGCCACCATCACCTTCCAGAATTACTTCCGCATGTATAAAAAGCTGGCGGGCATGACGGGTACCGCCAAGACCGAGGAGCAGGAGTTCCAGTCCATCTACGACCTGGACGTGGTGGAAGTGCCCACCAATATGCCCCTAAAGCGGATCGATAACAACGACGTGGTGTACACCACCGAGGCGGGCAAGCTCCGGGCGGTGGTGGAGGAGATCGCCACGGTGCATAAGACCGGGCAGCCCATCCTGGTGGGTACCATTTCGGTGGAAAAGAGCGAATTGCTTTCCGATATGCTCAAGCGCCGGGGCATCGACCACGTGGTGCTCAACGCCAAGCAGCACGCCCGGGAGGCGGAGATCGTGGCCCAGGCAGGCAAGCTGGGCAGCGTCACCATCGCCACCAACATGGCAGGCCGCGGCACGGACATCCTCCTGGGCGGCAACCCGGAGTTTTTGGCCCGGCGGGACCTGCTCAACCAGGGCATGGCTCCGGAATTGCTGGAGGAGGCCACCAGCCACGCGGAGACCGCGGATCCCGCCGTGCTGGAGGCCCGGAACCAATATGGGGAAGCCTATGCCCGGCATAAGCAGGATACCGACCGGGAGCACGACCAGGTGGTGGCGGTAGGGGGCCTGCATATCCTGGGCACCGAGCGTCATGAGAGCCGCCGCATCGACAACCAGCTGCGGGGGCGCGCCGGCCGTCAAGGAGACCCGGGCTCCACCCGGTTCTACCTGTCCATGGAGGACGACCTGATGCAGCGCTTTGGCGGCGAGCGGGTCAAAAGCCTCATGGAGCGCATCTCCCCGGAGGACGATATCCCCATCGAGGTGGGCCTGCTCACCAAGCAGATCGAATCCGCCCAGAAGCGGGTGGAGGCCTATAACTTCGACATCCGGAAGAACGTGCTCCAATATGACGACGTGATGAACCGCCAGCGGGAAATCATCTACGGCCAGCGGCGCAAGGTACTCATGGGGGAGGACATCCGGGACAACATCCAGGAGATGGTAAAGGAATGCGTCCAGATCCGTTGCGCCCAGTTCTGCCCCAGCGCCTTGCCGGCAGAAGAATGGGATCTGGCGGGGCTGCGTAGCGATTTCCTCCAGCTTACCGGCTTGGACTGCCAGGATACCATAAAGGATATTACCGACGCCGATCAGCTGGAAGCGGCCATGGAGGAGCTGGCGGCCCAAGGCTATGAGAAGAAAGAACAGGATATCCTAAAGGCAGCCCATGAAATGGGCGGCGCGGCGGATATGCGGGAAATCGAGCGGGTTCTGCTGCTGCGGGCGGTGGACGAACACTGGATGGATCACATCGACGCCATGGATCAGCTGCGGCAGGGCATCGGCCTGCAGGCCCTGGGCCAGAAGGACCCGGTGGTAGCCTACCGGAACGCGGGCTTCGATATGTTCGACGAGATGGTGCGGGGCATTCGGGAAAAGACCGTGCGCAGCCTCTACCATGTGGCGCTCACCACCGGCGCCCCCAAGCGGGAGCAGCTGGCTAAGCCCATTGAGACCGCTGGGGACGGCTCCATGCCCCGGCAGCCTGCCCGGGCCGGCGCCAAGATCGGCCGGAACGACCCATGCCCCTGCGGCAGCGGCAAAAAATATAAGAACTGCTGCGGCCGGGATAAATAGTCAATCCAATCATTATTATATAAAGGAAGTGAGAACTTTGGTACAATTGGACGAATACCGGCAGAAGCTGGAGGCCACGGCCCAGAAACTCAAAGAGGCAGGTGAATCCCTTTGACCTGGCTGGATTGACAGCCGAAAAGGAGCAGCTGGAGGCCCAGATGGGCCAGGAAGGCTTTTGGGAGGACGTGGACGCGGCCAATAAGGTAAACCAGCGGATGAAGGTGATCACCGGCAAGCTGGACCGGTACCGGCGGCTGGAAAGCGGGGTGGAGGACGTGAACACCCTGATGGAAATGGCCGAGGAGGAAGAGGACGAAAGCCTGCTGGGGGAGATCGCCGGGGAATACCACGCCCTGGAAAAAGAGGTGGAAGCCCTGCGCTTGAGCACCCTGCTAAAGGGCCCTTACGACGGCTGCAACGCGGTGTTGTCCCTTCACGCGGGAGCGGGGGGCACGGAGGCCCAGGACTGGGTGTCCCTGCTGTACCGGATGTATTGCCGCTATTGCGAGAAGAAAGGCTATTCGGTCAAGGAGCTGGATTACCTGGACGGAGAAGAGGCGGGCATCAAAAACGTCACCTTCGAGGTCCAGGGGGATAGCGCCTACGGCTACCTGAAGGCGGAAAAGGGCGTGCACCGGCTGGTGCGCATGTCCCCCTTCGATTCCTCCGGCCGGCGGCATACCTCCTTTGCCTCCCTGGATGTGACCCCCATCTTCGACGAGGATACCGACGACGTGGAGATCAACATGGACGAGGTGCGGGTGGATACCTATAGGGCCAGCGGCGCAGGCGGCCAGCACGTGAACAAGACCAGCTCCGCCATCCGCCTGACCCACCTGCCCACGGGCATTGTGGTCCAGTGCCAGAACGAGCGCAGCCAGCTCCAGAATAAAGAGGTGGCCATGCGTATGCTCAAGGGCAAGCTCATCGAGCTCCAGGAACGGGAGCGGGAGGAGCAGATGGCCCAGATCAAGGGGGAGATGAAGCGGATCGAATGGGGCAGCCAGATCCGCAGCTATGTGTTCCAGCCCTATACCATGGTGAAGGACCACCGCACCGGCGTGGAGGACGGCAACATCCAGGCCGTTATGGACGGGGAGCTGGACGAGTTCATCAACGCTTACCTGGTGCAGTCCTAAACGCCCCGCCCTTTTGTAGGCCTTGTAACCGGCGGCCCAGCCGGCGCAAGGACCGGGGCCCCATATCGGAATGCGGCGCCTTTTGCGGCAGGATCTGCCGGAGGCGTCGCATTTTCCTTTGCCGGCCGTTGGGCGGGTTATTTCTTTTATATATATTGCGCAATTGCGTATTGACAAAAACCAATAAATATGATTTTATAATAATAAGAATTGTTATTGAACTATATCAGGAGGATCTATGAGAAAATCGTTCTTGCCTGTTTTGCTGATCGCCGTGCTGTTGCTGGGTGCATGTAGCAGCGTTCAGGCCCCGGCGGCTCCAACGGTTGCCCCTACCTTGGCGCCTACCCCGGCGCCTACGCCGGAGCCTACGCCAGACCCTACCCCCTCCCCATCCCCCACCCTGGACCTGTTGGCCCTGTATAACCCCTACCGGCTGGATTACCTGGGAGAGGACCTGGGCCCGGCGGAGGAAGCGGGGGGCGTGGGGGTGGAGGCCGCCATTGAGCGGGCCAAGCTGCGCCACGGGGACTACCTGTTGGGGATGGATTACGACTATGCCTGCGTGGGCCTGATTCAGTACCAGGAGGCCCTGTATTACGCCCTTGCCTGGACCCAGGTCCCTCAGGACGCCCCGGAGACGGAGCCGGAGCTGGTGCGGTATCTGTTTGTTTCCATGGACGGGGAGGACCTGCTGGAGGGGGATCTGGAACGGATCTACCCCATGACCGGCGGCTGAATGCCCGCGCCCTTTGAGGACGGTCCCGTCTGCTAGCAAAAAGCCCTGCGGGGCTTTTTTTTGCTGCATGTTCCATGTGGCTTTATAGATGCGTTTCGAAAATTTCCTTGACTGGATAGAGAAAATATGGTTATATAAGAAAAGGAATTATTGTTAAAAAGGAGCGAGCATGAAGCACCGTATTATAATGTTGTTTTTGCTATCGGCATTGGTGGCAGGGATGGCGGCATGTGCTAGCCCGGCGGCTGCCCCCCAGGTCACGGCGACGGCCAGCCCTACCCCGGCGGCTGCCTCTCCCCCGAATTCCATGCCGCGTCGTGCGACGGCTCCGTGCCCGACTCGATGGCGCTCGACGCCCTCGAACGGCACCACATCCTCAGGGTACTCGAATACACGAAAGGCAACAAGGCCGAAGCCGCCCGCCTGCTGGGCATCGGCATCGCCACGCTTTACCGCAAGCTGGAAAGTTACGGCATGAAGCCCTGACGCCGGCGCCAGGCATATCATTCTGAGACGGCCGCCTTATCATTTTGATAGGGCGGCCGTTCTTTTTGGCAGGTATGCCAAAGTCGCATCTGTTTGACAATTAGTCGCATAGTGCCGAAATTCCTGTTTTGGCACTCCCTTCGTATTCCTTTGGACACAAACCGAAAGAAGAAATCGACATGGTAATCGTGATCCTGATCCTGATCCTGATATTCTGCGGCGCAATGCTGTTGCTGTGCCGGATGCTTTGCGGTTTTACAAAATTGTTGTCTAACTCAAAAAAAGAACGAAGATGAATGGAACTGTGTTGTTCCTGTTGCTGTGCGCCCTCGGGTCGCTGTGTTACTGGTTTTATTTGAAATGTGTGGATTGGTTTGAAAAAATCTGATGAAAAATGTTTACAGGACTGCTTATTCTGAGCATCGTCGGATTCGTCTATCTGATGTACGTGCTCGTAAAACCCGAAAGATTCTGATTGTCTGACCCCGAAAAAACGCAAATAAATGAATACCGAAATTTTAGGCGTTATCCTGCAATGGGTGGCTCTGGTGGTGCTTTGCTATCCGCTGGGACGCTACATTGCCAAAGTATACCGAGGTGAGCGCACGTGGCTCGACTTCATGGCTCCCGTCGAACGGTTCGTCTACCGCGTGTGCGGTATCGACCCCGCGCAGGAGATGGACTGGAAACAGTTTCTCAAGGCGCTGCTGATGGTCAACCTCTTCTGGTTCTTCTGGGGCATGCTGCTGCTGGTTTTCCAGGGCTGGCTGCCGCTCAACCCCGACGGCAACCCCGGGCAGTCGCCCGATCTGGCGTTCAACACCTGTATCTCGTTCATGGTCAACTGCAACCTGCAACATTACAGCGGCGAGACGGGGTTGAGCTATTTCACCCAGCTGTTCGTCATCATGCTCTTCCAGTTCGTCACCGCAGCCTGCGGCATGGCGGCCATGGCAGGTGTCATGAAGGCGCTGGCTGCCAAGACCACGAAGACCATCGGCAACTTCTGGGTGTTCCTTACCAAGAGCGTAACCCGTATTCTAATGCCGTTGTCGCTCGTCGTGGGTATCCTGCTCGTCATCAACGGAACCCCGATGTCGTTCGACGGCAAACAGACCATCACTACGCTCGAAGGCCAGGAGCAGGTCATCTCGCAGGGCCCTACAGCGGCCATCGTGCCTATCAAACAACTGGGCACCAACGGCGGCGGCTATTTCGGCACCAACTCGGCACACCCGCTCGAAAACCCCAATGCCTTTACCAACATCCTCGAGTGCTGGTCGATCCTGATCCTTCCGATGGCGATGGCCTTCGCGTTCGGCTTCTATACGCGCCGCCGTAGGCTCGCCGCATGGATTTTCGCCGTGATGCTCTTCGCCTATACCGCGGGCGTCGTCTTTTCGGTATGGCAGGAGACGGGCGGCAGCCGGCAGATCGACCGGATGGGTATCGCGCAGGAGCTCGGTTCGATGGAGGGCAAGGAGATCCGCATCGGTTCGGCGGCTTCGGCCATGTGGGGCATGACGACGACCGTCACCTCGAACGGGTCGGTCGACTCGATGCACGATTCGCAGACCCCGCTGAGCGGTATGCTGCAAATGCTCAACATGCAGATCAACTGCTGGTTCGGCGGTGTCGGCGTGGGATGGATGAACTACTTCGCATTTCTTATTATCGCGGTCTTCATCAGCGGCCTGATGGTGGGCCGTACCCCCGAGTTCCTCGGCAAGAAGGTCGAGGCGCGAGAGATGAAGATCGCCACGCTGGTCGTGCTGATGCACCCCTTCCTGATCCTCGTCGGCACGGGAATTTCAGCCGCCGTAGCCGCTGCCGACCCGGAGATCGGCTGGCTCAACAACCCCTCGTTCCACGGCCTGAGCGAAATGCTCTACGAGTACACCTCCTCGGCCGCCAACAACGGTTCGGGTTTCGAGGGGCTGGCCGACAATACGCCGTTCTGGAATATTTCGACCGGCATTGCGCTGATCATGGGGCGTTATTTCCCGATCGTGGGGCAGGTCGCCATCGCCGGGCTGCTCGCTTCGAAGAAATATATCCCCGAAAGTGCCGGTACGCTCAAGACCGATACGGGAACCTTCTCGCTGATGACTTTCGCCGTCATCATCATCGTCGCTGCGCTCTCGTTCTTCCCTGCGCTGGCACTGGGCCCGATCGCCGATTACCTGACTTTCTAAAATGTTACGACTATGAAACGAAACAGAAATAATTCCTTGTTCGACCGTACCCTGCTGCGCCAGAGCCTGCGCGCCTCGTTCCAGAAGCTCGACCCGCGCAAGATGGTCAAGAACCCCATCATGTTCACCGTCGAAGCCGTCACCTTCGTCATGTTGCTGCTGATCGTGTGGATTGCCGTGACGGGCAATACCTCGCAGGGGTCGCTGCTCTATAACGTCGTGGTCTTCCTGGTGCTTTTCGCCACGGTGCTCTTCGCCAACTTCGCCGAGGCCATTGCCGAGGCGCGCGGCAAGGCGCAGGCCGACTCGCTGCGCAAGACCCGTGAGGAAACCCCTGCCAAGCGGATCGACCCCGACGGACAGTCGCATATCGTGAGCAGTTCCGACCTCAGGCAGGGTGACCTCTTCGAATGCGTCGCCGGTGACACGGTCGCCGCCGACGGCGAGATCGTCGAGGGGCTCGCTTCGATCGACGAGAGCGCCATCACGGGCGAGTCCGCCCCTGTGATCCGCGAGGCGGGCGGTGACAAAAGTTCCGTCACGGGTGGTACCAAAGTGCTTTCCGACCGCATCCTGGTGAAGGTCACGGCGCGTCCGGGCGAAAGTTTCCTCGACAAGATGATCGCCCTCGTGGAAGGCTCCTCGCGCCAGAAGACGCCCAACGAAATCGCCCTGACCATCCTGCTGGCAGGCTTTACGATCGTGTTCGTCATCGTCTGCGCGACGCTCAAGCCCTTTGCCGATTACGTCGGCGCCAACATCACCGTCGCGGCGTTCATCTCGCTGTTCGTCTGCCTGATCCCGACCACCATCGGCGGCCTGCTTTCGGCCATCGGCATCGCCGGTATGGATCGTGCGCTCCGCGCCAACGTCATCACCAAGTCGGGCAAGGCCGTCGAGACTGCCGGCGACATCGACACACTGCTGCTCGACAAGACCGGTACGATCACCATCGGTAACCGCAAGGCCACGGGCTTCTATCCGGTCGACGGGTTCGGTGCCCGGGAGTTTGTCCGGCTGTGCGTCCTCTCGTCGGTGTCCGATCCGACGCCCGAAGGCAAGTCCATCGTCGAACTGGGTGCCGAGCAGGGCATCAAGACCGATCCCCTGCAACTGGTCGGCGTGCACATGGTGAAGTTCACCGCCGAGACCAAGTGCTCGGGTGTGGACATGCCCGACGGCCGCCGTATCCGCAAGGGCGCTTCGGAAGCGATCCTGCGCATGTGTGCCGAGGCGGGGCACGAATGCCCCGCAGGTATCGAAGCCACCGTGCGCCGTATCTCCGAGAACGGCGGAACGCCGCTCATCGTCTGCGAGGACGAGCGGATCAGGGGTGTGGTCGAATTGCAGGACATCATCAAGACGGGTATCCGCGAGCGTTTCGAGCGTCTGCGCAAGATGGGCGTGAAAACCGTGATGGTGACGGGCGACAACCCGCTGACGGCAAAATACATTGCCGAACAGGCAGGCGTCGACGACTTCATCGCCGAAGCCCGCCCCGAGGATAAACTCGAATACATCCGCCGCGAGCAGCGGGCCGGTAAACTGGTCGCCATGATGGGCGACGGCACGAACGATGCCCCGGCGCTGGCGCAGGCCGACGTGGGCGTGGCGATGAACAGCGGTACGCAGGCCGCCAAGGAGGCCGGCAACATGGTCGACCTGGACAATGACCCCACGAAACTGATCGAGATCGTCGAGATCGGCAAGCAGCTCCTGATGACGCGCGGTACGCTGACCACCTTCTCGATCGCCAACGACGTGGCCAAGTATTTCGCCATCGTCCCGGCGCTGTTCATCGCCTCCATCCCTTCGTTGCAGGCTCTGAACATCATGCACCTCGATTCGCCCGAAAGCGCTATCCTGTCGGCCGTGATTTTCAACGCGGTCATCATCCCGCTGCTGATCCCGCTGGCGCTGCGCGGCGTGACGTACAAGCCGATCGGGGCTTCGGCCCTGCTGCGCCGCAACCTCTTCATCTACGGGCTCGGAGGTGTCATCGTGCCGTTCGTGGGCATCAAACTGATAGATATGTTGGTAAGTGTATTCTTTTAACGTGTTGCAATTATGAAAAACCTTTGGATTTCAGTGAAGATAACGCTGGCAATGTGCCTGTTGCTCGGCGTGGGATATGTACTCGTGCTGCGCGGGGTTTCGGCCCTTGCGGGCCCCAACGGCGGGCAGGCCGAAACGCTTACGCTCGATGGCCGGGTCGTCGGCGCCGCGAACGTAGGCCAGCAGTTCACCGGCGGGCGCTATTTCTGGGGGCGTCCCTCGGCCGTGGATTACAACGGCGGCGGCTCGGGCGGCAGCAACAAGGCTACGACCAATCCCGAATACCTGGCCGATGTGGAGCAGCGCGTGCAGGATTTCCTCGCGGCGCATCCTTACCT
>ERZ779894.3703-NODE-3703-length-11507-cov-3.477471_pt1 | contig 11507 bp, 8 predicted proteins | sample MGYA00511587_ERZ779894 | MGnify/ENA primary metagenome ERZ779894 (study PRJEB29588, sample SAMEA2160490) | human gut metagenome | biome: human gut; feature: human-associated habitat; material: faeces | place: Denmark | collected 2008/2010 ... | reverse complement strand
CTACATAATTTATTGGCGGTCAATTAAAAGACAAAGGTAATCATATGAAAAGCAGATAAGTTGAGAAAGAGCAAAGAAAGGAAGTGAGTAAAGAGGGCGCGGAAGTCGGGGATTCGATGAAAATATTGGATTGTTCATCGAATAAATTGAAGATGATGAAATTGCCTTTAGAAAGAAAGTTTAGGCAATAGCATCAAAGCGTATTTAAAGAAAGAGGGGATAGTAAAAAATGGAGTTGTTTTTGAAAAAATATATTTATGAATATTATTGATATTAGTATAACAGGGTAGCAAGCTGACACTTGTTCGTGTTACAGAAGTTATTAAAAGATGTGGTTAATATCGAATTTTAACAAAAGGAGATGACAAAATGAAATTAGGAAAACGTATTTTTGCTGTCTTTCTGGCGGTAACGATGTGTATGTCGTTATTAACAGTACAGGTGTTTGCACAAAATAAGGAGATTAGTGAGACGGCAAAAGAGAACATCATTTCTAATGCAGCAAAAGATGGATATTTTTTGACAGATGAAATGATGGATGCCTTTTTTGAGGAATTCTTTGGTGTGTCTAGAGGAAATATCTCTTTAAATTTAGGTGGATTTTGGGTTTCTGGTGAAGAATATGGAGAATATGATTTTATAACTGATCTTCCGGATACTTATTTAACAGCTGATTATCCGGGTGGCGACGAAGGAACCATGGTTGATGCATTTGGAGCCTTTGACGTTTGTGCGTATGCTGCTGTCTTGGATACGGATAACGAGGGTAATCCGCTGCCAGATGCAGAAGTACAGTATTATTATGTAACGATTGATGAGGACACTAAAAAAATTTCTGGAACAATTCCTATTGGAGAATCAGGATCTGCGGTCATGCTGTTCCAACAATTCCAAATTGCCGGAAAAATGGAATTTGAACCTCAAGCGGATTTTAAGACAATTTTAGAAAACTCTGAAAAGCAACAAAAGGTAGAGTATCAGGCAAAATTTACAATGTCAGACCTTTTGTCTACTACGATGTCAGAAGGACTTGTGCAGAATGTTATAAATAAGGATAATAATGAAGATCTTCATTATGAACTTACGATTCACTTGCCTGAAGGAATTGAAATTGATACGGAGAACTATACTTTTGATAGTAACATTTTCCGTCCTATCGAGTTTGAAAAAGTTTCAGCTGGAGAGTGGAAGGTAATCTTTGAAATTAAAATTGGGGAATGGGATTATGAAGATGGATCTATGATTTTTGATGATCAGTTAAAACAGAGATTACAAGAACAAATGACCTTAAGCTTTTCTGCGATGATCCCTGCCGAATATACAACAGGAAATCAATTTTTAGTTGGTTCCATGTTGTTGCATGGATGGCATGTTTCAGATACTTCTTGGCTGCAATTTGATTATAAGTGTCAGTCTACTGCAGCTATTGTACAAACTGTCAGTGCTGTTACTGTAACTCCTGCGGACATGACTATCTACATGGGCGGCGATGGTGGCTATGAAGGCGTTGTAGGTGAAGGCGGTTCTGAGGCTACAGAACAAAACTCTCTTCCCGAACCTCTTTTCAAAGTAACTACTCCCAGTGGTGTTAACGCAGAACCTAGTGATATCACTTTTGAATATGAGGATGCGGCTAAAACATGGACACTTGAAAAAGCTGGGGAAGGCACAGATCTTTATCGTATGAAAGCTGGAGATGGTCAAGAACCTGTTCGCGTACAGTTTACTGACGAAAATGGAGATGTACATGTAAGCGATGAGTTTAAGCCTACAGAAATGGAAGAACTCTTTGCTGAATATGATATTGACATTTATTCCGGTGAAAATGATACATCCAAGGTTGTTGCTATGGTAGATGGCAATGCATATCCAATTTCTTCCAATTCGGGTAAATTAACAGTTCGTGCTGTTGCGGATACAGATCCTACACAGCCGATTAAAGAAGAAGTGGAAGGAAAAGTCCCTGTAGGAACAGCGGTTGCAGTTGCACCAGCAGATACAACTTATACCATCAATGATTTAGGCGTTCCTGTTGTTTCTGTTGATGGAAAGGATCCGAATCCTTCCCTGTTGTTTGATAACATCATCGAAGATGCAGGTTCTACTGCTCGTACAGATGCTTTAAAAAAGAAAGCAAATGAAAAATTGGGTGCTCCTGAAAATGGCGCTCGTGTTTATGAAGTAAAATATCTGGATCTGGTAGACGCAAATGATGGTAATATTTGGATCACAGCAAGTAATCCCGTAAATATTTATTGGGGCTATCCAGAAGGTACAGATCAGAATACAAAATTTGAAATCGTGCATTTCAAAGGCTTGCACCGCGATGGCTCAAACTCAGGTTATGATGTAGATGACATTACTGACTTGAATCTGGACAACGTAGAAGTCATTGTACCGGAAAATACGGAAAATGGTATTAAATTCTCTGTTGGTTCTGGTGGATTTTCACCTTTTGCATTGACATATACAAAACAAGGTGCGCATACCATTACAGCAACAGCGACAGCAGGTGGCAGCATTACACCTTCCGGTTCTGTCACTGTGGAAGATGGAAAAGATCAGGGCTTCACAATGACTGCTAACGATGGTTATTTCCTGAAAGATGTTTTGGTGGATGGTAACAGTGTAGGAAAGGTCAACACGTATGTTTTCAATGCTGTAAAAGAAAACCACAAGATTGAAGCAGTATTTGAAAAAGAATCCAGCAGTTCTGGTGGTGGCAGCCATTCCTCCAATACTCATTATGTAAAATATCATAACGGCGATGAAATTTATCGGGATGGTAAGTTCATTCCTGGTGAAGAAGTAACAGCTCGCGGAAATGTATTCACAGCACCAAAAGGCATGATTCTGGCAGGTTGGAGCCTGAAAGAAGATGGCAGAGTAGATTACAAGATTGGGGATACTTTCCGTATGCCAAGCAAAACACTGGATTTGTACGCTGTTTGGAAAGAAGGAGAATTGGAAACACTGACACATACTGCATATATCAGCGGTTATCCTGACGGTACCGTTGGTCCTGACAGAACTATCACCCGTGCGGAAGCAGCGACCATGTTCTATAACCTGCTCTCTGACAAGAGCGGTACAGCAAGAACATTTGCGGATGTTCCCATGAATCAGTGGTATGCGAATGCGGTTACTACACTGGCAGGTATGGGCGTTATCAATGGTTATCCCGATGGTACATTCAAGCCTGATGCACCTATTACCCGTGCAGAGTTTGTGACTATGGCAATGAACTTTGCTAAAGCCGATAAAGGTACTGCTTGCAGTTTTGCGGATGTACCGGAAAATATGTGGTATTACAGCGCGATTGCAGGCGCAACAGAAAATGGATGGATCAGCGGTTATCCTGATGGTACTTTCGGTCCCGACCGTTATATCACCCGCGCGGAAGTAACAAGCGTTATTAACCGCATGGAAAATCGTGCGGCAGATATGATGTTTATTGTGGAAAATCTGAATGATTTGCGTACATTCAGCGACCTGCCTTTCCAGCATTGGGCGTATGGTTCTATGATGGAAGCGGCAAATGGTCATGACTATACAAGGGAACAGGAAAACACATACGAAGTTTGGACAGGTATTAAATAAGTAAGAAAAAATGCTCATGGAAACATGAGCATTTTTTTTGAATAACTTTTCTGATATTATGGCTTGTGGTACACTGACAATATAGAAACATCAGAACAATATGGGGGAGAATATCAATGCTGGAAGAAATTAAAATACTCCACGAAACTGAAAAAAGTCGGATCATTCTTTTGCGGGATACAGAAACAAAGAAAAAAGTAATCCGCAAAGAATTGAGAGGGAACCATTCCCTTTATGAAAAACTTAAGGAATATAAGCATCCATATTTGCCAGAAATTTATTCCGTAGAAGAAAAAGATGGTAAAACAATTATTCTGGAAGAATATATTGAGGGTGTTTCTCTGGATCGAGCATTTCTTTCGGAAAGAATCCTGACCAGATGCTTCTTGGAAATGTGTCAGGTGTTGGATTTTCTTCATTCCCGTCATATCCTTCATCGAGATATCAAACCAGAGCATATTTTATTGGCACCGGATCACCATATTCGCCTGATTGACTTTGATGCTGCCAGAGAACCAAAAGCAGAAGCCTCACAGGATACCTGTCTTTTGGGAACAAAGGGGTATGCAGCACCAGAACAGTATGGTTTTTCTCAAACAGATGAAAGAGCAGACATTTATTCTTTAGGGATCACTTTCCAGACTTTGCTGGGTCCTGTTGCCAGAAAGAAAAGATGGCGAAAGTTACTGCGGAAGTGTACAGACATGGACCCCAAAGGACGTTTTTCTTCTGCTCATCAGATTCGAAATGCTTTCTACCGGCGCAGATTTTTCAAATGGGGTGTGCAGCCTGTTTGTATGTTGGTAGTAGGCTTTTATCTGGCAGTTTTCATTTCTTTGTTTTTCGAACCAACGGTTGCGCCTTTTATGCGGACAATGTTTGGACTGGCTGATACGCAGAAATGGGAAAGTGAGCAGATCGATACACAGAAAATGCGAAATATGCGGGCAGATGGTACGGCTGCTGAGATGTATGAATATCAAGGTCCAGAGGTAGAGGAAAAATACCAGTTGCTGAAAGCAATGTATCCGGACAAAACCATTCTTTATTCCGGTTATATGGATAAAGAGGGGGCTTTGGTATATGGGTATTATGATACCGTATATGATTATAATACTGGCAGATATACCGTTGATGGTTTGATAACGGAAGTGAAAGTAGGAGTGGATGGCACTGTAACAGAAATTACATCTGGATATTATGATGAATATATGCCTGCGATTATGGCTCTAAATGATAAATCTACATGGCTGTACAGACCTGGAGAAACGTTCTGGGATCGGATTTTTTGAAAAAGCCGCTGAATGACTATTCAGCGGCTTTTACTATTCCAGCACCAATTCTTCGTGATCGTAAAGAAGGAAATTGGCGTCCAATATATTCATTTTTTTCTCTATGGCAAAAAGCAGAAGGGCATCTCTTGGATCTCTAGGATACAGTTCCTGATAACCTGCCTGTTTCAGCAGTGTTTGTGTTTCTTCTACAGTCATTTCAAATCCAAAAGTCAGACAGATGATTTTGTCACGGGAAGGATATTTTTTTCCTTGAAAAATCTGATATACATAGGCTTTGTTCAGACCAGAGTGATCAACGATTCTGGCTCTTGTGGTATTTTTGACTTTCAGCCAATCGTTCAGATATTCCGGCAATTTTTTTAGTTTCAGTTCTTCCTGATTTCGTTCTAAAAAGTCCAGAATATTTCGGCTTTGTTTGATCTCATTGATAAGTTCTTCTGTTGATTTCATCATTTTCACCTCCCGCTATTACTATATCACTATCATAACACAAAAAGGTTAGCTGACAGCTAACCTTTTTTAGAATTTTTTTTGATACAGTTTAATCAGAAGAAGGAATTTTCATCAGAAAGAGTTTCAATACTTCTTCTGCCAGTTTCAATTCTCTTGTGTTACAGCGTTGGAGTAAATCTATGACTGCAGAAGCATCGCTGGGAGCATCTTCTGTACCAAAGATGATGTAATCCATGGAAAGATGCATGGAACGAGAGAGTTTGACAAGGGTATCAATAGACATTTGGGAAGTGCCCACTTCCAATTGTCCATAGTATCCGGTACCGATGTCTGCCAGTTCCGCCATTTTTTCTCGTGTCAGTCCTAATTCTGTGCGGCGTTTGCGTAAACGCTGTCCAATTTCAACCAATTGTGTTTTCTCCATTATGCTGTATCACCTCTTTTTTGTTATTGTAAAGTAAGATTGCCCATGTTAGAATATGATAAAAAGTATCTAAAAATATTACTTTATAGCAACAAAATGTACAGGAAGGGAAATATTGAGATATCAGGGGGTGCAATATGTTTTGTAGATTTTGTGGGACAGAAAATGATGATTCCTATCAACATTGTAAAAAATGCGGGAAGCCACTTGGGTTTCCAGAGAAACAAAAGGAAGAAACCAAAGCAGTGATGGTTGTGGAGGAATCCAGACAGACGATATCAGATTTTTCTGTATATGATCGGGTGGAGTGTCCTTTTTGTGGCGCAGGACCGGAGAAATGCCAGCCCATCGGGAAAGCAGATACGAATTTTGTTACAGGTTTTAATTTTTGGACTGGCTGTTGTGGATTTCTGCTATTAGGACCTTTTGGGGTATTATGCGGTGCATGTGGAGGTTCCTCTGCAAAGAACAGCAGTGCTACCTATTGGGTCTGCCATCAATGTGGCAAAGAGTTTATGAGCAAACAATCGGCATTGGAAAACGCGGAAAAGGCTATGGGAGCGGCGATGGCATATACATTTTTGCTGTCCTTGTCTTTGCCAATTCTTTGGGATGTGGGTGACATGATTATATTAATCATTATTTTTATTATGCTGATCTTAGGATTTTGGGTAGTAATTCCTACGACCATGTCTGAGGTAACAGGTAGACCGCTTGAAAATTTGCTGAATGAATCTGAAAAAAATAAATTGTATCACAATCTGATTGCACGTGCAGCATTAAGTATTGTGATCGGTTTAATCATCGGTATTGCGGTGGTGCTTGGTCGATGAAAAGAAGAAACCATATTTTGATGGAATTAGGTGGAATCATAGGCTGCCACCAACGACCAGATCGCAGCTTTTTTTATAAAGGACATCAATTTCCGGTATGTGCCAGATGTACTGGTGTTCTGCTGGGACAGATTGTTGGTGTTCTTACCAGTCCGTTTTATACGCTGTCTTGGAACTGCATCAGCTTTTTCTGCTTTCTGATGTTTTTGGATTGGTATTTACAAAGAATGAAGATCAAGGAGTCCACAAATATACGCCGTTTGATAACGGGAATGATATGTGGATTTGCTTTAGGTCAGTTATATGTTGATATGATTTTGCGAGGAATCGCATGGGGTAAAGGGGTGTTATTATGGAAATAAAATGTCCAAAATGTGGTTTTGTTATGCCGGATGATTCCAGTTTTTGCGGAAGATGTGGCTGTGATTTGACGAAGTCTTTCTGCACAAAATGTGGAAAACCGCTGATTCCGGATTCTAAATTCTGCATGTATTGCGGTACTCCGGTAAATGGAGAAAGTAAGGAAATTGTTTCTCAGGATGCAGAAGTAGAAGAAGTAAAAGAATCCAAGAAAGTAGCATCAGCTGCAGAGATAGCAGAGGTGAAATCATCTCAAGAGCAGGCAGCGGTTTCGCCGCAAAATATAGAAGAGCCAAATCATTCATTTGAAAGCGAAACTGTAACCATTCCTGCTGCAGAAGTGATTTCGGAAAAAGAGCATGAAGCAGAAAAACAGGAAAGCATGGCAGCAACAGAAGTATGGCATCAAGAAGAAGATTTTACGGAAAAAGAATCAGCTAAATTGGAAGATGTTATTGGAAAAAATGCAGACTACTATATGGCTGAATTTCGAAAAATAGATGCTGGAGAAAAGACAAAATTCAACTGGGCAGCATTTTTCCTTGTATTTGCATTTTGCTTTTATCGGAAATGTGGGCATCTGGCGAAAAAATATTTTTTGATTCCAGTGATCTTGACTTTGCTTACAGCGCCTATTTACGCAATTGGAATGGCAACTTTCGAATTCTCTTTGTACACGGTTGCATCGGTTGTCGGGACAGTGGGCGGTATCTGGATTTTTGTAAATGCTATCCGCATGGGGAAAACTTTTAATGCGAAGTATTATGAACATCTACAGAGAGTCACAGAAATGAAGGATGAGAAAAGATATGGTACTTCTATGAAAAATGCTGTGATTTCTGTTGTAGTTTATATTGTTCTGACAGCAGTGATTTCTTCTGTGAGTACCAGCATAGGGATTGCGGCTTTGGGAAAAGCATTTTCCTCTGAAACAGAACATGAAGCAGAAGCAGTAACTGCAGATCTGGAAAAGGATTCTAAAGATTATGTGGGAGATGCAGATCTGGCATCTTTTCAAGGAAAATGGTATGGCTCTAATTTAGATGAATATGGAAATGCATCTACTTCGGATTTGTTGGGTATGGAATTAAATATTTCTTTTATAGATGGAAAAGGATATGCAAATTTGAACAGTAATACCAACAACTTCGACTCTGTGTTTTATGAACAAACTTATCAGGGGGACGAACTTTTACCGATTAAAAAAGTGGGGGATAACAAATGGCAAGTTGCTTTTGACGAGAAAGGAGAAAGCGGTCAGAAACTGAGCGTTGCACATCTGACACTTACGGTAAATCCCTTGGGGGAGTTGTATGGGGAAATCTCTGATTCTGTTTCCAGCAACATAAGCCGGGTACAGCTCTATCGGAAATCTGAATGGCTGAATGGGCAGTACCAATATTATGAAAAAGGCGAAGCTGTTCAGCCAGAAGAATATGGTGGACCGTTAGATGTTCTGGTTTGCGAAGATATATTGCGGGATTCTGTGTATGGCACTTGGTTTGACAGCACTGGCACCTTTGCAGGAACCATAAATATCAATCCGGGCGATATTTATGTGTATGGGGCAGAAAGCTCTTATTATAGGGATAATTCCATTTATATTGATTTTAGTTATCAGAATGATTCTACGAGAAAGCGTAAGATGCAAATTACAGGGTTGGAAGGGGAAATTTATATTGATGGAGAATGCTATACGAAAGATATGGCAGATACTCCTGGCACTTATTCTTATGATAGCTTCAGCAATTATATTTTACCAACGGATTCTCGTTACATTACATACAGCGATTTAGCGCCTTTCAGTAAAGAAGAAGTGGCACTCATTCGGAATGAAATATATGCGCGTTATGGTTGCACATTCAATAATGCGAATTATCGTACATATTTTGAATCTCAGAGTTGGTATTACCCGGTTGAAGGTAGAAATGCTTCCAATTTTGATGCTTCTATGCTGAATGACTATGAAGTGAAAAATATCGATACCATTATTGCTTATGAAAAACAGATGGGGTGGCGTTGATGTTGAAAAGATTTTTTCTGATGTTGGTAGGCGCGATATTCCTTTGTATAGGTTGTGGCAATGATAGTAGCACGGAATCTCAAAAAAACTATGAGGCTATGGCGACAGCACCATCTGCTTCGGTTGTTTCTGAGCCACTGCAAGAGGAAAAGCCGCTGGAAGGAAAAGTGATATGTGTTGATCCAGGACATTGTGTTGCTCCAGAAATGGGAAAAGAAGAGCGGGAACCCATCTCTCCGTTATCTACAGAAACAAAGCCCAAATATGTGGCAGGAACCAGTGGTGCAAACATTACAGAAGAACAGCTCAATCTAGTTGTGGGACTGCAACTGAAAGAGGCTTTGGAAGCGCAGGGCGCTGAGGTGGTTATGACTAGAGAAGTGTCTGAAATTGCAATCAGCAATATTGAGCGATGTGAAGTGGCACATAAAGCCGGAGCAGATGTTGCGATCCATATCCATGCAGATGGTAACAATGATTCTAGAGTGCATGGTGTTTCTGTTTTGGTTCCGTCAGGTGATTTGCTGGGGACACCATCTATCACAGAGCAAAGTAATCGATTAGGACAACTGATAGTAGATGCTGTAGCTGAGAAAACAGGAGCAAAGAATAGGGGAATCAGCCCAAGAACAGATATGGTAGCATTTAATCATTCTGAAATCCCAACAGTGCTGATTGAAATGGGATTTTTGACGAATCCAGAAGAAGAAAAACTGTTGGAAACAGAGGAATACCAGAGCAAGATCGTGGATGGGATGGTAAAGGCGTTGATGGAGTGGTATCGATGAAAAGAAATGTATAAACAAAATTGGAAATATTTGTTATTTTTTATGGAATGTGGTAAAATTATATAATAAAATGCAAATTTTGAGGGGCTTGTATATACAATAATTCGGTATCTATATCAGACTCTTGAATATAATAAAATTTTAGTATTTTGGAAATACGACAATTTTAATGATTTTTCTACACAAAATAAATGAGATAAAGTTTTGGATACGAGAAATTAGGAGAAAAATATGATTGACAAAAAATCAAAAGATGATGATTTAATTAATTCTGGAATTGCAGGCGCTAATTATGAAATTGTGCAAAGATATGGTTCAGCAGCACATCAGCATTATGTAGCATATTCTGGTATTGACAATGAGACAGAAAAAAAATTGGTAAAGGGATTGAAGAAGATTTCAGAGGAAAGGATTAATCCTCAATATGCATTTCAAAATATACAACAACAAGCGGGATATTCGGCTGAAGTAAAAGAAGTTGCTAAATTTAATTCTGAAAACATAATTAAAAAGAATCCTATAAGAAAAATTCGTGTTGATGATGTGGGCAAGGTAAATGATCCATTATATGACACAGTATTGGTAAAGAGTAATGGAGAAATAATTGAAAAAACTGAAGCCCAAATGAAATTTTTGGGTGCATCACAATCGGATCCTGAAGGGAAAGATAATTTCAAAAGGTCATTACAAAGACTAAAGAGTAAAAAGATGGAAAAATATATTAATCAGGATTTAGAAATAGATGTACCTTCGGATCAATATGGTAAAATAATAGAGAAGATCAATGAAGAAATCGACAAATTAACTAAACAATTAGAATACCAAAAGAAAAATGATAATATATCGCAGATAGATATTATTCAAAAGAAAATTGACAAGTTACAAAAGATTAAAAAAAATCTGAGACCTAGTGTTGTGACTAGCAAGGAGGCAGTGGAGGCTAGGCTTCATCCTAAAATATCAACTGCGAAAGATATTGTGAAAATATCACATCGAGCAGGTATTGAAGCAGCTGGAACAGCAGCAATTATAAGCGGTAGCATTTCTATAATTAAAAATTTAGTTTCTATTTGCAAAAAAGAAGTAGAAGCAAAAGATGCACTTTTTGATATTTCAAAAGATATATCTTTAGCAGCTACAGTGGGATATGGAACTGGATTTTCAGGAGCGGCTCTTAAAGGGGCTATGCAAAATTCTAGTCAAGAATATCTTCGAACATTGTCGAAAACAAATGTTGCAGGAACAGTAGCAGCTGTTAGTGTATCTGCTACAAAAACATTTATACAATATTTTAATGGGGAAATTGATGGAGTAGAATGTATTGAAACTCTTGGTGAACAAGGAACAGGAATGATATCATCAGCAATGTTTTCTGTAATTGGACAACTTTCCATTCCAATTCCTGTAATTGGTGGAATGATTGGCGGAATGCTTGGATACACATTATCTTCAGCAACATATGGAATTTTAATTCAGTCCTTAAAAGAAGAAAAACTTGCTCAAAAAGAACGAATAGCGGTTGAAAATGCTTGTAAAGAATATATTCAAATGATTCGTGAATATAGAGCAGAAGTGGAAAATATTATCAAAAAATATTTATTGGATTCTATGGATATCTTCAGAGAATCTTTTGCAGGTATTCAAAATGCTTTAGCTATTGGAGATACCAACTGGTTTATTGATAGTAGCAACCAAATTATTAAAAGTTTTGGCGGTCAAGCAACGTTTTCT
>ERZ779894.3702-NODE-3702-length-11520-cov-3.060619_pt1 | contig 11520 bp, 6 predicted proteins | sample MGYA00511587_ERZ779894 | MGnify/ENA primary metagenome ERZ779894 (study PRJEB29588, sample SAMEA2160490) | human gut metagenome | biome: human gut; feature: human-associated habitat; material: faeces | place: Denmark | collected 2008/2010 ... | reverse complement strand
CCGCCTCTGTCGTTGTCCAAAAAGGTAGCTTTCCATTCGTTGCCATCATAATTGGAAACAGGTTTCAGTCCCCCATCTGGCTTGCCGCCCTGAGCTTTGGAGGTAAAGAGGATATTTGTAGTATCCAGATTAAAAGCGGGGCGGGCATCATTGAAATTCCTAACATGATCTGTATCCAGAGCGCCGCCCGCATAAACAACGCCCACACTGATCGGTAAATACGTGTCAGGCGACCGCAGCCACCAGTTGCCGGTACTTTGTGCCGGAGGGCCTCCTACGTAATTCGTCACATAATCTGCCAGTTCCTGCGCAGAGAGGAAAAACAGCTTGTCATCTTCTGTCAGCTCGTTTGCACCCCACGAGTACAAAAACAGCATTGCCGCTTCCTCCTGCTTTGCAATGCCCCGCATAACATCCTGTTCAGCAACAGAGAAATTATTCTCATTGCTTGCAAAATCAGAACACCATTTTTGCGCATCGCTGTACTGCCACTCTTTGGGGATTGCTTGCCCAGCATTGGCGGTTCCGTCTTGATCAAACCGTATGCTTCCTAAGAACCCTTCGGACAGCAGGAACATTCCGGCAGTTTGCTTATCGTTTGCTTTCTCTGCATCCAGCACTCGCCACTTGATAGGGTCACTGCCATTCATACCAAAATAGATGTAGTCATTGGGTGTGTAGTAGATATTTCCCGTTGCTGAACTTGGAGTTGGACTTTCTATACCCGTTGTGCCGGACATAATGGTTTTATCCACTCCCGGACCAGGCATGGGCGCAGCCTCAACGGTAAAGGAAAGTGCAACCGCCGCTGTTACATTGTTTGTTCCAGAAACAGTAAGCGTTTCATTATGCTCGCCCTCACCAAGCCCGATGTTCGGCTGAATCGTAAACGTTGCCGTACTGCCATTGTTCGCAAGGGTTGCTTTGCCGCTGTCAAAGCCGTCACCTGCTGTAATAAGATAGTCGGCACTTGTGGGCAGGTCTATGGTTACTTCCTGATTGCCTGTATTTCTAACAGTTACGCTCTGGGCTTCTGGCGCGATTCCATAGCCCTCCGTTGCGCTGTCAAAATTCAGCGAAGTTGGCTCCGCAGTAATACTGGAAACAGCTTTGTTCGTAACGTTCAGCCAAACTTTCTGAAACTCACTTGCATAATCGGTTTCACGATCGCCATTGCATTGTTCGCTGAACAGATACAGGTTGTATGTTCCAGAAGCAAGGTCTGCGGGAATGGTAAGGTTCGCCGTTCCGCTCGCACTATTGTTCGCAATGTGTCCATAGTACAGATAGCTGCCGTTTTTTTCGATGATGGCAGAAACATATTCATTGTCGCCTGTATTGGCGCCGGAGTAGTCAAAGAAAATACTGCTTCCGGCAGCAGCCTCGACGACCTTGTTATTGACAGTAAAGTTACGGCCGCTGTCCAAAAGGGTCAGCTTCCATGCGCCGGAATCATTTGTTCCAACTGCCGAGAGGGTGCCAAGCCCAGCCTCCGGCTTGCCATTTTCAGCGGCAGAGGCAAAGAGGATGTCTACACCGTCCATATTAAAGGCGGCACGAACCCCCAGTGTTCTTTTGCTATATTCCCCTTCAGGAAATACGGTCCCCGTCTCTCCATACACATAGGCGGCATAAGAAAGATTATCTCCATTATTCTCACCAGGGGAGCGCAGCCACCAACCACTGCCTCCATTTTTTCGGATGCTTTGGTCCACCTGCAATGCCTCTTTTGTGGAAAGAGGCCAAAACAACTGGTCTTCTACTGCGTTACCTTTTACACAATCCGTATTCGCTCCGTCATATACGCCACTTTCAAGCGTGCGCGGTCTCACGAAGCTACGTTCGATTGTCGTTAAATATTGATTGTACGAAAGTTTATTCACCCACTCACGCACATCACTGTTCCAGTATTCGTTGTAGCCGTCTCGGTCAAAAGGTAGATACATGACAATCTCTCCTGCAGAGAGGAGCGTCACAGTCCATACTTTGCTAAATACGCCTTTGCCACTACAGCCGATAACGCGCCACGCAATCGGGTCTGGTCTGCCATCTATTGGGGTATTGCCAAAGTATACCGTTGCGGCATTTTCTGTGTTTACGTTCTTTTCCAATGCGCTCATATTGGGCATGATTGCCTTGTCTTCCCCGGCTGCAAGAGCTATATCCCTTGATACCAGCCCATCTGACATAGAAGCTACACCGCCGCAAACCTTAGTCAGTTCGGCACCCTCTGCAGAGCAGACTGGGCAATCCGCATCGACTTCTTCCTCGGTACAGAGGGTTTCACAGGCACATTCTTTCGGCTGTGCGTCGGACGGAGCCTCTGCAGCCCCGCTGCAAACTTCACAAACAAAGGTGCATGGACTCCCTGCCACAGCTGGAACATAGCCGCAGGCTTCGTCATGCTGGTGTTTGCAGTCTAATGTTTTGGTGATACAGCCGCTTTCCTCACTGCACACATGACCGCAGATTGGTTCTTTCCCATCTGCGTCAGACGAGGTAGCCGTATTCTCCGACACACTTTCTGCCGAATAACACTCTGCTGTATGTTCATGAACACACTTTGTTACAAGAGTATAACAATCCTCTGTGTGTTCATGGGAACAGGGGATTTCCGCTGTCCCCTCGGTGTAACCGCAAGCGTCGTCATGCTGTGGATGATGTTCACACAGCCCTGCCATGACTGTGTTGTTGGCATACGCCATGGACGGTACCAAAGACACCATCATACACAGGCAGACAAACGCCGCAAATAAACGTTTTCTCATGGCTTTCTCCTTCCTCTTTTCCCCTAAAATCATTTTTACTGTACAATGAAATACTATCGTCATCATTTATATTATTATACTACAAATAAAGTTCAAAAACTATCACCCATTTGACCCCCTAAAATAGGTGATGCCTGCGGGCATTTTCGCAGGCATTTTTACGATAAAAGCATATATCTTTTCGATTCTTGACATTCTGTTTTTTCTTTATTTGGATAGTAAGGATTCTGACTATATCCGCTGAAATATGTAGATATTCCGCCATTTTTTGATTCCTTTATCATAAAGGAGAAATACATCATCGGTGCAATCTTTGCAGTTGTCAATTTTTTGTTACATCACAATATGCGATGCAAGAAAACTCTACGCCAGTCAGAAGATTTTTAATTCTTTAGATTTAGATATATATATATCTTTTTCAGATATGTTTGCCTTTTTGAATAACAACGGTTCTTTTATTCACAGTTCTATAAAAATTTTCAATAGATCTACGTTTGGGAATCCCTGTTTGTCGATTTTCAGAAAAGAAAAAAGGCAGTGAGATTTTTTTCTATCATCTCACTGCCTCAAAATCGTTTTTTGACTCCAAAAACGCTATGTCATCTATAAAATTGGATTTTTTGGGGCTTTGAAAATTGCCCTCAAAAACCGCTGGAAGCCTTGATTTTACTGACTTTGCGGCTATGTCATCTATTTTGATCACTCATCCCATCATAATCTGATAAAATTTATGACTAAAGAATCTGTATGTCCCTTGTTGTAGGACGATTCTCCAAAAAGCTACAATATAATCTAAATACCAGCCTTCATTGACAACTTAATATTAATAATGCTTTATTCCTCATCCTGACTTTGTCTATTGAAAAGTATCTTCCCTGGGCATTTTTCTGGTGCATTGTACAACCTGCATACTTTACAATGTAAGCATTTTCCTGTATTTCTTTTATTTACTGCATCTACCATCCAATTGGGATTTACAATAAAACCTCGCCCTATACCGATCAGATCAGCTTTTGTTTGTTCCATAACATTTTGTGCCATTTCAGGCGATGTAATACCATTAGCAGCAAAAACAGGAATGTTGACCGCCTGTTTTATCTTTTCTGCTGCGTAAATAATATCCAAAAACGGATAACCTTCTGGACAATATGGCTCTTGCTCCATCTGAAAGCCATAAGATACATCAATGAAGTCTATTCCCATTTGTTCCAATTTTATTGCATGCTGCACAGAATCTTCTATTGTTGGCTCAAATCCACCAAGACGTATGCCTATTACAAAACTTTCAGGCACTCTTTCACGGATTTCCATAAGAATTTCCTTTACAAAAAGAAGCGGATCATCGCCATATTGGTCAGGTCTTTGATTCACTCTCTTATTCAAAAACTGACATATCAAATACTGATGGCAGCCATGCAATTCAACGCCATCATAACCCGCCTGATACGCACGGACTACTGCTGATACAAAATCAGACTGAATTGTATGGATTTCTTCCAATGTCATACGTTTCCCAATTTTCATTGTTCCGTTTTCCTGCATATAACTGTAGTTATCTGGGCATACAGGATGTTGGGAAATGCCCACTACCCCAGCATGATGAATCTGTAAAAAAATAGCACAGTTTTGCTCGTGAACTGCTTTTACAATTTTACTAAGTCCTTCTATATGGGTGTCATCCCAAACACCTAACTGGCGATCCATGAGGCGTCCATCCTCGTTAATACAAGTTGCTTCCTGAATAATCAGCCCTGGTTCACCCATTGCCAATTGTCTATAGTGCTCTACAGTTTCTGGTTCCACTTTGCCTGTATCAACTTTACTAAATGTTGTCACCATGGGAGTGACATATATTCTGTTTTTTATATGTGTGTTTTTTATATTCATGGAATCAAAAATGCTTCCAGCCATATCTTTTATTCTCCTTTTTCATTTTTATATTGCTTTAATGCTTTTACTAATTGATCTGGGCAGGATGTTCCTTTGTCTAGGCATTGGATTCCGTCTAGTTTTGATATTACTTCATCCACAGGAAGTCCAGATAACATTTTTTCTAATGCCTGTGTAAGTCCTGGGCATCCTTTTACAAATTTCACTGACTGAATGAAGCCATTTTCAATTTCAATATTGATTTGTTCTGAGCAAGTACCCTTTGTTTTGTATATCATTTCTTTTCTCCCTTCTTTACTTTGCTTTCGCCTTATGAAACGCAGCAATCTGCAATACAAAATTTAATACCAATAGTGCCAGAAAAACTGCAAAAATCCAATGAATCCCAACAGCAGTAGCATCTACGAAAGCAGAGGAATCAGCGTTTTTCTGGAATACCGTCAATATCACCGCCGAAACAGATGTGCCAACAGAGCCTGCCAATTGACCAAATGTATTATAAACGGCATTTCCGTCGGAATTATCTTTTGGTGATATATTTTGCAGAGCATGGGTCAATGTATTACCATAGGTACATCCCAATCCTACTTCCATAATAATGTAAAACACAACAACCATAATCGCTTCCATGTAAACTCCAGTTATAAAAAACAGACATGAGCCAACTATGGCAAGTATACTTCCAAAATAGATTGGTTTTTTCGCCCCATATTTATCTAAGATCATACCACTGCAAACAGAAAGGATTGCCTGACCCATAGCACCAGGAAGAAGGCACAAACCTGTAATAAAAGCACTTTTTCCGCATACAATTTGAAGATAATTAGAAAGAACAAACGAAAATCCTAAAAATACTATCTGCATAAATATGTATGAGAACAAATGATAATTAAATACTGCACTTTTAAAAACAACCAGTCTAATTAAAGGCTCATCTTTTCGTTTTGCATGCAGACAGAACACAATTAAAGTGAAAATACCAAAAACCAAACACAGTATTACTTTTACCGAATTTTCTGAAAAAGAATCTAGGGCTGTAATGCCATAAACCAAAAAGAAAAATCCTGCCATTACAAGGAATGCACCCATGGTATCCAGATGCGGCTTAGAAGGTGCCGTTTTCTGCTCTATCGTCATTCCTCCACCAAGCAGGGAAATCACTGTCAATGGAATCATAATAGAAAATATGGCTCTCCATCCCAGCATGGTAATGACAATTCCGCCAAAGGTAGGTCCTAAAGCAGGACCAGCAGACATGATGAGGGAGGCAACTCCCATCATTGTCCCTGTTTTTGAAGCTGGAACCTGTTCCAAAATGATGTTAAACACCATTGGCAATGATACCCCAATGCCAATCCCTTGGATCACTGCCGATAGTACAAGTGCCTCAAAATTCCATGCAAGCGTTCCCATAAGACAACCGATCAAAAATGTAATCCCTGAAAACAAAAACAACTTCTTTGTAATAAAGCGTTTCTTCAAATATGCGGATATTGGAGTAATCATGGCAACAACAAGCATTTTTCCTGTTGTTAACCATTGTACAGATGATGCACTCACCCCATATTCTTCCATAAGAGTAGGAAAAGCAATATTGGTTGCTGTTTCGGTTAATAGACCGCACAAAATTAACAAACTAACAGATAAGATCGCAATCAGCAATCTAGGTCTTAATCTTTCTTCATATTCCATTTTGAAAAATCCTCCTTGTATTTATTCAGTAGGACGCATCAGCGGAAACAAAATAAGCTCTTTGATATTATTTTCTCCCAGTATAACCTGTAAGATTCTGTCAATACCCATACCCCATCCTGAAATAGGCGGCATACCATATTCCATAGCTCTAACGTAGTCCTCATCCATCATCATTGCCTCTTCATCCCCAGAAGCTTTTAATCTTGCCTGTTCCATCAAGCGTTTTTTCTGATCAATTGGATCTACAAGTTCCGAATATGCGTTGATCACTTCCGCGCCATTGATTACAAGTTGAAATCTGTCTACAATTTCTGGATTTTCATCATTCGCTCTTGCCAATGGGGATAATGCCTTTGGATGTTCCACCAAAAATGTAGGTGAAATCAACTTTGGTCTGCTTACTTTTTTGTACAGTAGGTCGATCAAATTGCCACGACCAAGTAAAGAAATATCTGTTTCTGACTCTAAATTAATATTTCTTGTTTTTATTTCATGCAGAAGCTCCTCTGAGGTTTGATATTGTTCAATATCTATGCCTGAGTCACGCAGTATCAATTCTCTAAATGTCACAACTGGCCACTTACCCGCAAAATCAACTGTAGTTCCCTCTATCTTTAGTTTTGTTTTTCCAAACAATTTTTTTACAACCGAACATAACATATTCTGTAAAAAAAACATATTATCTTTATAATTGTAGTAAGCACAATAACATTCCAACATCGTAAAATCTTGAAGATGTGATGAATCAATGCCTTCATTTCTAAAACATCTGGCAAATTCAAATACTTTTGTAAATCCACCAACAATTGCTCTTTTTAAATATGTTTCAGGTGCAATTCTTAAATATACATCCATATTCAGCGCATGATGATGTGATATAAAAGGTCTGGCAGTTGCACCAGAAGGTTTATCGAGTAATACAGGCGTTTCAATCTCTATATATCCATGATCCTCAAGATATCTTCGAACTTCACGGACAAATGCAAATTTCATGATAAATTTTTTCTGCACATCTTCGTTCATAATCAAATCTAAATATCTTTGTCGGAAACGGCTGTCTATATCCGTGATACCATGATATTTCTCTGGAAGCGGTCTAAGAGCTTTTCCGAGGAATGTAATTTTATGTGCACGAATGGTTTTTTCTCCGGTTTTTGTAGTAAACATTTCACCACAAACACCTATAAAATCACCTATATCAAAAGCCTTTTTAAAAAAATCATATTCCTCACTTCCAAGCACATCTTTTTTCACTGCGATTTGGATACTTCCTTGAACATCACTGATCCTTGCAAAAGAAAGATTTCCCATTTTACGCATCAATATAATTCTTCCAGCAATACAGATATTTTCTGTTCCATCAGGAAGTCTTGGGGCGTCCTTTATCTGTTCATTCACATCAAATCTATCCGGATAGGGATTGATATGATTTTCGATTACATAGTCCAATTTGTTCTTTCTGGCTAATAAAAGATCATTTTCCATTTTTTCACTCCACTCTTTCTTTGTTCACATGCAGAAATCAAATCATATCATCTGCATTGCTCTTTTTACTTTATTGTTTTATAATCATGTTAAACTATCCCATAATGGGAATGTCAATCATTTCATTTCTGCAGGAGGGAAAAATGAACACATATTTAACCATCGGTGAATTTGCGAAATTACGTAATATAGATCGTAAATCTTTAAGATATTATGAAAGGATAGGTGCTCTGATCCCCGCATATACTGACCCAAAAACAAAATACAGATACTATAAAATAGAACAGCTGGTGGATTTAGATACAATCCTAATGTGTTTGGAATTAGGAATACCTTTAAAAGATGCTATCAATTACAAAAATGAAGACGGAACATTGAATATACTGAAGTTATATAGTGACGGAAAAGAAAAAATAAATGAAAAATTTATGCGCTTAAACATTACAATGAAGCGTTTGGAGTCTTCTATTAATGCAATCGGAGAAAACAAAAAATATCAAAATAAAGAAAACTTCTATCAACGCCATATAAACAAACGTTATATACTTCGTACCCCATTAAAAAAGTCAGATGATGAAATATTTTTTAAGAATCAAGCAAAAGATCTATTTATAAAGGCAGAAACTTATGGTCTTTTTCCTATATATAATTTTCCTATAGGATTAATGATAGAGCGCCAAAAAGATAATATAAATATTTACATCACAGTAGAACTAATGCCATATAATATTGATCACCCTGAAGTTTTGACATTACCCGAGGGGACTTATTTGTGCTATCAGGAGCATTCAGCTAATATATATCATCCATCCAGTTGCTGTATAGATATTTTTGCATCTAATCCTAGTATTGATATTGTAACAATTACAAATATCACTTTAGAAGAATATAAAAATGGAATTTTTCCTTTAGAAATTCAAGCTTTTATGAATAATCAAGAACTCTAATCATATCTAAAGTATGAAATAACCTTTGTAAAAGATGTCACATAATAGCTTCTATAATGGAAACTGAAAACGATTATAGCGTTTATTTCCCCTTTTGTTTTTCTTGTCCTTTCATAGGATACAAAATAGTCATCCAGTTCCATGATGCCAGCGCAACTTTCCACGGCTTTCTGCATTGCTTCCAATGTATTTTTCAGCATATACACTTCAGGATGTTCATGTGGCTTTACTTTTAATACTTTTATGACGCTTTCCTTCATGTTTCTCACCTCCTTAAAAATTTTTTAATTTTTTTCAAAAAAGGATTGTAATTTTGAAAAACCCCATTTTGTCGAATCAAGGGAACAAAAAAAGGCAGTGTGATGTTTTTTTCATCTACTGCCTTAATTCAAATATCTTTTCCATCGTTTAATATTCGGTTTGCTTATACAAATTTATTTTTTATACTTTTGCGACATTTTTCATCATAATTTTCACACTTTTCAAAAACTTTTTTAAATTTTTTTCAAAAAAGGGTTGTAATTTTGAAAATCGCTTTTTCGTTAAGTTCTGAAAACTGAAAAAGGCAGTGAGATTTTTTTTCATCTCACTGCCCGAAAAGCGTTTTTTGACTCCAAAAACGCTATGTCATCTATAAAATTGGATTTTTTGGGGCTTTGAAAATTGCCCTCAAAAACCGCTGGAAGCCTTGATTTTACTGACTTTGCGGCTATGTCATCTATTTTGATCACTCATCCCATGATGATTGAATGAAAAGTATGCCTGATGAAGCTGGTTGCCCCTTGGCGTAGGAGTATTTTTCAAAAAAGTGTGCTTCTTGTTTCTCTAAAAAATAGTGGAAACAAAAAAATCTGGAATGGGTGATTGCTCTTGCCATTCCAGATTTTGTTCTTTTCACTATGTATAGATGTTAACTTTTTTTGTAGTTTGCTTGAGTAATTCGAATAGAGTGATAACATTTAAATTACATTCTATCTGATATTTTGACTAATGTAATTTTTAATTGAGAGTATTACACTTGAAGGTTAATTCTAATTTTTTATAAAATAAAATTTTCTAAATCAACTTGTTTTCTAATCTACATACTTCTCTAACAAAAAAGTTTTCATCATTTTTACATTTTTGAATTACATATTTTTTAGTAGACTCAAAAAGTCCTTCTGTTTCTTTCAATCTTTCTAATATTAACTTTTTAATATACATATTGTCATTATCTATCAAACTTAGAATTTTTCTATTTATCATACTTATATTATCTTTATTGCTAAGCAAATTCAGAAGAATTATTGTTGCATTATATCTAATACTTAAATCATCTGAATATAACCATTGCAAAACATTTTGTAATATTACAGATTCAATCTTTTCTGGAATATTTGTTTCCTTGTTGAATTCCAGAGCATCAACAATCATTCTGGTAACAGCTATAGTTGTCGCAATATTATTCTGAGTATATGGCATTAATTCTAAGATGTTAGAATATGTTTCTTTTCCCATAAATGTAAATAAAAGTTGCAGTCCTATTTTTAAAGAAATAATATCTATATTAGACAGAAATGGGGGATACTCCATATTTTCAATTTTATATTTTTCTTCATATATTTTTTCATATATGCTTTTATTACATTCATAATCATATGGGTACTTTAATATAATAAAGTTTAATAAAGAAACCGCATCTAATTTAGTTTCAATTGACTCATTAGATATCATTAATGTATCTAACATTGCCGAGATAATTGACTGCATAAGCTCATTAGAATGCTTAAATTTTTTGTATGTCAATATCCATCTTAATCTTGCAATTTTTCGAATACCATGGGCAGCGTAATGTCCATCTTTTCCCTGTGTTATATTATCTTCTTGAATTTGCTCAATATATTTCCTTATAAATGGTGTAAAATCATAATCATCTTCAGATGTGTATAACATATAATCATTTTTATAATACTCAGGCATATACCTCTCAATTCTATTATCTATTTCATTTGTTATATTTTTATCTTGTATTCTTAATGTAGTCAAAAACGAAGGTGCATACTTAATCTGTTCTAATCCGACTTCGTCTTCAAACAATCCCTCTATATGTGAGATCAAACTTTCTGCATTTTCCGATTTCATCTTACTTATATCCATATAGTTTGAAATAAATCGAAACATATCCTTGTACCATCTACCGTACTTTTTGTCAATAAAGATACAACAAATTTCTGAAAGTTTATCTTGTGATATACGGTATGCAATATTTGAAAGGCAATTAAATATAGTTTGTCCAACATAAATATTAGGTTTTTCACTATTTGCCCATCCTATAATCGCACTCAGAATAATGTTTTCATATCGTTTAAAAACATCATCTTTTAAGTAATAGCCAGCTATCCCAAATGCAAGCAGCTGACTTATAGTTCTTTTATATTCAATAGGATGATTATTGCAGAACACCATAAATTGTTCAGCTTCTTCCGCTCTTAAATTTTTCAATATTTCTGGATATGAATTTAGAATCCCATTTATTTCTTTCGTTTCCCCACCGAAAATAGATAATTTTAACATTTCTCTTTTGAGATCCCAATCATTATACTTATTGTTTAAATAAAACAAAAAATACTTTAATCTTTTATACAGTAACAATAGATGTGTTAGTGATCCATTATACATTGAAATAATATATGAACTTGCTAAAAGCTCCCCATATTCTCTAATATCACTACCTAAAGCAACTGTATATGGAGATT
>ERZ779894.3699-NODE-3699-length-11524-cov-19.385474_pt1 | contig 11524 bp, 9 predicted proteins | sample MGYA00511587_ERZ779894 | MGnify/ENA primary metagenome ERZ779894 (study PRJEB29588, sample SAMEA2160490) | human gut metagenome | biome: human gut; feature: human-associated habitat; material: faeces | place: Denmark | collected 2008/2010 ... | reverse complement strand
CGGGCCGTCGCTGCCCGCGGTGCGGGCAGCGGCCGCGGAGGCCAGCAGCAACAGGGGTATGACGAGCGATTTGCGGTGCATGTATCGGTTGCGGTTATCGGGAGTACAAAGTAACGGTTTTATTTCGGTCGGTGCAATCCTAATTTATGAGGAGGCGCGTCACATCCCGTCGGGATCGACGTAGCCCGCCGCCAGGGCGTAGACCACCAGTCCGGCGGCGGTGCGGATGCCGAGCTTCTCCATGATGTTGCGGTGGGAGATCACGGTCGTCAGGCCGATTCCCAGCCGGTCGGCGACCTGCTTGTTGATCAGTCCGCCGGCGATGAGCGTCAGCACTTCGGCCTCGCGCTCCGTGAGCGGCTGCGCGGCCTGCGGCTGGACGGGCAGGGCGTGTTCCGGTCGGCGGACGCTGTGTTGCAGTCGCATGAGCGAGTGCACGAAACGCTCCTCGTCGGTCTGCACGTCGATGCAGTGCACCCCGGCGGGCGTCTGTCCGTTGGCGAGGACGATGGTTCTGTGGCTGCGGGCGCGGAAGAAGGCGTTGTGCGCCGCGAAGAGCTGCGCCGTGACGAAATAATGGATGAACCGCTCCGGATCGGCCTCCGCAAATTCCTGAAAGTTGCCGAACAGTTCCACGTCGGCGGCCGGGACTGCTTTTTCGAGGATGGAGCGCAGCCCCACGCCTACGAGAACGTTGGCGGTCAGGATGGCTATGACGGGGCGCTGCTGCATCATTCGTGGTGGTAGGGTTCGTTGTTGAGGATGGTGAAGGCCCGGTAGATCTGTTCGGCGAAGATGGCCCGCACGATCTGGTGGGAGAAGGTCATGCGCGAGAGCGACAGCCTGCCGTCGGCGCGCGCGTAAACTTCGTCCGAGAAGCCGTAGGGACCGCCGATGACCAGTACCAGGCGTTTCACGCCGCTGTTCAGCCGCTTTTGCAGCCACAGCGCGAACTCCACCGAACGGTATTCTTCGCCGCGCTCGTCGAGCAGCGTCACGTAGTCGCCGTCGGCAAGCTGGCGCAGGATGGCCTCGCCTTCGGCCGTGCGCTGCTGTCGGACGGTCATGCTTTTGGTGTTGCGCACGTCGGGCAGCGCGGTGACGGCGAACCGGCAATAATGATTCACGCGCCGGGCATACAGTTCCACCAGCGCGGCGATCTCTTTCGAGTCGGTCTTTCCTATGACGATCAGCTCTATGGTCATTGCGTTCCGCCTGTGCGTCGGTCGGGCACAGTACGGCGCAAAGATAGCCTTTTTATTCGGTTCGGGCAAATCGTTTTTCCCGTCCGGAAACGGCGATGCCGCGCTTCGGGGCGCGGCATCGGGGCTTCGGGGCCGGGGGCGCTATCCGAACAGTTCGTTCAGCACACGGGCAAGACGGTATCCGGCATTGCGGATCTGGCGCTCGATCAGCGGCAAGGCCTCGTTCAGGAAATCCTGTCCCAGCCGCTGCCCGGGCTTCGCCCATTCGAACTGCGCCTCGCACACGACGGCGTTGTCGTGGAGCCAGTCGCGCGGCGTTCCGGCGGCTACGGCCTGCCTTTCGGCTTTCGGAAGGCGGTCCAGCTCATCGGCCCACTCGCTGACCGACCAGATGCGCGTGGTGGTGATGATCTCGTTGTCCCAGACGCTGTGGATGGGGAATTTGTGCGGCTTGTGGTACTTGTCCTCGAACAGCACGTCGTATTTCATGTCGTGCGTCGTATACTTGATGTGCGCCGGGCAGTGCATGTCGCCCACCAGATGGATGATGTACTTGAGGTTGACCTCCACGGCCGAATCGGTGAGACTGCGGTAGTTCTTCAGGTTCTCGATGGCCTGCTCCAGTCCGTAGATGGCGTTGCCGCCCGTCGCGAGCATCGAATCCTCGTAACGCAGTCCGGCGTTCACGGGCACGGTGTGCCAGTTGTTGGTGAACTTGTACTCGGGGGTGTGGCGGTATTCGTCCATCCACTTGGCGAAGTAGACGATCGAGTGGCCCCCGAGGTACTTCTCGATGCGCTTTTTGGCTTTTTTCGTCAGATTGCGTTCGGCGATCTTGGCGATCGTCTCGTGGCCTTCGCGTCCCCATCCGAAGACGCTCCCCGTGTTGAGCAGGCCGGCGAAGAGCAGTAGCAGCAGCAGTTTTTTCATTGGGTTATCGTATTTACAGGTCCGAATTCCACTCGCCGTCGGTGTCGGAGTAGATCACCGGACGGGACTTTTCGACCGATTTGAGCCACTGGTAGGCCTTGTACATATTGTAACCGTTGCCCGAAGGACCGCCCAGGGAGTAGGCGATGACGCAGGTGAAATTGCGCGAACGGTAGTACATCGCCTTCACGCGTTCGAGGTAGTCGCCGACAAGCCGAGGGTCGTTCGACGGCGTGCCCCCGACGGTGCGGTCGCCGCTCCGCTCCGGGGCGTTGATGTTGGCCCGGTCGATGACGTAAAGGCCCAGAGAGTCGCACAACTCGTAGAACCATGCGGGCTGCGGATAGTCCGGGCAGATGGTGTTCTTTCCCTTGGCCTTCAGGGCTTTCAGCTCCGCGAGCGTCGTCTTGCGGTCGGCGGCGGCGTTGTATCCGGCCTTGACGGGTTTTAGTTCCTTGCCCAGCCGCATGATGCGTCCGTCGACGAGTTCGGTCTTGCCGAAGCCGATCTTCAGGGGCATATACTCCTTGTAGACTCCGTTGCGGCGCGTGAAAAGCATCACCTTGTAGAGGGGCGGCGTTTTGCTTTCGGCCTCCCATTTGTTCTTGTAGGTGTGGTAGATGAACGGCGAGAAGCGCACCGTGTCGGTCGAGCGGCCCGGGATGGTGATTTCGGTCATGTTGAATTCGAGCAGCTTGCCCTGCGGCGAGTAGATGTCGTAGCCGACGGTGACGGGTTCCTCGTAGTTGTATGCGTTCTGCGTCACGATTTTAAGGTCGAGCATTCCGAAATCGCGCCCCAGCGAGTCGGGCACCAGTCCGATTTCGAAATCGGCGATCGAGCGTTTGTTCTGGTAATAGAGGTAGCTGTTTTCGAAGGACTTGCGGACGACGGGGGCCGCGGCGTCGAGCTGCCGGGCGGGATTGTCGTTGCGCATCAGCAGTTTGAAGTCGTTGGCGCCCTCGCGGATGAAGGGGGTCAGGTCGAACTCCGCGGGCGTCAGCGGGTCGCTGACCTCGGCCACCTGGCGGTCGTTGAGCCAGAGCGAGTAGGCCGAACCGGGATTTTCCACGTGCAGGTAGACCATGCCGTCGGTCCAGGCGAACGGAATCTCGATCTCCTGTTCGAGAACGGCATGGAGAGGACCTTCGGTCGCAATCGTCACCTCGGGTTCGAAAGCCTTCCAGTAGCCTCCGGCTTCGCGGTTGCGGGCCTCGGCGTCGTGGCGCGCGTCGTAGGGGACGACCTCCGTACGGTAGACGCGGCCTCCTCCGGGCGTCATCGGGACCGGATTCCTCTCCTCCATGATCTGGGCCGTCGCAGAGAGCGCGCAGGCTGCCAGCGCAGCCGTCAATATCGTTCGTTTCATTGTTTACGGGGGTGTATAATCACGACAAAGGTACAAAAAAGTTGAATGGGTTCAAAACGGAATTGCATGCGGCCCGGTGAAACATTCCGACGCATGGAAGTGTCGTTACGGCACCAAAGGTACTTTTTTTTTGACAAATCGCAAATAATCGTTAACTTTGTCAATTCGGAAAAAACGACTGGAAACACAGATAAAATCGAGATATGAAAACGCAGAGAATCGTAGAAATCCTGAAATCGGACGCTGTCGATACCGACGTCGTCGTAAAAGGCTGGGTGCGCACCAAGCGCGGTAACAAGAACGTGGCGTTCATCGCCCTGAACGACGGGTCGTGCGTAGGTAATATACAGGTGGTGGTCGATCTGGCCAAAATCTCCGAGGAGCAGCTCAAGCCCGTGACCACGGGCGCCTGTCTCCGCGTCGACGGCCGTCTGGTGGCTTCGCCGGGCGCGGGGCAGGGCGTCGAGGTGCAGGCCGAAAAAATCGAGGTTTACGGTACGGCCGACCCCGAGAGCTATCCCCTGCAGAAGAAGGGGCATTCGCTGGAGTTTCTGCGCGAAATCGCCTACCTGCGTCCGCGCACCAACACGTTCGGCGCGGTGCTCCGCATCCGTCACGCCATGGCTTACGCCATCCACGAATATTTCAACAAACACGGATTCTACTATTTCCACACCCCGATCATCACGGCTTCGGACTGCGAAGGCGCCGGCGCGATGTTCCAGGTGACGACGCTCGATATGAACAACCTGCCCCGGACCGGGGAGGGGGCGGTCGACTACGCGCAGGACTTCTTCGGCAAGGCGTGCAACCTCACGGTGTCGGGCCAGCTCGAAGGCGAGCTGGGCGCACTCTCTCTGGGCCGCATCTACACCTTCGGCCCCACGTTCCGTGCCGAAAACTCAAACACCCCGCGCCATGCGTCGGAGTTCTGGATGATCGAGCCGGAAGCGGCCTTCTTCGAACTGGAGGACAACATGGAACTGGCCGAGGATTTCCTCAAATACCTCATCCGGTATGCGCTGGACAACTGCATGGAAGACCTCGAATTTATGAACAAGATGTGGGACAAGGGGCTGCTGGAGCGTCTGCACTTTGTGCTGGAGCACGATTTCAAGCGTCTCGACTACACCGAAGGCATCGAGATTCTGAAGGCTTCGGGCCGCAAGTTCGAATTCCCCTGCGACTGGGGCTGCGACCTGCAATCCGAGCACGAGCGCTACCTCGTGGAGGAGCACTTCAAGCGTCCGGTCATCCTGATCAACTACCCCAAGGACATCAAGGCCTTCTACATGAAGCAGAACGACGACGGCAAGACGGTGCGCGCCATGGACGTATTGTTCCCGGGAATCGGCGAAATCATCGGCGGTTCGGAGCGAGAGGCCGATTATGGCAAACTTCATGCGAGAGTCGCCGAATTGGGCATGAACGAGAAGGAACTCTGGTGGTATCTCGATACCCGCCGCTGGGGTTCGGCGCCGCACTCGGGCTTCGGCCTGGGCTTCGACCGCCTGCTGCTTTTCGTGACGGGCATGACCAACATCCGTGACGTGCAGCCGTTCCCGCGGACGCCCCAGCACGCCGACTTTTGACGAAAGCCGTCCGAGTGCGGCGCCTTCCGGCCTTCCTTCGCCGTCCGCGACAGCCACATACTTGAGTGTGCTCCTGCCGCGCCCGACTTCCCGAAAACCGGAATCCGCCCGCCCTGAACGACTTTCGAAAACCCTGAAACCCGATAAATGAAGAGACCAAATTCGGAATGCTGAACAATTCTTAATTTGGACCCAATATGGCTATTAATCAGAAACAGGTACTTTCGCTTCAGCAGAAGCTCTCTCCGCAGCAGATACAGATGATCAAGCTGCTGGAACTGCCCGCCGTGCAGCTCGAACAGCGCATCAAACAGGAGATCGAAGACAATATCGTGCTGGAAGAGGAGGAGCGTTCGGCCGAGGACGAGGAGCAGCCTCCCCAGCAGATCTCCTTCGACGAATACCTCCGGGAGGACGACACGCCGTCGTACAAGAGCCGCATCAACAACTTTTCGAAGGACGACAAGCAGCGTCCGGTCTATCTGACCGAAGGACGGTCGTTGCAGGAATATCTCGTCGAGCAACTGGGCTACCGCAATCTTCCGGAGCGCGACTTGCGGCTGGCGGTCTACCTGATCGGCAGCATCGACGAGGACGGCTACCTGCGCCGCGATCTGGAGTCCGTGGCCGACGACATCGCCTTCACGATGGGGCTTGAAACGACGGCCGGGGAGCTGGAACGCCTGCTCGGCATCATTCACGAACTGGAGCCGACGGGCATCGGCGCGCGCGACCTGCGCGAATGCCTGCTGTTGCAGATGGCGCAGATGCCGGTCAACACCCGTCCGCGGCGGCTGGCCAGGAAGATTCTGACCAGCTATTTCGACGAGTTCGTCAAGAAGCACTACGAGAAACTGATGGCGCGGCTGCAAATATCCGAGGACGATTTCCGCGACGCGATCGCCGAGATCCGCCACCTGTCGCCCAAGCCCGGCAACCTCTACGCCGAGGGCGGCACGGACACCACGCCCTATATCATTCCGGATTTCATCCTCGACTATCAGGACGGGCGGTTCAACCTCTCGCTGAACTCCTACAACGTTCCCGAGGTGCGCGTCAACCGCCGCTATATGGAGATGATCCGCGAAATGGTGGGTTCGGACGGACGGGTCAGGGAGAAGGACAAGGAGGCCATTCAGTTCGTGAAGAACAAGATCGACTCGGCGAAGTGGTTCATCTCGGCCATCAAGCAGCGGCACGACACGCTGATGCGCACGATGCAGACCATCCTGGACTACCAGCAGGAGTATTTCAAGGACGGCGACAAGTCGAAACTCCGGCCGATGATCCTCAAGGACATCGCCGACCGCACGGGGCTGGACGTATCGACCATCTCGCGCGTGGTGAACAGCAAGTACGTGCAGACGCAGTTCGGGATCATCCTCCTCAAATCGCTCTTCTCGGAGGCCATGCAGACCGATTCGGGCGAGGAGGTGTCGAGCTACGAGATCAAGAACATCTTGCAGCAGTGCATCGACGAGGAGGACAAGCGGCGTCCGCTGACCGACGAGACGCTGATGGACATCCTCAATTCGAAGGGCTACCGCATCGCCCGGCGCACCGTGGCCAAATACCGTGAGATGCTGGGAATACCGGTGGCAAGGCTTCGGAAACAGATATAGCCCGCTTAAGAAGCGGGATTTAAGGGCGGCAGGCTTTCGGATATCGGATTCGGGTCTGCGCTGCCTGCCTTGAAAAACGTTTTTTAAGCGGGCGGGTCATTGCGGGCGAATGCAATGAGCGTGGCAATCCGATGGATAGTCGGGAGGTCCCGACATGATCCGCAGATCGCCGCGTCGGACTGAAAGTCCTCCTCGCAATGACGCCCGTCTGAACGGCGGGCATTAAAGAATTGGAAATGAACTATAAAAAAATCGCTACCGGCATATCCTGGGTCCTGCATCCGTTCCTGCTGCCCGTCTACCTGATGGCGGTGCTGCTGACGATGACCGCCTTTTCGCACTATCCTCCCAATGTGAAGTTCTATTTGCTGTGGGTGGTGGCGCTCTACGCGATCGTCATTCCGCTGCTGTCGCTCGGCGTGCTGCGCTCGCTGGGCCGCATTTCGGACTACCGGATCGACGACCGCAGGGAACGCTTCCTGCCGCTGCTCGTCGGGGCCGTCTGCTACGTGCTGTGCGCCATCACCATCGCGAAGATTCCTTCGGCGATTTTCCTGCGCAAATTCATGGTCGCCGCGGCCTGCTGCGAGGTGCTGTGTCTCGTGGTGTCGTTCTACTGGAAGATCAGCCTTCACCTGACGGGCATGGGGGCCGTCGTGGCGTTGCTGGTGGTGATGAATGTCGTGGGCGTGGGCAACATGCTCGTTCCCCTCATGGTCGCCATCCTCTGCGCCGGGGCGCTCGCGTCGGCGCGCCTCTACCTCGGATGCCACAACGGCTGGCAGGTGCTGGCCGGATTCAGCGGCGGTTTCGCCGTGTCCGTCCTCGCGGTGCTTTTTCTGTAAATCGTCCCGAAAAAATGAAAACCGGCCGGAAACTGTTTCCGACCGGTTTTTCGTAGTTGTACCGCCTGTTAGACGCAGCCCTGGGCGAGCATGGCGTTGGCGACCTTCATAAAGCCGCCGATGTTGGCGCCCACGACGTAGTTGATGTAACCGTCGGATTGGGTTCCGTAGCGCACGCAAACCGCGTGGATGTTCTGCATGATGGACTTCAGCTTCGCATCGACCTCCTCGGGCGACCAGGTGAGGCGTATCGAGTTCTGGGTCATTTCGAGTCCCGAGGTGGCGACGCCGCCGGCGTTGGCCGCCTTGCCCGGAGCGTAGAGCAGCTTGTGCTGCTGGAAAATCCGGATGGCGTCGGGCGTCGAGGGCATGTTGGCGCCTTCGGCGACGCACATGCAGCCGTTGTCGACCAACGCCTGCGCCTCGTCGCCGTTCAGCTCGTTCTGCGTGGCGCACGGCATGGCGATGTCGCACTTCACGCCCCACGGACGTTCGCCGGGGTAGTAGGTTGCCGACGGATATTTTTCCGCGTACTCCTTGATACGGCCGCGGAAGATGTTCTTCAGCTCCATGACGTATTCCAGTTTCTCGGGGCTGATGCCTTCGGGATCGTGGATGTAGCCCGACGAATCGGAGAGCGTCACCACCTTGGCGCCCAGTTCGGTGGCCTTCTGGCAGGCGTACTGGGCGACGTTGCCCGAGCCGGAGATGCAGACGGTCTTCCCTTTGAACGAGTCGTTGCGCGTGGCGAGCATCTCCTGCGCGAAGTAGCAGGTTCCGTAGCCCGTGGCCTCGGGGCGCAGCGGGCTGCCGCCCCAGTCGCGGCCCTTGCCGGTGAGCGTGCCGGTGAATTCGTCGCGCAGACGCTTGTACTGGCCGAACATGAAGCCGATTTCGCGGCCGCCGACGCCGATGTCGCCCGCCGGAACGTCGGTGTCCTGTCCGATGTGACGTTGCAGCTCGGTCATAAACGACTGGCAGAATTTCATCACCTCATTGTCCGACTTGCCTTTCGGGTTGAAGTCCGAGCCGCCCTTGCCGCCGCCCATCGGGAGCGTCGTGAGGCTGTTCTTGAAGGTCTGCTCGAAAGCCAGGAACTTGAGGATCGAGAGGTTCACCGAGGGGTGGAAGCGGATACCGCCCTTGTAGGGGCCGATGGCGCTGTTCATCTGGATGCGGTAGCCGCGGTTGATTTCGATTTCGCCTTTGTCGTTGAGCCACGGCACGCGGAAAATAATCACGCGCTCGGGTTCGGCAATGCGTTCCAGCACCTTCATCTTTTGCAGGATCGGGCTGGTCACGATGTGCGGGGCCAGCGATTCGGCCACCTCGCGGACGGCCTGATGGAATTCCGGCTCTCCGGGATTGCGTGCAATCAGCCGGGCCATGAAGTCTTCGACGTACTGTTGGGCTTGTTCGTTCATAAGCGATTCGATTTTGAGGGGGTTTGTATTTGTTTCTCGCCCCTAAAAATAGAACATTTATCGGAGTTTTGCAACTTATTTAAGAATTTCGTAAAATATTTTATTTATCCGCTCCCCGAATTTGCTTACTGTCTGCGAGGAGGTTGGACTTCGGGAATAAAAATCCGTAACGAAAAATGACGGATTTGCAGTAAATCCGTCATCGAAATTTTTTCAAATTTTTTTCGGCTTTTCCCGCCGGGAAGCCCGTATTATTTCGAAAAGGCGAAGCCGACGTAGACGTTCTTGTATTTCGACAGCAGCGTCGTGGCCGTCGAAAAATAGGAGACTTTGCTGCCGAGCGCCGTGACGACCTCGACGAGTCTGGTGACCGGGAAGACCAGCACCAGTTCCTGCCCGCTGATGTAGGCGTGGCCGGGAACCGAACCCAGGTTGAGCTTGCCCTTGGCGAAATGGAGCGTCACGACGTGTGTCGGGGCGTCGTATTCGTAGGTTCCCGAGAGGGTGTGGGAGCCGAGCGTGGCGGTGAAGGCGTCGTCGTCCTTGCCGAAGGTGAACATTCCGGCGCCGGGGCGGATGCCCGCCTTGGCATAGGCCTTTTCGAGCTGTTTGACGACGGCGGTTTCGAGCGCCGCGCCCCCGACCTCCGAAGCGATGTCGCCTCCTTCGAACTTGACGCCCGGACCCGTGTAGTTCCACGTTCCGGCAAGAGCATATTGGGTCAGCTTGCCGTCGGTGGCTTTGTCGGCGGCCGCCGTGGCGGCTTTTTTCAGGGCCTCTTTCCAGTCCTGCGCCGAGGAGGTCGTGCCGCCGAGCAGGAGCAGGGATGCTGTGAATAACAGGAGTTTCTTCATTGGGTCTATGTTATAACATGTCGAGTTTGCGCAGCCATGCCGCTGCCGAGGCGTCGGAGGGCATGCGCCAGTCGCCGCGGGGCGAGAGCGTCACCGAGCCGACTTTCGGTCCGTCGGGCATGGCCGAACGTTTGAATTGCTGGGTGAAGAAACGGCGGACGAAGACCGTGAGCCACCGGAGAATCGCGGCGCGGTCGTAACTCCCGTCGAAGGCCTGTTCGGCCAGCAGCAGGATTTTCGCCGGACCGTAACCCGCGCGGAGGAAGTTGTAGAGGAAGAAGTCATGGAGTTCGTAAGGCCCCACGAGGTCCTCGGTCTTCTGGGCGATCCGGCCCTCGGCGTCGGCCGGGAGCAGTTCGGGGCTGACGGGCGTGTCGATGATGTCGAGCAGCGTGGCGCGCGTCGCGGCGTCCTGTTCCGTCGCGGCGGCCCACTTCACGAGGTGGCGCACCAGCGTCTTGGGAACCGAGGCGTTGACGCCGTACATCGACATCTGGTCGCCGTTGTAGGTCGCCCAGCCCAGCGCCAGTTCCGACAGGTCGCCCGTGCCGATGACCAGTCCGCCCTCCATGTTGGCCACGTCCATCAGGATTTGCGTGCGTTCGCGCGCCTGGGCGTTTTCGTAGGCCGCGCCCCGGCTGCCGGGGTCGAGGCCTATATCCTGAAAATGCTGTGTGCAGGCGTCGCGGATCGGGATTTCGCGGATCGTCACGCCCAGTCCGCGCATCAGCTCCAGCGCATTGTTGTAGGTGCGGTCGGTGGTCCCGAATCCGGGCATCGTGATGCCGATGATGCCCGCGCGGTCGAGGTGCAGGAAATCGAAGGTCCGGGCCGTCACGAGCAGTGCGAGCGTCGAGTCCAGGCCGCCCGAAATCCCGACGACGGCCTTTTCGGAGCGGGTGTGAACCATCCGCTGCGCAAGTCCGTGCGACTGTATCCGGAAAATCTCCTCGCAGCGTTCGCTGCGGTCGGCTTCGTCCTTGGGTACGAACGGCATCGGGTCGATGTCGCGGTCGAGCGCCACGCCGCGAAGCCCCTCGGGGATTTCCATTTCGATCACGGTGTTCTCCGTGGCCCCTTCGTTCGCGCGGAACGAGGTGTTGCGGCGGCGTTCGAACTCCAGCCGCTCGATGTCCACGTCGGCGACGATCAGCTGTTCGTCGGGCGAGAAGCGCGCGGCTTCGCGCAGAATGCAGCCGTTTTCGGCGATGACGGCGTTGCCGGCGAACACGAGGTCGGTGGTCGATTCGCCGAAGCCCGCCGAGCAGTAGACATAGGCCGCAATCGCGCGTCCCGACTGCTGGGCCACCAACTGCCGCAGGTAGGCGTGTTTGCCGACCGATTCGGGCGATGCCGAGAGGTTGAAGATCACCTTCGCGCCGTTGAGCGCCAGCTGCGACGAGGGCGGTGCGGCGGTCCAGAGGTCCTCGCAGATCTCGATGCCGAACTCCGCGCCGTTGACTTCGAACGTGAGGTCGGCGCCGAAGTCGGCCTGCTGCCCCGCGACGGCGATATGCTCGTCGGAAATCCCGGCGCCCGACGCGAACCAGCGGTTTTCGTAGAACTCCCCGTAGTCGGGGATATAGGTTTTGGGAACCACGCCCAGCACTTTGCCTTGCGTGAAGACCACGGCGCAGTTGTAGAGCGTCGACCCGTGGCGCAGGGGAGCGCCTGCGATCAGCG
>ERZ779894.3694-NODE-3694-length-11534-cov-3.168917_pt1 | contig 11534 bp, 7 predicted proteins | sample MGYA00511587_ERZ779894 | MGnify/ENA primary metagenome ERZ779894 (study PRJEB29588, sample SAMEA2160490) | human gut metagenome | biome: human gut; feature: human-associated habitat; material: faeces | place: Denmark | collected 2008/2010 ... | reverse complement strand
ATCACCACAGGACCAAAGACGAAAAGGTTTGAAAAAGAAATTGCAGACTTTTTAATAGAAAATGGTGCAAATGTTATTTTAGGCAATCACCCTGCAGTAATTCAACCTATGGAAGTAAGAAAAAATGAAGAGGGGGAAAACGTATTTATTGCTTACTCTTTAGGAAATTATATTTCTTCCATCGATTATGCAAATTCTAAAATAGAATTGGTATTAAATATAGAACTCAGAAAAAGTGGTGAAGATGGAAAAGTATATTTAAGTAAAGTGGACTATACACCAATTTATGTGTTAGATAGAGGACAAGATGCAGAAAATCGCTATCAGCTAATAGATATGAAAGGTATAGCAAAAGCTTATGCAAATGGAAATAAAGATATTGTTAGTAAAGAAACTTATGAAGAATTATTAAAAGGATTGGATTTATTAGAAGAAGTAGTGGAAACAAACGAAGAATAATAAAATAATGAGAGAAAGTTATTAAAAAACGTAAAGAAACATAAAGAAAAGTAAAAAAACGTAAAAAGTGTAAAGAAAAGTAAAAAAGAGTAAAAAGTAAGAAAACAAAAAACAAAATGTGATACGATAGAGCTAACTTGGGAGAACTGAAAAATTCTTTGCAAAAATAGAAAAGTGGGAGGAAGCGTATGAAGAAAAAAGTAATCGCGATTGTGTGTGCAGTCGCAGTGCTGGCGGCGGCCGGAGGGGGAGTGACATGGCATTTCCTTGGAAACAGTACAAAAGAGGACGATAACGTCGTCTATGTCAATACTGTAAAAGCCCTGACCAATCTGGGAACTGGAAATGGAATGGAAAACCGCTATGCCGGTGTTGTGGAGTCGGAAAATACCTGGAAAGTAGAGAAAAACAGCGAGAAAAAGGTAAAGGAAGTTTATGTGGAAGTCGGTCAGGAGGTTCAGGTCGGAACACCGCTGTTCTCCTACGATACCGAGAAATTCCAGAGTGACCTCGAGCAGGCGCAGCTGGATCTGGAACGCATAAACAATGAACTTTCAAGTATGAATACCAATATCGACCAGCTTTACAAAGATAAAAAGCAGGCATCAAAAGACCAGCAGGCAAGCATCACACTGGAAATTCAGGAAGCGGAGCTGGATTTAAAGAAAAAAGAATATGAAGGAAAATCAAAACAGGCGGAGATTGATAAATTAAACGATAACATCACCAATGCGACCGTGATCAGCGAAATCGCCGGTGTTGTAAAATCAATCAACAACGATGACAGCAGCGCCGGCGCTTACTCCGGTGACAACTCCGACAATTCCTTCCTGACCGTTCTTGCAACGGGAGATTTCCGTGTAAAAGGCCAGATCAATGAACAGAATATGAGCGACGGTTCGATTACCGAAGGAAGCCAGGTGATCGTGCATTCTCGTGTAGATGAGAATCAGACCTGGACCGGAACCGTGACAAAGATTGATCGGGAAAATGCACGGACAGGAAGCAATAACGTTTACAGCAGTTCGGGAGACGGTATGACGCAGTCAAGCAACTATCCGTTTTATGTACAGCTCGATGGAACAAATGGCCTGATGCTCGGTCAGCACGTTTACGTAGAGCCGGATGTCGGCCAGCAGGAAGTCAAAACAGGAATCTGGCTGTCTGACTCCTTTATCAACGATGTCGACAGCAATCCTTACGTCTGGGCCGATAATGGAAAAGGCAAACTGGAAAAACGAAGCGTAACCCTTGGAACACACGATGAAAATATGATGGAATATCAGATCACCGACGGCCTTGCAGAAGATGATGCAATCACCTTCCCGGAGGACGGTCTGGAAGAAGGGATGAAGACCGTAGTCAGCACCGACGGATCACTGGGACAGAGCAATCCGGCCGGCGGCGAGGATGACGGAATGGTGGATGACGGTATGCTTGACAACGACGATGGAATGGTCGACGACGGTATGACGCAGGATGAAAACGGCATGGTTGACAATACCATGGACGGCGCAGAGTACAGCGGTGAGGAAGATACAACGAACGTGATCGGCGGCGCCGACAATGGTAAGGCAGAACCGGCAGACACACAGGAAGCCGGATCAGCAGATGACGGGGAGGTGCAGCCGTGATTCTGGAATTAGAGAATATCTGTAAAGAATATATGCAGGGCAAAATCCCGGTTCCGGTTCTGAAAAACATCAACTTCTCCATGGAAGAAGGAGAGTACGTTGCGATCATGGGTCCTTCCGGTTCCGGAAAAACAACACTGATGAATATTGTCGGCTGCCTCGACCAGGCGACGAGCGGACGGTTGATCCTCGACGGACAGGACATCAGCAAATGCAGTGACAATCAGATGTCGGACATCCGCCTGCAGAAAATCGGCTTTGTCTTCCAGAACTTCCAACTCCTTGCAAGACAGAGCGCAATGGAAAATGTATGCCTGCCGTTGACGTACGCGGGCGTGCCGAAAAAAGAGAGAAGAGAGCGGGCAGCGATTGCCCTCGAGCGGGTGGGGCTCGGCGACCGTATGAGTTTCAAACCGACCCAGCTCTCCGGCGGACAGAAACAGCGTGTGGCGATTGCAAGAGCGATCGTCAACCATCCGAAAATTCTGCTGGCTGATGAGCCGACCGGAGCGCTCGACTCCCATTCCGGCGAGCAGGTCATGGAGCTGTTCCAGAGCCTGAACGACGAGGGCGTCAGCATCTTGATGATTACGCATGACGCGGAGATCGCATCGATGGCACAGCGCACCGTGGAGATCCGCGACGGAATGATGAAATCGAAGGAGGTGGCCGAAGCATGAAAAAAGGAAAAGCCGCAAAGAAAGTCGTGATTGCAGTTGTGACCGCAGTTGCCGTGGGTGGCTTCAGTGTCGGCGGTTATTACGGCATCCGCCAGGCGCAGAAGACGACCGTAAAAGTGTATCCGGTCAGTGACTTTACGAGTGGTTACTGGGGAGACAGCATGAACATGGAAGGCCAGATCACCTCGACGGCTTCCCAGAACATCTATCTTTCCGACAGCCAGACCATTTCCCAGGTTCTCGTCAAAGAGGGCGATGTGGTAAATGCCGGAGACACGCTGATGACATACGATACCAGCATGATTGAGCTGGATCTGGAAACGCAGCAGTTACAGCTTGCACAGACAAAGCTGAAAATCCAGCAGAGTGAAAAAGAACTGGAAAAGCTGAAAAAGACAAAACCGGTATCGGATACGCCGCTGAATCCGGTGGAGCCGGATTTCCCGGATTTCCCAGATGAACCCATCGATCCGGATTTCCCGGACGAACCGATTCCGACCCCAGAACCGGAGCCGACGTACGAGGATGCTGTTCTGTACAGCAGTACGAATAAGCTTGTATTTGGTTCCAAACCATACAAAGGAGAAGGAACGCAGGAAGACCCATACACCTATCTCTGCGCACCGGGAACAGTCCTGACAGGCGGATTCCTGAATCAGATGGCAGGATACGCGGATGAAAAGGGAACGAAAAAAGAAGAGGACAGCGAAGGATACTGGTTTCGCCTGGAGATTCATGAGGAAAACAAAGCCGCAGAGGCGCTGGAAACCGTGTGGGAGCAGGATGGAACGAAGATTGCGAAAGCATACGAGACTTCGTATGAAGCAGTCCTGAGTCTGAAAGAATCCGAATCGGCGGATGCACCGGAAATAAAAATCACCACGCCGCTTGCCAACACAGAGGTGGCAGAGGGCGGCGAGCTGAAGCTGAAAATCGGAATCAATGAGAAGAAAGATACCGAAGAGAAGCCGGATGAGAAAGCCGACGATAAAACGGATGATAGAACCGAGAGTCCGTCCGAGGACGATGTGACACAGCCGGGTGAAGCCGGAAATGGAAGCGGTGAGGCAGACGATTCCACGGAAAACACCGAAACGGATGTCACTTACACATACGTCTGGAAACACAACGGAAAGACAATCGACGGAGATTTTAAGGATACTTACACAAAAGAAAACATCACAAAAGAGGATGCCGGAATCTATACAGTAGAAGTGACAGCGAAAAATGACAAGGGTACTTCCATGGCAGTCAGCACTGCAAATGTGGCGGTAAAAGAAGGAACGATTACCCCGACACCAAGTGTAACTCCGACCCCGAGCGTTACGCCGGGACCGAGTGTAACTCCAGAGCCGACCGTCAGCCCGGAACCAAGTACAACACCGATTCCGACCACAGAGCCGGTTCCAACAGAAACTCCGGTGCCGAGCGAGACCCCAGTTCCGACGGAAACGCCGACGCCGACCGAAGCCCCGGCAGAACCGGAAGCGGAACCGCAGAGCGAAGATGCGCCGGAAGCAGTGCAGACGACAGCAAAAACCGTATTCTACGGTGAAAAAGCATCGGTACAGTCCCTCTTTACATCATCCACAGGAAGCAGCGCAAATAACAATACTTCTTCCGGTGATGATACCCAGATGACCTACACAAAAGATGAGTTGAAAAAAGCCATCAGCGAAAAAGAAAGCCAGATCCGTAATCTGAAGCTGGATCAGAAGGAAGAGGAACTCAAAGTCAAAAATACGCAGAAATCCCTGGATTCCCAGACCGTAAAAGCGACGATCAGCGGTGTGGTAAAGAAGGTTGGAAATGCAGAAAACCCGTCCAACGACGGAAGCGCCTTTATCCAGGTCAGTGGAAACGAAGGTCTGTACGTGCGCGGCTACTTAAGCGAGACGTATCTCGATCAGGTAAAAGTCGGCGATGAACTTAACGTGACTTCCTGGTCTTCGGGTGCTTTTGCAGCGGCAACCGTAACCGAGATTTCTCCGTACCCGACAACAAGCTACATGTCGTACAGCGAGACACCAGCCTCCTTCTATCCGTTCACAGCCGTTATCCCGGAAGGCGGAGAAGGTTTTGAAAACGGTGACTGGATCGAGATTGCAATCACTGTCGGAAACGATGTAGAAAACGGCAACGGCCTGTACGTCAGCAAAGAATTCATTCGCGAGGAAAACGGACAGAAATTCGTTTATATCCGGGATGAAAATGATAAATTAAAGAAACAGAATGTGGTAACCGGAAAACTTCTGTGGGGCAGTTATTACGAAGTGAAGAGCGGTCTTTCCGAAGAGGATTACATTGCATTTCCGTACGGCAAAACCGTGGTGGAAGGCGCAGACACGAAGGAATCCAGTTCATCGGATTATTACAACAGTTAAGGAGGCGCATTATGTTAGAAAATGTAAGACTTTCCTTTCAGGGAATCTGGTCACACAAAATGCGTTCCTTCCTGACGATGCTGGGTATTATCATCGGAATTGCGTCGATCATCTCAATTGTCTCCACGATCAAGGGAACGAATGAGCAGATCAAACAGAACCTGATCGGAGCCGGAAACAACAACGTGACCGTCAGCTTAAAGCAGGGCGACGGTGATTACTGGATGGACAACGGACTGCCAAGCGGCGTGTCGAAACTGTCCGATGATCAGAAAAAGCGGATCCGCGAGCAGGATCAGGTGGAAAATGCATCGTTTTACACCGAAAGAACGTATGTGAGCGGCATCGCAAAAGGAAACACAACACTGGACAGTGCGAAGGCGCTTGGCGTGGATGAAAATTATCTGTCGACGTGCGGATATCAGATTTATCAGGGACGCGGCTTTGTGGAGAGCGATTTCTCGAAGACCCACAAAGTTGTCCTCCTCGACGATACCGCAGTGCTGACACTCTTCCCGGATGAGTCGCCGGTCGGCAAAACGATCGAGATCATGGGAGAGCCGTTCACGGTGATCGGCGTGATCAAAAAAGCCGATTCGTTCCAGCCGGTCATCAATTCCAGAGATGACTACTATACGTACAATCAGGAATCCTATCCGCTGGTGCTGATGCCGGATGTCTGCTGGCCGATCGTATTCCAGTATGATGAACCGGAAAATGCCGTTGTGATGGCAAAAACGACCGAGGATATGAGCACGGTGGGAAAGACAACAGCGGATATCATGAACGAATCCGTGACCAATACAACTGATTCTCTTTCCTATCAGGCAGAGGATCTGCTGGAGAAAGCAAAGAGTCTGCAGGAGTTAGGCCAGAGCACGAACCAGCAGCTGATCTGGATCGCGAGCATTTCGCTTCTGGTCGGCGGTATCGGTGTTATGAATATTATGCTGGTATCTGTAACGGAACGTACAAGCGAGATCGGCCTGAAAAAGGCGATCGGAGCAAGAAAACGCAGAATTCTGTTCCAGTTCCTGACCGAGGCGGCGGTGCTCACCAGCATCGGCGGACTGCTCGGCGTGCTGGGCGGCATTATCATGGCACAGGTGATTTCGAGGGTATCGCAGACGCCTGTGGCGATCAGTATTCCGGCAATCATTTTCTCCGTGGTCTTCTCCATGGTGATCGGTATCGTATTCGGACTGCTGCCGTCGGTAAAAGCAGCGAACCTGAATCCGATCGATGCGCTGCGAAGAGAATAGAACAAAAAAGAGTTGAAAAATCCGTGCGGGTACAGCGTAGGTGCTGGATCCGTGCGGATTTTTTGTGCGGCGTGTGCGGATGAAACTTAAGATCTTTACTTTTTGCGGAAAGTCGGTTATACTGGAAAATAAGCGCAATTTGCGGCGCAGCAAAGAGGCATTCGAGTTTCGGATTCGGTATGTTTATGAAAATATAAGAAAGATTCAAAGACATTTCACATTCGTTTATGGTATAATCAAACAAGAGTATGACCAACGAAAAGGAGTATACGCGAATGAATATTTTGTTTTTTATCACACCGAAAAGTGAAACGGCTTATCTGTATGACGACTGCTCACTTCGGCAGGCCATCGAGAAGATCGAATATCATAAATACACGGCGGTTCCGGTACTGAACAAAAAGGGCTGCTACGTGGGAACACTGACAGAAGGAGATCTGCTCCGCATCATAAAAGAACGGTATCTGCTGAATTACCATGAAGCAGAGGATATCCCGCTCTGGCAGGTTCCGAAACGGTGGAATTATGAGTCCGTCAACATCAACAGCAACATCGAGGACCTGATCGAGATGTCCATGCGGCAGAATTTCGTTCCGGTTGTGGATGACGAGGGAATCTTCATCGGCATCATCCGAAGAAGAGATATCATCCAGTACTGTTATCAGAAAAGCGGCATTAAAGAAGAGGAAGAAGCCCGGCGCAGCGCGCGGAAACAAAACGCAGAACAGATGATTCTGCAGTAAAGAAGAAAATGAGGGAAACATTATGAAAAAACTGATCGATCTTATCCAGGAAGAGCTGGTAAAAGCCTTTACCGCTGCGGAGATGGACCCGTCCTATGCAAGGGTTTCCGTTTCCAACCGCCCGGATCTGTGCGAATACCAGTGCAACGGCGCAATGGCAGCTGCAAAAGCATACCACAAAGCACCGATCCAGCTGGCTGAAGCAGTTGTAGAAAAAGTGACCGATCACAGCGTGATCGGTGAAATTGAAGCCGTAAAACCGGGATTCATCAACCTGAAAATCAACCCGGAATTTCTGGCAGATTATCTTTCCAAAATGCAGAACGATGAAGATCTTTCTGTAGAAAAAGCAAAAAATCCGAAAACCATCATCGTAGATTACGGCGGAGCAAACGTGGCAAAACCGCTTCACGTCGGCCATCTCCGTTCCGCGATCATCGGCGAGAGCATCAAGCGTATGGGACGCTTCATGGGGCACAACATGATCGGTGACGTTCATCTTGGAGACTGGGGTCTGCAGATGGGACTGATCATCACCGAGCTGCAGGAGCGCCATCCGGAGCTTGTTTATTTTGATGAGTCCTTTACGGGAGAGTACCCGGAGGAAGCACCGTTTACGATCAGCGAGCTCGAGGAGATTTATCCTTGCGCAAGCGGCAAATCGAAAGAGGACGAGGACTATAAGAAACGTGCACTCGAGGCAACGAGAGAGCTGCAGCAGGGCAGAAGAGGATATCGTGCGATCTGGAAACACATTATGAACGTTTCTGTTGTCGATCTGAAAAAGAACTATGGAAACCTCGACGTTCATTTCGATCTGTGGATGGGTGAGTCCGATGCACAGGAGTACATTCCGGACATGGTAGATTACCTGAAAGACAATGGTTATGCACATTATGACCAGGGCGCACTCGTTGTTGATGTCAAAGAAGAGACAGACACAAAAGAGATCCCGCCGTGCATGATCTTAAAATCCGATGGAGCAGCTCTGTATGATACGACAGACCTGGCAACCATCATCCAGCGTATGAAACTGTACAAGCCGGACGAGATCTGCTATCTGGCAGACAAACGTCAGGAGCTTCACTTCGTACAGTGTTTCCGCTGTGCAAGAAAAGCAAAACTGGTGAATGATGATACCGTTCTTTCCTTTATCGGCTTTGGTACCATGAACGGAAAAGACGGAAAACCGTTCAAGACCCGTGAGGGCGGCGTTATGCGTCTGGAGCGTCTGATCGGCGAGATCAACGATGAGATGTATCAGAAGATCGTGGAGAACCGCAGCGTAAAAGATACGGATGCAAGAGGAACGGCACAGATTGTCGGACTGTCTGCTATTAAATACGGTGACCTGTCCAACCAGGCATCGAAAGATTATGTATTCGATGTTGAGAGATTTACTTCCTTCGAGGGAAACACCGGTCCGTACATCCTGTACACGATCGTTCGTACAAAATCCATCCTCGGAAAATATAAAGAAGAGGGAAATGAACTGAAGAAAGGCGCACTTCTGGCACCGAAGAGCGACAGCGAGAAAGCTCTGATGCTTTCCGTATCCCGTTTCAACGGCGTTGTGGAGAACGCATTCGAGGAGAAAGCACCGCATAAGATCTGTGCTTATATCTACGAGCTTGCAAACGAGTTCAACCATTTCTACCACGAGACCAAGATCTTAAGTGAGCAGGATGAGGCAAGAAAAGCATCTTACCTGGCACTGCTGGATCTTGTCCGCGAGGTACTTGAGACCTGCATCGACCTGCTGGGATTCTCGGCACCGGAACGGATGTAAGATTCGCCAAGAGGGAAAAAATAGATAAAAAACAGGCGATTTTTTTGGCAGCCGTCGGCTTCTGTAGTTCTTGCAGAAACGGCGGCTGTTGTGTTATACTTACATCACGATTTTTCATCCGCTTGGACATTCGTCCTGAAAAATCGATTCTATATTACTCTATCGAAGAGCCATTCGGCTCAATTTATATCCATGTACAAAAACAGAATATCGGACTGACAAACACTTTGACGTAAAAAGAGGAGGCGGGATCATTGGAAAAGTAGAACTTCCGGGAGGGAAGTATCGCCTGCTGTCAGTGCTCGGAAGAGGGGCAACGTCTGTCGTTTATCTTGCAGAGAAAACTGGATCCGGAAAGCGGTATGCAGTCAAGGTAAGTATATGTGACAGGGAAAAACTGCGCCGGGAAGCGTTTCTTTTACAGAAGTTTTCATATCCCGGGATTCCCTGTGCGGTGGAACTTCTGGAAAGTAGGACAAAAAGCTTTCTGGTGATGGAAGCTGTAAACGGAAAATCTATCGGACAGCGTATGCGTAAGGGAGAACGGTTTTCCAGCCGGGAAATTCTGAAAACGGGAATTGCCCTGAGCGGGATTCTTTGTTATCTCCATGCACAGAACCCGCCGGTTTTCTACCGGGATCTGAAGCCGGACAACGTGATGATAACAGAGCGTGGTGAAATATACCTTGTGGATTTCGGTGCAGCCGGAACAGAAGAAACGGGTGTGGAAGTCCGTTATGGAACCCGCGGTTATGCAGCGCCGGAGCAGTATGACGGGAAGTGTGACGCCCGTTCCGATCTTTATGCACTCGGCGCACTGCTTGCGGCAATGGCGAAGCATGCGAAAAAGCGGCAGAAAAGAGGACTCTGGCGGGTGATGGAAAAGTGTATGCAGAAAAAGCCGGAGGAGCGGTATGCGTCTGCCGGAGAAGTCAAAAAGGCACTGCGGCGGCTGGAAAGAAAGCGAAAAGGCAGGAAGACTCTGCGGATCTTTGCAGTTTTTGCTTTTCTGACAGGAGGAGCGGCTGCAGTTGCCAGCAGGATGCCATGGGGGCAGTTTCCGGCGGCAGACGAATGGGAGGAGCAGGGAGATCTCTGGTTCTGCGGAAATCCGGTGGAAGAAGGCAGTCTGCCGAACTACCAGAAAGCGCGGGAAGCGTTCTTAAAGGCAGATCATCTCAGTCAGGCGGGGCGTGTGGAGCAGGAACTTGTGGAATACTGTCTGGCGGATGATGCGGCAAGGGAAAAAATGCAGATGGAGCCATTGCTGGCTGAATTTTATGATGACACGCAGCAGGAGCCGGAAAAAGAAAAACGCTGCCGCAGATATCTTGCTGTTGCAGGAATGTATTTCAGTTTTTCCGAAGAACTGGCGCGTGAAAATGACACAGACGCCATGCGGAAAGGAATCGAAGTGCTGGAAAAGGCCGCAGGCGAGAATATGGAGGGGCAGTGGGAGAACGTCATCTGGCAGAGACTGGCGGATGCGTGCTATCTTGGCGGAAAATCCGGGGATGGGGAAAGAGAACAGGACTGGTGCCAGGAGAGCTTTCTCTATTACGAACGGCTTCTGTGCAGCAGACAGGATGGAAACCGGCGGAAAAATCTGCTCCGGGCCGCAGAGCTGGCACTGCAGTTCGACATGCAGGAAAAAGCAGAACAGTACCTCAACGAGGCAGCAGAAATTCCGGGAATGGAGGAGGACATTTTTTATCAGCAGATCAGAAAAAGATGGGAGGAAGCAGGATGAGAAAAAAGACCATATGCGCAATGATGACAGGATTCCTGGCCATCCAGGGAATCGAAGTCCACGCGGAGACACAGCAGACGATAGGCGAGGCCGCAAGTGCGGTGGAAAGCGTGGAATTAGAAGCTGAAATCATCGAGAACAGTGATGTGACAGATGCAGACGGGAAAGCCGGACCGGAGGAACTGCTGCCGGACGAAAAGTCAGAAGAAGAACCGCCTATAGAAGAGAAACCAGAGCAGGAACCAGAGCCGCCGGAAGAGAAAACAGATCCGGCAGAGACCGGAAAGAAAGAGACAGAAGGAGAAGAAAAAATGCTTCCCCCGACGGTAATTCCGGATCCGGAGAAAGAACCAGCGGAAAGGTGGGAAGAAGAGGAGGAAGAAATTTCGGAAGATTCAGAATCGGGGAAGCCAGAAGAATTGCCGGAGGCAGGAGATATGGGTTCCGGGGAATCGGAATCAGAGGAAGGATGTGAAGAAACAGATACAAAAGAATCAGAGACAGAAGAGTCAGATTCGGAGAGAACGGATTTTGGAGAAATGGACACAGAAAAACCAGATTATAAAGATACAGGTTCAGAAAAATCCGGAACGGAAAATTTGATGCCAGAAGATCCGGAACCGGAAAAGCCTGATATGGAAGAAACGAAGCAGGAATCTCCGTCAACCGAAAAAGAGTCAGAAAATCAAACCTCGGAAACAAAAGCACCAGAAAAAGAGGAGCCTGCCGTAATGCCAGATGCCGGAAAGTCAAACACAGAAAAGCAGGAACAAACGGAGCCCGGGCAATCGTCTCCTGAGAAAGAAGAACTCAAAACAGACGAACAGCTGCCC
>ERZ779894.3691-NODE-3691-length-11539-cov-3.448711_pt1 | contig 11539 bp, 10 predicted proteins | sample MGYA00511587_ERZ779894 | MGnify/ENA primary metagenome ERZ779894 (study PRJEB29588, sample SAMEA2160490) | human gut metagenome | biome: human gut; feature: human-associated habitat; material: faeces | place: Denmark | collected 2008/2010 ... | reverse complement strand
TTTGCAGGTTATGATAAGTACAACAAAGATAACAAATATAACCGAAGCAAAAAGGGAGGCGTTTATATGAAATATTTAGGTAGATTGACAGTGATGGCAGCGGCAGCTTGGATGATGACAGGTTGTGTACAGCAGACAAAACAGGCAGAATATCTTGGCGTTGATGCAGCAAAAGCCATTGCGTTGGCAGCGGCAGATATTACCGAAAGTGACGCAGTATTTACCACAGCGGAATTGGAAGAGAAAAACGGACTTTCCTATTATGAAATTGATTTTACTGTAGGCGGACAGGAATATGATTACGATATCGATGCCATCAGCGGCAAGATCATTGAGAACCAGACAAAGGCAGTGGACGATACAGCAGCAAATGCAGCTACCACAGCAAATACCACAGATGTCGCTTCTGACGGACAGGTGACACTGGAAGAAGCAAAGGAAATTGCTTTGAATCATGCTGGATTGACTGCCGATGGCGTAACTTTCATCAAAGGCAAACTGGAACGTGATGACGGCAGAGAAAAATACGATATCGAATTCTATACTTCTGATTTCAAAGAATATGATTACGAAATCGATCCAAAAACAGGAGAAATCCTTTCTTATGACTATGACGCAGAAGATTATACACCTCAAAAATCATCTACAGGAAGCAGCAGTGCCATTACAGAAGCAAAAGCTAAAGAAATTGCAGTAGCGCAGGTTTCCGGTGCTACAGTGGATGACATTCGAGAATGGGAAGCAGATTATGATGATGGACGTCTGGAATATGAAGGTAAAATCTATGACGCTGATACAGAATATGAATTTACCATTGACGGATACAGCGGCTCCATCATTAGCTGGGAAACAGAACCTCTGCGCCGCTAAATAACAATCAATTACAGCAAAAACGGTTAAAGCCTTTTGGTTTTAGCCGTTTTTATATTGCCAAAACTTTAAGGAATGCGTAAGAAAAGGGCTTGACTATAAAATATTACTGATGTAATATTTAGAAAAATATTTTTTTAATTCGAAATATTACATTTGTAATAAAATGAGGTGGAATGAATGTATAGAAAAAGGTTACTTGTTTTATGTGTGCTTGCTGCAACTTTGGGATGTTCCTGTGCAAAGATAGAAACAGAACTGCCCATAAAATCGGATGTTGAAAAGCAAACATTTTTTGATGAAGAAAAGTCATCTCAAATTATTGCCATTTCTTTAGAAGCAATGAAAGAACAGGCGAGCAATCCTTCTGAAACAAAATTGGAGGAGATAAAACAGGTTATGCAAAGACTGGAAGCGCAAGGATATGCTGCCGTAGACAGCAAAAATCAGATCAATATGGTTTGTGCAGATCAGGCAATTGATTTTTGTCAGGCAGTGGAAGAAAAGCAGCAGGATGATTTTATGCTTACTGTAATTTCAGATACTTTAAAGTGGACTATATATGATTTTCATTGTGATGACGGAACTGTTACCGTTGCAAGAAATATCTATCAATATGAAGATGGCGATATGCAATTGGAAGATTCAGCCGTTTACACCGCTTTAGATTGGAAATATACAGCGGAGGGATATATCATGTTTTCCGGCAGCTGGTATTCAGAGGCATATTATCTTTTCACACTGAGTGATATGCAGGAAAAAGTTGCTCTGAGGGTCCTTCCTTTGGATGAGAAATGCCGTGCATTAAATGAAACTTATATGATGCCCATTGGCTATGTGAAAAACAATATGTTTTTGGTGGACTGGAGTGAGGACGATTTTTTTGCCCTTGATTTTTATGATCTGTTTGATATTTTTTACCGTCAGATTTACGGAAAAGAAGTGCCATATGGACCAAGTGATAATTTAGGTATGGGTACAGTTTATCAAATTCCAAAGGAAGAATTTGAACATACCATCATGACATATCTGAATATCGACAGCCAAACATTACAGCAGAAAACATTGTATCATGCGGATACAAAAACATATGAATATCGTCCACGGGGGTTTTATGAGGCAGAATATCCAGAGCATCCATATCCAGAAGTAGTGGATTATACGGAAAATGTGGATGGAACCATCACGTTGTTTGTCAATGTGGTTTTTCCCTATGATGGTTTGTCCAAAGTATTTTCTCATGAAGTGGTGGTACGCCCGCTGGAAAATGGCGGTGTGCAATACGTTTCCAATCATGTGATACCGTCAGAAGACAATGTAGAAGAAAGCTGGTATAAACCGCGGCTGACGCTGGCAGAATGGGTGGAAGTTTATGGAGCGGAATAAAACTAAAATGATAAAAAGGAAGGCGAATGGATGATGAAAGAACAGATTGAAAAACTTTATGAAAAATACAGGCGAGGGAGATTAAAAGCCGTTATCATATGCGTAATTGCTTATTTTGCCATGATGGGCGTTGTCAGCATGTTTTTAGGCAGTCCTTTTCCTCATAAAACACAAATTTTATTTATGGAAACCATGGCAAATGGATGGATCAGTACCTACGGATATTTGCTGATCCTTTGCGGCATCATTGGAATTATTGTGGGTATGGGCAGTATTCTATATCAAATCATTCATGATTTTGAGAAATTCGATAAGATTCTCTTGGAAGAATGTGATACCAAAAAATATCTGGAACTCATGGGATATGCCGTATCTTACGGAACAGAAATAAAATCAAAAGATTTCCAGAAATCTGTTTTTACGCTGGCGCAGCAGCGGTATGTATTGGCGCTGATGGCAGAGCATTGTTTTCCTAAGGCAATGGCTTATCTCCAAAATCATTGGCAAGGCAAAAGAACGACAAACCTTTACCGAAGTACAGCATTGAGTGTGCAGCTAGCATCCTCTTTTGAAAATCAAAATGAGGAAGAATTTGCAGAATTGTATCGAAAGGGTGAAAAACTATTCCGCAAAAATGGAATTTTTTTAGGAAAGAAATTGTTTTTGGAAGGGAAGTATGCTGATGCAGTGGAACTCCTCCAGAATATCCAAAAGAAAACAAATTATCAAGAAGTGCAAAGACGATATATGTTAGCTATGTGTTATGAATCATTGAAAGAAACGGAGCAGGCGTCTATCCGTATGGAATATGTCGCAAAATACGGAAATACCATGCCATGCAGATATGCGGCAGAACAGTGGAAGAAAGAAAATGCCTCTGTAATATTGTCTGAAACGATGACAGAATAATTGAAAAATGATTGGCGGTCTGTTTTATAAAAAAAGCTGGAATTCTTGCATTCGTATAGGATTCCAGCTTTCTTATATTAATCTTTTATTTTATGGCAAAATATGCTGATCGGATAGGATGGAAAGTGCGATTTCAGATGCGCGACTGCCTGTGGCGTTTTCATCAGACTGAATGTTGCAGGCAAAGATGTATGTGTGTTGTCCATCTTCTACAGAACCTACAAACCAGCCATTTATATCTTCGCCGTTGACTCTGCCTGTTCCCGTTTTTCCGTATAATGCAGTGTCAGAAGAAGCGGAAAGTTGGATGGCTTCTTTGACGGCTTCGATATTTTCAGGTAGAAAATCAAATTCATTTTGATATAGTTTCGTCAGCAGTTCCACTTGTTCGATGGGAGAAATCTTCAGGGAAGATTCCATCCAATAGGAAGAAATATCCCCTGTCACATCGCCATTGCCATATCCGATTTTCTGGAAATATGCGGCAAGACAATCACTGCCAAGCATGGTATCCAAGTTTTGAAAATACCAGTTTACGGATGATGCCATGGCAGAAGATAATGTCTGGTCAGCATTCCAAGCAGCAAACGGATTTTCTTGTCCATCCCATGCCATGAAAGAATTGTCAGGCGTTATGATGCCTTCTTCCAGTGCGAATAACGCATCATAAATTTTATAGGTGGAATCAGGAGAGATACGCTTTTCCGCCTGTTCCATATTGTAAACCTGCCATGCATCTTCTTCCAAATCATACAGCACAAAAGAGCCCTCATAATCTCCAAAATAGGTTGAAAGGTCAACAGAAGTGACAATTTTGGAGGATGTATTCCAGTCATACTGATTCTGTTCTGCGCCATAAATAGAGAAGGCTGGAGAGATGCCCCATAAAAACAGCGCAGCGCATACGAGAATACATATACTTTTCCACTGTTTCTCTTTTGTTGGCATTTCGTATTGGGCAATATGCAGGATACGCCTTTTCATTTGTTTTTTACTGTTTATAAGACTTGCGGCTGCTGGAAAGGTTTCCAGTGCGTTTCTTTCTGCAAAACGCAGCAGCGTGTTTCCGTATTCCAAACGCTGGGGCATATCCAGCACTTCCAATACGGCTTCATCACAGGCAATTTCCTGTATACTGCGCATTTCTTGAAAAGCGAGTTTAACAAATGGATGAAACCAGTACAGAACACCAGCCAGATTGATGAAGTGGTTTACGAGATTATCTTTATGTTTCTCGTGTGCCAATTCATGCATCAATATGAGTTGTAAATCCTCCTCATTAGAATCGTTCACTATGGAAATAGGGATATAGATTCTTGGTTTCCAAACTCCGACCAGTATGGGAGTGCGCAGAAATGCAGTGCTAAAAATAGGAATTTCTTTTGTAATACTGCATTCCTGCAGGCATGAAGCGAATACTTGGCGCACATTGTCATTTTGCAGTGGCAGAGCAGATGCTTCTAGTGTCCGCAGATGCAGATAAGAGCGGCACAACTTGATGACTGCAATAATCATGCCGCAAAGCCATATGCTCACCAGAATCCAGCCGAAAAAGGAATCAGAATACTGATTTGTGGAAATAGCAAAGTCATTTGCGAAGTTAACAGCAAAATCTCCGGTTTCTCCACCATTCGAAAGAGGAACAGCTGTCGTTTTAGTGAAGAGAAAACTGTTTCCCAATGTCGGAAACCACTCCCAAATGCCTTTTAGCGAAAATGGAAGAAAGGGTACAACCAGCAGACATAAGAATAAAAGCCAAATTTGATATTGTCTGCGAGGCGGCAATGCTTTTCTGTATACGTGCTTTAATAAAAATAATATGCCGATGACTCCGCAGAGATAGATATTGCAGATCAGAAAACGAATCATGAAAAGAAACATATCATTCGCCTCCTTTTCTGGAAAGAAGGGTGCGCAGTTCTTCAATATCTGCCTTTGATAATTGGTCATCTTCCAGATAAGCAGAAACCATAGCTGAAATATTGCCGTTAAAATAGCGGTTTAAAAAAGAGTCACTTTCTTGTTTTAGATAATCCTGTTCCTGAATGAGGGGTGTATAGACAAACACACGGCTTTGTTTTTCGTAAGTGATGGCGCCTTTTCCTGCAAGACGTTTGATGAGTGTGTGGATGGTTTTGGGACTCCAATCGGTACACTGCAATAATTTATCTGTGATTTCGTTGGTGTTGATAGGGGCATATTCCCATATGACCTTCATTACTTCATATTCTGCTTCCGAAATTTGGGGAAGTTTTTTCATAAATATCACCACCTTTGAATCTTACAACTGTAATATATATTATAATTTCGACTTTATCATAAGTCAATTTGGAAAAGTACATAGAAATATGTTTGATATGTTTTTATCAAAAATATATGCAAATATGTCTTTTAAGATTGTAGACATATGGTATAAAAATGCTGAAATTACAAGGTTTTGTAAGATTTCAACTCAAAATCAAAAGTGAAATTTACCAATTTTTTGATGGACAAACGTGTGTAAATGTGTTATATTGTTGGCGGATGGTATTCGGAAAGAAGCTGTACCGCAATTACTTTATTTTTTATAATGATTCAGGATCGTATTGAAAACAAGCGATACCGGAAATGACAGATTTTTTATGCCATCACTACCCGGAGAGGAGTGAAGGGCATGAAAGTTGGTTTTATTGGTGCAGGGAAAGTCGGTTTTTCCCTGGGAAAATATTTCAAGACCCATGGTGTAAATGTAGTGGGTTATTACAGCAAAACACCAGAATCAGCCAAATCAGCAGCAGATTTTACAGAAACAAAAGTTTATGACGCCATTGCTGACATTGTGCAGGATAGCGACACACTTTTTGTGACAGTACCGGATGGACAAATTTGTATGGTTTGGGATAGCATAAAAAATCTGGATATAAAAAATAAAAATATTTGTCATTGCAGCGGCTCGATTTCATCAGCCGCTTTTTTTTATGGCGAAAAACTTGGTGCATCCGTATATTCCGTACATCCGCTATACGCCGTAAGCAGTAAATATGATACATACAAGGAATTGGGACAGGCTTATTTTACGCTGGAAGGCTCGGCTGACCATCTGCAGGAAATGAAAGATATGCTCCAAGGTGCTGGCTGCAAAGTCATTGTAATGGACAGTGAAAATAAATCTCTGTACCATTGTGGCGCCGTTGTTGTCAGCAATTTGGTAACAGGACTCTATTCTTTGGGCGTACATATTTTGGAAAACTGCGGTTTTGAAGAGAAGGATGCGCAAAAGGCTTTGATTCCGCTGTTTTTAGGCAATGCGCAGGCAGTGGCGGAAAAAGGTCCTGTGGACGCATTAACGGGTCCAGTGGAACGGGCAGATGTTTCTACCATAGAAAAGCACATTCAATCTATTCAAAACATCTCTGATGCAAAAGCAGGAGCGGATTTAATGAAAATCTATCTTCTTTTGTCAGAGCAGTTATTGGCGATAGCAGGAGAAAAACATCCCGAAAGGGACTATGTAAACGTTGCGGAGGTTATCGATGATGAAAAACACAGTATCCACATTTAGAGAACAGAAGGCAAAAGGCGAAAAAATTTCCATGCTCACTGCTTATGATTATTCTACAGCAAAGCTGATGGACGAAGCAGGCATCAACGGCATTCTCGTAGGGGATTCCCTGGGAATGGTTATGTTGGGCTATGAAGATACACTCCCTGTGACCATGGAAGATATGATCCATCACACAGCCGCTGTATGCCGTGGTGCGAAAAACACATTGGTAGTAGGGGATATGCCTTTTATGTCTTATCAGGTATCCGTTGAAGAAGCTGTTTACAACGCAGGCAGATTGATGAAAGAAGGCAGATGTCAGGCGGTGAAACTGGAAGGCGGCGCAAGTGTATGCCCCCAGATCAGAGCCATCACAAACGCTTCCATTCCTGTTATGGCGCATATTGGTCTGACACCCCAGTCCATCAACGCGTTTGGTGGTTTTAAAGTACAGGGCAAGAGTGAAGAAGCAGCGAAAAAACTGCTGGAAGATGCAAAAGCTGTAGAAGAAGCTGGTGCTTTTGCAGTGGTATTGGAATGTGTTCCTGCAAAACTGGCTGAACTGATTTCTAAATCCATTTCCATTCCCACCATTGGTATTGGTGCAGGTGCAGGATGCGATGGTCAGATTCTGGTATATCAGGATATGCTGGGACTGTTCTCTGACTTTACACCGAAATTCGTAAAGAAATACGCAAATGTTGGAGAAATGATGACACAGGCGTTCCGGGATTATATTGTAGATGTGCAGGAAGGTTCTTTCCCGGCCCCCGAACACACCTTTGCCATTTCTGAAGACGTCATCAAAAAGTTATATTAAGGAGAAGAAAAATGAATATTGTAAAAACCATTTCTGAAGTAAGAAACGAAGTAAAGAACTGGAGAAAACAGGGGTTATCCGTTGGTCTGGTACCTACCATGGGCTATCTGCATGAAGGGCATAAAAGCCTCATCGAAAGAGCATGCAAGGAAAACGATAAAGTGGTTGTCAGTGTGTTTGTCAATCCCACACAGTTTGGCCCCGGTGAAGACCTTGCTACATACCCTAGAGATATTCAGAGAGATGCGGCTCTTTGCGAAGATGCAGGCGCTGCGTTGATTTTCAATCCTGAACCGGAAGAAATGTATTTTGATGACTTCCATACTTATGTGACCATGGAATCTCTTTCTGATGAACTGTGCGGCAAAACAAGACCCATTCACTTCAGAGGGGTCTGCACAGTGGTAAGCAAACTGTTCCATATTGTTGCGCCCGACAGAGCATATTTCGGTCAGAAGGACGCACAGCAGCTTGCCATCATCAAACGTATGGTAAGAGATCTGAATTTTGATATTGAAATCGTGGGATGTCCTATCGTCAGAGAAGCAGATGGACTGGCAAAGAGCTCCAGAAATACTTATCTGAACCCTGAAGAAAGAAAAGCTGCCCTTGTGCTGAGCAGAGCGGTAGGTTTGGGACAGGAACTGATTCAGAAGGGCGAAAGAAATGCGGACGTTATCGTTGAAAAAATGAAACAGCTAATCGAAGAAGAACCTCTGGCAAAAATCGATTACGTGCAGGCAGTAGATGCCATTTCCATTCAGCCCGTTGCAGAAATCAAAGGAACTGTATTGGTTGCCATGGCAGTTTATATCGGCAAAACAAGATTGATTGACAATTTTATCTATGAAGCATAAGAGATTCTTTTAAAAATATACCGATTCAGAAAACCAGCCATTACCCATTGCTAAGAGGAAAGGCTGATTATCAGAATCTTTGCAAGAAAAAAGAAAGCTGGAATCCTTGGATGAGATTTCAGCTTTCTTTTTTTATTTACATTGTGTGAGGAATGTTTTCTTAAGGGAAAACAGTTTCTTGTTTGCAAAAAGCTTATTCTGGTGCAATTTTATCCAGCTTGATGCGTGGATTTTGCTTGCTCCAGATATTGTTTTTCCAGATAGTTAATGATAGCCGAGCGAAGAAGGATGCCCACAACTTTATTGTCAGATACAACAGGCACTTTTTTCACACCAGATTCGCCCAATAGTTTGCAGACTTCCTGGATAGATGCGTCTGCATCAATGGTAATGGCTTTTTTGGTGCCGATTTCCAATATATTCAGATGCATGATGGTGTTGATTTTTTCACGGAATTCCGCATCAGGGTCCCAAAGATATTCCATAAAAAGTGTGGAACTGTCTGTTGCCATGGGAGCTAGTTTTCCTTCTTTCATATAGCGCATGATATCACCGTCACTGATAAAACCAATGGCAGTGCCTGCTTTGGAAAGAATGGGAGCACCACTGATATTTTTTTCGGAGAAGAAGGCAATGGCGTCATAGACAGTTGCGTCTTCCTGCAAAGCATATACTTCTTTTTTCATATAAGGTGCCAATGTATGGACTTCTTTTGCAGGTGCTTCTGCAGAGGCAGCTTTTCTAAGCTTCCGATAATAGCGGTCGGAATAAACAATATAGATAATCCCGCCAACCACATAAGCGATTGCTGTCAACGCAAAGCCTTTCTGCAAACCAATGCTTTCCTGTAAGCATCCCATCAGCAGGGAGCCGATGCCAATGCCGATGTCGTAGGAGAGTAAGTAGGTAGCATTGGCAACGCCTCGTTTTGGCGCAGGTGTTGTACCGGTAACGAAAGATTGGAAAAGTGGCTGCAAAATGCCATAACCGATACCGAAGAAGAACCCTGCAATCAGCAGATGTGCACCTGTTGTCAGGAAGATGTAACTGGTCATGGTGATTACCAGAATGATCAGACTGATGTAAACAAGCACCCGATGTTTGCCGGCATCAATCATTTTCTGTGTAGAAATTTTAGACAACAGCATACCGATAACAAGGCAAATATAGAAGTAAGGAAGAAAAGACATGAGATTTTTTTCCTGCGCCAAAATGGAAGAGTATGCGATGACTGCCCCGTAAGGAATCATGAGGAATGTCATGTTGAACATAAAGGGCAGTGCGGGATTATAGATGGAATCTTTGATGGAGAATTTTTTCCGTTTTACTTTGGGATATTTGATTCTGCAGCAGGATACGCAAATCAAAGCGATGACGGAAATAGCAAAGACTGTCAGGAAAGAAGCTTTGCTGTCCAAGTGGTTCTGCACCTGAATGCCCACATAAGGGCCTACTGCCATACCAATGGAAATGGTAAAGGCAAATCTGCTGATGCCTTCCGTAATTTTCGTAGGAGGCAGTACATCGCTGGCAAGGGTCATTGTGGCGGAACCGCAGACAGAATACACAGCGCCCATATACAGGCGGATGACAATCAATGCACCGAAAATGGGGAAGGCGATAAAGCTGGGAAATGCCAGACAGAACAAAGCCAGAAACAACAGATAAACGCGATAACGGTTGAAGTTATCCAGCAGATATCCCGCAATGGGACGGAACAAAATGGTTGCAACGGACATGGCAGTTAATACGATCCCGATGCCAGAACCGGTGATGCCGATTTCCTGACAATATACCGGAATGATGGGGATGGAAGCGTAAAATGCTGCCAGTACCAAGAGGTTGGTAATAAAAAGTAGTATAAACTTTTTATTCCAGATTTTTTGAATGGTTTCCATATGAATACAACTCCTTTTTTAACCAAAAACTAGTGGCAATTGCCACTAGTTTTAATATAGCAAAGAAAAGTTCACAAGTCAATAACTAGTTGCAATTGCCACCAATTAAGATTATAATGTTTCTGTAAAAAGGAGGTTTTATCATGCCAAATATCATTGAAAGTCCCTTTAAATCCATTTCGATTTTATATCGAAAATCCCATATGTGGCTCAACAACTGTTGTCTGCAGCACAATCTGACAGCGGCACAGGCTGTTGTCATATTGATTATCTGTGATTTCAAACAGCTGACACAAGACGAAATCACAAAGCGCTTGGCTCTGGATAAAAGTGTTATTGCAAAAACAGTTACAAAGTTAGTAGAACTGGGATTTCTGATTCGTACGACCAATGCAAAAGATAAGCGGACATTTGACATTCAGCCTACGGAAAAGTCATGGGAGGTATATCCTTTTATTAAGGAAGAAATTGAAGCTACTTTTCAGCGAATGACCCAGCGGATGACAGAAAAGGAACGGGCTGAGTTTAAAAGACTTTTGGCCATGGCAGCAGAAGCATCCATTGATCAGGAAGACTGAAAAAGTGGATTTACCCAAATGAAAGAAACAAAAAGGATATATATTGTAATATTGAATGATATATGCTAAAATAAAGATAAATTTTTAGATTTGTATTTATTAAGGAGTGAGTATATGCCAAAGGTTGCTTATTCCGAGGAAGAACGGCAGCAGATTCGAGATGATTTGATTCGAACAGCTTTGGAACTGATGGCAAAGCAGGGGATTCAGCATACGACAGTGGAACAGATTTATAAGAAGGTCGGCATATCCCGCACGTTTTTTTATTCTTTCTTTCCTACCAAAGAGGATTTGGTCATTGAAGCCCTTTATTATCAGCAGCCCAAAATCATTGCTTACGTAAATCAGCTGATGTCAGATCCAGCTTTGACATGGCATGATGCCATGAGCCGATTTATATATTCTTGCTGTAATGGCACAAAAAGCGGCTTTGCCATTATGAGTTTGGATGAACAGAGAATGTTATTTCAGCGGCTGTCAGAAGAAAGCTATAGAATGTTTCGGAAAAAGCAGGCGGTTCTTTTTGGAAAAATACTGGAATGTTTCGGAATTGAGCCCAGCAAAGAGCGCGTGGATTTGTTTATCAATCTGTGTTTGACCATCATCCTTATCCATCGTTCTGTTCCGGAGAGATTACCATTTTTTGTACCGGAAGCAGCAGAGGAAACCACAAAATTTCAGATTGATGCGGTCATCAA
>ERZ779894.3687-NODE-3687-length-11552-cov-4.889971_pt1 | contig 11552 bp, 9 predicted proteins | sample MGYA00511587_ERZ779894 | MGnify/ENA primary metagenome ERZ779894 (study PRJEB29588, sample SAMEA2160490) | human gut metagenome | biome: human gut; feature: human-associated habitat; material: faeces | place: Denmark | collected 2008/2010 ... | reverse complement strand
AATGCTATAATGCTCAAGCAGTATCTCAGGCTCTTTCAGTGGGTTGAAACTCTTACTTGAGATCGTCGCAACCTCCCCAAGAGTTACAATACGCCACTCGGAAGGCAAATCATTAGGCGAAATAGTCTCGAAACGCTCATGATATATTGCCTGAGCTTGCTGCTCTAAATTATCGTTTACCGTCTGAATAACTCTCACCAGTGGCGAGAGTTTTACAAAAGGGACTGCCACTGAATGTCGTTCTCTTACCTTGAAAGGAGACACGACAATGACAGAACAACTCATCACGGAGATACAGCGAAAAATGCTGCCGTATCTCAACAACGAACAGCTCATGCACCTTCGGGACGCAATGGCTGAGACATTGGAAGGGGCAACGATCAGCTATGATAGTGGCTCAATTCCAGCAGACGAAACAGATGCAGTCGAAGCATTTATCACGGCAAAACGGATTGAAGGCTGCTCAGAGAAAACCCTGAGCTACTACCGGAAGACGATTGAGGCTCTGATTTCCAGAGTTGGAAAGGCTGTGCAACAGATCACCACAGATGATTTGCGCCGCTATTTGACCAACTATCAGGTTCAGCGCAGGTCGAGCAAAGTGACCATAGATAATATTCGGCGGATTTTATCCAGCTTCTTCTCATGGCTTGAAGATGAGGATTTCATTGTGAAAAGTCCAGTACGCCGGATTCACAAAGTCAAGACTGCAAAGGTGGTCAAGGACACCTACACCGATGAAGCGTTAGAGCTAATGCGTGACAACTGCACAACAGCACGGGACTTGGCGATGATTGATCTTCTGGCTTCCTCTGGAATGCGTGTTGGAGAGCTGGTCACGCTAAACCGAGAAGACATCAACTTCAACGAACGCGAATGTGTTGTTATCGGCAAGGGCAATAAAGAACGATTGGTCTACTTCGATGCAAGGACGAAGATCCACCTTCAAAACTATCTTGAGGGGCGAACAGATGAAAACCCAGCTTTGTTTGTTTCCCTGAAAGCTCCCTTTGACCGATTGATGATTGGCGGAGTGGAGACACGCCTTCGGGAGCTGGGAAAGCGTCTGAATATCCCGAAGGTTCACCCTCACAAGTTCAGACGCACTCTGGCGACTACTGCCATAGACAAAGGAATGCCCATAGAGCAAGTCCAGCAGCTCTTAGGGCATCAGAAAATCGACACCACCATGCACTATGCGATGGTGAAGCAACAGAACGTGAAGCTGGCACATAGAAAATACATCGGATAGGATGGTGAATCACTTGGGAAATTGGAAAAACGGTGAACTTGGCGATTTTGTAACACTCAAGAGAGGCTTTGACCTTCCGCAGCAGAAGCGCGAAGATGGACAGGTGCCTATTTTCTCATCATCAGGTATCACAGGAACTCATTCAACAGCAATGGTTAAGGCTCCCGGTGTTATCACAGGACGATATGGAACAATCGGTGAAGTGTTTTATGCGGCAAAAGATTTCTGGCCGCTAAACACAACTTTGTTCGTCGAGGATTTTCATGGTAATGACGCGAAATTCATCTATTATTTTCTGAAAACACTTGAGTGGTCAAAATTTACTTCGGCAAGTGCTGTGCCGGGAATAAACCGGAATACCGTTCACAAGGAAATTGTGTCTCTACCTGATATTGAAACGCAAAGGAGAAGTGCGAGTACATTGTCTATGTTCGATGAAAAAATCAAGATTAACACCGAGATAAACGATAATTTACAGCAGCAGGCTCAGGCGATTTACTCTTCAATGTTCATTGATAACCCTGATCCTGCATGGTCGCATGGACATCTATCTGATCTCATAACCGTAAAATACGGTAAAGACCACAAGAAATTAGCTGATGGTATCTATCCCGTCTATGGCTCTGGTGGGATAATGCGCTATGTAGAGCGCCCTCTGTATAATAAGGAATCAGTTCTAATTCCAAGAAAAGGGACTCTGAACAACGTCATGTATGTCAATCAACCGTTTTGGTCTGTTGACACCATGTTCTACACCGAAATGAAACTTCCGAATGTAGCGAAGTTTGTATATCACTTTGTCAAGGCAAAAGACCTCGCATCAATGAATGCTGGATCCGCCGTTCCAAGCATGACAACAGATATATTGAATGCGATGGAAGTTGTCATTCCCTCCGCGTCAGCCCTTGAAGAGTTTGAATCTCTGGTTGCGCCAATGTATGAGGCTATGGAAGCAAACGATGTTCAATCGAAAGCACTGTCCCAAATGCGTGATACACTGCTGCCGAAGCTCATGTCCGGCGAGATCGATGTCTCTGACATCCAACTCTAAGCCGCTAAATTATCGTTTACCAGTCCGTATTTGTATTTAGGAGGAACACAATATGAGTAGTTGGGATAAGGTAAAAGAGGAGTTTAAGAATTTCCCTCAAGACCTGTTGGAAAGTATCCGGCAGCGTGAACTTGAAAGAGAAGAGGAAATTATTCAGCATCAACGCAAACTTTCAATTATAAAAGCAACGGATGCTTTTCTTGAAGCAAAAATCCCTAAAGAACGTATTATTTTTCTTTTGCAGAAACATTGGGATATGCGTCGGAGCGAAGCAGAGGTCGCATTGCAACGAGCCGAAAACAGAGCAAAGCGTCTATAAATAGAATAGCCTCATCAGTGGCGAGGAATCAATCAAAGGAACTGCCACTGCACGTCGTTCTCTTGAAATGTAACGGAGGAACGATGATGAAAGAACACCTGATAAATGAAATACAACAACGGATGTTACCGTATCTCAACAACGAGCAGATGTTTCGGCTCCGAGAAAGTTTAGAGAACGCTTTACATGGCTTCACGATATATGAAAATTCGGAGGTCAAACAGGACGAACCGTATGATGCTGTGACAGCATTTATCACAGCCAAGCGGACGGAGGGGTGCTCTGAAAAGACCTTGTCCTATTACAAAAAAACCATCATAACCATGCTGACAGCCATTGGCAGGTCTCCACAGCAGATTGTGACGGATGATTTGCGCCGATATTTAACGAGTTATCTGAATGAACGAGGTTCCAGTAAAGTGACTATTGATAACATTCGCCGCATCCTATCCAGCTTCTTTTCCTGGTTAGAGGATGAAGACTATATCGTCAAAAGCCCTATTCGTCGCATCCACAAGGTTAAAACGGCCAAGGTAATAAAAGACACCTATACCGACGAAGCACTGGAACTCATGCGAGATAACTGTGCCACGGCAAGAGATTTGGCAATCATAGATCTTTTATCTTCCTCTGGAATTCGTGTTGGAGAACTGGTCACATTGAACCGTGAAGACATCAACTTCACTGAGAGGGAATGTGTGGTTTTGGGCAAGGGCAATAAGGAACGGCTAGTCTACTTCGACGCTAGGACGAAGATTCATCTGCAAAACTATGTAATGGCGCGGATAGATGATAACCCAGCATTGTTCGTCTCCCTTCAGGCTCCATATACACGATTGCAGATAGGAGGCGTGGAAAAACGATTGCGGGAGCTTGGCCGAAAACTGCATATTCCGAGAGTTCATCCGCACAAATTTAGGCGGACACTGGCAACAACGGCCATCGATAAAGGTATGCCCATAGAGCAAGTTCAGCAACTACTGGGGCATCAGAAGATTGACACCACCATGCACTATGCGATGGTAAAGCAGCAGAATGTGAAAATGGCCCACAGAAAATATATAGGATAGGAGTGCGATATAATGCCAACGCTGGGAGATTATATAAGAATAAAGCACGGCTATGCCTTTAAGGGGGATTATATTACAACTGAGGATAATGGCATTGTCCTAGTTACCCCAGGGAACTTTGAAATTGGCGGCGGATTCAAAGAAGGAAAATGCAAGTTCTTTTCATCAGATTATCCGGATGAGTATGTGCTAAGCGCTGGTGATCTCATAGTAACGATGACAGATTTGAGTAAGCAAGGGGACACTCTTGGATATAGTGCGAGAGTTCCCCAGTCTGGCAGGAAATACTTACACAATCAGCGAATCGGTCTGGTGGATGTCTTCAATCCTGCTGCTGACAAAGACTATATATATTGGTTCATGCGTACACCGCGTTATCAGAAAACGATTGTTGCAACGGCCTCTGGGTCAACTGTAAAACATACTTCTCCATCTCGTATCTGTGCAGTTGAGATAATGTTGCCTTCTCTTTGTACCCAAAGAAAGATTGCTGCATTATTATCTTCTCTTGAGTCAAAAATAAAAAGTAATAAGCGTATAAACGATAATTTAGCGGCTTAGAGCTGGATGTCGGATACATCGATCTCACCGGACATCAGCTTGGGAAGCAAATTATCTCGGAGTTGTTCCAATCTCTGACTTTCCATCATGTTGAAGTAGATTGTTTCCATGAAAGGCCTGACTTCATGCTCAAACGACTCAATAGCATCCTCGTTGAAGACAAATGTTAGCCGCTTCAAGTCGGTTATAGTAACATGACCTAAACCTGTTGTCTGTTTGTTACTTGCGATCCTTGAAAACTCAGGCTTGAAGTATTTGAGCATTAGGAAAGTAAACCAGCGATGACCGGTATTGCTCTTAACATTAAATGTGTGCTGGTTCAAAATGGCTTTACCATGCGTCCAGATAAATATATCAATGGAGGTATCTGGATTACCTGACCATGAGAAAAGAATGTCCTTGTCCTGAATAAGATATTTTTCTCCCTTGAAGCCATCAAACCACTTGGTAGAATCTGTTATTCCGTTTTTCAACTCAGCAATTTTGATGATTGGCAAGCCATGATCTCCACATTCGCTTGGCTTAAATGCAGCTCCGTTAATATAATCTGCGAAATCATACAGAGGCTTTTCATCTCCTTCAATCTCATCCATGATGAATCTCTGCATAAAGATCGCTTGTGCTTGCGCAAGTAAATTATCGTTTAGCACCCAGACTATATGCACACTGAAACCACCCCCGCTTTTTATTGTGTATAGAACTCTCACGACACAAGGAGGAACAGTAGATGGATCTCAGCAATACAATTGCAAGAGTCAAGAAGGAGTATCGAGAGTACCTTCGGAATAAGCATCCGGATTGGAGTACCAGTACCCTCAGTACACATATTTCCGATGCCTTCTATTTGTATCAGAATACCATCGCTCTGTCCTTCTGGAAGTGTTTTGCGGATGACGACTCTATGGCCGCTGCTAAGGAGGACATTCGGAATTATCTGCTGTATGAAGTCATGTCCGACCGTGCGGATCAGCGCACAACTACATATTATCGTGATTTAGTGAGGCTCAAAGAATTTCTCGACTCCCGTGGCGGTGTTAAGAACTACATTGGCTATGAGTACGATTGTGAAGTGACAGTCTACAACTATGTCAAGATGGTGTTTGATGGCCAGATTTCCCTTGAGGATGCTTCCGAGACACTATGCAAAGAGGTGCCGTGTTTTAGTGCCTCATCGCATAAATTGGTTTACAAAGTGTTTACCTCGATGATGAATGGCACCCGGTATACCTGGAGAGCAAATACCGAGACTACAATCTATTTCATCAACCATATAGGGCAGGATTATGGCAGAGAGAAGCTGATCAATGCGCTCAATTCCACACAGATAAGTATAAAATACTACTATGAGCAGACTGGCAATAAGTCCACCAGTATACGGCGTGGCTGCAAGAAGGTTGCAGAGAGCAATGGAGTTGACATATCCTTTGATGAGAGTATTTTTGATGGGATCATTCCAAAGCAGACTACGGATACTGCACTGAAGACAGATGACTCTGCCATCAGATACTGGCTTTATGCTGCCGGGGATGGTTCGGTCAACTGGGAGAAGGATTATTCCGAAGGTATCATGGCAATTGGCTGGGGCAACATGGGGGACCTCACAGCGTATGCCTCAAAGGAAGAAATGCGAAGCAAGTTGCAAGAGTTATATGGCGAATCAGGCTCTTATAAAAACCAAGTGCTCGCAACATGGCAATTTGTAAATGAACTCAAGCCAGGCGATGTTGTTTTCGTAAAAAAGGGCCGTAAGGAGATTCTGGGCCGTGGTATTGTAGAAGGTGACTACTCCTTCAATCCGGGGCGTGGCGACTTCTGCAATACTAGGACCATTAAATGGACGGACAAAGGCCATTGGGAACTTCCGGACCCTTCAGTAATTAAAACCCTAACGGATATTACTCCCTACAATGATCTCATCAAAAAGATACAGTCACTTATTGACGGAGATCGTCCAGAAACCGAACTGACACAAGTTGAGGAAGATACTGAGAGTTTTGAACCATATACAGAGGATGATTTCCTTCAGGATGTGTATATGGATGAGGATCGCTATCATTCTTTGAAGCACCTGCTGCTCACCAAGAAGAATGTGATTCTTCAGGGTGCTCCAGGCGTCGGGAAGACATTTGCGGCAAAGCGTCTCGCTTTCTCTATCATGGGGGAGAAAGATACTAACCGCGTGAAAATGGTACAGTTCCATCAGAGTTACAGTTACGAAGATTTCATCATGGGCTTCCGACCTACTGAAACTGGTTTTGAACTGAAGAAGGGGGTCTTCTATGAGTTTTGCCGCAGAGCAACTGAAGACGACCGCCCATATTTCTTCATCATTGACGAGATTAACCGAGGGAATCTCAGCAAGATATTCGGTGAGTTATTCATGCTGATCGAGAGTGATAAGCGTGGAGTTGAGTTACAGCTGCTCTATGCAGATGAGCAATTTTCCATTCCCAGTAACGTTCACATTATTGGTATGATGAACACCGCAGACCGAAGCCTTGCCATGTTGGACTATGCGCTGCGTCGGAGATTTGCTTTCTTTGAAATGCCCCCTGCTTTTACTTCTTCAGGCTTTAGGGCCTATAGAAACAAAATTAGCAATCCAAAGTTTGATCGGTTGATTGCTGCGGTAGAGCAACTAAATGATGTCATCGCGAACGATGACTCTCTCGGTGAAGGATTCTGCATAGGTCATAGTTATTTTTGTACCAAGGCAACAGTCAACGATGAATGGATGCGTTCAGTGGTGGAATATGAATTGATACCACTTCTCAAAGAGTACTGGTTTGATGAGCCCATCAAGGTAAAGGACTGGAGCCGCACGCTTCATGAGGTGGTCAAATGATCCGCATACAGAATATCTACTACATGCTTGCCTATGCGTTTCGGATTTTGCATGAGCAAGGGTATAGAGATGTTGCTGCGGAGGCATTTGAAAATGTGGCCGAACTACTGGCCGAGATATTATGCCGTGGTGTATCCGTGCAAATTAAAAGAGGTCTATGCAGACAGTACATCACCATGGAGGAACCACTTAGTTCTCCGCGCGGGAAGATAGGAATCGGTGATTCGATCAAATCCCAAACACTTCGCAAACGGCAGCTTGTTTGCTGTTATGATGAGTTCTCTATCAATGCCTACACGAACCGGATTATCAAAACCACCATGCTGGTACTACTTAGGGCGAATATTAGTAAAATGCGTAAGAAGGAGATCCGAAAACTTCTGATTTTCTTCGAGGGTGTTGATGTATTAGAGCCTCACAACATCTATTGGTCCATTCCATATGATCGGAATAATCAAACATATCGGATGATCATTGAAATATGCCGCTTTGTGTTGGAAGGGCTTTTGCAAACTTCCTCAGATGGCAGTTCCCGGATTATGGACTATGCGGACGATCAAACGATGTCCAGATTGTATGAGAAATTCATACTCGGTTATTATCAGCGGGAGCACCCGGAGCTTAGAGCGTACTCCCCTCAGATTGCATGGCAGGTGACAGATGGATATAAGGATTTTCTTCCTATCATGCAATCAGACATCGTGATTGCCTCTAAGGAAACCAAGAAAACCCTTATTATTGATGCGAAGTATTATTCGCACAATATGCAGCTGAAAGAACCTTATATGACGCAGACAATCCATTCCGGAAACCTTTATCAAATATTTACCTACGTCAAAAATTGGGAAGCAGCGCCGGATGAAAGCGTGGGCGGGATTCTGCTGTATGCAAGGACAGATGACAGCATTCAGCCAGATAACGATTATCAGATGAGTGGAAATCAGATTAGCGTGAAGACATTAGACCTGAACTGTGATTTCGCTATAATCGCAGCTCAACTCGACTCTATCGCAGAAAGAGTGTTACATTGAACACGGTTGGGAGATTTGCAAAGGAGCAATCAATATGGCGGGGTATTATACTGAATCGAATTATGAGAATGCAGTCCTTGAACTTCTCAATGCAGGTCTGGGATACACCTATGTCTATGGCCCTGATATAGAGCGCGACTATCATTCACCGCTTTATGAGGATGTTTTGCTTTCCTCACTCCAACGAATCAATCGGACTCTTCCGATTGAAGCTTTGAATGAGGCTATCTATAAATTGAAGAACTTCGAGGCGGGCACTCTGGTCCAGAAAAACATGGTATTTATGGACTATCTTCAAAATGGAGTGCCTGTGAAATACTTCGAAAATGGCGAGGAGCGCTCCACCCTCGTCTATCTCGTTGATTTCAAAGACCCCTCTCAAAATGACTTTACCGTTGCGAATCAGTGGACATTTATTGAACTTTCGGAAAAGCGGCCTGATGTGATTCTTTTTGTAAATGGGCTGCCACTTGTTGTTGTAGAGTTAAAGTCTCCCTCACGCGAGGAAACAGATGCATCGGCTGCATACAGACAGCTCCGAAACTATATGTACGAGATTCCATCCATGTTCATTTATAATGCTGTATGCGTTATGAGTGATATGACTACCTCTAAGGCTGGCACCATTACTTCTGGGGAAGATCGCTTTATGGAGTGGAAAACCACTGATGGGAGCTATGAGAATACCCAGTATGCCGCTTTTGACACTTTTTTCGAAGGCTTATTTGAAAAGAAACGATTTCTTGATATAGTGAAGAATTTCATCTGCTTCAATGTAGATGGACAGAATACCTTCAAAATACTTGCTGGCTACCATCAGTATTTTGCAGTTAAGAAAGCTGTTGCTTCCACACAGCGAGCATCCATAACAGATGGAAAAGGTGGCGTCTTCTGGCATACCCAAGGAAGCGGAAAGTCCTTGTCCATGGTGTTCTATGCCCATTATCTGCAAGAAACCTTGGAGAGCCCAACCATTGTTGTAATCACAGATCGAAACGATTTAGATGATCAGCTCTATGGCCAATTCTCTCGGTGTAAAGATTTTCTGAGGCAAACTCCTCAACACGCCGCGAATCGAAAACACCTGAAAGAACTCTTGGCCAATCGTCAGGCGAATGGGATCATCTTTACGACGATGCAGAAGTTCGAGGAGAGCAGTGAACCGCTTTCCCAGCGTCGAAATATTATTGTGATGGCAGATGAAGCCCATCGTGGCCAATACGGTCTCACAGAGAAGGTCATTGTCAAACAGAATGAATCCGGTGAATTGGAAGCAAAAACCATTATAGGTGCAGCCCGGATTATTAGAGACAGCCTACCAAATGCGACATACATAGGTTTCACAGGCACACCAATTGACTCTAAGGACAGGAGTACACGCGAAGTCTTTGGTGACTATATTGATATTTATGATATGACGCAGGCTGTAGAAGACGGCGCAACAAGGCCGGTGTATTATGAAAGCCGTGTGATACATCTCAAACTAGATCAGCATACTCTCAGTCTGATTGATGCTGAATATGATCTTATGGCCCAAAATGCTGATCCGTATGTAATAGAGAAGAGTAAAAAGGAACTCGGTCAGATGGAAGCCATCTTGGGAGCTGAGCAGACGATCAATTCTCTTGTGGACGATATTTTGGACCACTATGAGAATTTCAGAGAGAATTTGCTTACTGGAAAGGCAATGATAGTTGCTTATTCTCGTCCAATCGCAATGAAAATCTACAAGAGAATACTCAAATTACGTCCGGGATGGTCAGATAAGGTTGGCGTAGTCATGACTCAAGGCAACAATGATCCGGAGGAATGGCGCGAGATCATTGGAAATAAAGCACATAAAGACGATCTGGCCAGAAAGTTTAAGGATAACTCTTCTCCTATGAAAATCGCAATTGTCGTTGATATGTGGCTGACAGGATTTGATGTTCCTTCTTTGGCAACTATGTATGTATACAAACCGATGTCCGGACACAATCTCATGCAGGCCATCGCGAGAGTTAACCGGGTTTTCAAGGATAAAGAAGGCGGCTTGGTAGTTGATTATGTTGGAATTGCTGGTGCTCTAAAAAAGGCAATGAATGACTATACGGCCAGAGATAAGAAAAACTATGGCAACACCGACATCTCTAAGGCTGCCTTTCCAAAATTCCAAGAGAAACTGTCGATTTGCCGTGATATGTTCTATGGTTACGATTACAGTAGGTTTACGAATGGTTCTGATCTTGATAAGGCAAAGACGATCAGCGGCGGCGTCAATTATATTTTAGGTAAAAGTGTCGCTGAATGCGATTTGCCGGATTCGGAGAAGACACAAAGCGTTTTCATCAAGGAAGCACTTCTTCTCAAACAGGCACTATCTCTCTGCGGAAGTTTAGTTGATGAGCATACCCGTTTTGAAGCTGCTTATTTTGAAGCTGTTCGTACAATGGTAGTTCGCCTGATTTCTGGCGGTACAGGAAAGAAATTCACACTACCAGAGGTGAATGAGCGGATCAATGAACTGCTGAAACATAGTATCAAGAGCGAAGGAGTAATCAATCTTTTCTCTGATGTACAGTCAGAATTCTCTCTGTTTGACCCGAAGTTTCTTGAAGAAGTTTCCAATATGAAAGAAAAGAATCTCGCGGTTGAACTTCTGAAAAAATTGATTGCAGAACAGGTTTCAGTATATCGCAGAACTAATGTAGTTAAATCTGAGAAGTTTAGTGAAATTATGCAGCGTTCGCTTAATGCGTATCTTAATGGTATGTTGACAAATGAAGAAGTTATTGAGGAAATGCTGAATCTTGCAAAACAGATTGCAGCAGCCCAAAAGGAAGGTGACCAGCTTGGGCTTACTGCCGATGAGCTTGCCTTCTATGACGCATTAACGAAGCCACAGGCAATAAAGGATTTTTATGAAAATGAAGAACTGATAGCAATTACAAAAGAACTTGCAGATACTCTACGAAGAAATAAAACAATTGACTGGCAGAAACGAGAATCAGCAAGAGCAAAAATGCGTATGCTTATAAAGAAACTGCTGAAAAAGCACAAGTATCCGCCTGAGGGTATGGAAGATGCAGTTCAGACTGTTATGACACAGTGCGAACTTTGGACAGATAATAATGATATGGGAGAAGAAAAGGTTGTAAACTTTCGAGACAAATCAATATCATATGCAGAAGCAAATTATGCGCCCATGATGGTTGCTGAAGGTACAGCAACATATGGAGAGAAGAAATAAAAGGAAGGATATGCATAAAAATTAACTTTTTGTGCATCATACAGGAAAAATTATGGAATATTATATTTTAAAATGTTATCAAGAAGCTAAAAATAGGTGTTTAGATGTAGATCAAGGATTTGATAGATTTGAACCTAAAATAAAAAAGATAGTTATTGCATGTCTTGTTGCAATGTTTATATCGTGTGCTGAGA
>ERZ779894.3685-NODE-3685-length-11554-cov-3.820332_pt1 | contig 11554 bp, 7 predicted proteins | sample MGYA00511587_ERZ779894 | MGnify/ENA primary metagenome ERZ779894 (study PRJEB29588, sample SAMEA2160490) | human gut metagenome | biome: human gut; feature: human-associated habitat; material: faeces | place: Denmark | collected 2008/2010 ... | reverse complement strand
TCGAATGGGAACGCCGCGCGGACGGCAAGGTGAAGTACGCCATCCGGCCCCGGGGCAAGGAGCTCCTCTATCTCGGCGGCCTCTACACAAAGCCCGAGCCCGGAGCCCTGCCGCGCTTCACCATCCTCACCCGCAAAGCCGCCGACGGCATCAGCTTCATCCATGATCGGATGCCGGTCATCGTACCGAAGGAAAAGGAGGCCGACTGGCTCTCCCAGCAGCTGACGCTCGACGAGCTGCTGGAAGATGTGGAGACGGATATGGAGTTCCAAGAGGCGTAAAAAACAACAGGGGTCAGGGACTGCTTGCAGACCCTGACCCCTGTTTTGCCCGGTCAAGTGTAATTTACTCCCCAGGTGTATACCGGCGTATCAATGGTGCCGGCCGGGCTACTGGAGGAGGTGATGACCCTGTTCTCGCAGCTTTCCCAGGTAACATTTCCGTTTGCATCCTTCTTAATGAATTTGAACGAGAAAGTCGTGTCCGCGGGTACGCTGACGTGCAGGAACCACTCAGGATAGTTCGGGCACATCATGGCCTCGGTGCATTTGTCCGTGTCCCAGCTCCCAAGCTCGGGGATGGAGCCGACGACGTGGATGGTCTCGCCGTAGTTCGTGTTGGCGTTCACGTGGAAAATGACCTGGTTCGGGTCGCCTGAGAGCACGGTGTAGGTGAAGCCGTTGCTCACGCTCGAACCTTTGGTCACGGTTATCGTGTTCTCACCGACGGCGGCATTGGCGGGAACGATGGCCTCTATCATTTCATCGGAAGCAGAAACTACAGTGGCTGTCGCGTCACCGAATTTGACTGTTGGTGTTCCACCAAGACCTGTGCCGTAAATGTATACGGTATTGCCAGCTCGCCCCATGGTCGAGATAACGTTGCCTATTCTGGGAGTGTCGGTGCCGAGATCGGGGTTATACGACCACACGCAGACCTCGCCGCCGCCGAGAGTGAAGCTCTGGAGGCTACCGGAGCTGACAGTCGCGCTCTCGCCGTACAGCAAGCCGTTGAGTACGTCATTATAAGTGCCGTTGGGCAGCGTGGTGTTGAGTGCGGGTACGGTAAAGCTCTGGTCGGGCTGACGGTTTATTGCAACTATCACCTGTTTGGAGTAAAACTGCCTGGAGTAGACCACCACGTCGTTTGAGGAATACAGGATGTCAGTCGTGCCGTAGGCCAGCGCGTCGTTCTCCTGCCGAAGATCGGACAGCGCTTTTATGAGCTGGGTGGCGGTAGCAGACTCGAAATCGGAGACTGCGCCCATGTAAATGCGACCCGCTCCGCTGTCGGGAGCACTCAGGTATTGCTCGGTGCCGTAGTATATGTTGGGAGTGCCCCTGCACGTAAGCAGCGCGGCGATGGCGGCGTGGAAGGGCTTGTCGTTTGACTGCACGTATCTGAACCTGGTGACGTCGTGGTTGTCGATGAAGGTGACGAACTGATTTTCGTATGTATAGTCGTCGTCAGTGTATTCGAGCATATTCGCAAAGTCTGTCATGGACTGCGAGAAATTGCCGAAGGTCTGGTTTACAGAGTTGTAAAATTCAAAGTCCAGATTGGTGACGCCCGTCCTGTCCGGGAAACTGGCGTACTCGCTGTATTTGCTGTCCGGCCTGCCTATGAAGAACTCGCCAAAGTGGGTGATTGGCGCATTCTCGGAGTCAACAGCATCCTTTGCATTCTTGACAAAAGCAGGGTTCATATGGAGCGTAGCATCGTGGCGGATGCCGCTGATGCCTTTCTCTGCCCAGAAGTTGAGCGCATCTTCCATATATTCTGCTACGGCAGCATTTTCTTGGGAATAGTCAGCGAGATAGGCCAGCTCCTTGAAGCGGTAGCCAAAGGTGGAATTGTCCGTGCCACGGTCGCCGAGGTGGTGGAACCAACCGTTCGTGTCATTGTTGGGGTCGGCCACGAGGTTTTCTGTTGTGCCGTCGTTGTTGTAGTCCACCGGCTCTCCGGCGGCGTCAAAGACGAATTCGCCGGAAGCGTTCCGGTCGGGCTCGTATATCTTGCCGTCGTAGCGGCTGTCGCTGGAGTGGTTGGTCACAAAATCTATGACTAGTTTAATGCCGGCGTCCGTCAGCTCCTGCTGGAGCTCGTCGAACTCCGCCATGGTCCCGAAGTGCTTGTTGGTCGTAAAGTAGTTCCTCGCGTGATAGCCGTGGTAGCTCGTCCAGCCGTCATGGGTCGCCTGGTCGCGGTTGGCATAGGGCGCGGAGATCCAGACCGCGGTTATGCCCATGCTCTTAAGATAGGGTATCTTGTCGATTATGCCTTGCCAGTCGCCGCCCTGATAGAGACGGATGTCGGTACCGGTGCCGTCAAACAGGTCCGGGTCAAAGCCTGCTGGAATGTTGTTGGTCGGGTCGCCGTCGTAGAAACGGTCAGTTATTATTTGATAGATTACATCCTTCGGTGTGACAGGTCCGAGGTAGTCGTCTGTAATAGTGCTCTGCGTAGCAGACAATAGTTCGGTGTCAAAGCCCTGTGCGCCAGCGGGTGTAAGGAGCAGCGCGGTGATAAGAATCAGGGATAGCAGCAGAGATAGAATGCGTTTTTTCTCTTTCATGCTTCTCCTTTCCGGCAGCTTGCCTTTCATGACATTTCCCATCTGCGATCAAGGTTTATCCTGTTATGGTTTTCAATATCCCTCCTCACATTTGAGCGTAGTTTTCCCGGACGTATGCCGGATGATGATGTACTTCCTGCCCGGAGGGCTTGACCGGGCTTTGATGTATACGCCTGACTCGTTCTGGTATATTGCAGCTTCAAGGCAGAGCTCCTCACCCTCGCACAGCCTGAAGCGGCCTTGACCTGGCCAAACGTGCAAAGTTATGCGCTCCGGTAAATCTTCCGTGCAGTCCGGCTCCTGCATTGGGACTATCCCTCCGGAACGGACGAAAACGGGGATGCGTTCGAGCGGACAGCGCAGTGTGAGCCTGCGTCCGCCCTCGTACACTTCGTCGGTGAAAAAGTCGTACCACAGGCCCTCGGGCAGCCAGAGACGTACTTCGGCGGCGCGCTTCTCGCCAGCGCCGGGCGCGGTCACTGGGGCAACTATCAGCTGCGAGCCGAACTCATACACGTTGGGATACTCGTAGGCTTCTGGACGATCAGGCCATGCGTGATAAAGCGGCCTGACCAGCGGTATACCTTCAAGGTGACTGCGCCAGTTCATGGAGTGCAGATAGGGCAACAGCCTGTGCCGCAGGGCGAGAAAGCGGCGCATTATCTCTGCGATCTCAGGGGAGTAACGCCAGGGCTCCTTGCCTGCGTCCGGGCTGCATGTGCTGTGCAGCCGGCAGATGGGCGAGAACACGCCGAATTGCAGCCAGCGAAGATAGAGTTCGTCATCGCGTTCGCCGCGGTGGCAGGCAAGCTCCTCGTCCCTGAGCCCATCGCCCATGTGCCCGCCTATGTCATGGCTCCACCAGCCGAAACCCATGTCCGCCGCGGCGGCGGTGAAGCGCGGCTGGAAGTCCAGAGAGGCCCAGCTCGCTATCGTGTCCCCGGAGAAGCCGACGGGGTACCTGTGCGAGCCCGCCCCGGCATAGCGCGAGAGGATGAGCGGCCTGCGCCCCCTGCGGGCGGCGTCGAGAAAGTGCCAGTGGTTGAGCAGCCAGAGCGGGTCAAGGCCCTCGACCGTCGAGCGCGTACCCTGCTGCCAGTCTATCCACCAGAAGTCCACGCCCATATCCTCCAGCGGATGCAGCAGCAGTTCAAAATAGGCGCGCCGGAAGCGGCGGTCGTTGAGGTCGAAGGGTATGGTCTCACCGCCGGTGACGCCCATAATCTCTGCGACTTCGCCGTAGCGCTCCTCAAAGGGCTGCACTCCCTCCGCCGGATGCAGGTTCAGCGAGACGTGCAGGCCCATCCCGTGCAGACGCGCCAGCAGCTTGTCCGGCTCCGGGATGAGCTCCCGGTTCCAGGTGTAACCTGTCCAGCCGCTGTATCCCTCCGGCACGCGAGTTAGGTGCCAGTCCATGTCCAGCACGGCCACGGAAAAGGGCGTCCCCTCGGCGTCGAAGCGCTCCATGAGCGCCAGGTATTCCTCCGTTGTATAAGGCCAGAAGCGGCTCCACCAGTTGCCGAGGGCGAAGCGGGGGAGGAGCGGGGGACGGCCGCTGAGGCGGTAAAGATCCCGCAGGCCCCGCTCGAACTGCCTGCCGTACAGGAACAGATAGATATCCCGCGTCCCCGGCCGCCTCGGCCGGAGCTCGCCGTCCGCGCCGAAGAGCAGACTGTCATCCGAAAGGAGCCCGACGCCTTCCCTTGAGAAGATGCCGGGCTCGAGTCCTATGGCCCCGTCGGCGTTGTCCAGCGTCCGGGCCGTGCCGCCGAGATAGTGCAGCTCCTGCCCGCTGCTCCAGCTCAGGCCGTCTGTAAACGTCTCCAGCTCCAGCCCGCCGCCGATAATGACATGGCAGCCGTCGGAGCGCAGATCGAGGCGGCCGCCCCGGAACTCTACGCTGCAACAGGGCTCCGGGAAACGGCGGTCAAGCGCGAATTGGCTGGGCCTGTCCTCAAAGACGCGGCTCTCGTCGTATTCAAGGCGCAGCAGGCGCTCGGTAAGGACGCTCACGCGGCAGTTTCCAAAGCGGTATTCCATTTCAGGACTTGTTGGCGCCCGCGGTGACACCTTGGATGAGGTACTTCTGCAGGCAGACGTAGAGGATGGTTATGGGTACAGCGACGAGTATCGCGCCAGCGGCGAAAGTGGTGAAGTTGTTGTTGGTGTTGGCGTTTATCATGTCGTAAAGGCCGATGGCGAGGGTCTTTTTCTCCGGGCTGGAGAGTATCATGCGCGGGAAGATGAAGTCCATCCACGGGGTTATAAACTGCGAGAGCGCTACGAAGATGAGAATGGGCTTCATGAGCGGCAGCACTATCTGCGTGAAGATGCGCAGGTTGGAGGCCCCGTCGAGCTTTGCCGCCTCGTCGAGACTGCGCGGGATGTTGGACAGGTAACCCTTGACAAGCCAGGTGTTGTAGGGCACCTGCCCGGCGGCGTAGGTGAGGATGAGGCCGAAGTGCGTGTCCAGGAGGTTCAGCTGCCAGAGTATGTTGTAGGTAGCCATCATGCCCATGAAGCTGGGGAACATCTGCAATATGAGTATCGACAACAGCCCCGCGCGCTTGCCCTTAAAGCGGAAGCGCGAGAATACATACGAGGTCATGGACGTGAGCACGACGGAGATGGCCATGTTTATGAGGGCTATCTTCAGCGTGTTGGCGTACCAGTAGACGAACTTTGTCTCCTTGATTAGCTTAACATAGTGAAGCACTGTCGGATTTTCCGGGAAGGCCGTGGCCGAGAGCAGGCTGCTCATGGGGTTAAAGGACGCGCCTATTATCCAGACGATGGGCGTCAGGACGAGCAGAGCCATGAAAATGAGCAGCGCGTAGACGCCGAAGGTGGCGAATATGTCCCGGGCACTAAACTTTTTGCGCCTTGCGGGCAGATTTGAAGCTGAGTTGCTCATCCCATCATGTCCTCCTCTTTGAAAGACTTGGTGCGCAGGAAGTTCCAGGTGGATATGGTGGCGATGACCACAAAGACAAGTATGGACATGACCGCCGCCATCTGGAACTGGCGGTTGTCCTTTGTGAGCTTGTATATCCAGGTTATGAGGATATCTGTCGAGCCTGCAAACTTGTAGCTCGGGTTTATCGGGTTGCCGTCCGTCAGGAAGTAGATGACGTTGAAGTTATTGAAGTTTGTGGCGAAGGACATAATGAGCAGCGGCGCGGTGGAGTAGAGCACGAGCGGCAGTGTGATGCGGCGAAATTCCTGCCTTGGCGAAGCGCCGTCTATCCTCGCGGCCTCCAGCAGCTCCGGCGAGATGCTGGTCATGACGCCGGACATCATGGTCATGAAGTATGGGAAACCCAGCCAGAAGTTGACGACGAAGATGACCAGCTTGGCCAGCGTCGCGTCCGAGAGCCAGGGTATGTTCTGAGATATGATCCCTGCAGAGCGCAGGAAAGTGTTTATGGGGCCAAACTGGCCGTTGAACATGTTGCGGAAGATGAGCAGGGAGATGAGCCCGGGTATGGCCCAGGGCAGTATGTAGATGGTGCGCCAGAATTTGCGGAATTTCACGCGGCGGCTGTTCACGAGGCAGGCCATGCCCAGCCCGCCGAAATAGCAGCTGAGCGTGGATATGACGCTCCAGAGCAGCGTCCAGCCCAGGACGCCCCAGAAGGTGTCGTTCCACATGGGCAGCCGGAACATATCCGCAAAGTTTGAAAAGCCCACCCAGTCCACCAGACTGCGCGGCGGCAGATAGTGCGGGGCCGAGTAGTTCGTGAAGGCAATTAGGAAACCGAAGAGAATGGGGACGACAACAAAAAGGAGTATGAGTATGACGGCGGGGATGAGCATGGCGTAGGGGAAGGAGCGGTCGCGGAAGCGGTGGAACCACTCCCTCGCGCCCTGAAGGTGCTGCCCCTGCTCCATCCTGCCCCGGTCGCGGACAGCGTCTGAAACACAGCCTATGTAGATCAGCACAAAGACAACAGCTATGATCGCCCAGGCAATTCCGAGTATCATCAGTATGATGGAGTTGTCGCCCGGAGTGACCTTGGAGCCTTCGATTATCATTTCTGTCTCGCCCAGAGTGATGAGGCCCCAAAGGCCGTGTATCATCGACGGAAGCGAGACGATAAGCCCCACCTGCGCCAGGAAAAAGAAGGCCGCCTTTATGTACTGCCTGTTCCAGAGCTGACCTGAGCCCCATATGACCGCGCTCATCAGCCCGGCTGACCATTTTTGACTTCTGTGAGGCATTTTACGCTCCTTTCAGCCCTCTCCCGGCCGGGCCGGGAGAGGGCGTGCGGATTTTTGCTCGAACCGTTTGGAGGGGATTACTCAGTTACTACGAGCGAACTGTAAAATTCCTCGCTTGCCGCGGCAAGGGCCTCTTCGGGAGTCTGAAGCCCATCCCAGACCGCTATGACAGCTTTCTGATACGGTGCCCAGACGTTAGACATCTCGGGAATGTAGGGCTGCGGCAGGGCGTCGTTCACGGCTACGGCGATGCTGGACATGAAGGGGTCGTTGGCGTAGAAGTCGAGTTTCTGGCCTTCGATGCTGGCGCTCAGCTCGTTCCTCGTCTCATAGAGCAGCTGGAGGCAGTCGGGGTCGGTTGCGATGAACTGGGCAAGCAGCATGGCGGCCTTGGGATACTGGGTGTAGGCGCTGACGCAGACGGTATCGACGGTGGAGAGGGTCTTGGGCCGGACGCCGTTGTCCATCTTGGGCAGCGGGGCGATGCCGAAGTCGATGCCAGCATTGGTGAAGTCGGCTATGGACCAGGGGCCGGTGATGACGTAGGGGGCCGCGCCGCTGGAGAACATGGTGTTCATGGCGTCCCAGGTCGCGTCGGCGGAGGCGACAGGGTAGACGTCCTCCTGCAGCGTCTTGTAGAAGGCCAGACCTTCGGCCGCCTCAGCGCTGTCCCAGCCAAGCTGGTCGGGGTCGTCATGCGTGGGCCCGAAGAGGTCGTAACCGTAGCCGCCGAGGAAGCCGTGGGCATAGTAGGGCTCGACGGCCTGCCAGAGGCAAGCGAACTTGTTCTGCGCCGGGTCGTTGAACTCGGCGGCAAACTCCTTCATCTCCGCCCAGGTGTCGACGGGCGTATCCACAAGGGCCTTGTTGTAGAACATTACGATGGTCTTCATGGACAGCGGGAAGGCGTATATCTTGCCGTCATAGCTCACGGCGTTGATGGCGTTCTCCACAAACTCGGAGCGTATCTCGTCGGAGAAGAGGTCGATCTCCAGAATGTTGCCGGACTGGGCGGAGATGGCAACGCCGTCGTGCGCCTGGACAAAGACGTCCGCGCCCATGCCGGTGGGGCCGTCGAGCTCTATTTTGGTGCGGGAGTCGGTGGTGCCGACGTTCTCGACCGTGAGCGGGATGTCGGGATACTTGGCGTTCCAGAGCTCAACTATCTTCTCGTTGTAGTTGTCGTTGTCGAACCAGAGCTTGAGCGAGGCACCCTCCTCAGGCACGACTTCGGCGTCGCCGCTGTCCGCAGGCGGCACATCGCCGCCATCGGAGGTGTCTGCCGGGGGAGGCTCGGTGGGCGCGGGCGCGGGTCCGCCGCAGGCGGCAAGCGCGAGCAGCATCATTGCGGCGAGCAACATCGCAAGAGTTTTCTGGACCTTTTTCATGTTTTTCTTCCTTTCCTTTTTGAATTTATTCGTTCGGCTGATTTGCCAATAGCTGCAAGTAAAGCGCTTAACCTAGGACAAAAAATCGCAATGCCGTCAATATTCGAGAATTTTTGCGGACATTGCTTCAAGTTCGATGCTCGTATTTCCGGCTCCCGCCTGGAGCTCTATCGTTCTTGGGGCCTCGGAGACGTTCATGGCTATCGTGAAGCCGTGGCCGTTCAGCTCCGCCTCATATGCCAGCGCCCTCTCGTCGGAAAAGAGCTCGCGCCAGCCGTATTGGATGGCCTTGACGTGTCTGTACCGCAGCTCCGCGGCCTCCCGGATAAAGTCCGAAAGCGGACATTCGCTACCGCTCCAGTCCATGGCCTGCCTGTACTCTGCTTCATGCCAGCCGGAAAGCCCTCGCTCATCGCCGTAGAACAGCATGGGTACCCCGGGATGCGTGAACAGGAACAGCGCCGCCAGTCTGAGCCGACGTTCGTCTCCTCCGCACTTGGTAAGGAAGCGCGGAACGTCGTGGCTGTCGATGAGGTTCAGCTGCGCCTGCTGTATCCTCCGCCGGTAGCGGATGAGCAGCTGCTGTACGCGCTGCACGAAATCGCGGGCGTTGAGCTTGCCGTAGGCGAAGAAGTCGTCAATGGCGAAGGTGAGGTTGTAGTTCATTGCCGAATCGAACTGCTCGCCCTCGAGGAAGGAGCGCGCGTCGTCCCAAATCTCTCCTATGAGCACCGCGTCGGGCTTGAGCGCACGGACTTCGCGGCGGAAAACACGCCAAAAGTCGTGGTTTACCTCGTTGGCCACGTCGAGCCTCCAACCGTCGATGTCGAACTCCCTTATCCAATACAGGCCGACGTCTATGAGATATCGCGCCGTCTCCGGATTGCCCGTGTTGAGCTTGGGCATGCTCCCGACATAGGCAAAACACTCGTAGTTCGGCAGGGAAGAGACATCCAGTGGGTAGGACTTGGGATAATACCAATCCCGGTATCGGGAATCCTCACCGTTTTCGACCAGGTCACGGAAAGCGAAGAAGTCCGGGCCGCTGTGATTGAAAACGCCGTCGAGCACGAGGCGCATCCCACGCTCGTGGCAGCCTGAGACCAGCCGACGGAGGTCGTCCTTGCTGCCGAAACAGGGGTCGATCTCAAAGTAGTCGATGGTGTCATACTTGTGCGGGCTGTTGGCGGCAAAAATCGGCGTCAGGTAGATGCAGTTGAAGCCGAGAGAAGCTATGTAGTCCAGGTTCTCCGTCACGCCCCGCAGCGTTCCGCCGAGTTTGGATGCGCAGGCCTGCCCGTCGGGCAGGTGTTCGACGCGGCTCTCGCAGGAGATACGGCGGCGCGAGCTGGCAAAGCTGTCCGGGAAGATCTGATATACCACAGCCTTCCTCCACCAGTCAGGCACGGAGTCCATGTCCTCGCTGCGTATGTAGTGGAAGTTGTAGTATAGCTGGCGGTTTTCCTCGGGCTGTTCATGGAAGCAGTCGCTATAATAATACAACGTTTCACCGCCGGAGCTCAGCCGGAAATAATAACACAGCCGCGTGACGCCTGGGTCTATCTCTACCTCGAAATAGTCAAACAGCGCGTCTGAAAAGCGCAGCGTCATTTCCGCCTCCGTAATGGAGATGGGACTTTTCGGCTCCATCCTGTCGCCAAAGCAGAGCGTACAGCTTTCGAGGTCAGCCTTGGCTGCCCTTAGTCGTATGACGACCAGGTCCGGAGCTTCGGCAAAGCTGTACTCGGAGTATGTGCGATGGAATATCGCCTCTTTCTTCAAATGGGCATTCAGCTCCTTTCGTGGGGAGGGGCGACAGAGTCGCGCTCTATCAGCTCCACCGGCATGATGATGTTTTCTATTTCCGCGCCCGGGTCATTGATGGCCTGGACTACCTTCTGCACCGTGATACGTCCCCTGTCATACGCAAACTGGGCTACGGAACTGAGAGCGGGCATGGAGTACTCGCACTCCTTTGTGTTGTCGAAGCCGACGATAGACAGGTCGCGCGGGATGACCCGCCCGGCCTCGTAAAAAGCCTTGAGTATGCCGAAAGCCACTATGTCCGCTGCGGCGAATACTGCCGTTATTTCCGGGCGCTCCAGCAGCGCCTTCCCTATGTTATACCCGCCGCCGAAACTGAGAGCGTCCTGGAATATAAAGCTTTCGGCGTCCAGACCGGCCTCGGTCATCGCCTTCACATAACCCTTGTAGCGCCTATGTATAGCACCGTCAACGGTGATGTTTGATGCAGCGATAGCAATGCTTTTGTGTCCGCAGTCAATCATCAGCCGCGTCGCATCGTAACCGCCCTGCTGGTCGTCGATGCCGACGGTGGAGTGCAGCTGGGTGCCCTCGTCATAGGAATCTATGAGTACGAGCTGACGGCCCAGAGCCTGCATCTCCTCGGAGATGACGTGCGTATAGTTGCCTATGAATATCGCGCCGTCAAGGTCGCGCTTGAGTATCCAGTCCCGGCAGCTCTCGCCCATCCTGACGCCCTTTATGAGCACGTCATAGCCAAGTTTTGCGGCCTCGAACTCAACGCCGCTGACGAGTTCGCCGTAGAAGGGGTTATCACGAAGCAGAAGGCTTGCGCTGCTGTCTTCCTCTGTTATGGGCAGCAACAGCCCGAGCATATCCGAGCGACGCTTGGCCAGGCTGCGGGCCACAAGGCTGGGCTGATAATTGAGCTCTTGCATGACGTGAAGGATGTTTTCCCTTGTAGCTCCCGAAACTTTGTCAATTCCATTTATTACGTTTGAAACAGACGCCGGCGACACGCCTGCGCGCTTCGCAATATCCATGATTGTGACGCGTCTGCTCATCCCAAATCCCTCCGCTACGCTTGGTTAAGCGCTTTACAAAGACTATTTTAATACACAGCAAGGTAGATATGTCAAGAGAAATCGTCGATTTAATGTAAAAAGCAGAAGCACAAACAATAATTTTGTATATTAGCACCAGAAGGCGCATAGCTGCTTGTGTAAAATGACAAGTGTACCGCTTTCATCTTTGCCCCTCTTTCAAAAGCGTATTAGCAATGCATCCCTTTCCACCAAGTATAGCCTCAGCATTAGCGCGGTAGGTCAGGAGCTTTTTCATCTCGGCTCTGGCCTCGCGGTAGGCCGGGTATGCGGCTCGCTTTTCGGCAAGGAGGGCGGCGTACTCGGCCTGTAGAGCCTTGACCGTGGGCAGCTTCTTCATGCCACGGTCATTGAACGCCTTCTTTGCCGCGCGGTGCAGAAGGATATCATGCTCGTGCTCGGCTAAATACCGTTTCGAGTAGCCGGAGGATTTATACGCGCGGAAGGTCTCCCGCGTCCGCAGGTAGTTTATGACCTGCTTTTTCAGCTCCTCGACCTCGGAC
>ERZ779894.3680-NODE-3680-length-11567-cov-11.026581_pt1 | contig 11567 bp, 10 predicted proteins | sample MGYA00511587_ERZ779894 | MGnify/ENA primary metagenome ERZ779894 (study PRJEB29588, sample SAMEA2160490) | human gut metagenome | biome: human gut; feature: human-associated habitat; material: faeces | place: Denmark | collected 2008/2010 ... | reverse complement strand
CGCAAAGTGGCAGAACAAATACATATCGGTTTTGGGATCGACAAAAACTTCGGCAAATTCGCAGGAGTAACGATAACCTCGCTGGTGCATAACAACATCCAGCACGATTTAAACATCCATATCGTCTACGACCAACTTTTGCCGGAAGATATGGACAGATTAAAAAAGACAGAGCAGCTATACCGTAACCTGAATTTGCACTTTTACCAGATCACCAGCACTGAGGGGATGACCTTTGTCGTACCGCCGGGGCATATTACCCAGGCCATGTATTACCGCTATTTATTTGCCGATCTGCTGCCAAAATCTGTTAAGCGGCTGATCTATATGGATGCCGACATCATCTGTCAAGGTGATGTTCTGCCCTTGTGGCAGACTGACTTGGAGGGCAAGGTGCTGGGAGCCGTGCGTGACTGGGGCGAAGCCAAAAGCTGCGTGCGCATAGGCCTTAAAAACGGCCGCTATTTTAATTCCGGCGTGCTTTTAATGGATTTAGTCAAATGGCGGCAGCAAAAGCTGACCCAAAAGTTATTCCGATGGCTGGAGCAGGTTGGCACTACCAAGATTCTTTGGGGTGACCAGGACGCCCTCAACGGCGTTATTGACGGCGATTTTGTAGAGCTGCCCAAAAAGTATAACTGCATCATTATCAATAATACTTTGCTGAAAGCCGCCCCTGAAGACGTTATCGTGCATTATATCGACTATATCAAGCCGTGGCACATCTATTGCCTGGACAGTGATGAGAAAAAACTGTACTGGCGCTATGTCAAAAAATCGCTGTGGGATGATTTGCAGCCTATGGATGGTCACACGGTAGACACTACGGTAATGACAGCGCGGGTACTGTATAAAGAAGGCAGCTATGAAAAATCGGTTTCATATTACGAAGCCTTGCTAAAGTATTTTTTGAAAGACAAGTACACTTAAGTGTTATTTAAAATATTATTGAGTTGAATAAAACAAGAAGGAAGAAGGGTGTAAAAATGAGTAGGGAACAAAAATTAAGCAAAAAAATAGCCCATACCTTGCTGGCAATGTCGATTGTATATTCGGGGGGGATGAATGTACTTTGCAATGCGGCTTTTGCGGCCGGCAAAGGTGCAGACGGTGCGGATAAGAATGAAACTGTTGCAGTAAGTGACAGCGCAGCTACTGGCAGCTACACCGGCAATGATGGTGACGACGGCGCTAGTGGTAGAACAGGAGAGCGCGGCGGCAACGGCGGCAAAACGGTCATAGAGCTTACCAGCTCTGAAAATATGTCTAATGCTATCAGTTTTGCTGCGACAGGCGGTAAGGGTGGCAAGGGACAAACTGATATAGACTATAATAATAAGGGGTATGGCGGTAATGGCGGCGCCGGCGGTGCTGCAACTGTTAATCTAACTGTCAACGGCGCTGCTGTTACCCATGCTGCTGTTACTTTTACTGCTACCGGTGGTGCAGGTAATTTTGCTGGTAATGGCAACGCAAGGCCCGATAAAGATATATTTTCAGATGAAACAGGCAGCAACGGTGGTGATGGCGGCAGGGCCGAGGCCAGTATCACGGTTAGCGGCCAAAAATATACAGCAGCTGACATTACCTTGAGTGCGAATGGCGGTGCCGGCAGTAATGATGACTCTTATAATTATGGGACTAGTACCAATGAAAGCAGCGGGAATAAATTAGTAGCTGACGCTGAAGGGAACATCGCTAAAATAGGCGGCGGCGGTGCCGGCGGCTCTGCTTCGGCAACAGGCTTTGTACTGGGCGTCGGCAGCAGTCTGGTAGAAAGTGTGAATGCTGCCGATGTGGTAATAACTGCGACCGGCGGCAAGGGTGGCAATAATACGGCAAACTCTAATTATACCACCAGTGCCACTGGCGGTATCGGCGGCGCTGCAGCAGCATATGGCATCAAAACGGCTGTTTTGGTTCCTCATGAAGTTGCTTTTACGGTCAGCAGCATCAGCGTAACTGCGATCGGCGGAGCTGGTGGCGATACAAAGGGCGCAGTAGATACCAGGGCAGAGCAAACCAATACAGGTGGAACTGCTGAAGCTTATGGTATTTTTAATACTGACAGTGCAGTAAAAGCCAGTGTAACTGGTGATATTACAGTAACTGCTACAGGCGGCGCTGCCGGCAATGGCGGCAATGCCAGTGATGATAACTATGATGGCACTATAGTAGCCCGTAATGGCCTTGACGGTGCTGTTGGCACTGCAAGCGGAGTACGAAACATTAATGGGTACAGCGTGATTGAGGCGACTAATCTTCTTGTTGAAGCAAACGGCGGTGCAGGCGGAGCTGGCGGCAACGGCGGCAGGACTGATAAAGGTACTATTTATGCCAATGGCGCCGATGGCGGAAATGGCGGCAATGCCTATGCCTATGGCGTGCAAAGCAGTGGCGGCACAACAGAACTTACTGTCGATAAAATAGCTGTTACCGTAACTGGCGGTGCAAAAGGAAGCGGCGGTACTGCAACAAGTGGTGGTACAGATGGCGATGCAGGCAGCAAAGCAGCCGAAGCCAAAGCCTACGGCATTTATGCGGAAAGTGGTGCAGTAGTCAATTTAAGCGCGAAAAGCACTGGCGGTACTATCAAAATAGGCGCTAAGGCAGCTAACGCCCAAAACACCGAAGCCTATGCAGTGTATGCCGATAATGCGACAGTACTTTTCCATGACAATGCCGAGCTGAATACCAGTGACGGAGCTTCGACAACGGATAACAATGTACTGACTTACCTGAACAATGCCACGCTTGGTTTTGGCGGCAGGAAACAGTACTGATAAACAGTACATCACTGTTGGTTATGATGCCGCCCTTGACCCCTATAAAGTTGGCCACACCGAAGCCAACGGTGGTACGCCGATAGATGTTTTGGAAATAACCAATTTGAACGGACAGGATTTAAATAATTTTACCGGTGGTACAACTACACTTGACAGCGTGATTTACCAATTCAATACAACTACTGATGTTCAGCTTGCTGGTGCAGGCAACAAAGTGCAGATCACCGGCGTTACTACAACTAAAACACCGTTTGCATCTGAAAGCGTTAAAACAGCCAGCGACGCCCAAATGGCGCTGGGCAGCATGTGGCGCATCGAAGGCAACAACCTGATGAAACGTATGGGCGAGCTGCGCAGTGATAAAGAAGCAGCTAAAGGCGGCGTCTGGGCCCGTTACTACAGGGGCGAGCTGAGTGCCGACAGCGCTTATGACCGCAGTTTCAGCCAGGATTATACAGCCTTCCAGGGCGGTATCGACAAAGTTCAGGACTACAAAGGCGGCAAGCTCTATACAGGCATCGCCGTCAACCGCATCGACAGCAACGCCGGTTATACGGCAGGCAGCGGTGACCTGAGCAGTACCGGTGTAGGCGTATATGCCAGCTGGCTTGGGAACAAGGGCCATTATCTGGACGTTATCGCCAGAGGCAGCAAGCTTGCCAATGACTTTAAACTGGTCGATTTGAGCGGCAACGCAGCCAAAGCTGATTATGATACTTGGGCTTACGGTATCAGCGCCGAATACGGCTACAGACAGAACCTGAACTCAGGCTGGTTTGTAGAACCGCAGGCAGAGTTGAGTTTGGGCCATATCAATGGTACAGATTACACCATGTCTAACGGCGGCAGGATAGAAAACGACAGCGTCAACAGCGCCGTTGTGCGCCTGGGCTTTTTGGGCGGCAAGGAGTTCACTATTGGCGGGCGCACCAGTAATACCTATGTCAAAGCATCGGCACTGCACGACTTTGGCGGCAACGGCGGCGCAACAGCCTATTACGGAACGGATAGCCTGGCTATGCAAACAGGCGACTTGACTGGCACCTGGTACGAAATCGGCCTGGGCGCTAATCTTGGCATTGCTAAAAATAGTAACCTTTATTTTGACGCTTTAAAAACCTTCAACGGTAATTTGCGTACCGACTGGCAGTTTAATGCCGGGTTAAGGTTTAGCTTCTAGGCATTGAGACACTGTTAGTTGCAAACGTAGTGCAGCAAATAACAGGATTGTTGAAAGCCCGCAGAAATAGCGATTGAATAATGAGCTGTTTCTGTGAACCTCTATGTAATTAGTTGCTGGTAATTACTTACGCAAGATAAAAAATCAGCGATATGAAGTAAGTTTCATATCGCTGATTTGGTTTGTTATTTTCTGTTTATGATGTAGGCCAAAAGGCGTAACCATTGCAGTATTTTTGTGTATTTGTTATTGATTTTGTACCTCGTTTCTCTGCATTTTTTACAGTTCTTTGTGTTTGCTGATGATGGCGCGACTAAGCTCGCTTAAACAGCTGGTAAGCTTGTCCAGTCGCTGCTCCATGCGCAGCAGCAGATACCAGCTCAGCACCATTGGGAAACCGAAGTTGCCGACGGCGCTGAAAATTTCTTTGGTATCCATGCTGGTTACGCCAGCACGGTAACGGTAACGACTTTGATGCGGGCTTCGACGAATTCGGTAAGTCCAAGGCCGCCGCTGGTAAGTACGTCTGCTGCGATGATCTGGGTGGCTGCTGCCTGGGCATCGGCCAGGGTAAGGTCTTCGCGCGGGTCGGCGATGCTTAAGGTTTTTTTAGCGTCGTCGCTTTTGGTGAAAACGAGTTCTAAAGTTTTTTCCATGTTTGTTCTCCTTTACATTAAATTTTTGTTTGGAATTTGGGGTTATTCTGCTTTGTCCAGCTCGGCCTTTTCGGTAACATAGACGTTAACGATCTCGTGGCTCATCAAGGTGCCGATGGCTTCGGTAACTGCAAGACATTTGTCGGCTTCGGCGTCCAGACGGACACTGCCGACAGAGGTGCTTTTGGTTTGCATGGCGCCAAGGGCGTTGGTGCCGTTTTCTACGTCCATGGAAAGTTTGAGGGAAGTAGGATTTTTGCTGACAGTCATATTTTCAGCTCCTTTCATAATTTGGTTTTGTTTTTGTGGTTTGTAACCAGAGGTTACAGTGCTTTATTTAGTTTTTACTTTTTTATTATGCAGCTTTCTTCCAGAAGCAAGCTGCGCCAAGATTTTTCTCTTATAATGTTCATTTCTTTTAGCGGTAAAAGAAACGAACCAAAGAAAAGCCGGCACGTCGCAGATTTTTATTTTGCATCGCTCAACGGCGGCTCCGCGAAACTTGCCTGCAAGCAGGCTTCGGACAAGTCACTCCGCTTTCGCCTTATTCGCTTCGCACATAACAAAATCTGCTCAATGTGCTCTAACACCATACGCTTTAGTGCTTTGGTAAATAATCAATGATAACACCAGGCAGTCGATACTGTGCTCCAGAAAGTCATAGCTGAATAGTATGATGCAGAGGGGAAGCGCACATTGTGATCCAGTCCGTTGTGTGCGATGCGAGCTGTAAGTGCTGGAGGGACTGTTTGAGGCATTGACGATTCGCAGCTAAAGCTTTTCTCTGTACTGCAATGCCGAGTTGCCCGGAAGCCGGACAGCGAGCAAAGCTAAACAGGACTTGTCACAGCGCTGAAAGTTCTTTGCTGACTTTCTTTCAAGAAAGTCTAAAAAAGCTAAAAAAGCTTGAAGAAAACATTAAAAGAAAAAATTAAAAGAAAACATCGTGTTCTTTAAAAAGCAGCCCTTTTAAACAAGGGGGCTGCTTTTTGCATACCACAGGGCCTTGCCCCTGATGACCTGCCCGCCGGGCTTCATAGCTCCGTCGCCGGGTGAATCGCGCAGATACCATAAGTCCCAGCGGGTTTCGGCATCGCCGCTGTAGGGGCCGTAGCCGTCGATAAGGGCGGCTTCGCAGTGGGTAAGGATATTCCAGCGGTCGATGGGGATAGCAAGCCCCTGGGCCAGTGCGGCAACTAATTTGCCTGCGGCGTCGATTTGGAGCGGCGTGGGCGGATAGCAGCCGAAATCAGCATCGGTGCCGTTATGGGGCAGGGCGCCCAGTGCGCAGCACAGAGCGATACCGATAGCGCCGGTATTGCGATGCCACGTATGGCTTTTAGGCTCGGTGAGCTGCGTGCAGGTTTGGTAAATACTGCCGTCGCCGTCGATGTTGAAATGGTAGTCAGCAAATAGTTGCCCATAGCGTCCTGCTGTCCAGTGCAGATAGATGCTGCTGATGCGGCCTTGGCCCTGTGCAATAAGCCCTGTGAGGGCTGCGGCTGTGAGCCGCTGCGCTGATGATGTTTGTGTTTGCATGGTTTTGTTCTCCTTTCGTGTGTAGTTTTGAATGGGGTGGGCGGCCTTTGGTCAGGCGGTTATTTTGCTGGTGGCAGGTTTGCATCACCCCCTCACTCTTATATGGCTTTTTAGGCCCTGTTTTTTAACCTGCTGGCAAGAAAAATTTAAAAAGTGTAAAATTTGCTCTTCCAAGCGGCGGATAAAAATTATTTATGTAAAGGGGGTTAAAAATGACCTTGTAAAAAGCCATATAAGAGTAGGGGATATTATTACTGACGCAGTAAGCATACCGAATCTTTTAAATCTTAAAGACCTTTAGCATCTCTTAAAGCTTTTAAATCATTAAAATCTGTAAATTCTTCGTACATACTTATGATTTTGACTTGGAAGTTTTAAGTGTTAATAATGGTTTTGTATTACTGATCTGCGTTAGTATTGATAATTACACCCTAAATTCAGCGAAAGCAGGTAAAAAACATGAATGATTCTTTAGCTTCACAACAAAAATCTAAAAAGACGGGCGGCGATGTGCTGAGTGCCCGTCTTTTGTATTTGGCGCTGAAATGCCCCTTACTGCAGGGAAAACACTGCCAGACAGAGACTGTACGGCCAGTTGAGCCGCAGCCTGTCAAAACGGTGAAACCGCCGAGAAAGGACGATGCTTTAGTAGAGCTGCGTATCGTTTTGCCTTATGGTCTGCGCAAGCAGGCACAGGACGAGCATATCAACTGCAGCGCTTTGTTCCGCAGGGCGCTTAAGCGCAGTTTAACGTCACGCCGCAGTTCAGGCGCAAGGTGTGACTAGTGGATCATTTTACAGCGATCGAAAATGCGTGGCTGGAACCTCCGCAGAGCCTGGCGGAAGCCGTGTACAGCTGTGAATTGTGTAATGAGGCTGTTTGCGCCGGTGATTTGTATATCGAGCTGGATGGGCTCATTATTTGTATAGACTGTCTGGACAGCCTGACGGCGCGGGAGCTGGCAGTAGAGGTGTTGAATAATAAGATCACCGCAGCAGGGTGAAATAAGGGGATGTATTGATGACAGTTACTTGCACAGAAACAGCGGAGTGTGATAAATGGGCCGAAATAGTGGCTTTAGCGCAGCAGGGCAATAAAAAAATGCTGGGGGTGATTTTGCAGGCTTTTGATATCAAACTGCGAAAAATAGCACATACCAGCGCTTATAAAGGTTTTGCCGAGGATGGCGAACAGATCGAAAGGGTTGCCGTAGTAAAAGCGCTGGAAAAGTGGGGACAGCGGCAGGATTTCGAGAAGCTGCCGGCTTTTATCGTCAGTAAGTCGTATACGGCGATCAGTAGTGAATGGAAACGCCGGCATAAGGATGAAGAAATGACTTGCCCTTATGAAATAGAAAGCGGCTGTGAATTTGCAGAGGAAGTGCTGACGGCAGATGCGGCACAGAGGTTTGGCGTCAGTCCGGCGGCGATCAGCAAAACGATCAAAAAAGGGCTTACTAAGCTGCGGCAGCTGCTGCTTGCAGCGCATCAGGCCGAAAAACAGCGGGAAGCGGAAGAACTGATGATGTAGATAAGCTGGAATATGGATCATCAGGCGCAGGCCGGCAGGCTGTTATGACACTGCCAGCCAGGGTGATCTGACTGGGAAATGCGTTTGCGCCGCCTGGACAGAGAAACCCGTAAGTGCGCCTGACCATATAAGCCAATCAAAGGCTGAAAATATTGCGAAGGATGTGCTGAAAAATGGAGAGACCTTATGAACAGATACGGCGGATGGTAAAACTGTTTGAATATAACAGGCTGAAGCTGCGGTTTAGAAACGAAGATGAGCGGGCCAGGTTTATTGATGGCTGGGCAGAACGCTTCTGCGAGACGGACGATGCCGAATGGAATATTGCGGTGACTATTATGACTGCCCGCCGCCGCGAACCGAACTTCTATAATATGGAAAAAGCCCTGCGCGAAGCGCAGGGCATAAGGAGGGAACGCAGACTGCAGGATGAATGGCGAGCAAAAGACGAAGGGAGTTTGCAGAAAGATCAGCGAGCAAATAATAATGCCGCAGAACAAGGACGGGAAGGAAATGGAAATAATGGAGCAAACGCCCAAATAAGCACTGCTGCCCAAACAAGCAGCGGAGCAACTACCGTCAACACACAAAAAAGAGCCTTGCAGCTGCAAGGCTCTTATAATTTGAAAGCTACCCTGAAAACACCCGAAGAAATAGCGCAGGAAGCGCTACTGAGGTACGAGAGGAGGGGGAGATGATGATCAAAAATTTGGAGGTGTACCTTTAATGCCTTTATCAAATCGCATTTCATTACACTTTTCACAAGTCTTAAAAGAAAGGTTTTTTCTAGCAAGATTACTCAATTTTTTGCAAATGAGACAATGTTGCATTATTCTTAATTGATTAGAATATGTTGAACGTTTATTTTTCAATTCGGAAATTTTTAAAGTTGATATCATGACAACATCTGTTTCTCCACCTTTTATTTGCATTATATTTTTAGAAATAGTATTATAAGGAGCAGTGATTCTAGAATCACCATATTCAGAGGTGTTGGCTTGTATTACAAAGCAGTGTAAATCTCTAGCAGAAGATTCTACTATTGAAGCAAAATAATTTGTATCTCTGTTTAACTGAGGAACGAATAAAGCTTCGATTTTTGATTTCATACCTGCCCTAGAAGTAATATCGGTAAATTCATAACACAATATAGTACTATAACGATATTTATTATTATCGACAATGTAATATAGCGGTTTTTTATGATCAATACATATGAATCCAGCTCTGCTTAAAAATAATTTTTCTTCTGGAGCATAAAAATTCTTCTCGCGAAGTAATAAAAAACCTGTTGTAAAGTTATTGTTTTTGACAATGGGAATAACGTTACAAACACAATTAAAAGCCCTGTTTTGTTTTGTTATATATTGTAATCCAGTAACTATTGAAATTTTATTTGATATTGCGAAATCTGCGATATCTTTGAGCCAAGCTACCGGAAAGTAGAATTCGGGGAAAACAAGTATATCCACCATTTCTTCTTTTGCAATATTTAAAATTTTAAATAATTTTTTCTTTTTATCTAACGTTAAATTATTAAGTGGATTTCTAATAGAGTTTGATGCTTCAGAAGTAGTTATATTTGTATTTACTAGAGCGATTTTGGGGTTGGAGTTTATTTTATTATTCACAATGTAGTAAGAGTTATTTACTGGGTATGAAGGATCTGTATTTTTCACAAAGAAAGAACTGTAATATCTAAAATTTAAGTTGTTGCAATTATTATATTTTTCAATTAAGTTATCTGTAGTTAAATTTTGGTTATGATTATCATTTATAACAATAGATAAAGAATTAACGAGATACAGTTCCATAAGATGAATAAAACGAGGTGTCCATTTTAATTTGAATTGATCTAATTCACTTAAATTAATATAAAAAAAATAACTTTGCGAATCTAAGTTTATGTTAAAAGGGATATGATTTGATTTAAAGTAGTTCAATAAGGGGTAAGATACCATATTATGATTTAAAAGATTAGCATCTCTAAATTTTTTTGCTAATTTCTGCACAGCACGAGATTTTGTAGGGGGGGTTAAATTAAGCGAAAAAGCTAGAGCTAGAGCTATATTTAATTTTTCTTTCAAGCTTTTTTGCAATTTTTTTAGTGCTTTCGAGTTATTCTTTTTTAATATTTCGTTACTATCAATAAGAGAAAAGTTTAGTTTTTTTATTTCTAATTCTGTCTGTTTATAAAATTTTTTTATCCGTGGTTCGTCTTGGCAAATCAGAAACAATTCAAAAATAGATTTCCAACTATTCGAAAATTCTATGCTTTGACTACCTCTATAAAATTCTTCGATTTGATCTAAATAAGGATTGACAATGCCAGGATTTGGTTTAGTATTTTTAACAAGTCGTTGAAGTGAATTAATAAATCGTGAAGCATTGTAATTGTTGCTTTTTAAAAAGCCTAAATCTCTTATTTTTTCACTGTAATCAAGATTTTGGATATTATATGAATTTTCTTCAAATGAAGATTTTAAAATATCTATATCTGGAAAAAGATTAGCTTCACTACTATTCAGTTGAAGTGCTTTTTCGTAAATTTTCAAAAAAATAGGAGTAGCATTTTTTTGAAAATAAAAACAATTTATTTTTTCTTGCTGTATACGAAGGTTATTATATCCAATAAATTTTAAGTAAGAATCTTTAGAACTCAAAATCCCTTTTTCAATAAATAAATTTACAATTGCTTCTTTGCTTTCAGTCTTATTGCCGTTTGAAGTTTCAATTACAAGCAAAACATCATCTACATATCTGCTATAATACAAAGGATTTAATTTATAAGAGATTGATTGATCAAAGGGTTCCATATATATTTCTCTTAATATTGAAGGACTTGCTAATCCGATAGGGAAGATACTTGTAGTATTCCGGGTGCCAACTCCTTTTTTATATGATGCGATAATTTTAGTATAGTTGGAATAGATTGATTCTATTATGGTAGTTAGAAATTGAAAAGAATTTAATCGTTCATCATCATTGAAAAAATTGGTTAATTGATGAAAGTCAAATTCTACAGAATAATAAAAACTTTCTAGATCGAGGCATACTAACATAGTATCTTTCTTTGAAATATTCTTTTTAATTTCTTTAAAAGCACCTTTTCTCCATTTTGCATAAAGGTTATAGTAGGGAGAAAAGGAACGATTAGATTCAAAATCAATATCTTCAAATAAATCTTTTCCTGGTTTGAATAAGCTTTTTTTAAATTCAGTAGCTGCGGAATATTTAAAAGAATTTTCTTGTTCGCTATATATTTTTCCAATAAGTAATGTCCAAAGATAATCAAGGATAGACAATTCAATTGGGATATCAATAAAAAAATTAACTTTATTGATACTCCTGGCTATTTCGATTTTCTTGGAGAAGTTAAACAAGCACTTAGCGTATCTGATTTAGCACTTATAGTGGTTGATGCAAAAGCTGGTGTACAAGTAGGAACTGAAAAAGCTTGGCAAATAGCAACAGAAATGGGTATACCAAAAATGATTTTTGTTAATGGTATGGATGATGAGTCTGCTGACTTAGACACAGTTGTGGAATCTATGAAACAAGTGTTTGGTAAGAGTATTGCCCCACTTCAGGTTCCTTTTTACGAAGATAATAAATTTGTTGGGTTCGTAAATGTTATTAGAAGAGCTGCAAGAAAGTTTATGAATGGACTTGTAGAGCCATGTGATATGCCTGATGGATTAGATGATTCAGTTGAAACTATGAGAAAAATGGTTGAAGAGGCTGTTGCGGAAACAGATGATGAATTAATTGAAAAGTTTTTTAATGACGAGAGTATGACTCCTGAAGAAATACATAAAGGGTTGAGGATTGGTATAGTTGATGGTACAGTTACACCAGTTATTTGTGGGGCTGCT
>ERZ779894.3677-NODE-3677-length-11577-cov-4.313748_pt1 | contig 11577 bp, 9 predicted proteins | sample MGYA00511587_ERZ779894 | MGnify/ENA primary metagenome ERZ779894 (study PRJEB29588, sample SAMEA2160490) | human gut metagenome | biome: human gut; feature: human-associated habitat; material: faeces | place: Denmark | collected 2008/2010 ... | reverse complement strand
AATTATGCAACAAACGGTGAAGTTAAAATAACTATTGATGAGGATAAAGTTGGTACTAATTATACTTTATCTTATCAATTTATCTCTCTAGAGGACTCTACTTTTAATACCATCAAAACATCGATGGAAGAATTAAACTCAAAAGGTAAAGAATATTTAGAAAACTTAAATACGAAAAAAGAAGCTCTTGATCTTCAAAAAGATGAAGTACAAAAAGCACGTGAAGCTTATGAAGCAGCATTAGAGTCTGCTCCCGACGCTCCAGAAACAGAAAAATTAAAAGAGGCTTATGAGACATTACAAAAAGAATACAACGATTCCGTAACTACTTATAATGATCTTGTGAAACAATATCAGGCAGATCTAGATAAAAGAGAAGAAGCAATTTATGCACTTTACCCAAATTATGTTGAAAGCAATTGGATCGTAGCAGAAAATAATATTGCAAAATATACTGGAACATTAACGGGTACTGAACATTTTTTAGTATGGGTTAAGTTAGATCAAACATCTCGTACTGCACCTAATACCATCTATGATCGTGCGATTTATACTTTCGAATCACAAACCAAACCAGAAGAACCAGATATTCCAGCCAATACTACAAATACTACAGATCCTACTAATACATCTTCTAATACTCCTAATGTAGATCCTACTTTACCTAACAAAATTCTACCTGCTGCAGGTTCTACAATTACAATATTTTTTGTTATCATTGCTTTAATAGCAATCGCAATCTATGGATATAAAAAATATCACACGATTGACAAATAATTCGATTTAATATCTCAAAAATAGGAAAGTAGACATCTACTTTCCTATTTTTTATCTACATTTTTCCCCCACTTGCTCTTGATAAAATAAATAGAGTTTATTATTCTTTAACAATATTTTTGTACAAGATGGTTTAAAGATTACTTCTATTATATTCATAGACTACTTTTCCAAATCTAAGTTCATTTACTTTTTTCTGTATCTCTATAATTACAACTGGCATACAAGAAATAAGAATCGTATATATCCATTGTACTTGATTTAAAGGAACTAGTTTAAATATATTCGCAAAAGATGGAATCCATAAAATTCCTATTTGCAAAATCATTCCTAATAAAAATGCTCCCAATAAATATTTATTTTCAAAAATACCAATTTTGAAAATGGATTCTTCACTTTTTATATTAAAACTATGAATTAATTCAATCATTCCTAAACTAATAAAAGCCATTGTTCTTGCTACTTCTATTCCATAAAAATGATTTCCAATACTAAAGGTAATGATCGTAAGTAATCCTATCATCATTCCTTCCGATATAATTTTTCCCCATAACCCATCTGCAAAAACACTTTCTTTTATATCTCTTGGTTTATGATTCATAAGCTCCTTTTGAAATGGTTCTAGTCCTAATGCAATTGCAGGTAAAGAATCTGTAACTAAATTAATCCATAATAACTGAATTGCAAGTAATGGTGTTTTCATTCCTAATAATAAGCCTACTAAAATTGTTACAATTTCTCCTATATTGGTTGCAATTAAAAAATGTATTGCTTTTTTTATATTAGCAAAAATATTTCTTCCTTGCTTTACCGCTTCTACAATTGTAGTAAAATTATCATCTGTTAATATCATGTCAGCAGCATTTTTCGCTACATCTGTGCCGGTAATTCCCATTGCAATTCCAATGTCTGCCTTTTTTAGTGCTGGAGCATCATTTACCCCATCTCCTGTCATTGCAACTACTTTTCCCATATTCTGAAATGCTGTTACAATTCTAACTTTATGTTCTGGTGATACTCTAGCAAATACAGAATATTTCACAATATTTCTTTCCAATGATTTTTGATCCATTTGATCCAATTCTTTTCCTGATATTGCCATATCATTTTCTTTTAAAATTCCTAGTTCTTTTGCAATTGCCTTTGCTGTTACAATATGATCCCCTGTAATCATTACTGTTTTAATCCCTGCTCTTCTACAAGTTGCAACTGCTTCTTTTACCCCTTCTCTTGGCGGATCCATCATTCCAATTAACCCTATAAATGTCAATTCTCTTTCGATTCCCTTTGCTTCTATTTTTGTTGGTATTTCTTTTATATCTCGATAAGCAACTGCTAACACTCTAAGCGCTTCTTCCGCCATTTTTATATTTTGCTTTTTTATCTTTTCTTTTTCACTTTCTGTTAGTGTAAAAATGTTTTTATTATATTCATATTTTTGGCAAGAATCTAGCAAGATATCGGGAGCTCCTTTTGTAATAATACGAAACATCCCATTTGGCAATTGATGAATTGTTGTCATTAATTTTCTCTTTGAATCAAAAGGAATCTCTTCCACCCTTGGATAATTCTTTTCTAATTCTTTTCTTTGTATTCCTTTTTCTAAAGCTGCACGAGCAATTGAAACTTCTGTTGCTTCTCCATTTATTTTATTTTCTTTATTTACTTCACAATTCGTACATAGGGTTGCAAATTCTAATACTTTTTTTTCATCTCCAGTTATCTTTCGTACTTTCATTTTGTTTTGCGTTAATGTACCTGTTTTATCTGAACAAATAATTTGACTGCTACCTAGTGTTTCTACTGCCGGAAGTCTTCGAATAATTGCATTTTTCTTTGCCATCTTTGTTACACCAATGGACAGCATAATTGTCACAATTGCTGGAAGTCCTTCTGGAATAGCAGCTACAGCAAGTCCCACTGAAGTCATAAACATTTCAAGTGGAGTAATCTGTTTTAAAAGACCTATAAAGAATATAAAAATGCAGATTCCTAAGCATGCCCATCCTAATATCTTTCCAACTTCTTCTAACTTTTTTTGAATTGGAGTTTGTGGAGTTTCATTTGTCATGATCATATTAGCAATTCTTCCAACCTTCGTTTCCATTCCAATTTCTGTTACAATTCCTTCTCCATGTCCTTCTATTACAATCGTGCTTCCAAATGCAGTATTTATCATATCTCCAATTGAACATTTCTCTCCTAAAATTGCATTCGCATCTTTTGATACGCCATTCGTTTCTCCTGTTAAACTAGATTCTTCTATCTTTAATTCACAAGTTTTTAAAAGTCTACAATCCGCCGGTACATAGTTTCCTGCCTCTAATAAAATAATATCTCCCGGAACAATTTCCTCCCCTTTTATTATTTCTATATTTCCATTTCTTCTTACTTTTGCTACTGGAGCAGACATTTTTTTCAATGCCTCTAAAGACTTTTCTGCTTTTGCTTCTTGAATTAATCCCATAATTGCATTTAATACTACAATTGCAATAATAATAATCGAATCAAAGTAATCGTGACTTCCTTCTATGTAACTAACAACTGCCGAAATAATGGAGGCAATAATTAAAATCAAAATCATAAAATCTTGGAACTGCTTTAGAAACTTTACCCATAATTTTTCTTTTGGTTTTTCTTTTAATTTATTGAAACCAAATTCCTGCCTTCTTATATCCACATTTTCCTTACTTAATCCTAAATTCCAATTGCTCTTTAGTTCTTTTATTACCTCTTCTGCACTTTTCGTATGCCACATATCCAATCCTCCTTTGTACAAGTTATACTAATGTATATGTAGGCATTTTTAAATTATGATTATTTTCTTGTGCTTATTCTACTATATATTTTTTACTTTTTCAATAGAATTTGCGAATTTTATTTCGGTATTTTATTGTGAAATATTTAGAAAAATCAAGCTTAAACCACTTAAAATTCAAACAAAATTGAAAAAAAAACGCATAAGAAATTAAATTCTTATGCGCTTACATATATTTTATTCGTCATCATCTTCAATTGGTCCAAATAATTCATCAAACTTAGCTTCCAATTCTTTTTGCAAATCATAAGTATCATCATCTTCTGATTCTTGTGGTAAAACTGGTGCCTCATCTTCAAAACTATTTAAATCCAAATTCTGTGGTTTTAATTCTTCATTCTTTTTTTCTGGTTGTGGTGCATTATTTTCATCTTCAAACAAATCATCTAAAGACTCCACTTTTAAATTTTGCACTTTCTCTTCCGTTTTATCTTCTACATATGGATTATAAGGATTGTATTTTCTCCAAGTTCCTCTATCAATCTCTCCAATATCATTATGACTTATTTCTAATTCAGCCATTTTTTTAGCCATTGGATGTTTAAAATAATAAAATTTATTAGCCTTTACCGGTTTTATTCCTTTTTCAAAAATAATACATAAATCATTATCTAATCTACGTAATTCATCTGGTGTCATTAATGCTCTTGCCATAACTTGATCTGAAACTGATTTTCCTGTTTTCCAATTTTGCCTATCTCTATTAACAGATATACTATCTCTCTCAATAGTCTTTTCTCCTAAGGCTTTTGAAAAATATTCAACTGTTTTATAAGAGTTACTTCCTAAAAATACATGTGTATCACAGTTTCCCATTATAGTTTCATAAGATTTTTCATAAACCGCCTCTAATTGATCTATGTTTTGTAAAATAACACTAAATGATATTTTTCTACTTCTTGATGTTGATATTTTTTTATCAAAATCAGGTATTTTTCCTATATTAGCAAACTCATCTAATATAAAGAATGTTTGCTCTTTTAATTTTCCTCCATTTTGATCTGCATAATCATACAATTGTTGTATCATCTGTGAGAAAAATATTGTAAGTAAGAAATCATATGCTGTATGCGTATCTGATGATATTACATATACAGCTGTTTTTCTATTTCCTATTTCTTCAAAATCTATTGTATCTGTTGATGTTAGTTCTGCAATTTCCTTTGAATCAAACTTACCTAATTTTGATTGCAATGTACTTAATATAGAGCCATATGTCTTTTCAGGTGCTATTTCAATTGATTTATAATACATCCTAGCAGGATGATCATATGGTAATTTACTAATTAATTCTGTAAGTAAATTGCCTCCTCCATTGCTATTAGCAGCTCTAACTAATTCAGCACAGCTTGCTAGATTCTGTTCTTCTTCTGGTCTAGTCGCAATTAAATAATATATTAATGCTTTTAATAACATTTCTGCCATATCATCCCAATATGGATCTGATTTTCCACCTTCTGCTTGTTGTCCTTTTACTATTGTATTAGCAATAACATCTACATCAAGTTCTGATGAAATATGCATTAATGGATTATAACCATCACTATATTGTGGCCTTACTAAGTTTAATACTTTAATTTCATATCCTTTTGACTTTAAATATCCTGCTGTTCTATCATATAATTCTCCCTTTGGATCTGTAAAAACATACGAGCCTAAACATTGATATGCATTTGGAATTGAATATGATGCTGATTTACCAGAACCTGATCCGTCCAACAACTAGTACATTTACATTTCCTCGTTTATCTACTGGCAAATAATTATTTTCTGCAAGAACAATTCCCTTATTTTTATCTAATATTTTATATTGTTCTCCTCTTTGACTCCAATCACTAGAACCATGTTCAATATCTGAATATTCATTTTTAGGAGCTGATTTTACAAATCCTATAAAAAAGAATAATGAATAAAATATAGTTACAATTAATAATGTTGAAAAATAATTTCCAACTGCTCCTTCTGTAAAGATACTACCAAATGTCGCAAATGGATTAGTTATTGACTTTATTAACATCTCTATAAATATTTGCAAATCAAATGTTCCATTTGCTATTGACATATGATAACTATATGCAATAGGCGAAACAAATACTATGGCTATAAATATCCATAGTATTGCAAATATTATAAAATTCTTTCTATTTCTTTTAATAGCTCCCTCTACTTTGTAGTTCATAAAATTCACCTACTCTTTTGTAAATTATTTATCTTTTATTGTCTTTCCTCTTTTTCTATTCTTGTATTATTTTCTGCTGATATACTCATACAACTAATTCCTAGCTCTGTACTTATAGGGTCTACTGGTCTTTTTACAGAATTTGTTACTTGTGTCTTTTTCTTGTTTGACATTTTTTCATTTAGTAATCCTAATACTACTGGATTTATTGCAACAATTGTTATTCCTTTATCATCTTTTCCAGCTGCTCCTTCTATAGCTTCTACCGGTATTTGTGTATCCCTTTGTTTTTTATTTGCAGTCATAACATTTCCTCCCTATCCTTCATCTCTTATTTCGAATGCGAAATAAGATTTATATGGTTTTAACTTACATTTTCCTTTAACTTCATTTGTTTTTTCATCAAAATAAAGTACAGGCTTTACCTCTTCTGTAGTTTCTGGATCTATAATAGATATAGGTCTTTTAAAGTTTGGTGTATATTGAAAGTCTTTATATTCCGTTTCTTGTTCAGAGTATAATGTATTAAATTTAAAAGGTGTAGGTTTTTTAGTAATTTTAACTTCATCTCCAAGCAAAATACCATTATTAATAACCACCTTATCTTTTGCAAAAGACAAAATAATAAGCTGATTACCATCTTTTTGTGGCTCATCTACGTAAAAAGTCTTTTTATTATAATTTCCTACAATCTCTTCAGTGTGGTCTAACCTTTCTACTGTATATTTAGGATACTGATTTAGATATTCTTTTTTTGTTTTATTTACTTGATATATTACTGTTTTTACTCCATCTGGATCTGTTATGCTAAAATGTTTTCCTTGCATAGTTTCCATTTATACTTACACCCCGTTTCTATGTTTTAATCCATAGTTTGTCTTTTGTTACACTACTAATTACAATTATAGCTAAAAAAGCTACTTTTGTCAACATTTATGTAAAGTTTTATTTTCTTGGATTAAAATTTGATATTTCATTTAATTTTTTAAATATTTTTTCTTCTTGTTGTGTCAATTGTTTTGGTACTACAATTTTAATTTCTGCCACTAAGTCTCCTCTTGTTGTTTTACTAGATTGATATCCTTTATTTGGTATTCTTATTTTTTCTCCGCTTTGTATTCCTTGTGGTATATATACTTTTGTTTCATCATCAATTGATTGTACTATTGCTCTTGTTCCTAAAGCAGCTTCCCAAGGTGTCAAAAGTAAATCTGTATATAAATCGCATCCTTTTAGTTTAAATTTATTATCATCTTTTACTTTAACTTTTATCAATAAATCCCCGCTTTTTCCACCATCTCTCCCTGGTTTTCCTTGTCCAATTAATCTGATTTTCTCTCCATCTCTAATTCCTTGAGGTATTTTCAAAGTTAAATTTTTAGGTTGTCCTTCCATATTTTTTAAAGATATTTGCTTGTCCAAACCATAAAAAGCTTCATATATACTAATGTTAATTTCTGTTTCTACATTTTCACCTTTTACTGGGTTCTTACTTTTAGAAAGTTTATCTTTTTTTTCTATGTTATCAACATTTCCTAAAAAAATATTAAAAATTGCTCCTTTTTCCTCTTTACTTGAAAAAGCTTTTTTTCCTTTCGCAAATTTAGAATTCCAAATTCTATCATATTTTCTTTTAGATGATGGAACTGATAATGTTTTATATGCTTCATTTATATCTTTTATTTTTTCTTCTGCTAATGTATCCCCGACATTTAAATCTGGGTGATATTTCTTAGCTGCTTGTCTATAAGCTTGTTTTATTTCTTCAATTGAAACGTGGCTTGTTTCTAAATCTAATATTTTATAGTAATTTTTAAAAACCATTTTTAACAAAAAATATTTTAAGTATATTAAGAGAATCGAAAATAGGCACCAGGGGAATAAATCATGAACAATAAGCATTCTTTTAGAACGGTGTTATATTTAAGATTATCAGATGAAGATAAAAACAAACTATCAAAAGAAGAATTATCACAAAGTATCAAGAATCAAGAAATAATGTTAAGGGATTATGCTATAGAACAAGGCTTTAAAGTTGTTGGTGTTTATAATGATGATGATTGGTCTGGATCTGACGCTACAAGGCCTGATTTTAACAGAATGATTGAAGAATGTAAAAACGGTAATGTTGATATTGTTTTATGCAAAACGCAAGCTAGATTTGCTCGTGATATGGAACTTGTAGAAAAGTACATTCATAACTTATTTCACGAATGGAATGTAAGATTTATACAAAGATAAATTAAATTCATTAGAAAAAGAATTACAAAGTATTAATAAGGAATTACAAGGTAAAAGTACATATTTTCAAAAACTATATGAAGATCGTACAAATGGGATACTAAGAGAAAAAGAGTTTTTAATATTAATGAATAAGTATAAAAATGATAACGAAAAGTTAGAAAAACGACAAAAAATAGTGAAGAAAGAAATATCATCTACACTAGCAAAAAAAGAAACGATAAAAGCTAAAAAGAATATCTTTAAAAAGTACAGACATATAGAAGAATTATCTATTGAAATTGTTGAAGATTTTATTGATAAAATTCTCATAGGAAGCTATGATGAGGAGGTAAGTTCAAGGGATATTAAAATAATATGGAACTTTACCATTTAAAAATATATATAGATGATTTATTACATCGGGCAGTAGTCTCTAAAGGCGCAAGAAAGCCTAAGGTCTTTCTTACGAAGCATTATAGAATTAAAAAAGAGAAGCATAAAACACTTATGTTTCTCTTTCTCATTAATCATAATGATACTATATTATATTAAGCAAATTTAGTTTTATGCTTCTTTTTCTTCATTAAAACGATAATAAATGTAATAATAGTCGTAGCAAGTACTACTAAAGATAGTAAGAAATATAATAAATAGCTATCAGCCTTCTCCTTATAAGCAAGCATCATATTAGTATTAAATCTCTGAATAGTGCCCTCTAGTTTATCATAAACATAAGTACTAGTTTCTCCAGTAGTTTCATTAACAGCATATAATAAGTAAAATCACTACCTTTAACACTTTCATCAGCAGCATAAGTACCACGCTTATCAATTAATTGATATCCATCTAACTTATTATTTTCATATTTAAATGATACTTTAGAATAACCACTTGGTATTTTATCATTTGGCATAGTAATAATATTTAAATATAATCCTCCTATTTTATATCCATTATATGAAGTATATTTCTTATACAGAGTGCACTTCTTTTCCTTTCCCATAACTCTTCCTCCGCATGTTCTGTGATAATGGCATCATCATAATCCTCTGTTCTTCTTTACTGGAATCCTTTAACAGGTATACCGGACGGTTCTTTACTTCCAGATATGTCTTGGCAAGATACTGTCCCAGAATTCCGGTACACAGAAGCTGTACACCGCCCACACCGAACAGGATACAGACCAGCGACGGCCATCCGGCCACCGGGTCTCCCCAGATCAGTGTACGAACTACGATTGCAACGATCATCAGGAATGATAATCCGCAAAACAGAACTCCCATATACGATGCGATCGACAATGGCACCACAGAAAATCCCGTAATCCCCTCCAGAGAATAAATGAATAATTTCTTTACATTCCATTTTGTTTCTCCGGCAGATCTTTCGATATTCTCATATTCCAGCCATTTCGTACGGAAACCGACCCAGCCGAAGATTCCTTTTGAAAATCGGTTGTATTCACTCATCTCCAGAACCGCATCTACCATCTTACGGTTCATCAGACGGTAATCTCTGGCACCGCTTACGATCTCTGTCTTCGATATCTTATTGATCACATTATAAAATTCTTTGGATAAAAATGACCGGATCTTTGGTTCTCCCTTTCTGGTTGAACGTCTGGTTGCCACACTGTCATATGGTTCTTCTTTCAGAATTCTGTACATCTCCGGCAGAAGTGACGGCGGATCCTGCAGATCCACATCCATAATTGCCGCATAATTACCGCCTGCATTCTGAAGTCCTGCATAAATAGCCGCTTCTTTTCCAAAGTTTCTGGAAAAGGAAAGATACTGGCATCTTCCGTCCTTTCTGTGTAATTCTTTCATAACCTTATATGTTCTATCGGATGATCCGTCATCTACAAATATCAATTCGAAATCGGTCTGTTTCTTCATGGTGTCCATAACTTTTTTCATTTCGGTATAATAGATCGGCAATGCTTCTTCTTCATTGAAACACGGAATGATAATACTGATCTTGTCCATAACTATAAGCCTCCTTACCTATTTCTTGAAGTTATTGTAGGCTTGATTTCTTAAAGACATACGCAAATAATTCTTAAGATTTCTTAAAAAACTTCTATATTTTTCCAAAACTATGTTGTGTAAAACAAGGACGAACCAGAAAAGATATTATGTCCCTGTTCTTGTCATGCTATATAGTTTTAAAAAGGCGGATTCCGTGTGCTGGGCCTGGAATCCGCTTTTTCTGCTATATTCTATCTTTTTACTTCTTATTTCATAACCTGTCTGTAGTTTCTCAATTAAAATATGAGCTCTATCTTCGTTCCTTCGCCCAGTTTACTGTCTACATGGATCTTGGCTCCGTGAAGCATGGCTCCGTGTTTTACGATTGACAGTCCAAGGCCGGTTCCGCCGGTTTCTTTGGAATGGCTTTTATCTACACGATAGAAACGTTCGAAGATACGATCCGTTTCATTTTCCGGTATTCCGATTCCAGTATCTGTGACACAGATTTTCTTGCCCTGCAGGGTATTGCCTACCCAGACGGTTAACTTTCCGCCTTCTTTGTTATACTTGATCGCATTTTCACAGATATTGTAGATCATCTCATCCAGGATCTGGCGGATTCCCACGTATTCTACCGGCTCTCCCGTCACCTCTACATGTACTTTTCTCTTCGCTGCCTGTGGCGAAAGTCTGGTCAGGATCTCTCTTGTCAACTTATAAAGATCTACTTCTTCTTTTTCCAGCTCTACATTGCCCTCATCCAGTTTGGATAGCTTGATAATATCTTCTACCAGCGTGATCAGGCGGCTTGCTTCATTATAAATACGTTCTGCAAACCCCGTCATATCTTCCGGTTTTACCAATCCATTTTTCATGATCTCCGCATAACCTGAAATAGATGTAAGCGGAGTCTTTAATTCATGCGACACGTTTGCCGAGAATTCTTTTCTCATATTGGCAACCGCATCTTTTTCTTTATTCTGCTTATCGATACTCTGTAAAAGTGGTGTTAATTCTTCGTACACGTCATTCTCCAATGGATTCTCAAGATCCAGTCTGTTGATCGGACGGATCAGTCTCGTTACCTGCCATTTTACAAGTGCACTTGCAAATGCAAGCATGATCACTGCGATCAGTCCCATCACCGGAAATACTTTCATCGCTGTCCGGAATGCGGTATCTACCGTCTTTGATACACGCAGGATATCTCCATTTTCCAATTTCACTGCATAATAGAACATCTCTTTATTCAGCGTATTGGACTCTCGAATGTCCTGTCCGCTTCCTGTTTTTAATGCTTCTTTTACTTCCGGACGGTTCTTATGATTCTGAAACGTTACTTCATCTTCTTTGGAATCATATTTTACATTTCCGTCTGAATCGATCAGTGTAATTCTTGTATCCTTATGCACCTTATCCATTATCTTCAGATAAGATTCTCCGGAGGTATCGATTGCTACATTGATATAATCCGCCTCCTGTCTGACTTCGCCTTCCATGATATGGATCGTCTGGCGATATACGACCAGTGTAGTGATCGCATAGGCTATGATCAATGTCAGCGCAATCACAAGGATCATACTGCTCTGGATCTTTTTTCTCATACT
>ERZ779894.3667-NODE-3667-length-11610-cov-10.091562_pt1 | contig 11610 bp, 2 predicted proteins | sample MGYA00511587_ERZ779894 | MGnify/ENA primary metagenome ERZ779894 (study PRJEB29588, sample SAMEA2160490) | human gut metagenome | biome: human gut; feature: human-associated habitat; material: faeces | place: Denmark | collected 2008/2010 ... | reverse complement strand
CCTCGGTGCAGGTGGCGGGCTTGGCACCCACCAGCTGGGTGTCGTGGCCGGTGGCGGGGATGACTTCGCCCTTGGTGATGACTTCGCCGCAGACCTTGCAGACCTCATCGCCGGTGTAGCCGTCCTGGGTGCAGGTGGCAGGCTTGGCGTTCTTCAGCTCGGGGTTGTGGCCCACCAGCTCCAGAGCGGCCAGCAGGGTACCATAGTTGTACACCAGCTCCTTCTGGGCGTCGGTAAGGGCGTTGTACTCAGCCAGCAGCTGACGCAGGTAAGCCTCGTCCTCCTTGGTCAGGTTCTCGATGGGCTTGAGGGCCTCGATCTTCTTGATAAGCTCCAGCACCGCCATTTCATCGGCGTTGTTGGGGTCGGCATCAATATACAGATACCCGATGGCAGCGGGGCCGGTCTGGCCGGACAGGCTGTAGGCCGTGACACGGTAGGCATAGGTCATGCCGAAGTGCAGGGCGGTGGTATCGGTATAGGTGCAGGCGGTGAGATTCTCCGCCAGGGTCTCGAAGCCATCGAACAGCCAGGTATCCTGGGTGTCGTCCTGGATGTGGACCGCAACGCTGCGCTCCACCTTATAGACGATATCCTCGGCATTGGACTGCTTGGCGGCGGTCCAGGTCAGCAGGGCGTTGCGGACGCCGGTCTCCGTCACGGTGAGATCCGTGGGCGTGAAGTAGCTGGCATCCATGACGTTGACGCTGCCGTTCTCGGTGTTGAAGTACTTGTCCCAGACATAGGCGGTGTAGCCCACAGCGCCCTGGGGATAATACAGGTTCAGGCCCCAGTCGTTGTACACGAAGCCGCTGGTGGTGGTGGTGCCCCACAGGCCAACGAAGTTGGCGTACAGGGCCACGTTGGCATAAGCGCCGGTCAGGGACACGGTGGTCTCCAGCAGAGGAGCGGTCATGCCGTTGAAGTAGTAATCCTTCAGGTTGGTGCAGGCGAAGAATCCCTTGGGACCGATACGCTCCAGGGTGGTGGGGAAGCTGACGCTCTTGAGGTGCTCGTTGCCGGCGAAGGCGCTGCCGCCCACGCGGACGGTGCCCTCGGGGATGCGGTAGCTCTCCGCCGTGCGGCCCTCGGGATAGCAGCGCAGGTTCGTGCCGTTCTTATCGAACAGGACGCCGTCCACGCTCTTGAAGTACAGGGAGCCGTCGGCCACGAAGATGTTCTGCAGGTTCACGCAGTCGGTGAAGGCATTGACGGTGTTGCTGACGCCGCAATCCTGGATGGAGGCGGGCAGAGTCAGCTCCGTCAGAGCTTCGCAGCCCACAAAGCCGCGGCTGGGGACGGCGGTCATGCTCTTGGACAGGGTGACATTCTTCAGATTGTCGTTGTATGCCAGTGCGCTGCCGCCCATCTCGGTGACGGTGTCGGGAATGACAATGGTCTCCAGACCAGTCTTGGAGATGGCGCTGGCGCCGATGCTGGTCAGGCCATAGGGCAGACGCAGGCTGGTCAGCTTGGGACAATTGTAGAAGGCGAAGGCGCCGACGGTCAGCCCATTGGCGGAATCCTCGAAGTAGATCTCCTCAATCCTGGAGCTGGAGAAGGCATAGGTGCCCACCTTGGTGACGCTGGCGGGAACGATGACCTTCTTCAGGCTGGTGTTGTTCTGGAACATCTTATCGGGGATCTCCGTCATGGTGGAGGGCAGGGTGAACTCGGTGGTCTCATTGCCCTGGGGCCAGATGTAGATCTCGCCGGTGTCCTTGAGCATCACGATGCCGTTGGAGGACGCATAAGCGGCATTGCCGTCGGCCACGTTGATCTTCTTCAGGCCGCTGGCCAGATAGAAGGCATCCTTGGCCAGGCTGGTGACGGAGGCGGGGATGCCGACCTCGGTGATATAGGCGGTCTTGTTGTAGTTCAGGTAAGCAAACGCCTTGCTATCGATGGATTGCAGGGTGTCGGGGAAGGCCAGCGTCCGGGCCTCATAGGGCTGATAGAAGGCGCTGTTGCCGATGGACTCCAGCTGGGTGCCGGAGAAGTCCAGATTCTGGAGCTTCCGGGCATAGTAGAAGGCCTGCTTGCCGATGGTCTTCAGCTGAGAGGGCCAGTTGATGGTCTCCAGCACCATGCAGTTATAGAAGGCGCGCTCACCGATGGAGGTGACGTTGTCGCTGAGCTTCACGGTCTTGACGGCCTTGGCGTTGTAGAACGCGCGCTCGGGGATGACGGTGAGGCTGCCGCAGTCGATGGAAGCGGCGGCGTTGCAGTCATAGAACGCAGAGCCGCCCAGGGAGGTGACGGACTGGGGAATGGTGATGGCCTTCAGAGCCTTCCAGCCGTAGAAGGCGTTGGCGCCGATGGAGGTCAACCCCTCCTTCAGGGACAGGGCGGTGGCCTTGGAGCAGCCGCGGAAGGCGTAATCGCCCACGGTCTCCACGGTGGCGGGCAGGTCCACAGCCGTCAGCGCGGAGCAGTTGCTGAACGCATAGGCAGGTACGGAGGTAAGGCTCTGGCCGAAGGCCACGGTCTTGAGCGCGGAGCAGCCGTCGAAGGCGTGCTCACCCAAGGTGGTGAAGCCATCGGGCAGAGTAATGGACGTCAGCTTGGTGCAGCCCTGGAAGGCGGCGGTGCCGATCTTCTTGAGGCTGGCAGGCAGCGTGACGGACGTGATGGTGGTTTTCTTATAGAACAGGTAGTCGCTGATGGCCTCCACGCCGTCGGGGACGGTGTAGGAGGTGCCCTTGAAGTCCTGGGGCAGGCTCACCAGGACCTTGCCGCCGCCGGCCAGCAGGGTGCCGTCCTCGGTCCGGACGATGCTGGCGCCGTCCTCGATGACATAGCCCTCAAAGGCGGGGCAGCTGACAAACGGGGTCAGACCGAAGGACAGGGTCTCGGCCTTGTAGGAGGCAGGGAAGGTCAGGGTCTTGAGGTTGGAGCAGCCCTGGAAGGCCCTCTCGCCGATGAAGGTGACGTTGTCGGGAACAATGAAGTTCACCAGCGCGGTGCAGCCCTGGAACATCTGCTTGCCGATGGTGGTCAGCTTGGGGGCCACAAAGGTGGTCAGGTTCAGGCTGTTGTAGAACGCGGAATCCAGGCCCTGGGGATCGCCCAGCACGGTGATGGTGGTCACATTGCTGCGGGCAAAGGCGTTGGTGCCGACGAAGGTCAGGCTCTCGGGGATGGTCATCTCCTCCAGACCGGCGCAGCCGGCAAAGCAGCTGGTGCCCACGGAGGTGACGTTGCTCAGGTCGGGCAGCGCCTTCAGGCTCTTGCAGGTGAAGAACGCCGTCTTGGGCAGCTCGGTCAGGTTCTTGGACAGCTTCACGGAGGTTACAGCCGTGCAGTTGGCGAACTGGTCGCCGTTTGCGTCCATAGAGGTGACGGTGTCGGGAATGGTGATGCTGGTCAGGGCAAAGCCGTTATAGAACAGGCCGGCGCTGAGGCTGGTGACACCGTCGGGGATCACCAGGTCGCCCTCCAGGGCCTCGCAGAAGTAGAACGCCTTGACGCCGATGGAGGTCAGGCCCTTGGGCAGGACGCCGTCGTCGGTGTGGCCCAGCGTCTTCAGGTTCTTGCAGTAGTAGAACGCGCCCTCGTTGATGACCTTCATCGTCTCAGGCAGGCTGACGCTCTGCAGGTTGTTGCAGTCATAGAACGCACGGTAGTCAATCTGCTCCAGGCTGTCGGGGCAAACGACGTTGAGAATGTAGTCGTTGTTCTTGAAGGCGTTCTCCCCGATGACGCGGACGCCGTCGGGAATGGTGACGGTGCTCTCGGAGCCGCTGTAGCTGACCAGGGTGTCGCCCACGATGTTGAAGGTGCCGGCGCCGCTGGCCTCGTTGACGGTGACGGCCAGATCATAGGTGGCGGTGCCGTTCTTGGCCTTGGCGGTGACGGTGGCGGTACCGGCCTTGTGGGCGGTAAGCTTGGCGTACTGGGTCAGCTGGTCGCCCTCGCCGTTGGGCTCAACGGTGACCACGGACTCGTCGGAGGAGGTCCACTCCAGGGTCAGGTCGGTGGCATAGAAGGGCGAATAGCCATACAGCCGGACATTGGTATAGGTGGTGTCAGGCAGCATGGTCACGGAGGAGGTGTTCAGCAGGAATTCGCTCATGGGAACATCCGCGCCCACCTCGTCGGTGACGGTGATCTGGCACTGGGCCTTCACGTCGGTCCAGACGGAGGACTTGACGGTGATGGTGGCGGTGCCGGGAGCCTTGGCGGCCACGATGCCGCCCCGGACCTCGGCCACGCTGGAATCGGAGGAGCTCCACACCAGATTCTGGTCGGTGGCGTCGTCGGGAGTCACAGTGGCGTTCAGCTGGACATAGCCCTTCTGGGGCAGGGTCACAGCGGTCTGGTCCAGGGTGATCTGGGTGACGGGATTGTCAGCCAGCTTTACGCGGTAAGCGCACTGGTTCAGCGCATAGTCATAGGCCACCACATAGAAGGTACCATTCAGGAGCTTCTGATAGAAGTCCGTGACGTCGAAGGTGTAGGTATACTCCTCGTAGGCCCGGGGAGAGGTACCGTCGGCCTTCAGGGCGGGGATGATGCCGTCGTAGTAGTTGGAGCCAAGGCCCAATTCCTTCTTGCCGTTGTTGACGTTGGTCTTCCACTGGGTGGAGTACAGGGTGGCGCCGGCCAGGCAGAAGTTATCGGCCAGGGTCACGTCCAGGTACTTCCGGCCGTCAGCGCCGGTGCGGAAGGCCAGGCCCTCCCGGTCCACGATGTAGGGCATTTCACCGTCGGAGGTGAAATTGAAGGTATAGGTATCCTTCAGGTTATCCTGCACGTCGAAGCCGTCAATATAGGTCTTGGCGGTGTAGGTCATGCGGGTGTTGTTGGGGATCACGCTGCTGGAGTTCAGCGCGGGGAAGATATCGCCCACATAGGCGGGACGCACCTGCTGGTTGCTGGAGTTATACATGGCCTTGCGGGTGTTGATGCCGTCGCTGTCCAGATACACCTCGCCGGTGTCGCTGTCCGCGATGGTGACATCCGTGGTCTTGGCCGCGCGCAGCAGGCCGGCCTGCAGGTAGTACAGGTTGCTGATGCCGTTGCCGCCGCCCAGGTCCACGCAGATCTTATCGGCGGAGGTGGAGGGGGTGTCGTAGCCCTCGGGCACCACGAAGGGATACATGCCCAGGCGCATGACGTACATCATGGCGTAAACGCCGGACACGTTGGTGGCGTACATCTTCACGTCCTTGCCGTTATAGATATCGGCGTCCTCGAAGATGGGGGCCTTGGTCCAGTCGCCGTAGAAGCCCAGGAAGGGCACGGACAGCGCGGGATCGTCGTTGTTGGTCAGCTCCACGAAGCCTTCCACATAGATGCCGTTGGGGAACTTGGCCAGGTACTCCCGGTCCGCATCGGACAGGCGGACGGTGACGGTGACCGTGGTCTCGCCCTTGGCGGGCACGGTGACGGTGGTGCCGCTGAGGGAGCCGCCGGAGACCTTGATGGCGCTGGTGTCGGCGGAGAGGGCATAGCCCTTCTGGGCGATGTACAGGCCGTCGGTGGTGGTGCTCTCGGTCTGGACCTGGGTATCGACGTCATAGGACAGGGCGGAGCCGGTGAGGTTCTTCACCACGAAGCTCAGCTTGTACACGCCCAGCTGGTCGGCGTCGTCGCCCAGCTCGATCTTGGTCTTTTCCTGACCCCGGACATACAGGTAGGCAGGAGTGGTGGTGGCCGCGGCCAGGTTCACCATGCCGGAGCCCTGCTTGCGGGGAGAGTATGCCACGCCTTCCTCATCGTACAGAACGTTGGCGGTGCTCATCAGCAGGCGGTTCACCAGAATCTGCTTGTCGGTGTCGGAGGCGCCGGGCATCAGGGTATTCACATACTCCAGAGCGGCGGCGGCCACGCCGGCCAGATACGGAGAGGCCATGGAGGTGCCGCTCATGTAGCCGTACTGGGCGAAGGGCAGGGAGGAATAGATGTTGCCGCCGGGGGCGGTGATCTCAGGCTTGAGAGACAGGGAGGGCAGAGGGCCCCAGGAGGAGAAGTCGCTCATGGCCACATAGCCCTTCTCGGTGGAGGACACGGTGAGCTTCTTCTCGGTCTCATTGGCCATCATCTGGCCGTTGGACAGGCTGATGCACACGGTGGGGATCTTGTAGTTTTCCACCGACATGTTCAGCAGGTAGCCGTCGCGGTTGTTGTAGATGACGCAGCCGGCGGCACCGGCAGCGGCGGCGTTGAGCTGCTTCTGCTCGAAGGACAGGCCGCCGCGCATGACCACGGCGATCTTGCCGGTGACGTCCAGGCCCTGGTAATCGGCCACGTCGCCGGCGTTGGGCACCATGACGTACTCATAGGTCTTAGAGGTCTCGCTGCCCAGCAGCAGCTGGGTGAAGCTGTGACCGGACACATCATTATAAGGTACGCGGCCCTCGCCGATCAGGAACGCCGCAGTCTCGTTGGCGTTGACGGAGGCAACGGACAGCGCCGCGTCATAGGAGGACGAGGAGCTGATGATGCCGGTGTCGGGGTCGGACACGGAGGTGAAGTCGCCGTGGGCACCGCCCTGAGAGGAGGAGTAGGAGTTGCCGGCAGAGCAGTTGAGCAGGATGCCGGAGGCCTTCACCAGGTCATAATACTTGGTGGTCAGGTCGCCCTCGGCCTCGCGGCCAAAGCCGCCGTTGGAGCCCAGGGACATATTGATGACGTCCACGTCGATGAGCAGCGCATCGTTCAGAGCCGCCAGGATGGTATCCGTGGAGGCGCCGTTGGTGGAGTCGGAGAATACCTTGAAGATGGCCAGCTGGGCCTCGGGAGACTGACCGGCGAACGTGACATTGCCGTCGGCGTCCACGGTCTTGCCGGCGGCGATGCCGGCCACATGGGTGCCGTGGTCATTGCCGTATTTCTCCACAGCGTCGGCGGAGGGGACAACGTCCGCGTCGGCGTCGGCATAGTCGAAGGCAAAGGGAACCTTGGCGCTCTTATACAGGTCGTCCTCGGTCAGCAGCTCCAGGGAGCTGGAGCTGTGCTTCTGGGCATACCACAGGGCGGCATAGCTGTATGCGGTGACCTTGGTCTTGCCGTCCTCGCCCTGGCTGATCTGATAGAGCAGCTTGGACAGGCCGGACTTCTGCAGCTTCTGCACGGCAGGAGCGTTGGCAAAGGCCTCGTGGTTCACATCCAGACCGGTGTCCAGGATGCCGATGAGCGTCCCCTCGCCCTGGTACTGGGTGTTGTTGGAATAGGCGGCCACTTCCGCGGCGGTCAGCGCCTGGCCCAGAGTGGCGGAGCCCATGGAGTCGGTATAGTAGGTCTGGCACAGCACCACGTCCACTACGCCGTCAAGCTTCTTGATGTCGTTGATCCTGCCATAGGGCACCTGGGCGGCAAAGCCGCTGATGACGGAGGTATAGCTGAAGGTGAAGGAGCTGGGAATGCTCTGGCTCTCCATGGCGTTCATAACGGAGAGCTGGACATCGGCGATCTCCTCCAGCTGAGCCTTGGCGGCAGCCGTCTGCTGGAAGTCCAGCATGGACATGCCGGCATTGGTGCGGTTGCGGGCATCCAACAGGCTGTCCGCATCCAGCTGCACAATGACACGGACCATTTCGTCATCTGCGGGGACATCGGACTTGGACACCTTGCTGGGGTCCATGTTCTCCTCGAAGATGGACAGACGGTCGCTGTCTGTGAGTTCATTGGTCACATCGGTGGCCGTCAGCCCGGTCTGGGCGTCGGCCGGCGTCAGTTCTGCCGCCATGGCGCTGACCGGCAGGACGCTGATGAGCATCATCAGCACCAATACCAGAGCAAGCAGCCGCTGCGGCATTCTCGTCTTTTTCATCGATCGACTTCCTTCCTGAATTTTTTCGTTCCACTCCCCTGCTGTGTTGAGGAATTTCCTGATTGCATAATTATACTTCCTTTCGCCCGCAAAAGCAAGGAATTTCTTCCAAAAACAAGGATTTTTTCAGGAAACGTTTCCGGTGTTTCCGCCGGGTGGACGGCCGGTTGGCGCTTTTTTCCGATGCTTCGGTATCACATCACCGTGATAAACGACCCATTGTTTTTTGTACTTATCTCATGAACAGTTTCCAGGCTCAGCGTCCGTGTTGTACAAATCCGCCAAAATGTCAGCCTCCCCTTTTCCGCCCCGCTGATTCCGTCCGCATTACACGCACATTTGTGTTTGTTCGTGCCGCGTGGACGGCAGCGGAAAAGCCTGGAAATATCTTCCATGAATATACTGTATATTTTTTGGTATAATCCAGGTATTTACCCTTTATAGGGACATTTTTACCGAACGGTTCTGCGTTTTTCATGCAGAGGGCGGGCAGAAAAAGGCCGCTGCTTTCAGCGAAGCAGCGGCCGGAAGGGGCGGCTTTATTTTACCAGACGTCCGTCGGACCAGACGGCAGTGATGTTGTGACGATGGAGCATGTAGATGGCCCGCTCAAAGCGCTCCCGCACCGTCAGCTGGCGGACAGGCTCCGGGAAGTCGCCGTCATCCACCACGATGGCGTGAAGGAGCTTGCCCACAACGAAGCCCTCGCCGCCGCCGAAGTACCGGTGGCCGGCGGTGGTGCCCAGGTAGTAGCCCTCCGGCACCGTCAGGAAATCCTCGGACCAGTCGGTTTCCATGCGCTTGACCTTGGAGGCCCGGATGCTCATGGTGATGACCTTGTACATGGGCAGCTGGGCGCCGCCGGCAATGTCGGAGCCCAGGGTTACCCAGATCCCCTGGCGCAGCATCTCCCGCACCGGGGAGACGCCGCTGCAGAGGTTGATGTTGGAGCCGGCGCAGTGGGCCACCACCACCCCGGCCCGGCGGATGGCGGCGCACTCCCGGGCGTCGGAGTAGACGCAGTGGGCCATGACGGTGTGGTCCTTCCAGAGGCCGAACTTGTCGTAGCTTTCCCAATACTGGGGGCAGTCCGGATGCAGCTCACGGACCCAGGCGATCTCCCCCCGGTTTTCCGACAGGTGGGACTGAACGTACAGCCCCCGGTCCCGGGCGATGCGGCCCAGGGCGGCCATCAGCTCATCGGTGCAGCTGGGGGTAAAGCGAGGGGTGATGATGGGCTTTATGTGGTCGAAGCGGCAGCCATCCAGCCAGCGCAGCGTCTCGGATATGGACTGCTCCGTGGTCTCCTGCAAAATGCCGGGCAGGCCGTTGCGGTCCATGTTCACCTTGCCCACGAAGCCCGTGACGCCGGCCCGCTCCAGCTCCTCCATGAGGATCCAGGTGGCCTCGGTATGCAGGGAGGAGAACATGCACACCCGGGTGGTGCCGTTGGTGATCAGGTCCGTGGCCAGACGGCGGTAGGTCCGCCGGGCAAAGTCCGGGTCGGCGAACCGGGCCTCGGTGCGGAAGGTGTAGGTATTCAGCCAATCCAGCAGGGGCAGGTCCATGCCCATGCCCAGCATGGGATACTGGGGGGCATGGAGGTGCATATCCGCAAAGGACTGCATGATGAGCCGGTCGCCGTAATCCGTCAGGGGCGCCGAGGCAAACGCCTCCGGCAGGGCGTCGTACACCCCCTGGACCGTGCCGTCCTCCAACACCAGATAACCGTGCTCCCGGATGTCCAGCTTCCCCAGCTGCGGGGCCTGGACGATGTTGCCGCGTAAAACCTGTGTCATGATGAGTCGCTCCTTTCGGAAAATAAAAACGGGCGCCCCGCCGGCTTTCCGGCGGAGCACCCATAGCAGGGCCGTGGGCGGCCCCGTAGAAACGCCCTGCGCCATGCCCGCAGGGCTATATGAGTTCCCTATGTGATACACAGATTATAGCACAGGGGGATGCGTTTGGCAAGGAGAAAAAGCGCGCTGTGCATCGCCGTCCCTTCCATATGGGCTGACAGACTGGAGGCCCCGCCAGATGGCGGGGCCTTGAGCTATGTGTCAGCTTCAGTTCATCTGCTTGCGGCGGGAGAGGTTCACGGTACCGTCGTTCATTTCGTGGACGGAGTCCAGACTCTTGCCGGTGCCGATGGCCACGCAGCTGATGGCGTTCTCCGCCACCACGGTGTGAATCCCGGTGCGGGCGGTGATGAGCTTGTCAAAGCCGTCCACCAGGCTGCCGCCGCCGGTCATGACGATGCCGTTGTTGGCAATGTCGGCCACCAGCTCCGGGGGCGTGCGCTCCAGAACGCCGTGAATCGCCTCCAGAATGCGCTCCACCGGCTCCTCGAAGGCCTCCAGCATCTCGGTGGAGGTGACGGTAATGGTCTTGGGCAGGCCGGTCATCAGGCAGCGGCCCTTGATCTCGATGGTAGTCTCCTCGTCCTTGGGGAACACGCAGCCGATCTGCATCTTCATCTGCTCGGCGGTGCGTTCGCCGATGAGGATGTTGTGTTTGCGGCGCATGTACTTGACGATGGCTTCGTTGAACTGGTCGCCGGCTACCTTGATGGAGGCGCTCTCCACCACGCCCTTCAGGGAGATGACGGCGATATCGCTGGTGCCGCCGCCGATGTCCACCACCATGTGGCCCTCGGGCTTGGTGATGTCGATGCCTGCGCCGATGGCGGCGGCCACGGGCTCCTCGATCAGATACACATGACTGGCGCCGGACTGCAGGCCCGCGTCCACCACGGCGCGCTCCTCCACCTCGGTGATGCCGGAGGGGACGCAGATGACCACCCGGGGCTTGAACAGCCGGATGGGAGCCACCTTGCGGATGAATTCCCGGAGCATCCGCTCGGTCATGTCATAGTCAGAGATGACCCCCTCCCGCAGCGGGCGGATGGCCACGATGTTGCCGGGGGTACGCCCCAGCATCTGCTGGGCCTCGGTGCCCACCTTGAGCAGCTTGCCGGTGTTCTTGTCCAGCGCCACCACGGAGGGCTCCCGCAGCACGATCCCCTTATCCTTCAGGTATACCAGCACGCTGGCGGTACCCAGGTCGATTCCAATATCCTTTGCGAACATAGCTTTCACCCCATGAAGATATAACTGCTCTGCGCTTGAGTCTGTCCGAAACGCGCAGGAAATAGACATATCGATGCCATTATGTTACCCATTATAATGGACAATTTCCCATTTTGCAATGGGTTTCTCATATTTCTTTTTCCCTTCTCTCACGGGCCCCGACTCCAGTCCCGGCGCTCCTGTCCGCCCGAAAAAAGTCCCGAAAAAACACCAAGCCCCCAGCTGTCCCACACGCAGCTGGGGGCTTACTTCTGATTCGGATTTTCCAATGGACTGTTACCTCTTTTCCTCTTACTGCTTTGGGGTTCCGCCTGAAATGCTCGCTTCCCGTTTCCTCAAACCCTTGGACCCTTCCGGAATTCCCGTCCTTCACGAACCTGCCGATCAGAGGTGTTTCCTTCGGTCCTGATGCTTACTCAAGCCTGTTTGGAACGAACCAAGACCTCATTTCACTTCGCGTTCCCAATAGCCAAAAGTTGGGGTTTTCTGTCTTCCTTTCTTTTCTGGAAGACTGTTCCTCTTAGTACATGGGACTCACCCTTCCTTTCTGTTTGTATTGTACTATACTTCCCCATCATTGTCAATGCTTTTTTATCCAATTTTTACGAATTTATTTGGTGCAGTTCGCCGAAAATACGTCCCGCCCCAGGGGCGGAAGCGCCGGTTCCCGCACCGGCGAACTTCGCCCTTCCAGGGCTATGCCCCGCCAAGCGCCCGATTGGGTGCTTGAGACTGCCCCGATCC